>JACCEE011751685.1_pt1 | contig 120032 bp, 98 predicted proteins | sample 7449931 | NCBI WGS metagenome assembly JACCEE01 (sample SAMN15323457, study PRJNA562643) | freshwater metagenome | isolation source: river surface water | place: USA:Blue River Watershed | collected 2017-08-19
AACTCGGGCCTTGAATTCGGCACTGTGCGTTCTTCTTTTTCTTTTCATCGGTTCTTTGGGATTCTAGCACCCCTGAACCTCCGCATCCATAGCTAAGACACTGGCTCCGTTTTGCGGGACCGCTTCAGAGAGAAGCCGTGGAAATCATCCACGGTCCGTTACTTGTGATTGCAGGGCCGGGCTCAGGTAAAACCCGCACCCTCGTCGAAAGAACCGTCCGGATGGTCCAAGCCGGCATCGACCCATCGAACATCTTAGTCGCCACTTTCACGGAAAAGGCCGCCGCCGAACTGGTCACCCGAATTTCAAATCGAATGCTCGATTTGAACCTCAAGGTGAACCTCAACGAAATGTGGGTGGGAACACTCCACTCGCTTTTCCTCCGGATCCTTGACGACCACCGGGAATACACCCGGCTGAAGCGCAACTACCGGATTCTGGACCAGTTCGACCAGCGATACCTCGTCTACCGACGACTCAAAGACTTCCAAGCCGCAGAACATTCGTCTACTCTTCTCAACCCAGCCAAGACATCCACATGGACGCAGGCCGAAACCGTGGTTTCCTACGTCAACAAGGTCGCGGAGGAACTACTCGATCCGGACGAGCTCAAAAAAGACTCCAACCCGGCAATTGCCGGCATCGGGCACCTCTACCAAGCCTACCAGCAAATCCTCAGCGAGGAAAACGCCCTTGATTTCTCGTCCATACAGGTGGAGGCCTATCACCTCCTTCTTCGCAAACCTGAGGTTCTCGCCACGCTTCAGGAAAAACTGCAATATCTGATGATCGACGAGTATCAGGACACCAACACCGTTCAGGAAAAAATCCTGCTCAAACTTGCAGAGGCCCATTCCAACCTGTGCGTTGTGGGCGACGACGACCAAGGTCTCTACCGCTTCCGCGGTGCCACGATCCGCAACATCCTGGAGTTCCCGAAAAACTTCCCGGAAGGAACCTGTAAATCGGTCCGACTAACAACCAACTACCGATCCCACCCGGGAATCATCCGATTCTATAACGACTGGATGGAGCAACTGAACTGGAGCGGAGACGACGGAACCTCATTCCGCTTCAACAAGAAAATCCAACCAAGGCAGGCGGATTTCCCCAATACCGCATCTGTCATCAAAATCGCCTCAGACGGAACCAGCGAGGACTACCAACAGGAAGTCCTTGCATTCCTCCGGCACCTTCTCAACTCCGGCAAACTGGACGACCTCAACCAGGTGGCATTCCTATTCCGATCCGTCAAAAGTGACCGCGCCATCGCCTTGGCCCAATACCTGGAAGAAAGCGGAATCCCCGTCTTCTCCCCACGATCCGCACTCTTCTTCGAAAGAGAGGAAATCCGCACCATACTAGGCGCATTCATCTTCATCTTCCCGAACCTGTTCAATCTGCTCAAATGGTCTGACGATGCCGCACTCGGAGTGTGGGACTACTACCAAACCTGCAAAGATACCTTCGCCAATGCAGTCCGGGCAGACCGGAAAAAGCACAGTGGCCTGCTGAACTGGGCAAACATCAAGGCAAAGGCACACCTGACATTGACCGGCCCCACCGACTACCGGCTTTCCCACCTCCTCTACGAACTTCTCCAATTCCCACTCTTCCGGGGATTCCTGGAAGTCGACCTGAACGGACGTTCCCACGACTTGCGGGCGACCTACAACCTCGCCCAATTCTCACGTCTCGTCACCAAATTCGAATACCTCCACAACATCATCGTCTTCACGCCGGATTCACTCCAGAAGGACCTTCAGGCCTTCTTCAACCGGTTCCTCCGGTTCCTTATCGACGGCGGCATCGAAGAATACGAAGACTTCGAAGAGGCCGCACCCGCAGGGTGCGTGTCATTCATGACCATCCACCAATCCAAAGGGCTCGAATTCCCGGTAGTAATGGTCGGCTCGATGGAAGCATCCCCACGGAAGCAATACGACGACATCGACGAGGCACTCCAAACCAAATATTATCACAAGCCGCCCTTCGAGCCACTGGAACGGACCAAGTTCTTCGACTTCTGGCGACTCTACTACACCGCATTCTCCCGCCCCCAAAACGTGCTGGGTCTCATCACCAGAGAGGAACGCAACAAAAAGGGCGGACTCAAAATCCCCAAGGCAGAATTCCGGCAATCCTACGAGTCACTTCCGACGTGGAGGTCCGCCGCGTTCGACGTGTCGAAGATCGACTTCGAGCCGATGAAGGAACCCAACATCAAAAACCAATACTCCTTCACGTCCCACGTCCTGCTCTACGAAAATTGCCCTCTCCAATACAAATTCTTCAAGGAACTTGAATTCGCCTCCGTCCGGCAATCCGGACCCATGGCCGGCACCCTCATCCATCAAACCATCGAAGACATGCACAAGGCGGTTCTTCGAGGCGAAGAAGCCACCGTGACAGACGACCGGGTGAATGAATGGTTCGAAGCCAACTACCGTTCGCTCTCCCGATCCCATAGAACCTACCTTGCACCAGGCCAACTCACGGCACTGCTTGACCAGGTTCTCCGATACAAGGCACGCCAGCAAAACGACTGGGCCGCCATCAAAGCAGCCGAAGTCGACGTTTCGCTCGTGAAAGAGGACTACATCCTCCACGGAACTATCGACCTCATCCGGGGTGCCAACGACACAGTGGAAATCGTTGATTTCAAATCCGGGAAAAAACCGGATTTGAATGCCAACCACGACCGGGCAGTCCTCGACCGCTACCGGCGGCAACTGGAGGTGTATGCGCACCTCGTGGAAGAGCGAACCGGCGAGACCGTGAGCAAGATGCACCTCTACTACACGTCGGAGAAAGATGGCCTTCCAACCATCAGCTACGACAGGGCCGGGGCTGACATCGGAAAGACCATCTCCACCTTCGACGGCATCGTCGCCAAAATCGAAAACCACGATTACGACATGTCCGGAATCACCAAAACCGAAAAACTCTGCGGCAACTGCGACATGCGCCACCACTGCAACCCATCTTACCCATTACAATGAGCACCCAAGCCAACCTGGACATTAACACCGAATCTAAAATGGATTCGGTCGAATCATACAAGTTCGAACCCATCAAGGGCTACCCCATGCTCAACTGGCGCGGAAAGCGCCCTTTCACTTCCACTCAATACTACCCGGCTCAACTCAAAGAAAACCACGGGGACGCTGTCGACGGGTGGATGAACCGGATCTACTGGGGCGACAACCTTCAAGTAATGTCCCACCTCCTCAAAGAGTTTCGAGGAAAAATTGATCTAATTTACATAGATCCTCCGTTCGACTCCAAAGCGGACTACAGAATGAAGATAACCGCCAAGAGTAAATCTGCCTTAGCAGATCACGGTTCATTTGAAGAAAAACAATACTCAGACATTTGGAATAATGATGGCTATCTTCAATTCCTCTACGAACGTCTACTAATAATGCGAGAACTCATGTCCAACACGGGTTCACTGTTTGTTCACGCATCATGGCACAAAATACACCAAATCCGTTGCATAATGGACGAGGTATTTGGTTCGGATAGATTTGTAAATGAAATCATCTGGCACTATTACAACAAAATGCAGGGAAACATAAATCGTTTCGCTGCCAACAACGATACGATCTTGTGGTATTCAAAAAGCGAAGAATTCCAGTTCACTCCAATCAGGGAAAAACGTGATAAACCAGTTCAGCAAATCAAGCGGGTGTGGGATAAAGACAAGGGAATGATAGTAAATGCCCGTGACGAAAATGGACAAATTATTTACATCAACTCAACCCACCGAACGCTAGACAACGTCTGGCGTTTATCAATGCTTCAACCAGCGGATCAGACAGAGAACCTTCGCTACCCTACCCAAAAACCCGAATCCCTTATTCAGCGGATAATTGCTGCCGCATCCAAACCAGGTGACACGGTGATGGATTGTTTCATGGGGTCCGCAACAACCCAAGTGGTAGCCATGAAAATGGGACGCAAATTCATCGGGTGCGACATCAACTTAGGATCGATTCAAATTGCGACTAAACGCCTGCTGGGTGAAATCGGTGAAATCAACTTGGGAAAAATTCGTCTACCTGAACTACAAATTGGCAAAGATGATTCTATTGAAGAACCTCCTAGCACATTCTACACAGGATTCTCTGTCTACAATGTCAACAACTACGATGTCTTCCGCAACCCTGTCCAAGCGAAAGAACTCCTGATCGAAGCCCTCGAAATACAGCCCCTACCAAGCAACACACTCTACGACGGCGAAAAGGACGGGCGCATGGTGAAGATCATGCCGGTGAACCGCATCGCTACGAAAGCAGACCTCGGCCCGCTCATCACCGGATTCGATTACAAGGCATTCCAGAAACGGCAGGAAGACTCACCCAACAAACCCGTTGAAAGCATTCTCCTCGTCTGCATGGGGCATGAGCCTGACCTCGCCGCCCACCTGCAACGCGATTGCGCATTCGAACTCGACGTGGAAGTCGTCGACATCCTCCGGGACAAAGCCAACCTCGAATTCAAACGCGACTCCGAGGCTGAAATCACCATCGAAAATGGGATTCTCGAAATCGCAGCATTCTACCCGATGAACCTTCTGCAAAAGCTCTCGATGCAAAAAGAAAAGGTCGAGAACTGGCGGGAACTTACGGAATCCGTCATGATCGACTGGAACTACGACGGCGGAGTCTTTGAACCTTCAACCGTCGATGTCCCAGAGAAGGACACCCTCGTGGATGGGAAATACAAAGTACCCGATGGAGCGGGAACCATCCGAATCAAGATCACCGACCTACTTTCTGAATCGCTCGAAATGGAGGTGAACCATGGCTAAAGCACCACCATCGGCAATCGCGCAGGACTTCCCATTCCACCAGCACCTCAGGCTCTTCTACGAACAAAACGAGGGGGCTATCAAAAAACGCTACCACCGGGTCTCCCTGAAGTTCCTCGACTTCAACGACCCGGACAACAGCTCGTCCTTCCTACGGAGGCCTCAGTTCGAAGCGTTGGAAATGTACGTTTTCCTCAAGGAGTTCGGAGGCAACCGACACCTCGCCCAACTATTCAAAGACTGGTCCGAGGAAAAGAACGGCTTCGAGGGACGTGGGCGGTTCAGCATCGGCGCATCCGGACAACTCGGCTTATTCGAAGAACAAAGCGCGGCATCCCACGCGGATGTATTCAGGGTGCTAAGCGGCTTCAAACAAATCTACCCCAATTACATCTACGCTCTGACCATGGGCTTGGGTAAAACCATCCTCATGGCCACTTGCATCTTCTACGAGTTCCTTCTAGGTAACAAACACCCCAAAGACCTCCGGTTCTGTCACAACGCGCTGGTATTCGCACCGGACAAAACCGTCCTCCAATCGTTGAAAGAAATCCAAACCTTCAACAAGGCGCTCGTGGTACCACCCGAATACGTCAATTGGCTGGACACCCACCTTCAATTCCACTTCCTCGACGACACCGGACTCTCCCTCAACGTTATCGACCAATCTCGGTTCAACATCATTATCTCAAATACCCAGAAGATCATTCTCAAAAAGCAGCACAAAGAGAAAACCGCAGGCGACCGACTGTTTTCCTCTGAGGAACCAGCTTACAAGGCGAAGTCGATCACGGAGGGATACGATGATCTTTACGCACTTGAAGGCGCAATTGAAGACGAAGCCGACCTTCTCCAAAACCAACGGTTCGCCAAACTCACCCGCCTCGAACAGCTAGGGATCTACATCGACGAAGCCCACCACGCGTTTGGAACAAAGCTGGCTGCTGACATGGGGCTCAAGAAAGCCTCCACATCCCTACGCCTCACTGTAAACGAGCTGGCCGCCAACCTGAAAGAGGCCGGCACCAAAGTGGTCGGATGCTACAATTTCACCGGCACACCCTACGTGGGAAACCGTCTCCTACCTGAGGTGGTTTACGCCTACGGGCTGAAAGAAGCCATCGGAAACCAATACCTCAAAAAGGTTGAGATCGACGACTTCAGCAACACCCGTGACAAGGATTTCCTGCGGGCAGCCGTCCGAGATTTCTGGAAAAAGCACAACGGACAGACCTACGAAGGAATGACTCCGAAAATGGCATTCTTCTGCGGAACCATCGAAGAACTCAATGAAAAGGTCCGGCCGGCCCTGGAGGATGTCCTAGTCGAGGAAGGCATCCCCACCGACACCATTCTTGTCAACGTAGGCGACCCCAAGCTCACCAGCAACGATGACCTACGGGAATTCCTCATGTTGGACACCCCTGCTTCAAAGAAGCAATTCATCCTACTCGTCAACAAGGGCAAGGAAGGTTGGAACTGCCGATCGCTATTTGGCGTCGCCTTACACCGGAAGCCCAAGTCCACTGTGTTTGTCCTACAGGCCACCATGCGGTGCCTTCGCGCCATAACGACAACCCAACAGACGGGATCTGTCTATCTATCGACGGAAAACCTCAAAATCCTGGAAGACGAGTTGGAAAGCAACTTCCGCCTGACCGTCGATGAATTCACCAAATCCGGCACCGATAAAATCCGTGTCGAAGTCCGACCAGTTCCCCCACCGATCAAGATCACACTCAAGCGCGTATCCAAACTCCATCAACTCGTCGAAAAACCCATCGCCAAAGGTATCGACCTCGAACTGGAGAAAGCCGACCGCGAACGTTACCGGGTGATTCACAAGAAATACACAGGGCTCGACATCTCAAAAGCCGTCAGTCGTGAAGACATTTCCTACATTAAAGACCAGTGTGAATTCTCAGAGCTATCCCTCGTGGCAGAGGTAGCCAGATACCTGAACAAACCACCGACCTTCATCCGCAAAGTACTCGCCTCAACAAAAGAGGGAATTCCGGGCATCCTAACGGCACTCAACGAATTCAACGAGCTGCTGTACGACCACATAATCCCACGGCTCTTCCGTGAGTTCTACGACCTGAAGGAGTTTTCCAATGAAGAACCCTACGAGGTAGAACTCGTCCGCAGTCCCGAAAACGAGGATGGATGCTACACCGTAACGGCAAAGCCCGAAATGATCGCAAACCATTTGGTTGCCCCACATGCGCAATACGCCGACAAGTCCTTCCACCTCGACAATTACTGTTTCGACTCACAACCAGAAAAAGACTTCTTCTGGGAATGTCTCAAGGACGGCACTATCGATAAGGTCTGGTTTACCGGAATGCTCACCCACGGGCAAAGCGACTTCGTCATCACCTACATCGACCCGGTATCAAACACCGTCAGGAACTACTACCCTGACTTTCTCGTTCGCCGCAAAGATGGCACCTACGTCATCGTTGAAGTTAAAGGCGACAACAAGATCGACGATACTGTTGTCCAAGCTAAGGAAACCTACGCCAAACAAATGGCTGCCAGTAGTGGTTTCACCTACCAAATGATCGCAGGCAGCAAAGTAAAACAAGGGCTCACTGCCTGACACGAGAATAACCAGGCTTGCCAGCCAATAAGCATCTGACCTCAATAATCATTCACCACAAAAATACAAATGGCCGAAACCGCACCCACTGAAGAAATCGGAAGACTGATTGCCGATCAAATTTTCTCAAAATTCGGCTGGAAGAATTGCGGGCCAATCAATCAGAATTTTGATTGTGTTGAACAGGAGAAGCACAAAAAAACCAGAGTCAAAACCCACCCTGGTGACGTAATTTTCCGATTTCCCGACCCGTATCTGGGAATGGACGTATACTTGCATGCCGATCTCAAAAGCTACGCTTCAAACACGCTCGAAAAGTCTGACCTCAAAAAGATTCTTCGTGACATAGCCATCACAGTGGAATGCGCCAACAAGAGCCCGAAATGGACAGAGCTGTATGACCAAACTGATGGTAGTTACGTTGTCCATGGTCTGCTCTTCATCTACAACCACGATCAAGGCTACGATAAGGATTTCTTGACGATGCTACAACAGATCGGAAATGGCGTGACTCAACTTCCCGAGGGTAAACGTATTTACGTTATTGGCCCAGAAAAGGCATTGTATCTTTACAACATAGCAAAGGACATTACCGACCTCCAAGGCCAACGGAAGCTCCCGTTCGACGAGTGCATCTCGTTTTACCACCCTGATCTGGAAAATACCCGAATCCAAACCCAGAAGCTTGGCCCTGCAACCATCGAAATGCTTCTAAGCCCATGGCTGGTTCTAAGTCACAAGGACTACAGTGACAGATCCATCGAACATGGACACGTCATTTACTACTCGGGTGCCGGCGAATCGGTGGAAGAATTCCTCTACCTCCTCGACTATATTTTTACTTACCAGCTACTCGAAGACACCGGGACTATTCAAATACGACTTCCAAATGGCCGTAACGATGCCGCCAACATATTCGAACGTGCAAAAGTCAGATATGGTGACGAATATTGGGCAGTTCAAGTCCACTCACGCGATAATTTCCAACGGCGGCTGCAGCGAATCACCTGCGCCCTCACCGCTCAACGCCTGCCACAGTTCTCCACAATCGAAATCGGACTAAAACGAAATGGCTAAACACATCCAACTCGCACGTTGCTACTTCAACGACAAGGACATCGCGGATGTTCTATCCAACCCTCGCTTTAGCGACCGGGCACTACTCAAGCTCGCACAGGGTTCTGGTATTGTTTGTAACCCAGAAGAGCATAAATCATTTCTCGTCGCCTACCTGAGCCGAATGCCCTTTGATTGGCGACGCTTACAAGAAGTCGCCAAACAATTAGAACGCCCAGAGAAAGAGGAACGTCGGGGAGCCACCCGCTTGGATCGCAAAGTCAGCTCCGAGGAGATAGAGAGCGCCATCGAAGCCGTAAAAGCCTACCGTGCAGCCAAAAGGGAAGAGTTCAAGGTCGAAAAAGTCGGTGACCATTTTGTGGTTCGTGGCAAGTTCATCGAAATTGACCACTCCCGATCCAAAGCGCTCCAGCGTGAGGAAAAGGAATACGCCATCGAAATCGATCCAAAATCTGACCAACCAAGCATCCAATTCACCGCTAACGCTAAGGCCCGCGAATTTGTCGCCGACCTTATCAAGCAACTGAAGCCTGAACCGGATGCAGAAATCGAATCCCCAATCGACTTAGGCTCAATCAAAGATCCCGCTAAGCGTACGGAGTTTTTCCTAAAACTTCGAAAGCTAATGCCGGGTTTCCGTCAAATTGATGTTCAAGACATCAAGGTTGATCGTCGTGTAGAAGAGCCTGGCGAATCGGATACAAAGGATGATGATTCAGAAGATACCGATGAACAGGCACAAGAAGAAGCCAAAGCCATGGTAAAGTCCGCTGCTTTCCAAGGACACAGCCTGCTTAGCAGCGAACTCTATCAAAAAATGCGAGACATGGGCTATTACGTCTATCGCATGCAATGGAGCAGTATTGAAACCGAATCTAGCGGCCGTCTCATGGAATTTGAGGCGGGTTTCGAAAACCCGATCCTTGCCAACTCGTTTCACTACGATGTGAAGCGGGTTGTCCCCAACGAAAAGGACAAAACCGCTGGATTGACTCAACTAGAAGTTACCAACCGTGAAAGAGATCGTGTACGCCGCATACTAGTCGACGCTGCATACAAGGCTCTTGAAGAGATTCGAAACTCAATCACTGACAATGAAAGCTAGTTCGACACGCTATCGCTGGTTCACACTACGCCCCTTCGACAGCAAAATGCTTCGAAGGCTGTCTGAAGGAATGCTCCTATCAAAATTTGAGGACGAAGCCAGCTTTGGATACATCCTCGGTGATGTTCGAAAAGACAAACTCACTGGCAAGTTTGTTCAGAAGGATACGATCAACCGTATCATCACGAACGCTCAAGGTGAGAGCGAAACCGTTCAGTTTGTAGATTTCAACATCACCAACTTTACGATTTCCACATCGCATTCCACTCTGGAAGTCGTAAATCCATCCCGCCGACTATCCGAATTACTGATCTCAATCAGCGATATTTTGGACAATAGAATTGCAATAATACCTATCGCTGCAACTTGCCGCACTTGGTTGGATGCCCTTTCAAAATCCGACTGCACCATCCGTCTCACAAAAATAGTCACGGGACACATCAGTCTGACCGACACTGTCTCCGTAAAGGCAACCTTCTCTGGAACTAAAAATATACAAAAGGAGGCCAAGACATTCCTGAAAGGGAAAATGAGCGATCCAGTTGAAATAACTGGGCAGCTAGAGCACGATGGGGATATTGCCAAAATTAAAATAACATCAAGTGGCGCTCTCTGCTTTTTATCTTCACCATCTGAAGGAATTCTCTCTGCGGTCAGAGCAGCTTGCGATATGATGGCAAGTAACGGATCTCCTAAATAACATGTTCCGTAGCATTTCACACTTTTTTCTCTGCTTGATCGTCATGACGGCGTGCGAGAGAACTGACTCAAGAAAATTTGAAAACTCATCTGCTCCTGCGCCACGCGCTGCACAATACCATAACACGCGCCCCCAGATGGCGGAGGCGGAACAAATTGCCAGTCTGATCGATCCATACAAACTTGGAACGTTGAGGGAAAGGGGGGCGAACCCACGAATCCAAAAGGTCACGGCAATTCTCGCAACTGCCAGGGCCGCTGGCAAATCCCCGGAAGACATCACCCACGAAGCCGTCAGGAAAATCGGCTGGGCTGGCACGGCAAAAGGCGATCTGACCGCTGCCGCCATCCTTCGAAATCTCGACATCGCGGAAAAACTTGGAGCCACTACCCCTGAGGATATTGATGCTATGCGTCGGGGTAACGCCGCCACCGTACGGAAAGGACCTTACATAGGGGACATCCTTAGCGTCGACCATGTCATTCCGCGATCTATTGCCCCCGAGCTCGATAACGTTATCGCCAACTTGGAGTTGATGCCATTGAGGATCAATCAGAGCAAAGGAAACAGCATCGGCGATCGTCAACGGAGTCTCGCGAGAAAACTCCATGCCGCAGGGCTCCTCAACAAACCAGAGCTGACGGAATAAGTCCCGCAAACGTGATGACTCGCTGGAACCTACTGATGGGTCACTGTCTTATCTTTCCTAGTTACTGTCTTTTCAGTCTCTTTTGGGTCAAAAGCGTGCTGTTTTTACAGTCCCCATCTACTGTCCTATTGCTACCACACTGCTGTATTGTCGATCCCGAACCACTGTCTTTACGGTCTCAAAACATTCCTCGCAAACCATTGATAATCATGGCTTTCCTGGGAAATGATGCCCCCCTATTTAGATTAAACAAATAATCTAAATCACTAGGGGTGGCTGCGCCACCCCCTTTTATCTAAAACACTTTTTCTCGACCACTTGCTACGATCGTTTCCATGCAGGGCACGGGACGCTTCGCGTCCCGTGCCGGTTCACAAAGGGAAACCGAAACCGCTACCGCGGGGAGATGGGGCCGCCTGAAGGCGGCCCGCCATACGCGTCACCGCGCCGAAAGGCGCGGATGACCGCTACGGGTCGGGCAGGGCCTAGCGGCCCTACCCGCCCGCAAGCGGCGGAGCTTCGCTCCGCCTCAGACGCATCCCGCCCAAAGGGCGGGGATGCGTCGAACCGCCCGCCCTCCGGACGGTGCGATGCGCATGCCATGGTGGATTTTTCAACAGCCCTAAAAAATTCCAAAATTTTCCTTTGCCTGTGGCGGAAAAACTCGAAACAATAATTATGGATGAGATTATTCCCGTTGATAGCAAAGAAAAGCTGGAGAGCGAGCCTGCTTCCGTGAGCTCCAAGCAATTTCGTTACACGCATGCGAAATGCGATCCAGCTCACTGTACTGTTCCGGGTCTTTTCCAAGCCTTACAAAAAGGCACCCGAAAAGCAGAAGACGATTTCGTCTGCAATCCTTACAGCATAACTCACGAATACGGCGATGTTACGCTGGTCTTCCGATGCTCGACGCTCCTCGGTGCCGATGACCTTCGCGTGCTCCAAGGACTTCTCGCGATTGGCTCGCCGTTATCCGATTCAATGGTACTGACTACAGACTCTCCCCAGGAAAGATACCGGAAAATACGTAACCAATTGAATCTGACCGATTCCTGTATGCACCTGGAAACTTTGGTAGTGCGAGGGAGCTGCTACCAACTCGCCAAGGAAATTGGTCTGCGCACAGACGGGGCAAACACTTTCCGCCGTATCCGTGCATCCATCGAACGTCTCTGCGGTATTTCGATCATCGCAATATACGCTGATGGCACTCACCACGGATACCATTTGATCGCCGGGTATTCGTCCGAAGAAAGCAAGAAGGAGATCAATGTCGCCCTCAATCCTCGCTTAACGGCAGCCGTACTGGGCAAACGGATCAAAGCATCTGGTGGGTATACCCGGATTGAAATGGATGAGGTCCGTCGTATAAAGGGGGAAGCAACTCGTGTACTCCATACGTACCTCTGCGCTCTCGTGAGTCCCGGTGAATCTAAGGTTTTTCTTGCTTCGACACTGCGGGCTCATATCTGGCTCCAAGTTGCCAAACCCAAAGATAAAGCCGCTCACGCCAAGTGGCATGAGCGGATCAAAAAACAGCACCAACGCATTCGACTTGCCATGAACGAACTCAATTCGATCGGGTGGCGTTGCTCCTTACTCGCTAGCAATCGCCCAAGCTCGAATCAACCCCACTACATCAAATGGGAAGTGTGCCGCCCTGCGATGCTTGAAGCTAATCCTGTGTCCAAGTGCGAGACCGATGTACCCATCGTGCCGCCATGTCCTACAGCCCAAGAAGAGGTTGTTGCTAACAGCAACACTGAAATCGCAATGGAAAAATACTCCGTTCAGATAAGGGAAAGGGATCTTGCTGAACTCGTCAAAATCAAACCAGCCACTGCAATTCGTGATTTCGGGGAAAAACTATCTGACGAACAATTTTCCTTCGCGGCTGTGAGGCAGCCAGTCGCGGCAATCAAGCATGGCCTCCACCGGTTAACTGATGAACAGTTCTCAAGCGCAGCCAATCGTGCACCTGGCGCTGCTATGAGATATGCTCTTGATCGACTTACATCAGAGCAACTTGCAAAAACTGCACAACAGGATCCCGAGACCGCAATTCGATTTGCGATTGCCCGACTCACACCGGAACAATTTGTCGATGCTGCCAAATCCTCCACTTGGCCGGTTGGTAACCCAGCAGTATCAGAACCCCAGCTTGATGCATGGTTTCATGCGCATACTGATACGGCCGTATCGCACGCCGTGAAGATGAAAGGATTGGAATTCGATTCCTTCGCCGAACTCATAGGTCAGCTTTCTCCTACACGAGTTGCGAGTTGTGCTCGCAGGTGGCATACCGATGCGCTCAGATGCGCAAGATTGATCCCCAAGAATCTGCTGGTTGAAATTGCGAGGGAAAATCCATCTGAGGCCATCAAGATGGTGGGCGACATTCTGCCACCGGAAGTCATCGAAGAATGCATCTTAAAAGCTCCGAGTGCGGCCATCACGTACCGATTCGCACTATTGACACCAGACCAGCGCAAGTGGTGCCTGAGGAAATCACCCTGGACAGCGTGTGCTCTGCATGATCGACACCTTACGAGTCATGAAAGGGAAATCTGCCGCGAGGCCATCGATCGGGCTATACCCGGAAAGATTGATGTTATGATTCGAGAATGCCCTCAAGCGGCTCTGCAATTCGCTCGAATGCACCTTACCATGCAACAGGCGATCAAATGTGATGATGCCATTCGAAATCGTTCACTCTGATTCTGCATTTCAATAGTATCAATCCAACAAGAAATTAACGAAAACCGAAAACTATGAAACAACATGACCTGAACCAATCAACAGTCAGTCTCCCGAGAATTCCTGAAGGCATGGAAGATGGAGAGCCACCTTACGATCCGATGCCTTCGATCGAAGCAGAAATCAAGAATCTTCTCAGCATGGAGGAACGTGCTTTCGCAACAATGGATCCCGTTCTTGAAAAAGAAGACTGGCCTGTGCTCAGGCAAGCTGACCGCTCGCTCGTGCCTGAAATTAGAGCGATTTCGAATCGTATCCAAATGATGTATTTTGTGGAGAAGGGTTTGATGTAACTCGGTTATGTAGACGCTGATTTGTGAAATGTTAGACTTGATAGTATTGCCAACGGCGGTGCTTAACGCACCGCCGTTAAATGCCGTGCCGGTGGTGTGCTGAAAAAAGTAGTAAAAAAATGTTGACCAACCGGTGAGGTGATGTTTCTATAGTGGCGTGACCTGAATACCGCAACAATCAGGACATGGGGGAATCGCAAGGTTCCAGGGGTGCTGTGCCACCAGCCTACGGGCTCCCACGCACACTGCTGTGAGGGATTGCGAATTACCAGAGCAGCATAAATCAGCAAGTATCAAGTCCTCGCCTAACAAGTGAGGATACCAAGAGAGTCAAAGCTCTTGGGCTAGGCTGGATCGATTAGATCGATTCGGCCTTTTTTGTTGTCATCTAAGGCCGGCGGTCGCCCAAGAACAACAAACAGCCCAAGAAATGAAAACCGCCTACACTCCTAGATATACACACCTCAAAAATGACCTCGAAGCCCTTGTTGCATGGCTAAGTGCTGAAGACACGGCTAACAACATCGCACATGAATTTGATTGCGATCCCTATCCTAGCTACGCTCCCCTCGCGGCTGCCGTCAACGCATCCATGACTGCCTCGAAGTCGTGGCATAAAATCCCCCGGAAACGACGATTGCGTGCGGAAAAGTTGCACGAAGCCGCGATGTTGCTGGCAGGGCGTGCAGCAAGCATCGGTGGCAAGTATTCGGGCGAAACTGTGCAACAGATTCGCTGGGATACAACTTGCCGCGCCTACACTTCCAAGGATGCAGGATCTCGTTATAGCAAGAGAAAATGCTATCGACGCACCGATGCGCAACACATCGTAATGTTGGATGTGCAAGGCGTGCTCGCCATGGAGAAAAATGGTGATCTGATCGAGCAATCCGCAGCGGATGGCCTCCATTTGATCGCGCTCTACCCGATCCAAGGTAGTGCAAATGTCTTCAAAGCTACTTGGGTTCGCACAGGAATTGGTAAAACCATCACATCCGAAGATGGGTGGGTCGCTTATGACCGCAAGTTGCAACTTGCGAATCATAGCTACTACAGTGCAACGGATGCGAAGAAAGGCTTGCGGAAGAAAGCGAAATTGCAACTCGCGCAAGAATTACACGAACAAGCGTTGCATTCGCTAAATCCGAAGTCGGAGAGAAGGGCGCGTTTGATCGCCAGACTTTGCGCGTATGTTGACGCCACCACGGATGACGCCAAGAAGTTGGGTTACTGCCAACCCGGCATCATGGCGTTTCGCCGTCTTTATGGTTTCGGCCAATCCGCATCGTTGCCTGAGCTTCTCGCTACTGGCAATCCGCATGCCATCAAACTCGCACTTTACGTTGCAAGGCGGGTCGCGCTGGAAAAGCGCAAGCTAGCAGCAAAATCCAACAACTGAAATCCAATCAGAACACTTCAACTTACTAAACTTACAAATCTAACACATTATACTATGTCTGAAAATTCATCAATCGAATGGACCAACCATACATTCAATCCATGGTGGGGATGCCATAAGGTCTCACCCGCATGTCAGCATTGCTATGCGGAAACCCTCGCCAAGAGCATTGGTCATAAAGTTTGGGGAACAAACGCGCCGAGACGGTTTTTTGGCGAAAAATACTGGGCTAACCCCATTAAATGGAACAAAGATGCCGAGCTCAATGGTGAGCGGAAGCGCGTTTTTTGCGCCTCGATGGCGGATGTTTTCGAAAGCAGGGAGGAGCTTGATGAGTGGAGAGGCAAACTCTGGGAACTGATCGATAAAACACCCAATCTGGATTGGCTCCTGCTCACCAAGCGTCCGAAGAATATCGAATCCATGGTGCCTTGGACTGACGACTGGCCTGATAATGTCTGGATTGGCACCACAGTGGAGAATCAAAAGTATGCTGACGAACGACTGCCACATCTGCTCAAGCATAATGCCAAGGTCAGATTCTTGAGCTGTGAACCCATCCTCGGACCGGTAGATCTCGAAAAATGGATGGAACCCGACCGTGCCAATGCATTGTATGGAATTGACTGGATCATCGCGGGAGGTGAGAGCGGCCCAGAAGCTAGGCCGATGAATCCCAATTGGGTGCGATCCTTGCGTGACCAAGCTATCTCACACGATGTGCCGTTCTTTTTTAAGCAATGGGGCCAATGGGCTGTGCGTAGCGAACTCCCCGAAGAAACCACAGGGAAAACAACCTATGTCGACGGAATCGAAATGATCCGTCTGAAATCCAAAAAATTGGTAGATCGTACGCTTGATGATACGACATGGGATGAGTTTCCGGTTTTGGATGATGAGTCGGAGGGATGCGAATGGGATGATTATACAGACGAAGAATTTGATGATCAACAACCCACCTTCCCTAACGGGTCGATTGCTGCGTACCTCAATCTCTGCCGGGGTTGGAGAGCAAATCTGGACGAGTACGGTGATTTTTCGGAGGAATCTAACCTAGAGCATCCCGATTTTCCCGGTATCGCGCTGCCGATTTTTGAAATAATTGACGAAGACAAGTTCGATTACTTTCTGGCTAAATTTTATGCTCAAGCAGTCGCTTATGGCGAGAGCAAAACAATGACAAAAGTTGTTAGGGCGCTGAGCAAAAACGACTGAAGTGAGTCAACATCCAAAACTTATGAAAAGCAAATCTACAACCACGCTGTTGATGGGAAACATCTATCACGACAAATTCAGAACCCTCTCGATTGTCACGCTGGGGAGTTGTTTCGAAGCACTCGGATATTCGGTCCAGTATATCGCACTGGACGTTTCTTCAAAGCCTCCACTGCTCCAATTCAAGCCTTCCACGATCTGCCTCAACCCATGCCTTAGCGACGAGTTGTCCACTGCTTTTGATAGGGCGGCCGACGCAGATGAAGACATTACCATCATCGATTGCCCAAGCGGAGGATGGATCGATGATTTCATCCACCTGGCCGCTACCGCGCAAAGCGGTAGCGGCTCATCATGCCCCCGTTTCGTTATCTCGCCCATAGTCAATTCGCTGCGCGAATCATCGGTCGAATTCGGCCTAGAATTTACGAAGTTATTCCATGCCATTGATGCTGATGACATTATCATCGCTCACCATTGGCAAGAAGATCCTGAACGCCTTGGAGCATTGTTCTCCCGAAAAGGCAGGCTACTCACCGAAATCGCGGAAGAAAGAATCATAGAATTTTCGTTCTTGATCAATCGATTCAAATCTACCCCGTTGCAATTGGACTTCGATTCTTGCCTGCGCTCTGTATCCATGCATGCACCATGGATCACAGGTAAACCTCTGCCCAACTCACACCCAACACCATGAAACCCATATCCTTATCCGATGGCGAATTGCTCGAAACCGCCATGGCCGAGGCTTCTCGCAGATTCCTGGAAACCGGCGAAATTATCTACCCACTTCACCATTGTTTTGATCAGTGCGGTGCATGGCTTGGTGCAAGCGCAGTATTCCCTTACGTATTGCCTGCTGCACGAAAAAGACTCACCAAAATCACGATCCCGGAAAGCCAGCGCTCCATCACAAACGAAGAGGGTGAATCGATCTTATTGACGTCGTTCTTGTTAGATGAAGATCACATCATGGGGGAGAAGGTAGCCGTGATACCATGGCACGAAATCCGTGGCATGTGTACTATCAAACTTGAATCCGATCTCTATTGCCCACATCTCCGACGTTTGAGCAATTGCTACAACCCCACCGACATTCGAGCTTTGACGATTCGCCTTCCGGAACTGTTCGTAGTCAATGACATCATATTGTCAGCGGAACATATTTTTCTACCCAAGCTCACTTGCGCCCAGAACATTGACGTTTTTCACGTGAGTCATGTTTTTCTTCCGCATCTGCAATCGGTAAAAAATTTGCATCTAGGATCCGCGTTTGCGGCACACTTTCCAGTGCTCCTTGAGGTTCATCAATCCCTAGTTGGTTACCACGTAAGAGAATTCTCCGCACCACGATTGGAAAGGGTCAATCTATCGAAAACCGGTGAAGATGGGCTTCTATTGCCCGCAGCATGGTCAATCGACTCGCCCAATTTGCAATGTGTTGGCGTGAAACTCGATGCGAGAAGTGCAGAAACATTCTTTTCCCCAGCGCTTACAGTGGATGGAGAGTGGAATATGCACCCGAATGCCAAACGGATACGGATTCGATGGACCATGCGAAAGCATGATCAAGACCTAGAGCTTTAACTGGTTAAAATCGGTTGAATAGCGTGTGTTTGTGACTGGGGAAACGACTTTCCCCACGCCGGAAACCTTGAGGCTTCCGGCTCCCCTTTCTAGCGAAGGGCGCTGCCCCTCGCAACGCTCCCCGAGACCGGAATGATCCATAATCCAAGACACCGTTGCGAAGCTGCTCGTCGGCTACGGCCTCGATCCTCTCGCCTACACTTTCCTCGCATTTCGCAACCGTGTCTTGTGGAAAGGCTAAAGTCAGCCATGACATCAAAAGATTGCGGAATGCCCTAACGCCAGCGTTACGGGCATACCGCTTAAAGAACAATTCAAGGCCTGAGCCACCGGATTCCGATTCGGCGCGGAATGCTATCATTCCCTGACTTCTTTCCCATCAGCCAGTCTGCTCACATTTACTTCCGACCATCCTTACTCACGCCGATCGTTATCCCGTGGCTCGCGTAACCGCTACTAAGCTCTGCGTATAACAAAAATACTCCGCAGACTCGTCCTCGCGATGCTGCGGACGAGACTGCTGATGCAATGAATAAGACAAGACCCCTTTCAAGTGGTGGCACGCGTCGCGCCAGCAAGCTTGGCACGCCGCGTGACTTATCCGGAGAGGGGTACAGTCAGCATGGCGGCGTGACGACCCCATAAACGAGGAGAGGCACGTCCCACCGCCATGAGCATTTTGGTTGAAAGAGGAGATCGATCAAGAGAGATGGAGGGCGGCCATGCGGCCTATGGCATCAGTGCCTTTTCCCAAACCTCCATTCATGCAAACCTCAATCTCATTTTACAGTGGAACTAACGCCCATCGGACGTCTTTCGCCGCCCCACCCGGGCGGATGAAAGAAGGAACGTATGCATAACCAACTGCTAGATGCCGTGTGCCAAAGAGGTGTCCTTGTGACGACAAGCGTCCGTTACTGGAGAGGATGCAAGAAATTGAAAGCCGAGGATCTCGGCCTGAGGGCTTCTGATGTGTCCGACCGCTTGATCCGCCTCGGACAAAAGCGACTGATTCCCAAGGATGCACTCGCAGACTTTGCCCTGATTGAGAGCCGCGCCCATGCGGCAGTAGAAGGGGCAAGTTTTCCATTTCTCGGCGGACTAGCGCGCTTCGTGCCCAATGCTAACCTAGTGGCAACGACGAATTGTCTGGAAAAGCTTCGCGCTGAATTCTTGGACGCAACACGGTCATTTGGCGAGAACTATCCAACACTCCGCGAAAAGGCGCTCGCTGAATGGCGGGATGCGGCCCAGCAATTGAACGGTAGCGCAGAGCGGCTCATCTCAACCATTGAGCAATCTTTCCCGCCTGTAGCAGCCATCACTCAACGCTTTGACTTTACTTGGCAACTATTTCAGATCGCAGCCCCCGACAGCATTCGCCTGGAAATCGTTGATGGCGTGGCGCAAGCAGAAGCAACTCAGGAGCGCCAGCGGATTGCCACAGAGGCTACCCGCCGGATGCAAAACGACCTGGACGCTTTTGTGCGAGAATCTGTTTCCTCTTTGCGGCAGGAAACCGCGAGGCTTGCCAGCGAAGTTCTCGCCACGATCGATGCCAGCGACAAGGGGGTACACCAGCGCACCCTTAACCGGATCAGCAGTTTCATCGATAGCTTTCGAGCTCTTAACTTCGCAGGAGATCAACAGTTAGAGCAAACGCTGGAAAATTTTCGCCACGAGCTTCTCCGGCGAAGTGCCGAGGACTATCGCAATCAGCCTGGAGCTATGGCATCGCTGACTGATGGGCTCAACCGACTACGAGAAACTGCCGTCCAACTCGCCCGCGAGGACGCAAGCGACATTGTTTCCCGCTTCGGCCAAATCGGACAACGCCGCCTCGCTGCTGTGAGCTAATCCAAGACTCCCAAATACTTCTCCCAACCGATACCTCCAAAATAATTCTTCAAAGCATACCATGTCACACTTCACAACCATCCAAACGCAAATCCGAGACCTTGAGGCCCTAGCCGACGCCTCTCATGAAATGGGATTTCTATTTCTCGCCAATGCCCAATGCCGCGGTTACGCCGGACTTTCCCGACAGGCTCCTCATGTGATCCGGCTGAAAGGCCCTTATGACATCGCGGTCGAACCGTCACAGGAAAATAAAGGAACTTACGGACTGACCACCGACTGGTGGGACGGGCACGTCGCCCGGGAGGTTGGGGAAAACTATGGCCGTTTGCTGCAATGCTACGGAATCCAGAAAACCACGCGTGAAGCTCGACTGCGCGGACTGAGAGTGAGTCGCCGGCAGGAAAATGACGGCAGCATTCTTCTTACTTTGGAAGGAGGTGCCCTGTGAGTGCTAGGAAAATCCACGTTCGTATCACGCTTGCTGGAGAAATCACGGTCGAGGCCGAGGGCTTCAAGGGAAAAGGTTGCGAGGCGGCGACCAAAGCCATCGAGGACGCCCTGGGAAAAGCCGGAACTCGCAGCCGTAAGCCGGAATTCTGGCGTCAGGAAAACTCCGGGAAAAACCAACAAAAGCTTGGGGGATGAAAACCACGCTGCTCTTCAGTCAATATGGAACTGTTGACTGCCTCTACACTGAGGCCTTCGACCTCCGAATCTTGGGAAAACTCCAGATTTCACGGGCAACAGACATTCAATTCAACTCCACCACCCAGCAGTGGGATGTGCATGAGCACGCCTCAGGAAAAGTCCTCTTTTCCCATGAGTCTCGTAGCGAATGCCTCATCTGGGAAAACCAAAACCTACAACCGTCATGAATCTTTCCATTTACCTACGCGCCGGATACCCCGGCATTGCAATCGTTACCGCTGAGGAAGCCCGCGCCGAGGCGGAAATCGCTACCGTATGCCGGGAAAATAATCGGCAACTGCACGCATGGTCATCTACCGAGGGCTTGCTGGACATCGCTGAGGGCCGAGTCCAAGCGATCCCAGATCCGCTCGATGCTTTGCAACAACTGGAAAGCCTGTTTTCCCGGCGAGAGCCTCAGAATGTTGTGCTGATGCGAGACTTGCAACTGCACATGGAACACTCTGACCCGATGCTGATTCGACGAATCAAGGACACTCTGAGGGTGGCCAAGAGCAACGGCCATACTCTCATTTTCCTCGGTTGTCGATTCGACCTGCCCCCCGAGCTCGATCGTGAAATCACCCGAATCGATCTGAATTTGCCAGGAAAAGCAGAACTTTCGATTGTTCTGGACGGTATCATCGCATCGGCTGACCTTCCCGAGGCTTCCGAGGAAAACCGAGATGCAGCCCTCCAAAGCGCACTCGGCCTCACCACTACCGAAGCTGAAAATGCCTTCGCACTTTCCGTCGTGGAAAACCAAGGGATTTCCTCTGCGGTTATCGCCCGTGAAAAAGCCCGGACACTGAGGAAAAACGGGCTGGTTGAAATCGTGGAAACCGCAACCTCGCTCGAACAAGTGGGGGGACTCGAAAACCTCAAAACGTGGCTGACCCGAAGAGCTGGTGCATTTTCCGAGAGCGCCGCGACCTATGGGCTACCCGCTCCCAAGGGCCTGCTGATCGTTGGAATACCAGGCACAGGAAAATCATTGACCGCCAAGGCGACAGCTAGCGCCTTCGGACTGCCGCTGTTGCGGCTCGATATGGGCAGAGTGTTCGGTGGCATCGTCGGACAATCGGAAGCCAACTTGCGCTCCGTGATCCAAACCGCAGAGGCAATCGCGCCATGCGTGCTCTGGATTGACGAGATTGAGAAGGGATTTTCTGGGAACGGATCCAGCGGATCGACCGACGGGGGAACCTCTGCCCGGGTATTCGGATCATTCCTGAGCTGGATGCAGGAAAAGGAAAAGTCGGTCTTCGTCGTGGCAACAGCCAACGACGTCTCCAAACTCCCGCCCGAGTTTTTACGAAAAGGCCGCTTCGACGAAATGTTCTTTGTCGACCTTCCCGACGCTCTTGAGCGCCAACAAATCTGGGAAATTGCGATCGCCAGGCACGGAAGAAAACCCAGCGACTACGATACCGCTCAACTCGCCCAAGATGGTGACCAATTTACGGGTGCGGAAATCGAAGCAGTATTTGTCGATGCTCTTCATGAGGCTTTTACAGAAAACCGCGAACCTGAGTTGAAGGACATCCAAGGAGCAATCGCTAACACCGTGCCTCTTGCCCAACTCATGGATGACCAGATCAATCAGCTTCGCCAGTGGGCTAAAGGGAGAGCCAGGCTGGCGGCAGGAAATGCCAATGGACAAAAGCCCCTCGGGAAAGTTTCCGAAAAAAAACCGCCCACACTCAGAAACCAAAGGCGAATTGCCGGTCTCAATTGAGGAGAATCGGATAGGTAGCTCCGCCTACTATGTGGTCTTCTTTTTTGATTCCAATAAAAGGAAAGATGCACTCAACAGACTCTTAGCATAATCGAAAGCCTTGATTCGTATCCATGACTTGGTAATTACCATTAACCACCAGACCAGCATGAAAACGCAAATTAGAAGCGCGTAAACTGTGTGGGGATCGATGTTAAAGTCGCTGAAATGGGACATGACGATGCGTACGGTACATGCGATTGAACTAGCTGATGAAATTAGAATGCCTGCTGGCTTCAAGGCCCAAAGATTGCGCCTAAATCCGTAACTTACGTTCTCCTTGTAAACTAACGGAAATTTATCAACCTCTCGCGTCAACTCACGGAGTCGAAGAATTGCGGCATCGTAAGCATCATCAGCCTTTCTGGCAGATTTAGACTCACTGCCAGCAGATGGCAGTGAAGTCCCGATTACAGTCTCCAATGATTTTCTCCAGCCGTTTCTGATTTCAGAAGTAACATCTGAATTTTTATGGCGAAGCAACTGTGTGGTAGGAGTCCCACCCCAATCGACCCATAGCTTCTTTTCCTTATTTTTCCCAATATCCCTGACTCTTTCTGAGATGAAAAAACTTAGGGCTAATTGACCTGAAACACCCAAAAGTGCTACTAGTGGTATTTTAATCTCAGGAACCCATGCCATTATAGCTAGTGAAAATGGCAAAAAAAGTAAGAACGCAGGGAATACCCTTGCCTTGAGAGTGTAGGAGTCAAAAATCGATTTCATACTTATTTATCTCTATCTTCATTCCAGCCAACTAGTATAGATGGCTCGGCTTCCTCACCAATAACAAATGCGATAGCGGGGAGCCCTTCTCGCATCATCTTTGAAGTCAAAGTGTCAAGGGCACGTAAATCTGTATTACTGGGAGCGCTGGAAATTCCATTGGGATGCGAATGCCATTCACCAATGTAACTCAGTTGGCCAGCAGTCTTTTCCGATACCTCGTCAACATACGATTTTAAGCCTGTTACGCCACGAACATACGATTCAGGCCACTCATCGCTATCCAATGGAGAATCTGAACCGATTAAAACGCAACACGTTTTTCTTTCACGGTCTATAATCCCGATAAGAACTCCACCGGTCTCGTTTGGTAACCGTGCAGATCGGAATTTCTTTAGCTGATCAATCAATACCTCATCATACTTAATCGTCCAGCCGTTGATGACATTCACATACGGTTTCGATACTGGAATTCCTACCATAGATAGCTCCATAGTATCCAAATTCATTTTATAAGCGATGCAAAGTGCATCTTCCGAAACATGATGACGTGTGAAAAAACCCGCCCATGCTGCGGCGAATAAAACAACATTTTCGTTAGGAAGAATAGTCGAAACTTCCCTGCACGGACCACCGTACCAGATATTTGATCCCTCTTTCAAATACACATCACCAAGTCTTTCATTTTCAATAATCGCACGTAAAGCGATGCCCTCCAGCCAATCCAGCCGGATGTTTCGTTTGCGATCTTCAACGTGAATGAAAAGCGTATCAGCGCCAGGAGTAAGAAATGATGATGTACAGCGACTAATGTTGTTCAAAGTCGATAAGCCCCTTGAAACTGCTACCGAAGCTGAAAAATCTAATATTTGTTCCACTGCTTGAAGAGCACCTTGCACGTCAACATTAAGTGGTAGAGTAAATTGCTCTTTAATTGCGGTGAAACCAATATCTCCCTTTTCATCACAAGGTTCATGGATGGAATTAAGATACGACTCCATTTCCACGGCTTTGTGGTATCCGACCGAATATCCTAACAACACATGCCGACTTGTGTTATGGGGCAAAAGACGATCATGATCGATAAGCACCCCCTTCGACAATCCCTGTCTAGTCAGAATTTCGATACACCTAGAGCCTAATGCTCCTATTCCTAATACGGCAACAGAAGGATATTTTCTAGTTAGCCCACTCGCTGCCAGCGCCCGATCTGAATCAAGTCTCTTGAGAATAGCTAACGGTGAAACTTTGATCTTCGCCAACATATCGTTGTTTCTTTGCTGCGAGGAAACGGCAAGAGCCATCATGCCTTCAGCGCACATTAAAACGCCAAGCGCCTCTCCCACATGAGCTGCATCCTTGATCACGAAAGCCCATTCTTCATGGCTCACGATCTCAGGCGATTCTTGGCCGGTTACATTCCAATGGAGAACCAGAAGGAGATCCAACCGAAGTCCTGATTTGTCTGCCCCATCGGATACCAGTCCATTTTTGAAACTATCAGAAATGGTCCCTAGCAAATCGAAGCCACCCTTCTGGCAAAGAGCATCTAAATTCATCAACGTATCAGGTCGGGATTCAATGATTCCATGTTCACGATCTGGCAAACGAAAGCAAATCGCCTTGAACCGACCCCTTGCTGGTTTCCCATCATTCATGCGACTAGCCCAAAGAATAGCTGGAGACACATTTATATCACCCGATAGCTCAAGACGCTTCAGATCATCAAGATTAAGATCGGAAGGAATGATCAAATAACCATCGGGATTTAACAAAAGAGGCTCTCTAGGTTGTCCTGGGGCGTGAAGTTTTCCTGTAGTCGCCCTAGCTAACCATGAACGAATGGCTTCAAGAAATCCAGATGCAGACCATCGGTATTTGGACTCGGACCACTGTGTTGCATCTAAGCAAAGAAACTTTGGAAAATTTTCAGTAGCTAAACCCTGATGAGGCAATCTGGGAAAATCCGTTCTCATCGCCAACGTTTCTGGTGCTTTGACATCTTTTCTATCGAAGACGCAGGCGATGATCTCCTTGGAATGAATATCAGCAAGGGGATGTTGAGGCAAAACAACTTCCACCTCAATCAAAACAGTTTCAAATTCAGCACGGGAGAAGCATTTTAATATTCTTGCGGTTTCACCAATTTCCGGTCCGCTCATGTACTTTGCGAAGGCTTTTGCATAAGTGCTATTGAAAAGCTCCGTGTTTAACTCTTCACCAAAAATTTTTGTTGAATGAATCGCGCTCACCCGTTTCGTGGGGCTGGGGTTGTGAGAACGGAGGTTACCACCGAAGCGCTTGTTCGCTGCGGTGCTACTACACCAGCTCCACTGATCTCTATCTTTAATCGATCTGGATTCGTCGCCGTCGGCCACTCCATTGTCACATAGATCTGCCCGCTTATTTTTTTCGCAGTCTCCTTGTAGGTCCGATAAGTCTCAACGTGAGGAGGCAAAGATGCACTTTTGTCCGGTATAACCTTACTGGTAACAACAATCACACCACGATGGCTTCCTTGTTCCAAAAGCCACTTAAACTCCTCTGTCGGCTCTGTTTTTTCTTTACCAATCTTGTCGCTCATCGACAGATAGCTGCAATGATGTGGCACGCTGAAAATATCCCACTTTAACCTAGTTTCATTATTGTGCTCTTTGGTGATCTTAACAATTTTTTGCCAATTCTCAGAAATAGAATCTGCCGTGATTAGGAATTTCGTATCCCTTCCACTTGAACGAATCACCGCTTGCATTACCAAGCAATTGCCATTGCGATCCTCCAATCCATCGTTTTGACGGTGCGCAAACGGTGAATGCACGAAGAATTCGATTCCGTCGTTTTCAAGTGTCCAGCCCTCCGCCAATCGGCCAGCATCTGTCATAAGGTGCTTTCGAGATTCAAAGTCTATGTCGTTTTTTCGACACCACTCCCTAAGGGAGTCGGGTCTGGAAAAAACACGTATGCCTTTACCCTGCTTAAAGCGATGCCGAGCCTCCTTACGAATAATTTTTGTGTGATCTTCTGAACCTACCTCAGTCAATAGATTAGAGGGAACCCAAAGTTCCTTGAACTTGATGTGGTCGTCGGTTTGACTCTCCACTCTCGATTCCAAATAAAATGCATCGCAGACATTGCGAAGATGGTCATCGTCGCCATGTGTTATGGCGAGTACGTCAATTTGTTTCACTTTTGGCCAATCGACGTCTTTACGGATTGCTTCACGCAAATCGATGCGCTTGTCCCCTTTATCCTCTTTGTTTCTTGTGTCTGCGTAGTCGAATATGAACTTCTTGCCAGCATCCGTCTTTATAAGACAGCAGTCGGCATTTCCGATAGGGTAGAATGTAATGTTGGCCATAAAATGATTCAGGTTTGGTTTCAAGATTGCGTTGCCAGCTCTGCAAGAACTGCGACGATGAGTGGTCTCGACCCAAAACTCCTTATTCAGATCGTTGCCCATTCTAACCTTGCACGCATCATGCCAATGTTCAGATGAACCGTTTTTTCAAAATAACGAACCGAAGTGCTTTGTTTTTTTAAAATTACCAAGCCCGATGGCGACTTGGCGCGCAAAAATCCTCAAAAAACGTCGACAGCACTGAAGATTTGCTGAATGCCATTCGTGTCATGTTGGTCTGCCTTACCAAAATGACGCACACAGCAACGTGTCAAAATGACGCACTTTTATTGCCCATTGTCCCAATGATATTTGCGCATTCCGTCATCCTCGTCTAGATCGCTAAGCTCGTGTTTGCAAACTGGATCGAATTTGCACCTTGCAACCGCTTTGTAAAATTGTTGCCCGCGTAGGATTGACTGGCGCTCTGATTTTGGTACAATCGCAATTCGTGCGTCCCTTATTGCTTCAATTTGAAGAATCTTCGTCTGCAACTTCAGCGGTAACAGAGATTATTAATCGTCAAACCGAAGAGCGGATGACTGAAATTCAACGAATTATTGCTGGCACGAAAACTCTTACAGAAGTTCGCGCAGAAACTAACGACTCAGACATCCAAGGAATTATGGCTGGCACCAGCACTTGCACTAGGGTTCGTGCGGAGGTCAACGACGCTGACCCTCACGGCCAGTATCGGTATGGGCTAGCGATTCCAACCTAACAATGCTAGAGTCAAGCCATGATTTTCCTCCTACGGTACACAGAAAATTGCCTAGATTACTCAGCTAAAGAAGCTGCTTCTGGGACTATTACAAAATCCGCAATAAAAGCTGAGCACGATGACACTGATGTCGGAGGCCAAGGCTATACAGCAATCCGTAAATCCGAAATCCTCTTAGGAACTCAGTCGCATACCTTTGTTAAGTCAGAAGCTCCAGATGCGGACTCTTCGGAATATAAACTCGGAGCACTACCCCGTTTAGCACAGTTAAATCTCGGAACTTGCACCGCAACCAATGTAAACGCCGAACAAATCGACGCCGACCCCGATCGTGATCGCAATCGATACAATGCCCTACGCTGATGGTTCTCGTCGTAACAAACTCACTAGATGCTACTGCCAATTATTTAGTGCCAATTCTTGAGTCGGCAGGAATCAATGTCATACGTTTCGACACGGATGACCTTGTCCCAAGGCTAAAATGCTCCTACATGAGTGGTGATGCTATCTTGTATTGGAATAATCGCAAGATTTCACCAGGTGACATCGATCACATCTGGTATCGAAGACCCGATCGGCTGACTTCGCAGCTTTTTGACGACACGCCGGAGGGGAATTACGCGAGACTTGAATGGACTGAATTCGTGGAGTGTTTTCTGGCGCTCATCCCGAAGTCAAAATGGATGAACCATCCTGCTCGCAACGTCGCCGCATCGAGAAAACTGCAGCAATTGACCATCGCATCAAAAATCGGCTTTGTGATTCCTGACACCCTAGTAACACAAGACCCTCAAGAGTTGCGCGACTTCTTCTGTAAGCACGAAGGCCAACTCATCGTAAAGCCAATGTCCACGGGTTACATTGAACGGCCGGATGAATCCTGCGACACTTTGGTCTATACCAACCGCGTTCAAGAAACCCAACTGGAGAACCTCGCTGACCTCGTAAACTGCCCCACGTTTTTCCAGCAGTTTATCCAGAAGAAGTCTGACGTGCGAATCACAGTAGTTGACGACAAAATACACACTGTCGAGCTACTAGCTTCCGACGAATCCGGAAAACAACGCTGCGATATTCGACGGAACAACATGGTCGACGTATCTTACCAACCAATCTCCTTGCCGCAAACAGTTTGCCAAAGCATCCGAGACCTTATGCGCCATTACCAACTGCGCTTCGGTGCAATCGATATGGCCATTACCCCAAATAGTGATTGGGTGTTCTTCGAAATCAACCCCAACGGCCAGTGGGCTTGGCTCGACCTGACCGCAGGAACTTCAATTGCCGAATCCTTCATCAATGCGTTCACGAGCCAACAACCCACGACTATTTTAACCTGATGTCATCGATTGCATTCACATGGAGAAAATTTCTAGATGGATTCTACTATTTCAGGGAATGGCTGACGACTCTGATCACATACATATCGCTCCACATCTACGCCAGCGAGATTTCATGGAATCAAATCAAAAATGGGAAAATGGAATCGACGCAAGAAGTCGGTTTAAAACTCGAAGACGCCAAAGACCTAGACCTGCTTCTATCCGAGGTAAAATGCAGACTAGCTGAAGAAGAGAATCGTAGGAATGCAACAACGGACAAATGCAAATCGCTGATAACCCTGAGTTCACTAGTTCTGGCCGCATCGGGCATAGTTGTATCTAAGGCCAACTTTGATTCTATATGGACTCAAATCGTTCTAGTCTTGGCAGCCTTGTCGCTGCTTCACGTGGTTGTCCTGATTTCGATGCATTTCGCTGTGGGAACGGATAAGCAACCGACGATCAATCAGCATGACGCTTCACTTTCTGCCGACGACCTCCGAAAATCGCTCATCAACACATACTTGGAATGCCAGGCAGATCGCAATAACCGGGTCAACTTCCTTGTCGAACTCTACAAAGGCGCTCGGTTCTATTTCTTACTGGGCCTAACATTCATAATAGGGCTGTTGGTATCGACCTTTCCCGCACGTCCAAAAGAAGACTTACCCTCCGCAATCGCGAAACAACTCACGGATAATGCAACTTTGATTGAAAGGCTCGGCCAGCGCATCGCAAGTATTGAAAACTCGCAAAAAATTCCTTCGACAAACCTGCCAGCCGTTCCTGCTGCCTCATCAATTTCCGCTCCTAATTCTGATTCTGAAATAAAATCTTCTGCCCATCCACCTACAACCGCAGGGCCTTCTTCAACGATGAATTCTAGATCGCTTAACGAAGCTACGCTCCCTGTTGATAAAATCAAGAAATCCTCAGATGAACAGGAAAGCACTCGACAAACATCTTCTATCCCAGTTGATGAGGTTAAAACCGAGAGGGCGCCAAATGCCACTCCTGAGGCAATCACCCCACCAACAGATGCAAGCTCAAGATAGTATAGTGAAATTGCCTCAGCAATGTGAGAACACAAACGCAACCTAAAATATCAAGATCGGGTTCTTGCCCGAAATTGATCGGCGAACGGAAGCATAGCTACTTCATTAATTTGAGAAAAATTACCATCCTGAGCGAAATCAATCACTTTATGACCACAGTCACACTGATTAGAGAATAGTTAAGGAAAATTAAGGAAAACGCCTCCACGATAGTTGTGAATCTGCGTAAACCATTGATAATCAACGGCGCAAAAAATTTCATTTTTTCTGTAGTCCCGGTGGCCAATACCGAGGAAAGAGGGCTATGCCATGGGAAATTCCGTTACCGTTGCAGACTCTCTCAGCCCCTCCCTGGGGATGGGAAGGTGTGTACTAGAAAAAGGCGCGGCTTCGGGTGGAATCATCGCCAGTCTGATTCAATCAGCACGACGCCAGGAAACACTCATCGAAGCCCTGACGCTCGCCGTGGATTCCGGCGATGAAGCCGCCATTTTAGGAGCGGCTAGAAACCTTGCAGCGAATCGCCGCAGGGACACCTCTGACGCCGGGAAGAAACGCGCCCAAAAGTCTCGCAGAAAACCCTCCAATGGAAAGTAAACATAATCTCAGCATACAAAAAAACCATGTCCACTAAATCTACAAGCTCCCGAGTCATCGCCCTGCTACTGGTATCCAACGAGGAACAGGCTGCTGATAAACGCCTCCGCCGCCTTGATCGGCAGCAAACCGTGATTGATCGCATTGTCGCGACCCATAATCTTGAGGTAATCCGTACTGTCACACTTATTAATGTGAGTGCCAACAACATGCTCCTCAACCCGGAATGCCAAGCCATTCTCCAAGCTATCGAAACACACGAAGTCGACGGTGTGGTTGTTTCCGACCTGGACCGCCTTGTCCGCCTCGGCGAGTTGGCCTCGCTAGCCGCAATGGACTTTCTCAAAAGGGCAAAAGCAAAACTTTATACGCGGAGAGCCGTCCACCATTTCACCAGCGACGAGGACATCTCATGCACGTATATGTCGGCCATTCTTGCCGATGGTTTTTCACAGATGATGAAGAAGCGAATGCAACATGGCAAAGAAGCGAAGCGCAAAGCTGGGCTCCGGCCATGATGCCGCCATCTCGAAGAACCAGAAGTACAACACCGTATATGAGCAAAGCCCGCGAAAAACCCACCTAGAAAAATAAGGGTAGCACAACCAGAAAAGTAAACTATGCCCGCAAAAACTACACGCCCACGAGTCATTGCATTGCTTCGCGTATCGACCGAGGAACAGGCCGACGACGACCGCGCCGGACTCGATCGGCAGCGCGATGTGATCGCCCGCACGGTAGCCGCCCACAACCTCGACGTGATCCGCACCTTTACGCTGATCGACGTGAGCGGCAACAGCGTGCTCCTCAACCCTGAATACCAATCCATCCTACGGGCGATTGAAACCCGCGAAGTCGACGGGGTGGTTGCCTCAGACCAAGACCGATTCGTCCGCGCCGACGACGTTGCGTCGCTTACCGCCCTCGATGTGCTCAAACGAGCCAAAGCCAAACTCTACACGGGCGGAGCGACTTATGACTACAGCAACAATATGGGAATCTTCCAGGGACAGCTGTTGGCCATTATCGGCGGACTAGAACTGCGTACGATCAAGGAACGCATGCAGGGGGGGAAGGAAGAAAAGCGCAAAGCGGGAAAATGCCCGGGTTCTGAAATAACGCTACCACGCGGAGTCACCTACGACCGAAAGACCGAACGCTGGTATTATGACGAAGAAGTCACCGCAGTGCAGGAAGCCTTCCGCCTGATCGACGAGGAGGACAAAACCAACATCTCCGCCGTCGCCCGTTTGGTCGGGATCCAGAACCGCACGCTCCATAACTTGCTCAGAAATCCCATCTACTGCGGATGGAAAATATACGACAAGAAGCGCGGCGACGAAAAATACTACCGCGCCGACGGTAAGCAGGCCGACCGCAAGAAGATCGCCCGGGATGAACCCATCCGCGTAAAGGTAATCGACGAGCCGGCCGTCTCCGAGGAGCGGTTCGCTCGGGTGCAAGCCATACTCGACAATAAATCAACCAAGTGGCGCCGAGAACGCATCGCAACCGAAATCAACCTTGGAACCGGAATTGCCGTATGCAGCCACTGTGGACGACGTCTCTACCCCTCCAGTGGAAAACGAAAGGAGGGCAGCCGGATAGGCTACTACTACTGCGCCAGCAATGACTACCTCAACCGAAAAAATAAGGGAACGAGTTGCCCACAGCCCAATATTCCCAAACCTTTACTCGACGAAACACTCGTCAAATTTGCCGCCGAGTTTCTCGTCTCCGAAGAATTCATCTGCAAGCTCGCGGAAAAGCTCCACGCGCCTGCTAGCGCATCTACTCGCCCGGCGCTGGAAAAGAAAATCGCCGACATAGAACGACGAAAGAAACGCCTGCTCGAAGGCTACGAAGCCGGGGTCATCGAACTCTCCGCCTTAAAATCTAGAAATGCGGAACTGGACAATGAAGCCGGAACTCTTACCCGGCTTATACAGTCCGAAATCGAACGTAACCGCATCCGGGAACAGGCTGACGACTCGCTCAAACTCCTCGTCACCGCATGCACTGGATTCGCCAAAATTACTAATAAGGAAGAACAACGCGACGCGCTCCGGGGTCTTTTCGGAAAGGTCGCTTTCCAGAACGAGGCAATCGTCGGGTGCGAATTGTTGATCCCTGGCATACGTCCTGTTTGTAGCACCGAAATTGGAATCCGCAGGGGCAGGGGTTCATCGCGGCGACGAGCATGAAACGAGAGGGAAAGGTCAGCGAGCCCGCGGCGCGTGAAATCGTCACATGGCCGTCTTCAAGGGGTTGGCGCATGACCTCCAAGGTTTGTCGACGGAACTCCGGCAACTCATCGAGAAACAACAGTCCGTGGTGCGAGAGCGAGACTTCGCCCGGGCCGGGATTGGTGCCGCCACCGAGCAGTCCGGCGTCAGAAATCGTATGATGCGGGGCGCGATAAGGTCGCGTGGTGATAAAGGATTTTTTGGGATCGAGGTAACCAGCGATGGAGTGGATCTTGGTGGTCTCGATCGCCTCTTCTTCGCTCATGTCCGGTAGAATGCTGGGTAGGCGTTTGGCGAGCATGGATTTGCCGGTGCCGGGTGGACCGACCATCAATATATTGTGACCACCAGTCGCTGAGATTTCCAAGGCGCGTTTCACTTGATACTGGCCTTTGACTTCCTCGAAATCGACTTCGTAGTGCCGGTGTGCTTCGAAAAACGCGTGACGATCGATCACGCAGGGCGACAAAGGTTCCAGGCCGGTGAGGAAATTCCATGTCTGATGCAGAGAGTCCACGCCATAGACTTCGATGCCCTCGACGATGGCAGCTTCCTCTGCGTTTGCCGCGGGCACAATGACACGTTTTTTGCCTTGGGCTCGAGCCTCGAGCGCGATGGGTAGAGCGCCTTTGATCGGGCGCACGGTGCCGTCCAGAGCAAGCTCTCCGACGACATAACAATCGTCCGCTGGCAAACTCAACTCCGCGCACGCCGATGCCATGGCTAGCGCGATCGGCAGGTCAAAGGAGGGACCCTCCTTTTTCACATCGGCAGGGGCAAGGTTCACCGTTTTACTCCCGTCGGCAAAGGGCAGCGCGGAGGCGATGATTGCCGAGGTCACACGCTGGATTGATTCACGCACTGCGGCATCGGGCAAACCGACCACAAAAATCTGCGGTTTTTCTGAGCCCCAGGCATTCACCTCCACTTCCACTTCGAGGGCATCGACGCCGCGCAAGGCGGCTGAATAGATTCGAGTAATCATATGAACAGTGAAAAAGTTGCCTGAAATTCGGAGCGTTGGCAAACTTCTTTTGTCGGATTAGGATGATTTGTGAGATGAAATACTTTCATAGGCGCGACAAATTGTCACTAATGAACCATTTTGATGCAGTCAATTTGCGACCATGCGAAAGATGTTTTGAGAAAAAACAAGCAAAACGAATGGTTTGCTCCGCTTTCCCTTGTGGGCACGAAACGTGCTTATCCAATGGAGCAACGAAATAACGACTGACGCGTCATTGCAATTTTGAATGATTCGAATAAGGTGATACGTCTTGTCGTCGCAACCTCAACAACATAAAAGGAGAATACCATGGCATCAGAATTCGACAGCAGCATGAAGGCTTACATGAAGGAGATTGCAAAAACTCCGCTCCTCACCCTGGAGGATGAGATCAAGTTGGCGAAGAAAATCAAAAAAGGCGATCAGGCCGCCCGCACCACGATGATCCAAGCGAATCTGCGTTTGGTCGTGAAAATCGCTCAGGACTATGCCGGCTACGGCATGCCGGTGTCCGATCTCATTTCCGAGGGCAACATCGGTCTGATGAAGGCCGTGGACCGTTTCGACCCCGTAAAAGGCGGCAAACTCAGCACCTACGCCGCCTGGTGGATCAAACAATCGATCAAACGCGCGCTGGCCAATCAGAGCAAAACGATTCGCCTGCCCGTGCACATGGTGGATAAGATCGCCAAGCTCCGTCGCATCACCGCGATGCTCACCGAGGCCTACGGTCGCGAACCCACCGATGAGGAATTGGCCGAAGAAACCGGCATCCCTCGCCGCAAGCTGGCGATGCTGAAACAAGCCTCGCAGCGTCCCACTTCGCTTGATGCTCCCATCAACGAAGGGGAATCAACCAACTACGGTGAAATCATCGGTGACGAAAAAGCGTCCAACCCGCTCGACTTGCTTTCCGACAAAAATCTCCACGACAATCTCGATGGCCTGCTCACCGTTCTCGACAGCCGGGAGCGCGCGATCATCGACGAGCGCTTCGGCCTGACCGGCAAACGCCCGCTGACCTTGGAAGAAGTCGGCCGCGAATTCGGTGTGACCCGCGAGCGCATCCGCCAGCTGCAAAACAGCGCGTTGACCAAAATGCGCAACGCCCTGCGCAAAAAAGACAAACCCTTGCCCAGCACGCTCGACAGCGAATGGGCTCAGGGTTGATCCTCTTCCGCTCACCAAAACGCTCGCAGGAAACTGCGGGCGTTTTTTTGTGAGAAGGATGGCACATCGCCAAAGCGTGAAGTGAATCAAACCACAAAGAACACACAAATCAGAAAATACTCTAACACGGATTCAACATTTGTGGTCTCTGTGCTCTTTGTGGTGCAAGATCAGAGCATCTTTCATGAGAATTGACATTGTTCTGGCACCGGGAATCCCTATCTATCGACATCCGGGATATGGGGATTACATGGATACAGACAAATCATCACGAGCGTCTGTGGGGGGGAAGAGGATTTTCTCCACCGGACGGTTCGGAGAACCGTCCCTGCCTTGGTGGGGCCGACGGGGACGTCGGCGTTCCGTGAATTGGCATGTGGATTAGGCTGGGAGGCGAGCTACCTCAGCCACGGGAAAAGCTCAGCTTTGCAACGACGGCACTGCGACGTTCGGGTCAATGTCGGCATCGTAGTTGACGCCTGCCAGGCCGAAGCCGAAGAGGCGGAGGAAGCTGGTTTGGTAGCCCTCGAAGTCGGCGAGCTCGGCGAGGTTTTCGGTGGAGACGGTTTTCCAGCGCTCGGCCACCAGGGCCTGCACGGCGGGTGCCATTTCCCAATCGTCCACGCGGATGCGTCCGGCTTCATCGGGCTGCGGGTTGCCGTTGTATATGCGATCGCGGAAGAGGCGGTCCATTTGTTCAATGGTGTCCTCGTGGGTGCCCTCGGCCTTCATGACCTTGTAAAGCAGGGAAATGTAGAGCGGCACCACGGGAATGGCCGAGCTGGCCTGGGTGACGAGGGCTTTGTTCACGGAAACCCAGGCTTTGCCGCCGAGCGGGGCGAGTTTTTCATCGAGGGCGCGTTGGGCGCGCTCGACGTCTTCTTTCGCCGCGCCGATGGTGCCGTTTTTGTAAATGGGCCAGGTGAGCTCGGGTCCGATGTAGGAGTAGGCAACCGTCTGCGTGCCGGGAGCGATGAGGTTTTCGGCCAACAGCGCATCGATCCACATTTCCCAATCCTCACCGCCCATGACGGCAACGGTGTTTTTGATGTCGTCGCCCTCCGCGGGAGTGATGGTCACCTCATCGACCACGCCACTGGTGGTGTTGAGGTTTTTGTTGGTGTAGGGCTCGCCGATGGATTTCAGCACGGACTTGTAGACCTCGCCGGTTTTCGGATCGGTGCGGCGTGGGGAGGCGAGGCTGTAGATGATGCAATCGACCTGACCGAGATCCGCTTTGATCGCGGCACAGACCTCGGCTTTCATGGCATCGGAAAAAGCATCGCCATTGAACGAGCGGGCGTAGAGGCCCTCGGCGGCGGCGGCTTTTTCAAAGGCGGCGGAATTGTACCAACCGGCGGTGCCACAGCGGTCGGCCTCGGCGGGTTTTTCGAAAAATACGCCCATGGTGGCGGCACCGGAACCGAAGGCGGCGGCGATGCGGGAGGAAAGTCCGTAGCCGGTGGAAGAGCCGATCACGAGCACTTTTTTCGGGCCGTTGGCGATGGGTCCGCGGCTTTTCACGACGGCGATTTGTTCGGCCACGTGAGCGGCACAGCCTTCAGGGTGAGCGGTGGTGCAAATGAATCCACGGATTTTCGGTGCGATGATCATGAGGGCGGAAGTTTGAAAGTTTTTTCGCGCGCTGGCAATGCTGATTTGATCCGATCAACGGCTGAGGGCATCCTGCCAAACGAGGGTGAAGCCTGCGGAGTTGAGAATCGAGGCTGCGAATTCCAGATCATCCACATGCATGGCGAGCAAGGAATACCCCTGATAGACCGATAGCAGCGGATAGCAGAAATCGATATTCGTCTCCGCGACCATCAAATGATCGAGGCACTGCAGCAAATTCGGCCCGGCTTCCTTGAGTTCCACGACCAACAGATCGCAGACGGTGTGAGGGATGCCTTTTTCCAGGAACAACTGCTCGGTGGTCTCGGGATCGCTGACGACGAGGCGGGCAATCGTGGCATCCCGCGCATCCTGAACACTCAAGCCCAGCACTTCGATGCCGGTGCCGCGCAGCATTTTCACCAACGCGGCCAATGCGCCGACGCGATTTTGCAACATCACGGAAAATTGCTTCACCGGGGGACCGTGTCCGATGGTCTGGGCTGTCATCTCGCACCTAGACTATCATGCGAGAGCCCGCATGGAAAGAACGATTCTGCGGTTCCCTCCGGCGTCATTCGCGATAAACTTGGATGACGAGCACGTATTTCTTGCCCGATGATTCAAGCGTTTCTTCTCCGCATCCTGTTCGCATTCTTGCTGGTCGGCACATGGACGACAATGATGGCGCGGGGGGAGGGGAATTTTCCCATCATGGCCTACGGTGCCAAGGGCGATGGCGTGACTCTCAATACCGCTGCCATGCAACAAGCCGTGGATGCGGCCAGTGCGGCGGGTGGCGGTACGGTCATCGTTCCTGCTGGACGTTTTCTCACAGGCTCCTTCGCCTTGCGCAGTCATGTCACCTTGCACCTGCAACGGGATGCGGTGATTCTCGGCAGCACCGATCGCCGGCACTATCGGAAAATCAATTTCCATGGCCTGATCCTCGCGCATCATCAAACGCACATCGCGATCACCGGGGAAGGCACCATTGATGGTCAAGGCGCGGCCTTGGCGCAGCAGGTCATGCGTTTGCACAAGGAGGGGAAACTTCCGAGTGCGAACGAAGAAGAACGGCCCACCATCCTGCATTTCCGTAAATGCGCGCATGTGACGGTGAAGGGAGTGACCTTGCGCGAGAGTTCGTGCTGGGTGCAGTTGTACCGCGAATGCGATCAGATGCTGATCGAGAACATCAAGGTCCGCACCTGTGCGGCGATCACCAATGACGGCATCGATATCGACAGTTGCTCGCACGTGGTCATTCGTGATTGTGATGTCGACTCCGAGGACGACGGCATCTGTTTGAAATCCGGACCGCGGATGTGTGAGCATGTGTTGATCGAGCGTTGCCGGATCCGCTCCAGTTGCAATGCTTTCAAGCTCGGCACGGCATCGGTGAAGGGCTTTCAAAACATCGTGGTACGTGATCTGGAAATTCACGACACCTACCTTTCCGGCATCGCGCTCGAAATCGTGGATGGTGGTAGGATGCAAAACATCTCGATCTCGCGCGTGCGCATGAAAACCACCAACAATCCCCTGTTCATTCGGCTGGGGCATCGCAATACCGACGGTCCCGTGGGAACGATCAAGGGCATCACCATCAGCGATGTGGTCGCGGAGATTCCTCAGCGCAAGAAGAGCGAAATGAACAAGTTCCCCTCTTATTGGCGGCATTTGTGCACAACCTTGATCACGGCGTCCATCACAGGACTGCCGGGTCATCCGGTGCGTGGTGTGACCTTGAAAAACATCGAGTTCATCTACGGTGGCATCGGCGATGAAGCAAAACCCGACCATCATTTGTTAGAGAATCTAACAAAAATTCCCGAATGCGCCGCACAGTATCCGGAGAGCAAAATGTTCGGCGTGCTACCGGCGTGGGGATGCTATGTACGGCATGCCGAAGACCTCACGATCGAGAATGTGGGCATGCGGGTGACCGGAAGTGATTACCGCAGTGCCATGGTGTTCGACGATGTAAAACGACTGAAGCTCCAGCAGTGCCGCGTCGCATCGGCGGGTCGTGAACCGAGCATCGTGCTTCACGACGTCATCGAAGCAACCTTGCGCGAATGCAAACCAGTGGTGGGAGCAAAAGTTTTTGTCGATCGGCGTGGCAACACACAAAAGATCAGCGGCCCGTGATCAGCCCGGAAACCATGCGGGCGCCTGCCCCGGTTTCCATTTGATGTTGCATCCGCTTGATGGATAGACCTTGGCCGGTGGTGGCGCGCCTTCGAGCATGCCATCGATGGCGGCTTGCAGGTCAGCGCCATCCGCCACACTGCCATTTTTGGGTCGTGAGGAATCGAACTGACCGGCGTAATGCAGGGCTAGGCGCGAGTCGAACAAGAAGAAATCCGGTGTACAGGCGGCGCCGTATTGTTTCGCCACTTCCTGGCTGGCATCGATGAGATACGGAAAATCCCAGCCATGCTCGCGCGCGAAGGTTTTCATGAATTCCGGTCCATCCTGCGGGTAGGCATCGAGATCGTTCGAGTTGATGACCACGGTGCAAATGCCGCAGGCAAAGGCGCGGGAAGTGAGTTCGCTGAGTGCATCGGCGAGGTGGACGACAAACGGACAATGGTTGCAAGCGAAGACCACGAGGAGGCCGTGGGGCCCGCGTGCCTCATCTAGGGAAACCATGTTGCCATCGGCATCAGGTAGAACGAAATCCGGTGCGATATCGCCCGGTTTGAGGGTGAAAGTGGAATCAACGCGCATGATGAATTCAGGATACAGGTCTCTCCAAGGCCCAGCGCAGAAGGTTTTCCGAATCCTTCCAGATGTTGGGCGTGTTGGATTTGAGAACAACGACGATGACCGCACGGTTGTCAAGTTCGCCCGTGCAGATCAAGCAGCGGCCCGCAGCATTGGTGGTTCCGGTTTTCATGCCATTGCAGTAAGGCACGGTTTTGAGAATGCGGTTGGTGTTTTCCAGTTTGATGGTTTTGCCGTTGTTGTAGGTGAAGACCATTTCCCTGGTGGCCATGAAGGAACGGAGCAGCGGCGAACGATAGGCCTGGCGGGCCGCAATGGCCATGTCGCGAGCCGTGGAAAACTGGTTGGCGGCGGGGAGGCCGTGAGGATTCTGGAAACGCGACTGACGCATGCCCAGGGCCGCGGCGCGTTGATTCATGACTTGCGCGAAACGCTCCTGCGAGCCCGCTACATCACGAGCAAGCGCACGCCCGACATCGTTGGCACTTTTCACCATCAAGACCTTCAGCAGATCGCGGCGCGAGTAAACTTCGCCGGGTTTCAGATAGAGTTTGGTGGGCTCGCACTGGGTGTCAGAAACATCAATTTTCACGCGCTTGTCAATATCGCCACTCTCCAAGACACACAAGGCGGTGACGATTTTCTGAGTCGATGCCACGGGGCGGGGCAAGTCGGCATTTTTTGCATAGAGCACGCGGCCTGAACCAATGTCGACCACAATGGCTGACTCCGCGACAACGGGCGGTGGAGCCTTGTCGGGGATAGTGCCCGGCAGAGGCTGCGCGATTGGTGAGGAACCGTGACGCGGCAGAGGATCCGGATTGCCCCCACAAGATGCGATCAACAGCATGGGCGTCAGGAACATCAGGAATTGGCGATACACGCGGCGAAGCATGGCGTGACGATACTGAAAACACCTCTGAGGTCAAAGCGGAAAAACCCAGTGTTTTTCAGTGAGTTGCATTCGTGTCTTGAGAAATGGATGACATAACCAGATGGTTGATGCTGCAAGTACATTTGAGGTAGCCACGTAGTCGGTTTCATGTTGTGTCGCTACTTGTGCGCTTTGCTGATTTTTGTGGCTGTATCCAAAGCGTCTCCGGTGGGTGACGCCAAGCAGTGGAAACTGGCATTTGAAGATGAATTCCGCGGACGTGCCCTGGATGCAAAAAAATGGGGATACAATTACCCTTGGGGCTCCATTCACAATCACATGGCCTACATGGATCCCGCCCACTTGCGTGTGGTCGATGGCAAGTTGGTGATCCGCGCCGTGGCCGAGCGACATCCCAAAGCAACCGATACGGCCAAGTTCGAAGGTCGCACGCTCAAGGTCCCCTATCAGGCGGGAGCGGTGCACACCAAGGGCAAGTTCGATTTTACTTTCGGGTATGCCGAGGCCCGATTGAAAGTGCCCAAGGGCCGTGGATTTTGGCCGGCATTCTGGCTGCTGCCCACGGATGGGGGATGGCCGCCGGAAATCGACGTGATGGAAATTCTCACCAGCAATCCGAAACGATCGCACGTCGCGCTGCATTACGGAAAAAGCTGGCGTGATCACAAAAGCCATGGTGGTTGGGTCGATGATCTGCCGGATTTATCCGCAGGATTCCACGACTATGGCGTTCATTGGACTGCGGACTTCATCGACTTTTATTTCGATGGCAAACGCGTCCAGCGCGTGACAGATCGAGGCGCGATCAAGATGGCGGAAAAGCCCATGTATCTTCTGATCAATCTCGCCGTCGGCGCATGGGAAAAATCTCCGGATAACTCGACGGTCTGGACCAACAATTACTATGAAGTGGACTGGGTCAAGGTGTGGAAACCGGCGCGCTGATGCGCTGGGTTGTATAGTCCTCATCGTACACGTCGATTCTGACGTCGTAGTAAATAAGATGCCAGTGCAGGACAACAGAAGATGAAAAGAGCGAGTATGATACCATTGCGACGATGGGTTTCGATCCATTTCCCATCTGCCATCGGCTGCTCCAGAGCGAGATAGATCGCGCGCTGCTTGTGATTGCGATAATCCACACGAAAGGCCTCAGCTTCGCGCGTCATAAGATCAATGCGAGCATTGACGAAATAATCGCTGACAGGATGCATCGATTTTGGATCCCCATCGGGCCAGACATCAATCGCCATAGCGGCTTCGCGGTCACCGCGTCTTGCCATATTCGCAATCGTCGTGGCAAAAGCCTGACCCTCGGATGCGTTGCGACAACCGGCGGCCATGAGTTTCGTGAGGCAGATCTTCATCACCTCCAGACGCTCGGCCTGCTCCTTGGTAAGCTCGCGAATGGAAGTCAGGCTTTCCAGTCGTCGCTGCAAACTCATGCGTTCTTTTTCGAAGGGATTGCGTGTTGCTTGCGCCACGACCATGGACTCGTAGGCATAACGCAGCGGCATGATTTGCGCTGGGATCGGAGTGCCGCCACGATCCCGATTGATTCCCACCTCGTCAAACAAAGCCCGGTTCATTTCTTTGAAAGGAACCAGTGCGCCCGCCCATAACATCTGCGGCACCAATAACAAAGGCACGGAGGTAAGTGCCGCGCGCTCGGTCCGCACCACCGATGAAATCAACAGTGCTAGCGATGTTCCGGTCCAGGCTGTTAGAGTCATCCACAACCAGTGATCGAGGAACATGCCGCGTATTTCTAACAGCGAATGCGCTACCACTAGATAGGCGCCGCACTGCAATGCGGCTACCAGAGCGAGAGCGAGAAACTTGGCCGTAACATACATGCCGGCACCGGGGTAACAATTGCGCTCACGGCGGATGACCGGGCGGTCGCGCAGAATTTCCGTGGCCGAATTGGTAAGCCCGAGAAACATCGCCACCGTGACACTCAAAAACAGGTAGGCAGGGATGTGCAAGGCAGTATGAAATTCATAGTGTCCCTCCGGGGAGGATCGCAAGGTAAAGGCAATCAATGCGGCCAACAAGGGAGCTTCCAACAGGGTCGAATACATTGTCCCGCGCGTTCGCAGTTTTGACAATAAGGATCGCTGGAAGTGAGAGGTGAATAGAGAAAATATCTCCCGCACCCGGCGTCGGCGCCGTTGGGGGAAGGGCCGATGTTGCGAAGTGGCTGCACCCGTCAATCGTGAGGCAGGCGCTTCGACATTCCGGTTGAGGGAAAGAATCAGCATTTCACTCTCGAAACGTTCCTGCCAGAATGTGGGAGGGAAACGCCTTGCGGCCAAAGGGTTTTGCCCGCCGCCAATGGTATTGAGCGGCGTTTCTAACACATCAAAAACAAAGTCCGCACCCAATGCGGATTGTCCTGAGATGGCCGAGTGCGCGATGCTCAGTTCCTGACAAGCGAGACGGAAATACTCCATCATTTCCAACGGCGTGCCGAAGTAAGCCAATCGTCCACCGGAATCGAGCAGCAGCACTTTATCGAATAACCGCAAGACTTGGGCACCGGGGCGATGCAACGAACAGATGACGATCTTGTCCCGCGCCATGGCGCGCAATGTTTCCGCCACATGCTCGGAGTCCTTGGAGGATAAGCCAGAGATCGGTTCATCGAAAAGATACACCTCTGCAGCGCTTACGAGATCCAGACCAAGGTTCAAACGCGATCGCTCGCCGCCCGACAAGGTTTTTTCACCGGGTGAACCCACACGCCGATGGGAGAGCCCCTGCAGACCGAGGTCTGCCAAGACTATGTCGATGCGCCGCTCACGATCGGCCGCAGACTGAGCAGGGCGGCGGATCGAAGCCGCATGGCGCAAATGCTCCCTGACCGTCAACTGCGGAAACAAGGCCTCCTCTTGTGCCATGTGGGCAATGAAGCGTACGAGTTCCTCGCGATTTTTGTATAACGACACTCCATTGAGTTTCACGCTGCCGCGCGTGGGCTCGAGCTGTCCCGATAGAGTGGAAAGCAAGGTGGATTTACCGGAACCACTGGGACCGATGATGCATAGCATTTCTCCACGTTGCACCGAAAAACTCAGATTATCGAGGGCTCGTACATCGCGGGTGAAATCATGGATCAAATCCTCCACTACGAGTGATTCGACAACATGGCGCTCCTCATCGATCAAATGCTCGGAAAAACGGCAACGCAGTGCCTGACGTGCTGATAGGCGGATCACACCGCCCTCTTCCAGCTTTGTCACACCACGAACCGGAATATCATTGATGGTAATCGTGCCGTCGGCTGCGATCACCTCCACATATCCTGCGGATTCTTCAGGCGCAAAACGCATTTCCAGTACCACGCGTGGCGATAGCCCCGCGCTGATGAGCAAATCCCCTTTGGCAATGGCCGCAGGATCGTTTGATACACGGAAGCGCTTGCGTTTGTTGTCGATGCGGAAACGGCCACCCGCCTTGATCGCCTGCTTGCGCAAATCCTCCAGCGACACCGTGGCGCCATCGGGATCGACCAAGCGCATATGATGATCCGCTCGAATGACGGTTCCCGGTTTGAGTGATTCATGCGGACCGACCTGCAAGTCCGTTGGTCGGTAAGCCTCGATTTCCACCTGAAGTCCGAAACGCAGAATGGCGAGGCTTTGCCGGCTTCTCGACCGCTCCACCGTGATGCCCTCATCACTGGCGGCGATGAAAATGCGTGGCATCTGAGCGGTTTTTTTGACGTTGAGGAAATGCACCAGGTCCTCGTACTGCAGAGTCCATCCTGGCACGGCAAGCGCCTGTCTCTCGCGCATGCGCAGAAAACTGCCGCCTTCAAGGGAACGGCCCCGCACCCACAGAGGCTCATCACCTGTGTTTCGCAACATCACAAGGTCACCCACTCGATAGACGCGGAACGAATGTGCGTGAGCCTGCGGTGGCAATGCCACATCCGCTCTACCATCGCCGCTGAATGTGACGCGTTCAAAACTACGGACGGTGACCTGCTCATCCTCTTCCGCCATTTCCTGCAAAATCTCACGACCGTAATCTGGGCGACCAAGGCGGCGCATGAAGACGTCAAACGTTGCCCGCAACGGAGCGGAGCGTCCCGCGGCATCCACCAAGGTCCAGAGTTGCAAACCAAGAGCGAGTTTGCCGGAGTCATCAAGACGCTCATGCAGCTCAGCCGCGATATGAGGCAGCGATCTGGGGTTACGAACCGAGCGTTGCAAACGCCGTGCCAGCCAGCCGTGGTCGACCTCGGGAAACGCGGCACGGAGCAAATCGAGAATCAGATCAACCTCGTCGTCTTCCGCGCGTTTGTCAGCCATGGCAAAGGCCGCAAAGGCATCGATGAGAGGTCCCAGCAACGCATCGAAACCCGGGCGAAGGAATCGCAGGCGACCGACTCCCGGGATCATTCGCAAAAACGCAAATGCCCGCTGTTTCCACAACGACTCTGTTTCCGTTTTGTATTCTGCCTGCGGCACGCCTTTGAACCTGCCACAGTGGATGCCCGTTCTGCAAGCATTGCGTGAGAGATCCGGCTACGAGCATACAGCTGGTTTGCCAATCATCTTAACAAAAAAAATTTCGCGCAGCAGAAAAAGACATTTTTCCCTCGCCAAAAAACTTCAGCTTTGCTATCAGTGTAGACAAGATTATGGACTCTTCTAAAGCTACATTGATTACCATCCTGCGCGATCGCGTGGGGAAACTCTGTGAAGAAGGCAATTTTGCCGAGGCCATGCACGCGGCAAATGCGGCTGCGGAAAAGGCGGAACTGGAATTAAGCAGCGATCTCGATAGCATCGAGTTGTTCGCGCTCACTCTGGAAGTCCGTGGTGATCTCTATCGCCATACCGGTGAGCTGGAGAAGGCCCGTGACGACTATCGTCAAGCGATTGACCAACTCAACAACCGAGCCGATCGCAGTGTGCAATTAGGTCGGCTGCATGCCGATCTCGGAGCCGTGCATGATCAACTGGATCATTTGGAGCGCGCCGTGCATCACTGGGAAGTGGCGATCTCGTATTTTGAAAAATGTGTGCCTGCCGCCTCCCTGGACATTGCCGCACTTTCCAACAACATCGCTTATTTGAAAAAAGCCCAAGGTGAATTGGACGGTGCGGAAAACTTTCTTCTCAAAGCATTGGAGATTCTCCATCGTGAGTTGGGTGCGGAACACGACGAAACTGCGAGCGTCTGCAACAATCTCGGCGCGCTCTATCATCAATCCGGTCATTACGAACAAGCACGAGAGATGCACTTGATGGCTCTGGAAGCTCGCCGTGAATTGTACGGTGACATTCATCTCGATACCGCGCAATCCTACAACAATCTTGCGCTGGCTCTGATGCAGACGGGCGATCCCGATTTGGCCAAGGATCATTTTGAATGCGCCCTGAGCGCGCTCGCGGAGTGCGGTCCCGAAGCATCCGAAGAAATGGTATCGGTATCAGAGAATTATGCGGAATTCTTGCGCATGCGTGGCGAAGAACAACACATACCTGATGTGGAGAATCGTGTGAGTCAAGCTCTCGCCCTATGGGCCTGATCTTGAGCTTGACGTAACATAAACGTGAAAGTTTCGCGCTCTGATTACGGTAATGACCCTATCGTGAAACCCGTTTTGTTTTATCTCGGATGGATGACCTTGTCCTTATCCGCACAAGTTCCCGCCTACAAGGATCCGCAGCCGCAACTCTATCGGTTCCAGGAACGTGCTAGCGTGATCGACTCCCGCGCACGCGCTCATCCGGAAATCGAGTTTTTTCTCGAAAAAGGAGGCAAGCCCGCGGATCTCGAGAACGCTTCCGTCGACACCCGGGTCGCCCCACAGGGAAAGTTGGTGATCTGGCTGATGGGTCACAATGGTGCTTTGTTTGATCGATTGAACTCTTACGGTTTGCATGCGATCCAAGTTCATTACGCGAATGGCTGGTTCAGCAAGCTTTATGGTAACAACCCGCCCGCGGATGATTTGTTTCTCTCGAACGTGCGACTGGAGGCGGCCACGGGTAAGGATTTCAGCAAGGCTGTTGATATCCCTGAGCCGGATGGCATGATGGAGCGGGCATTTCAATTTGTTTCGTGGTTGGCGAAGAAAAATCCGCAGGCCCACTGGCATGGTTTTCTAACACCGGACCGCAAGGGCCTGCGCTGGGACCGCGTGATTGTCGCAGGCGCATCCCACGGATCCACCACCGCGGCGCGTTTCGCAAAACACCAAAAGGTGGATCGCGTGGTGATGTTTTCCGGACCCAGGGATCAATTCGAGGTCTGGCAAAAACTTCCTTCCGCTACTCCCGAAAACCGCTACTTTGGCTTCACCCACACACTTGATGATGGTTGGAAGAACGATCACTACTGCCGTTCATGGGAGTTGTTAGGAATGAACGCCTTCGGCGCTCTAACGGATGTGGACCGCGAGCCGCCGCCATTTGGTAATTCCCGTCGTCTTATCACTTCGGCCGATGTCAAAAACAACGCTGGACGTGCGCATAGCGCATCGGTGCCCGGCGGCGCTGCCGTCAAAGATGCCAAGGGAGCCTTCATTCATGAGGCGGTATGGCGTTATCTTTTCACCCACCCTGTCGATCGAACCGGCGAGGCTGTCCCACACGATAACAGCTGCACCATCGATCAACGGCAAAATCTTCCTGCGACCTCAGGAGGCTGACTCGAAATCCGCGGCATATTTCGCCACATCCTCTAACAAGAATTTTTCGGGGGCACAGGAGATCGCCATCCCATCGAGATACATCAGGCTCTTGATGATGGGGAAGGCACCCTCAGGGAATTGCAGGCCTTTTTCAACCGCCATTCGGATCGTTTGCATCATCTGCACGGTGAGGCTTTCCTCGCCCACGGGCTTGTTACCGAAGTTGGCGTAGAGTTGCGCGAAAGCATTGCGGAAGTCGGAGGGTTTTTGCAGGGGCTTGACTCCCAGTGATTCGATCGCGCGCGCCGCATCATCATATCGCTTTTCGCCGAGAGCGACCATGAAACGCAGCAATCCACGTGAGAACTGTTGCGGCACAGTTTCGACGTTCGCGTTGTCGATAAACCAAAATGTAGAACCATCGTAAAAAACGTTTCCTGGGTGAAAATCGCCGTGAAATTTGCCTTGGAAAAACAAGTAATAACCGTGGATACGGAATAACAGCAGCAGATCCTCATAAGAAAATGCTCTGGCCTTGAACAACTTGCGCAAGGTGGGGGCGGCAACAAATTCACTGACGAGGAATCGTTCATTCGAATATTCCCGATAGATGTGTGGAAACGCCAGTTGCTTCAAGTGCGGGAGAGTTGCCGCGCCTTCATCTCGCAGTCGTTTCATTTCATCGGTGCCATCGGCCTCTGCCAGCAAATTCATTTCCGTGACCGTGGTGCGGCGAATGGTTTCCAGCGTGCCCAGTGGATCGGCGAGCCGCTGCAGCGGTGGGTAAAAAAACAATGAGGTTTTTGCCAACAGCCTTACAGCGGCGACATCGCGCTGAAATTCCGCGGCATGATCCTGACGCAAAACTTTCACCACAATCTCCGTGCCATCTTTCAGCCTTCCCCGATGCACTTGTCCCAGCGAGGCGACCGCCAGCGGGGTATCCTCCAAATGATCAAGGTCCCGCCAAAAGCGCGCAGGAGCCTCGCGCTTCGCCGTCGCGAGAAACCCGCCCGGGGCCATAGGGCTAGCTTCCTCATAGAAGCCGTTGAGTTTTGCGGTTTTTTCCGGACCTAACAGATCAGCGCGTATGGCATACATCTGGGCAATTTTCACCGCCAGCAGGCCCATGCTTTCGATTTTTCGTGGATCCAGTTTTTCCACGGGACCGAAGATCATGCGAAAGAGCTGGATGAAGCGGAGTGCACGCATGCGGCAAGATGGATGCGTTTCTGCAAAGTGCAAGCGCAAGTCCGCGTGGGCGGATTCGATTCAAGCCTCCACTCCAGAGAAGTCTTCCAGGCGAGTGCGGTAGCTTTCCACCGCGCGACTCCATTGCAAGTGCATTTGTTCGAAGGGGCGTGACCATACACTGCGATGCATTTGCAGCATGGCCTGCGGACTATACATCACTTCGGCCATCTCCTGCTTGTTCAGTGAATCCGGACCTTCAGCCAGCCATTTTTCCATGAGAGCCTCTGGGAAAGCATCACCATCCGGCTCCAACAGGGAAACATGCACGCCGTTCACATAAGGATCCACCACTGCCGCTACCACACCTTCACGGGCGGGAGCTTGTGCGGTCAGCGCCACATCGACTGCTGCTACGGCAGCATCGGCCAGGCGAATGACATCGGGCGGAGTGAGCTCTTCAGGCGTAGCCAGAATTTTGTGCCGCAGCAAAGCGCGGCCATAACGTGTGCGGCTTGTCACCACCGAGACAACGGCGGCCAGAATCAAGCCGGCAAGAATCGGGGTCATCCATAGGAAAAACGACCAACCGATGAAGTAGGCGAGGGCCGACCATGCAATTCCCAGAACCATGGCGGGACCATGATACCGGATGGCCTCCCACCAGGTTGTGCCATCCGTTTCGCGCGTCTGATTGCCCCAATTCACCGATCGACCTAATACCATGCCGAGAACCATCAGCGTGTGCGATACCATGATCGATGGTGCGAGCAGTGCGGATAACAAGGCTTCCATCAACACTCCCGCGGTCAGGGAAAACGCATTGCCGAAGTTTTTCCTGCGGCGTGGATGAAGCAAGGTTCCCACATAGGCCAGAACTTTCGGCATGAAGAGCAAAACGAGTACCATTCCGGCGAGATACCACGCTTGCTCGGCACCACTGAGTCCCAGATATTCGGCGACATAACCATCGTAGGGCAACTGACTCAGATTGCTGGTGCGGAAATCCCACGCCACCCACGTGCTGATCAGAAGAAACAAAAACCATACGGGGCTACCAAGGTAGGCCATGATGCCCATGAACAAATGCGCCCGGCATGGAAAAGGAAAACCGCGAGCAAATACCAACCACAAATGCTGAAGGTTCCCCTGGCACCAGCGGCGGTCGCGTTTCAAGTGATCAATCAATGTGGGCGGGGCTTCTTCATAAGTGCCTTCGAGGTCCCAGGCGAGCCATACTTCCCAGCCAGCCTTGACCATGAGCGCCGCTTCGACGAAATCGTGACTGAGAATTTTGCCGCCGAATGGTTCCTTGCCCGGCAATGCGGGCAATTCGCAGAATTCGGAAAAAGGCTTCACGCGGATCAAGGCATTGTGCCCCCAGTAGCTGCCCTGCCCAAGCTGCCAGAAATTCAGACCACGGATGAACAGGGGGCCGTATAGGCGCATGGCAAATTGCTGCAAACGCGTGAACACCGATGCGCCGCGAATCAACTTGGGTGGGGTCTGTAGAATTCCCAGACGAGGACTTGCATCCATCAGGCGCGCCATCGCGACAATGTCACGACCCTCCATCAAACTGTCCGCATCCAACACCAGCATGCCTTCATAACGCCCGCCCCAGGTTTTGACAAAATCGCCGATATTACCCGCTTTGCGGTTTTCATTGATGCGCCGGCGGCGATAAAAGATCCTGCCGAAAGCCTTCAGCTTGCGACTCATATTTGTCCAAGCTACTTCCTCCTCGACCCACAAAGGCAATTGCGTTGTGTCACTGAGTATGAAAAAATCAAAGAAAGCCAGCTGGCCTGTCGCCTCAATCGATCGATAAATGGCTTCGACCCGTGCGCAAACCTTCACGATATCTTCATTGTAAACCGGCATCACCACCGCGTAGCGATGACTCAACGAACCCTCTTGTTTTTCCGTGATTCGCGTGATGCGCACGGTGCGCCATGAAAACATCCAGTCCCACACCCCTGCCAGCGCGTGGAATGAGCCCAATACCAACAATCCGTTCAATAAAGCAAAAATTGCCAGAATGAGGTAATGGGAATTGTGGAATCCTTGTCGGTAAAACAGATCCGCCATCCAGAGGACGGCGATGAGATTCACCACGATCACCGAGCCAAAGAAAAACAAACGACGCAGGGTCACTCGCAAACGACTTACCAATACGGGCGCACAGGCCGGTGGTGAAATGGGAGGTGGAGTCTCGCCATCGACCAAGCGATTGGTCTTTGATGTGGATGAAGCGGTGTCGACGACTTGGGTAAAAGTCGTTTGATCGTCCCTGATGCCTTCCGCCGGTGTTTCCTGATGATCCATGCCTTAGCCTTTCCAAATGAGCCAAATTACCGCGCCTAACAGAAGAAAGATTCCGAGGCGATAGATTTTTTTGAGAAGCGGGCGGCGCTCCATCATGCCGAACCATTGGGCGGCACCACTGCCCAGAGCATTCAATTCCAGGGGCTGAGGAGTCATGGTCAGTGCAGCAAACTGTGGCCCCGCCGCGAGGTAGGACGAACGCATTTTTTGCACAAACGGATCCGGCCACGGGGCTTGTGCTAGAAACACCGGTTGCCATTTTCCGGGCATATCCGCGAGCAAGAGGGCAAGTCGGCCGCGCGCGGCGAGACGGTTGTCTTGCAATTCCTCGTCCAATACGTTGGATGTCCAGTCTGCCACAGCCTTAAGAGTTTCTTCCATGGCGAGGATGCGAGGGGCTTTCTCCGGTTCGCGGGCTTGACGGTCCGATGCGCGGAAAAGAATGGCGCGCACCATGTCGGCAATTAACAGACGATTCCGCAATTGCAATGCCCTGAGGTAGCATTCCACGGAAATGTAGGCCTCTTCCCACTCGGCGAGTTCTGTCTCGCTCAGTGGTCGCAAGGTGCTTATGGCTTGATGCGGTATACCCATGTCTCGGTTAAAAAATCTTCACCTTTCTTCAAGCAGCAGCGCATTTCCACTGGCCCCACGTCCGCCAGTTTTCCTCCTTCTTGCGCTGGCGCCAGGCGGAAGCTGACTCGCCAGCGGTCACCCTCCATCTGCTGCACGTGGGAAAATTTGATTTTCAGATGGGCTGCCGCATCACCGCAAAGCTCGACCACGGGCTCAAGCTCCGACGCATCCTTCACCGCATCGAGCAGGCCACCCTTGAACTCGACAATCATGGTGCGCTGATCCGGCTCCCATTCATGAACTCCGGTACGGCTCGCCACCACATGTCCACCGGCACCTGCCATATCACCACTCAGCGTCCAGCGCTGTCGGTAGGAAAACTCATAACGCTTGCCGGGTTGTGGCGTTTCATCTGGCACCCACGTGGCAACGATGTTGTCATCAAGCTCGCGCACGGTGGGAATTTCCATCAGCATCACCTTGCCCTTGCCCCAGTCATTGGTGGGCTCGATCCACACCGAAGGTCGCCTGTCATAGGCCGCCTCTCCATCTTCGTATGCGGAAAAACGACGGTCGCGCTGCGCCAGTCCGAAGCCCTTGACCTGATCGGCGGAGAAGAAGCTGAATTCCAGACGTCCGCTGTCATTGGCGATCGGACGCCAAACCTTCTCGCCGCTGGCCATGTGGATCGCCAACCCATCGGAATCGTGAACTTCCGGCCGGAAATCATCAAACCGGCGTTTGGAGTTTTCGCCGAACCAATACATGCTCGACAAGGGAGCCACGCCGAAACGTTTCACCATTGCACGAGGAAAAAGAACGGAGCGCACTTCCATGATGGTGTCCTCCCCCGGGGTGATGAAAAAACGATACGCCCCTGCGACCGAAGGGCTGTCAAGCAGGGCATAAAGTTCGATCCGTCCGTCTTCCGGTTTGGGTTTGCCCAACCAAAACTCGGTAAAACGCGGGAACTCTTCTTGCGAACCTTCGGATCCGGTATCGATGGCCAAGCCTCTTGCCGACAACCCGTAGCGCGTGTTTTTGCCCAAGGCACGCCAGTAGCTGGCACCCTGAAACACGGCAAGTTCATCGATCACTCCCTTACCATGGAAGTCATTGATGATCTTGAAGCCGGCGTAGCCGGAGTCACCTTTTTCCTCCGAGTGATCAGTGACCAGCGGGCCGTAATCGAAGTAATCCTGAGAAAAGCGGATTTCTTGGTGATGGGTATCCGTGAATTCATGCATGATCACCGGCTCGCGGAAAAGATAGCCGGGATGGAAAAATTCCGCGCGAAATTTCCCTTGATCCGCCGCCCATAACGATCGGTCCAAACGGAAACGGATGTCACGGTATTGATCATAACTGAGCGATTTCATCCACCCAGGCAACGCTTCCTTGTCAGGAGCCACATACGGTTTGCCCGCCAATTCGCGCGCTTTCTCCTCAATCTTGGAAAAACGGATATCTTCACGCTCCCACGCCTGGAGATTCAGAGGCAACACACAGACGATACCAACAGAGGCAACAAGGGGATGTAACATGGCGCTGGATGAATATGACAAATTCTCGACACAGGGTCAAGAGAATGCTGAGACACCATACAGGCACGGCGCAGCCGTCGAGGTTTCAGGAATGGGTGAGCATGCAATCCATGAGAATCGGATGGTAAGTCTCGCCGTTATGATAGGCATGGGGGCGAAATAGGAGGACAGGCTTCCCGCCTGTCTCGTCAAACAGACCTCGCGCATGTATTTTGGCACAACTATTCCACAACGACACGCGGGCTGGTAGCTGCCAAGACACGTGAGAAGCGCTTCCTTGCTGATGATTTCTCTGCCAATGGTTGGCAACAATGGGGAAGTGTCCCTCGCGCTAGTTTTTCACGGAAAAACAACTTTCTCGCCAATTATTCGCGAATTTTTTTGCCATTTTGCCATTTTATCGCCATTTTATCGCCATGAAATCGCTTGCAAACCTCCATTGGCTGGAACCATTTCGCCATCATGAGATTCTCGGCGCGCGGGATTACGAAGAGTCTTTTTCACCGCCACTGCCACGTCGCACCGCGCTCAATCGACTCAACCGCCTGCGCCAGACCGGGTATGTCGAACAGCAAGGCGAGACACGCGCCACGATCTACCTACTGACGATCATGGGTCGCCGAGCGTTGGCTGGTTTGCGTCCCGACATGGTCTTGACTTGCTACAATGAGGAGGCGGCAACAGCCTCGATGGTGGCAGAAGACCCGCGCATCGCTCTGCGGCGTCCAGTCCGCGAGCGTCGCCCGGTGGGATACAATCGCTCTTTTCTTGATGCCTATGTGCCGAATCGCACGCACTATTTACCGGAATCGACGCGGCGAGAATTGCGTAGGATCGGATCGCAGACGGGTATGGAAGCCGCGCCCGCCGGGACCTACGCACGCTACATTTGCCAACGCCTGCTCATCGATCTGTCATGGAACTCCAGCCGCCTGGAGGGAAATACGTTTTCGCTGTTGGAAACGGAGCAACTTCTTCAGCAAGGCGAGGATGCGGATGCATGCTTGTCGCACGAGGCCATCATGATTCTCAATCACAAGGCGGCGATTGAATTCTTGTTAGAATCCTCAAGCGAGGCGGCCTTTGACCGGCGCACGATTTTCAACCTGCATGCCCTGCTGACGGCGGATTTGTTGCATGATCCGGCGGCGGAGGGCGCATTGCGGACTGTGCCAGTGGGCATAGGCAAATCGGTCTATCTGCCCACAGCGATTCCGGCACTGATCGAGACTTTGTTTGACGAGATCCTGGCCAAGGCCCGCGTGATCCGCGATCCGTATGAACAGGCGTTTTTCGGGATGGTGCATCTACCGTATCTACAGCCATTTCTGGATGGCAACAAACGCGTGTCACGCTTGGCTGCGAACCTGCCGTTTTTTCAGCAGAATCTGGCTCCGCTTTCATTCATCGATGTCTCGGAAACCGACTACACCGATGGCATGCTGGCGATTTACGAGCTCAATGATGTGAGTCTTTTGCGTGAGGTCTTTGTGCAAGCCTGCGAGCGATCCGCCCAGCGCTACACGGTCATCCGTGGGGCGATCGGCGAGCCGGATCAGTTCCGAGTGAAATACCGCCAGGTCCTCATCGAGCAAGTGGCAGCCATCATCCGCTCGCGCTGTGATCGGCGAGCTGCAGTAGCGAAATTGCGCAAGTGGGCGGAGCAATCGATCGTGGAAAGGGATCGCAAGCGTTTTGTCGCAGCGGCGGAGGAAACGCTCGCAGGCATCCACGAGGGAAATTTCGCCCGCTACCGTGTCAGGCCCTCGGAGTTTGACGCGTGGTTTGCTTCCTGGCGGTGAGCCGTCATGGGCTGCCATCACTTCGGCATGAGATCGATGCCGAATTTGCGCAGCACGATGACGGTCAGCCAGAACAGCGCGATGGTCATGATGCAGTTCGCGAGCAGTGCGGGCCAAAAGCCCCAGCCTTGGCGCAGCAGCCACGGAAACACGAGAAACATGGGCAAGGTGGGCAGCACAAACCAGAACGTGCCCTCGGCATGATTGGCGATGCGCGTGGTGGTTTGCTTTTCCTGATGCATCCAGATCATCGCGATCAATGACGTGAAGGGCAGGGCGATGAGCAAGGCCGAGAGGCGGTCGTTGACGAGTTGAATCTTGTTCACCAGCACAATGATCAACGCGGTGACGACGATTTTCACCACATCGAGCGTGGTGAAGCTGAGAAGTTGGGACCAGGGTAGTTTCATCAAAACTTTCTACGAGGCCGCATCAGAAAACTTGTCATATTTCCGACTATAGTTCGCGCAGCGGTGCTCTTGATCGGCGATAGCATCGCAAAAGGGTCTTTGCCACGTGAAATCATAATTGTTTCTCCCGCGCCATTTCTTGCCACAGAGTAGAGAGACGCGCTTTCGCCTAATGCGCTGTGACTTTATTGTTAAAACAAAGCGTAATGCCGAAGTAGACCAAGGCAAACTATCACTAGAAAAATAAACTTAATTCATATTACAATAAAAAAACGATGAATCTAGTTTGTGGCATAACAATTGTAGATTTTTCTTGCTTTCCCTCTGATTGGTAGTTTGAAATAATTGCGACTACTAAAAATAGTAGCGAATATTAGCGGAATTTGCACATTTTTATGCTTCTAACCGACCATCAAGCTAAATACTTCGCCCACGAGCTTACGCGCCGCTGGTCGTCTGATAGCGTCGAAAAATTCGCCTCTGCGGTGGCTGGAGCTCAGGTGGATCTCAACCCTCACCAGGTGGATGCGGCATTGTTTGCCTTTAAATCTCCTTTTTCGAATGGAGCACTGCTTGCGGACGAAGTCGGGCTAGGCAAGACCATCGAAGCCGGCATTGTTCTCTCCCAGCGATGGGCGGAGCGTAAACGCCGCATTCTCATCATCACGCCATCCAATCTGCGAAAACAGTGGCACCAGGAACTTGCGGAAAAGTTCTTTCTTCCTGCCACCATTCTTGAGGCACGTTCGTATCAGCTGGAAGTCAAGGCAGGCAACTCCACGCCCTTCCAGCCTTCCGAGCCCAGTCTGATCATTTGCTCCTACCACTTTGCCCGCAAAAAAGCCGAGGACATCGTTTCCATCCCATGGGATTTAGTTGTGATCGATGAGGCGCATCGCCTACGCAATGTGTACAAATCGTCGAATGTCATCGCCAACACGCTGAAAAGCGCCTTGGAAGGCCGCCCGAAGATTCTCCTCACGGCCACGCCACTGCAAAACTCCCTGCTGGAGCTCTACGGGCTTGTCTCGTTCATTGATGAACACGCGTTCGGCGATCTGAAAAGTTTTCGCCAACAATTCGCAAATCTCAGCCAAAGCGAGACATTTGATGCTCTCAAGGAACGTCTCGCTCCGATTTGTCATCGCACGCTTCGCCGTCAGGTGACGCAATATGTTCCCTACACGGCGCGTCATGCCATTGTGGAGGAATTTTCACCGGAACAAAGTGAAAACCAGCTGTATCAGCTCGTTTCCGACTACCTTACTCGCGACAACCTGTTCGCGCTGCCACCCGCGCAGCGAACGCTGATGACCTTGGTGTTGCGGAAACTTCTGGCCTCGTCCACTTTTGCCATCGCGGGCGCATTGCAGACCATGGCCCGTCGCTTGGAGCGTGATCTCGCCGCGGAGGATAATCGTCCACTTGTCGAAGAAATGGACGAAGACTATGAAGCCCTCGATGAAACAGCAGAAGAATGGCAGGATGATGAGGTGAAAGAACCTCTCTCTATGGAAGATCGTGCTGCCTTAGCAGCGGAAATTGCCGATCTCAAGGGCTTTGCCGATCTTGCGGTATCGATCACAAACAATGCCAAGGGACAAGCACTCCTACGTGCCCTGAAAGTCGCTTTCGATAAGGTCTCCGGCCTAAAAGCGGCGGAAAAAGCCATCATCTTTACCGAATCCCGTAAAACGCAGGATTATCTGCTGAATTTGCTATCGGAGAGCGAATGGAGTGAAGGAATTGTTCTTTTCAATGGCACCAATACGGACGTCCGCTCCAAGGAAATTTATGAGGCGTGGAAAGTCCGCCACACAGGCAGCGACCGCGTCACGGGTTCACGCACAGCGGACATGCGCTCAGCCCTTGTTGATTACTTCCGCGATGAGGGCCGTATCATGATTGCGACCGAGGCCGGGGCGGAAGGCATCAACCTTCAATTCTGCTCACTGGTCATCAATTACGACCTTCCCTGGAATCCCCAGCGGGTGGAACAGCGCATCGGCCGTTGCCACCGCTACGGGCAGAAGCACGATGTGGTCGTCGTGAATTTTCTCAACAAAAAGAATGCTGCCGATCAACGGGTCTATCAACTTCTTGCCGAAAAATTCCATTTATTTGAAGGGGTGTTCGGCGCGAGTGATGAAGTGCTAGGCGCGATTGGTTCCGGTGTCGATTTTGAAAAACGCATAGCCACCATTTATCAGCAATGCCGCCAAGCCGAGGAAATCAAAGAAGCTTTCGATGCGCTGCAACGGGAGCTCAGCTTCGAGATCAATGAGGCGATGACCACCACGCGCAAGAAGTTGCTGGAGCACTTCGATGACGAGGTGCGGGAAAAGCTCAAAGTCCGCTATGAGGATTCCAAAGCGACTTTCGGCTTGTTTGAGCAACAATTGATGCGCCTGACCCGCTATGAGCTAAAGGACCACACGGAATTTGCAAAAGACGACTCATTCCGATTGCTCACGGCACCCTATGCGGACATTGCTGCCAAGACGCCACTCGGGCTTTACGAGTTACCGCGTCGCACGGGAGAGGCCCATCTCTACCGCATGGGGCACCCGCTCGCGGATGCCGTGATCCGCGCGGCGAAAGAACGTACTTTGCCCGACGCGGAAATCACTTTTCGCTACGAAGACCACGAAGGGAAAGTCAGCATCATCGAGCCATACATCGGCCAATCGGGTTGGCTCGTCGCCACATTGTTTTCCGTCGACTCTCTCGATCAAACAGAAGACTCCTTGATTCTCGCGGCCGAAACAGATGATGGACGCATTCTGGATGAGGAAGTAGCACGCCGTCTTCTGTCATTACCCGCATCTCACGAGCGGGAACTCTCACAATCCGCGCCACTGTCGCTGCATGAAATCACGCGCAAGCACCAGGCGCGCATCAGCCGGACTATTTCCGAGCGCAATGCCATCTTCTTCGAGGCCGAGGCAAGCAAGCTCGATAACTGGGCTGACGATTTGAAAGTCGGACTTGAACGCGAAATCAAAGACATCGACCGCCAAATCAAGGAAGCCCGCCGCGCCGCATCTGCCGCGCTCTCACTGGAAGAAAAACTCGAGGGGCAGAAACAAATCAAAGCCCTCGAATCCCACCGCAAAGAACGCCGCCGCAGCCTTTTTGATGCCCAGGATGAAATCGACCAAAATCGGGAACGCCTCATTGAAAAGATCGAAGGGAAACTCAAATCAAATTCCTTCGAAGAGCTGCTCTTTACCTTACGTTGGTCCCTAAATTAACCTTCTCGATACCTCTTTGCAAACCTTCCCAAATAACACGGCTCGACTAAATCAATTTTCTTGAATATTTTACGGACACAAAATGGCTACCGCAGAACAAATCAAAGCCTTGATACGATCTCATCTAAGTGAAGATCAGGAGCGTTTTTATACATTAGCCTTACAAGTTGCTGCGCATGAGGCTCTACAGGGTCATGCCGCACTTGCTCATGACATCCGAGAAATTGTGGACAAAGGAAGGAAATCTCGTGGCAGCAACACGTTGCTTAAATTCCCACAGGATTTGGCAGGAATGGTATTGTCTGAAAAATCGCAGACTCCTCTCGCGTCTTTGGTGATACCTGATGATTTCCGCGGGCGGATTCAGCGAATCATTCATGAATTTAGGCAACAGGATAAATTGAAGCAGCACGGCCTCACAAATCGCCGCAAAATTCTCTTGTCTGGCCCTCCTGGTACTGGGAAGACTCTCACAGCACGAGTTCTAGCGCATGAACTCCGCATGCCATTACACACAATCCAAGTGGATAAACTGGTCACAAAATTTATGGGCGAGACCAGTGCCAAACTTAGGCAAATTTTTGATTTGATACGCGATGAACCTGGAGTGTATCTATTCGACGAATTTGACGCGATTGGTGGTGAGCGGTCACTTGAAAATGATGTGGGAGAAATGCGGCGCGTGTTAAACGCTCTGCTGCAATTTATTGAGCAGGACGTTTCGGACAGTCTAATTATTGGGGCGACGAATAATCCTGCACTTCTGGATCGTGCACTTTTTAGACGTTTTGACGATGTTCTTCATTATGGGTTGCCTGATGAAGCATCCCGCCGCCGTTTGATTGAAAATGTGCTGGGCTCACTGAAGGGGCGCCTTGCTTGGACGGAGATACAAAAGCAAAGCGAAGGGCTCAGTCACGCGGAAATTGACCATGCTTGCCGTGACGCGATCAAAGAGACTATCCTTACCGATAAGCAAAAAGTGGAGACGAAGGCCCTGCTCCGAACCCTTCGCGAGCGAAGCCAAACCCACGACCGCAAGTAATCTATGGCTGCAGAACGCTTCTCTCATCTTTTTCTAGCCGGCCCTTCCGATCAGCGAGGCGACTACAGCAGTCCGAGGCGTGGTGGTAGCAGTCCTCGGATTCGTTCGCAGGATCGTCCAGTCCATGCAGAATTCGTAAAGAGTGCGCTGGAGGCTGCATGGAGCGCAGCGAAAGATAGGCAGGCGGTTGCACATTCGACGAGACAAGGAGTGTATTTGCAATTCTCCAGCGAACCGGGATTCGATCTCGTCTTGAAAAGCTTGGAAGCTAGGCAAGCAGGCATCAAGTTACTAAACGTAAAAACTGACGGTGAAGCAGGAGCGGAGATCACACGAGCGACAGTTTACATTCCTCAGGACAAAAGTTCTTACTTTCTGCAAAAAGCAATTGCCTATGCAAATGACGACAATCCACCAAAAGCGGATGGAACCAGCACTCCCAAAAATAAAGATCTGATCGAGAGTATTGGTGATGTGCGGACTGCTATATTAGAGGCATCATTCTGGCAAGATGAACCGGAACGACTGCCCGACAATACGCCTGAATGGGTCGAAGCCTGGCTCAGTAGCGAAGATCTTGGCGTTATTGAGTCCTTTGTTGGGCTTTGCTCTCAGCATGGCATCCGTCTGGGCGAAGGAACTCTGACCTTTCCTGAACGCACCGTACTATTGATTTTGGCTAACCGGAATCAACTGGAATCAATCATCGAACATTCCGATTCAATTGCCGAGTTTCGAGCCGCGCGGGAAGTTGCGACTTTTTTCATCGAAGAGGAAAATGCGGATCAGGTTCATTGGGTCGATGATCTGATTTCACGGACTGTGATAGCCCGGCCCAACGATGTCTGTGTTCTAGTTCTGGATCACGGAGTCAACAACGGGCATCGGCTTTTGCAACCGCTGTTGCCGGATCATGATTGTCATGCTTCTGATCCGAATTGGGGCACTCACGATGATCATGGGCATGGCACACTCATGGCTGGCATGGCTGTATATGGAGACATCCTACAAATCATTGATGGCGCTGATCCGATCGTGATTCGACATGGCTTGGAGTCTGCAAAAATTCTACCCCCGCCCCCGGAAGAAAATCCGCGCGGCTTGTGGGGTCATCATACCGCGCGAGGTATCAGCAGGGCAGAAATCCAAGCCCCACCCGAGCGCAAGCGAATCATTTGCATGGCGGTCACCAGTGATAAAAAGCAAAGTCATGGGCGACCATCCTCGTGGTCAGCTCTGGTTGATGAAATGGCCTCTGGCTACGGAGACGACCGTAAGCGTCTGATTATTATCAGTGCCGGTAATGTTAGAGAACCTGAGGATTGGAAACGTTTTCCAGCTTCAAACATCACCTGTGAAGTTCAAGATCCCGCTCAAGCATGGAATGCGCTGACCGTTGGGGCTTATACGGAAAAGACAAGAATCGTCGATCCGTCGCTGACTTCATACAATCCCGTGGCCGAGTCGGGAGACTTATCGCCTTTCTCCTCGACATCAATGACTTGGGTAAACCGTAAGTGGCCGATCAAGCCCGAGGTGCTGTTTGAAGGCGGGAATGTCGCTTTAGGACGGAACAACGCAGTTTTTGACACAGACGATCTCAAACTGTTGTCCACTTACCACGATCCGCAAGTTGCACAGTTTTCCTCTTTCGATGCAACCAGCGCAGCATGCGCTCAAGCCGCCTGCATGGCGGCACGTCTGCAAGCGGAATATCCCAGTGCGTGGCCCGAAACCATCCGTGGTTTGATCGTGCATTCAGCGGATTGGACTTCCACGCAAAAGCGCAAATACCTTAGTGATGAGACAAAAGCATCCTACTATCAACTGACGAAAATCTGTGGATACGGCGTTCCGAATCTTGAGCGAGCTATTTCTTGCGCTTCCAATTCACTCTCGCTGGTCGCACAGGCACAGCTTCAGCCGTTCGCCAAGCATCCAACCGAGAGCCGGTATATTTCAAAAGACATGCACATCTATCGGCTTCCGTGGCCTGTAGATGTGTTGCGCGATCTGGGCGAGCTACCAATCAAAATGCGCATTACTCTCTCATATTTCATCGAACCAAGTCCCGGAGAGATTGGTTGGAAAGATCGTTATCGTTATGCGTCGCATGGCTTGCGCTTCGAGGTGAATGGTCCGGGTGAGAATGAGCGCGATTTCGTGCAACGTGTGAATCGAAAGGCAAGAGAGGATGACTTGCATCCAGGGACCGAAGGTGCAGTGGATCATTGGACGATTGGTGAAGCGAGAAACCTTGGCTCCATCCACTCGGACATCTGGACAGGAACTGCGGCCCAGCTCGCCATCTCCAATTTGATTGCGGTACATCCATCTGTCGGTTGGTGGCGTGAGCGCCATCACCTTGGTAAATTCGACATGGAAGCCCGCTATTCGTTGATCGTTTCCTTCGAGCTTCCCGGGCAGGAAATTGACATTTACACACCCGTAGCCATTCAGCTCGGTGTCCCGGTGCCTGTTGAAATCACCATTTGAACGCACGCATTCTAACTTTTTCTCCCATAAAATTTCATGTCATCCAAAAAACAAAAACTCGAACTCACTTGGATCGGGAAGGAGAACCGGCCGCAGCTGGAGCCGCGGATTTTGGTGGAAGATCCGGAGAAGTCGTATCATGCGCCTCATCGTGTGGGGGAGAATGACCTCTTTGATAACAAATTGATTTTCGGCGATAACCTGCTGGCGTTGAAAGCGCTGGAGCAGGAATATGCGGGGAAGGTGAAGTGCGTGTTCATTGATCCGCCTTATAATACAGGGCAGATGTTCGAACATTATGATGATGGAGTCGAGCATTCACTTTGGCTTGGGCAAATAAGAGATCGTGTTTTTCTCTTAAGATATTTGATGTCGGATGAGGGCATTTTTTGGATAGTTCTTGATGATAATGAGGCACATTATTTCAAGGTTCTATGTGATGAAATTTTCGGACGTGAAAACTTTATAGGCAATGCAATTTGGGAAAAATCGGACAGCCCAAGAATGGATGCGGTGTTTTTCTCATATCGGCATGATCATATTCTTTGTTATGCGAAGAATAAAAACTTGGCTTCGTTCAATCGTGTGATGGAGGTATCTGAGCACTATAATCGAACAGATAATTCTGGACGTAAGTATTACACCAAACCTCTTCGTGCTATGGGTGGACAAGGAGATTCGCGTGAAACACGTCCCACACTCTATTATGCAATAACTGCTCCCGACGGCACGGAAGTCTATCCAAAACGGCAAGATGGAACAGATGGTGCTTGGCGATGGAGAAAAGATAAAGTTGAAGCCGAGATTGATCGTATTGACTGGGTTAATGGTCGTAGTGGCTGGACGCCATATTATAGAATTTATGCTGATGATGTAAAGGGGCGTCCGTTAGAAACGATACTGACTCACTCAAAAGTTGGAAGCAACCGGACGTCTAAGGCTGAAATCAAAGCATTATTTCCATCTATTCCTCCGTTCGGCACGCCAAAGCCTGAGGCACTGCTGGAATGTTTAATACATACATCCACCAACCCCGGCGACCTCGTTCTCGATTCCTTCCTCGGCTCAGGCACGACGGCTGCCGTGGCGCATAAGATGGGACGGCGGTGGATTCGGATTGAACTGGGCGAGCATTGCCACACGCATTGCATCCCGCGTTTGCAAAAAATCATTGATGGCGAAGACCCCGGCGGCATTACCAAGGCGGTCGAGTGGAAGGGCGGTGGTGGCTTCCGCTACTACAAGCTCGCTCCCTCTTTGCTGGAAAAGGACAAGTGGGACAACTGGGTGATCAGCAAGGAATACAACGCCGCCATGCTGGCGGAGGCCGTTTGCAAGCTGGAAGGTTTCACCTACGCGCCTAGCGATAGCCTCTATTGGCAGCACGGCCACTCGACCGAACAAGATTTCCTCTACGTCACCACCGCCAGCCTGACGCACGCCCAGCTGCAACAACTTAGCGATGAAGTCGGCCCGGAGCGCACGTTGCTCGTGGTCTGCACCTCCTTCCGTGGCAGCAAGGAAGGCTACCCGAACCTCACCGTGAAAAAAATCCCCAAAACCGTGCTCAACCGCTGCGAATGGGGCAAGGACGACTACAGCCTCCGCATCGAAAACCTCTCCAAAGCCCCACCTCCGCTCGGCCAGCAGGAATTATTTTAACCGATACCTCCTCCCCACGATAATGAAGTTTTCAAGTGATCTCGCGGAGAAATTGCCAAATTGGCAAAAAAATGATTGCAAATTTGCAATCATTGGGATTGACTTGCGCCAGCAAACCTCCCGCGCCTCTGCTTGCAAGCGTAATTCGGGAGGTGTTTTTTGTACACATACCAGCTTAGAAGGCAAAAATGAAAGGAGGTTGGCATGAGATACGCCAAGCCAGCATTGAGCTTCGAGGAGCAGGCGGATTTATTGATGAGACGTGGCTTGATTGCCGATAAAGCGCAACTCGTAAAGCGATTGGAAGCGACAAGTTACTTCCGGCTCAGTGGTTATCTTCATCTTTTCCGTGTTCCCGGTACAGATCATTATCAGCAGGGAACTACCTTAGAACAAGTATGGCGGCGTTGTTTGTTTGATCAGCGACTCAGGACACTTGTTCTGGATGCGATTGAGGCAATTGAGGTATTCACTCGTACTCAGTTAGCATACTGCTTTGCGCACCAATACGGTCCATTTGCTTACGACAACCCGCAGAATTTCCCCAATCTGAATCCAGCAATGTTTCAGAAATGGCAGGATAAGCTTACAGAGCAAGTGCATCGCAGCCGGCAGGCAAAAGAAGAATTTTTGGTTCACTTCTTTCATCGGTATGGGGACGCGCACACGCTACCGCCAATTTGGTGTTTGATTGAACTAATGGACTTTGGTTCCACGCTTACTTTTTACCGAGGAATGGACTACCGAATCAAACAACAGATCGCAGGCAAGGTGGGAGTGCCTGATACCGTATTCAGCTCGTGGCTTCTCACACTCAACACGGTGCGCAATCGCTGCGCTCATCATTTGCGTCTTTGGAATTGGACCTTGGGCAATCCGGTAAAGCTTCCCAGTGTGAGAAAGCACCCGCACTGGAATATACCGTCTCTACCGAACGATAGGTTGGGAGTTGTTTTGCTTTTTTGCCGCCGACTCCTCAATGAAATTTCACCAGGCAATCAGTGGACGGCACGCATGAATCTGTTATTTGCCGACTTTTCCGAAATACCCGTGAATGAAATGGGCCTTCCTACCAACTGGCAACAACACCCTCTTTGGACATCATGAATCAATACATCAATGCCATTTCCAGTCGCCTCAGCCTGCGTACGCCCCAGCGTCATTCGTTAGAGATTCTCGGGCGCATCACGGAAATCGTGCCGCCGGATCAATCTTTGGCTGTCGGCGAGGCTCTGGAGATCATCCGCAGAGAATTTCCCTCGGTTACTGATTTTGAACGGGAGTTTCCCTCACTGTGTTTCGCACTCGCGACGGGTGTCGGCAAGACTCGCCTCATGGGCGCGTTCATCACCTATCTGCATCTGACCCATGGCATCAACAATTTCTTCGTTCTCGCGCCGAATCTCACGATTTACAATAAGCTGATCACGGACTTCACGGCGAACACGCCGAAGTATGTGTTCAAGGGCATTGCCGAATTTGCGCAACAAGCCCCCGAGATCATCACGGGAGATGACTATGAAAGCAAAGCGGGCACTTTGTTCGACACTCTGAAGCGGTGCAGGATCAATATTTTCAACATCAGCAAAATCAACTCCGAAGTGCGGGGCGGCAAGGCCCCGCGGATCAAGCGTCTCTCGGAATACATCGGGGAAAGCTACTTTGAATACCTTGCGGCCTTGCCCGACCTGGTATTGCTGATGGATGAATCCCACCGCTACCGCGCCAGCGCCGGTGTGCGTGCGATCAATGAACTGAAGCCCGTATTGGGGCTGGAGTTGACCGCTACGCCCTTTGTCGAGACAGCGAAGGGTGCGGTGCCGTTCAACAATGTCATCTACGACTATGCTCTCGGGCGGGCGATTGAAGACGGATTTGTGAAGGAACCGGCTGTGGTCACGCGCAAGAATTTCAATCCCGCTGGCATGAGCAAGGAGGCGATTGAGGAGCTAAAGCTCGCCGATGGCGTTCGTCTGCATGAGCAAACCAAGGTGCAACTGGAAACCTATGCCCGCGAGACCAATCGCGAGATTGTGAAGCCTTTCGTGCTGGTCATTGCAAGAGATACGACCCATGCGGCGCAATTGAAGAACTTGATCGAGTCCCAAGCCTTTTTTGATGGTCGCTATCGCGATAAAGTCATCCAGGTGGATTCCAGCAAAACAGGAGCCGAGGAAGAGGAAATGATCAATCGCCTGCTCACCGTCGAGCATGCGAACAATCCGACGGAAATTGTGATTCACGTGAACATGCTCAAGGAAGGCTGGGATGTGACCAATCTTTACACCATCGTGCCTCTGCGTGCGGCGAATGCACGGATCCTGATCGAGCAATCGATTGGCCGTGGCCTGCGACTGCCCTATGGCAAACGTGTGGGTGTCACAGCTGTGGATCGTTTGAATATCGTGGCGCACGACAAGTTTCAGGAAATTGTCGATGAGGCAAACCGGCCTGACTCCGCCATACGCATGCAAAGCGTGGTGCTCGATCCGGATGAGCTGGAGAAAAAGACGAGGACCGTCATTTCCCAGACAACACTGGCCAGTCAGCTAGGCACGCAATCCGCGCATACATCCCCGACAGCCACGGTGATAGCCCCGCAGCAGCAGCCTTTGTTTGTTGATGCCGCAGAGCAAAAAATCGCGCAGGCGGCGTATGAAAGAATCAAGCAATGGTCCAGTCAACCCGAGCGCGTGCCGATGTCCAGCTATCTCTCTGAGCCGGACATCCAGACCGCGATTGTGGGTGAAGTGGAATCTCAATTCATGCCGGATCAATCGGAAATGACCGCGATCATTGAGCGCCCTGACATAGCTGCCATCGTCAAAAAAACGACGGAGATGGTGATGCGGCAGACCATTGACATCCCGCGCATTCTCGTCGTGCCCAAAGGCGAAGTGGCCTCGGGATTTCACTCGTTTCAACTGGAATTGTTCGGGTTGAGTTTTCAGCCGATTTCCGAGGAGCTTTGGGTGCAGTTTCTCCGCACGGGAATCACCGAAGTGATCGGTGTGGGCAAAGGGGGCATCCGTGAAGATCGTCTGGAAAACTATGTGGTGAGTGGTTTGGTGGACTACGATGACATTGACTATGAAAAGCATGCCGATTTGCTCTACGACCTGGCTTCCCAGACCGTGAATCATTTCAAGAGCTATCTTACGGAAGAAGAGGCGGCCAAGGTTCTTTGTCGGCATCAGAAAGAGATTGCCGCATTCATCCACGCGCAAATGCAGCAGCACTTCTGGGAGGATGAAAAGGTCGAATACGAAGTCAAAATCAGCAAGGGTTTCACCGAGTTGAAATCCAGTGCTTTCACCGCTTCCGCAGACGAGCCGCCGCGGGATTTCAAGGTATCGCCGAGCGATAAGAGCAATATGGCAAAGTATCTGTTTGGAGGATTCCAGCGCTGTCTCTATCCCGTGCAAAAATTCGACTCCGAAGCCGAGCGCATTCTGGCGGTGATTCTTGATCGAGATGCCGAAAAATGGTTCAAGCCTGCCAAAGGCCAGTTCCAAATCTTTTACAAACTCGGGGCTGAACATCCCGAGTATCAGCCGGACTTTGTCGCTGAAACGGCGGATGCCATTTACATGCTGGAGCCCAAAGCCCGCAATAAGATGCTAGACGCGGATGTGCTTGCCAAGAAGGAGGCGGCAGAGCAGTGGTGCAGAAATGCGACAAATCATAACACGAAGCATGGCGGTAAACCATGGATTTATGGCTTGATCCCGCATGATACGATTGCCGAAAACATGTCGATTGACGGGCTTGTGAGGGGCTGATAAGGATTGTCGTTGATCCATTAAGTAAAAAATATTCGGTTGGAGCCAAAAATCGTCAACCTGGATGCATCATGAAGCCGATCCTATGCCCGCAACCACTGCGCGGCTTCCTTGGCGTAGTAGGTGAGGATGATGTCGGCACCGGCGCGTTTGATAGCGGTGAGGGACTCGAGGATGATGGCTTTTCTGTCCAACCAACCGGCGGCGGCGGCGCTTTCGATCATGAGGTATTCGCCACTGACTTGATAGGCGGCCACGGGCAAGGTGGTGTTTTGGCGCACGGCGGCGATGATGTCGAGGTAGGCACCTGCGGGTTTGACCATAACCATGTCCGCGCCTTCGGCTTCGTCTAACAAAATTTCACGCACGGCTTCGCGGGCGTTGGCGTAGTCCATCTGATAGGTTTTTTTGTCGCCTGCTTTCGGGGCGGAATCGAGCGCGCCACGGAAGGGGCCGTAGTAGGCGGAGGCATACTTGGCGGAGTAGCTGAGGATGGAAACATCGGTGTGACCGGCGGCATCGAGCGCAGCGCGCAGGGCGGCGACACGGCCATCCATCATGTCGCTGGGTGAAACGATGTCCGCTCCGGCGGCGGCGTGACAGAGGGCTTGTTGGCAAAGAACGTCCACGGTGGCATCATTGACGATCTTTAACGAACCGTCTGCGGATGTTTCGACGAGGCCATCGTGGCCATCGGCGTTGTAGGGATCGAGCGCGATGTCGGTGATGACGCACATCTCCGGGCAAGCAGCCTTGATCGCGCGGATGACGCGTGGGATCAGGCCCGAGGGATTGTGGCATTCGGCGGCATCGGAGGTTTTGAGGGAATCGTCGATTTTCGGAAACAGCACCACGGCGGGGACGCCGACGGCGTGGAGCGCGAGCACTTCAGATACGACGTCTTTTTCGCACCACCGTGTCACGCCGGGCATGGAGGCGATGGGGTCATTGGTCGTTCCTTCCTGAAGAAACAGCGGCTGCACGAAATCGCCGGGATGAAGCAAGGTCTCGCGCACCAGCGAGCGGATGGCGGCACTGCGACGATTGCGGCGGGGACGGATGGGAAGGTTCATGGCGGTAGGTAGTGACTCTCTTGGTTCCGGGTTTTAGGTTGATGCTCGGAAGAAATAAACGCGATTTGTTTTCCTGTCGACCGCATACTTGCGCGTGAGTTGCAGCTCCGGTCTGCGCTCTTCGATCATGAGAGCACCTGCGGGAATCTTCCATTTTCCCATAAAATGATCCTCTGCGAGAGGTGTGAAATTTGCCGGGTTCTTCCAACTCTTTTCCGGAAAGTGCAAGAATTTCTCGACGTCATCGGGACGGACGGTGAAGCTGACAGATGCGACGTAATCGCCGTGAAAATCGACGATGCCATTTTCACCCTCGATCTCGGTGACGTATTCCGGAATGGCAAAACCGGATTGCATAAAAACGTCTCTCAGGTGTCGTGACAAGGGTTGCCGTTCATACCAGGAATCCCGGACTTGGCAGACGATGAATACGATCGCTATGAGAAGGGGAACGGCGAGACAACCCCAGCGAGCCTTAGCAGAGTTTTTCTCCTCATTCATAGTGGCGAAGTTTTAGTGATGAGAGGCAGGCGGGACGCCAGCCTTACGAGAGTTTGAGTTCGTAGCCATCCTTGCTGTCTTTGATGATCCAGCCGAGGGCGGCGAGTTGGTCGCGGAGGACATCGGATTGTGCCCAGTCTTTCGCTTGGCGCACGGCGAGGCGTTGTTCGGCGAGGGCGCGGATCTCGGCGGGGACTTCGATTTCCTTTTCCGTTTCCGGCAGGGTGAGGCCGAGCGCGCGGAGGATGCGATGGAAGGCGGCCAGTGCCTGGGCGGCGGCGAGGCCCTCGGTTTTCACGGCATCGCGCAGACCCGTGAAAATGGCACCGAGGGCGCCGGCGGTGTTGAGGTCGTCATTGAGCGCATCCCATGCGGCCTGGAAGGGGCCGAATTCGACACTGGTGAGCACGGCATCGGCGGGGGCTTTGGCGGCGAGTTGTTGCGCGGCTTTGGCCATCTTGTGCATCGCTTCGCGGGCGGCGTGGAGGGAATCGAAGGTGAAATTCAGCGGCTTGCGGTAGTGGCCGCTGAGCAGCACGTAGCGCACTTCCATGGCTGTCCAGCCATGTTTGGCGAGGTCTTCCAGGGTGTAAAGATTGCCAAGCGACTTCGACATTTTTCCGCCATCGACCATCAAATGCGCGATGTGGAACCAGGTCGCGGCGAAGTGGCCCCCGCAGGCGCAGCGGCTCTGGGCAATTTCGTTTTCGTGGTGCGGGAAGACCAGATCGACGCCGCCGCTGTGGAGGTCGAAGGTTTCACCGAGATATTCGCGAATCATCGCCGAGCATTCGAGGTGCCAGCCCGGGCGTCCTTCCCCCCAGGGCGAGGGCCAGAAATTTTCGCCATCCTCGGGGCGGCGGGACTTCCAGAGCACGAAGTCGCTGACACTTTGTTTTTCGTATTCATCGGCATTGGCGCGCTGGGCCTGGGTGCGACCGAGCTCGAGCTCACGTTCGTCGAGGTGGGAGAGTTTTCCGTATTCCGGAAACGAAGCGATGTTGAAATAGACCGAGCCGTCCTCCGAGGCATAGGCGTGGCCTTTTTCGACGAGCTGCTCGATCATGGCGACCTGCTGCGGGATGTGCTCGACGGCACCGGGCTCGATGTGAGGCGGCAGACACTGGAGTTGATCGCAGTCGTAGTGGAATTTTTCCGTCCAAAAGCGGGTGAACTCCGTGAGTGTCTGACCCGCGCGCTGGGATTCGCGGATGGTTTTGTCGTCCACATCCGTAAGGTTGCGCACGTGGAGCGTTCTCAAGCCACCCGTTTCCAGAGTGCGGCGGAAGACATCCTGGAGCACAAAAGTGCGGAAATTACCGATATGGGCGGGACCATAGACGGTGGGTCCGCAGCAGTAAAAACGGAATGTTTGGCCGTCGATGGGCGTGGTTTCCTTGATTTTACGTGACAGGGTGTCGAAGATCCGCATGCATTTCCCTAGCTTGGCGTGGCGAGCCTGGCAAGTATGGCTTGAGTTCGGCGGCAAAAAATTTTTAAAATTTGAAGATTCTTCTTGCCAAATGGGTGAGTTTTGAGCACCTTCCGCCCCCGCGCGCACTCCGGGTGCCGCTCGCATCAACTTCAAACATCACACTTTTTCATTATGGCCGTTGCATTACGTCTTACTCGTCAGGGATCTGCTGATCGTCCCTACTACAAAATCATTGCCGTGGACAGCCGCGTGCGTCGTGATGGTCGTTTCATCGAGCAGCTCGGCACTTATGATCCGATGAAAGAGGGCGTCAACTATGAGATCGATCTCGCTGCCGCCGACAAGTGGCTGGGCACCGGCGCCAAGCCTTCCGAGACAGTGAAGTCCATCATTCGCAAGGCCCGTACCGCCGCTGCGAAATAATCCATTCCCTAGCTTTTTTGCCGTCCGTCTGTTCTCAGGCGGGCGGTTTTTTTGCGTGCGTTTCCGCCGATTTCTGAACTGACGGCTTGACCGCATGGGTTGCGGCAGTAAGATGATTCACATGAGCCGTATGTTTTCCCAGCTTTTGTGCGTTGTTGTCGGCATGGTATCGCTTGCCACATCGCATGCGCAGTTGGGTGTGAACATTCGGATGGATCAATCTCAGTATCTCGCAGGAGAAGCGGTGTTGGTGTCTGTAACGATCACCAATCACACGGGAAATGATGTTGTTCTCGCCAGTCAAGGACGCACGCCATGGCTGGACATGGTGGTCAAGCGCGGTAATGGCGAGCCGGCATCGTCTTTGGGGAGGACCAACTTCGGTGCCGTAAAAATCGCCTCTGGTCAAAGCATGAGCAAGACCATTGATATTGCTGCTCTCTATCACTTGAGAGAACCGGGTTCTTATTCAGTTTCCGCCATTGTGCGCATGGCAGGTGCGACTACGGAAGGTTTCATTTCGAACCGACTGTTGTTCAACTGTGCCAACGTCCGTCCCGATTGGAGTCAAAAAGTGGGGGTTCCCGGGCAACCGGGCAAGTCTCACGAATTTCGCGTGATGAATTTCACCAACTCGCAAAAATCTCTGCTGTATGCGCAGGTCGTCGATTGCAAGACCGGGGTGTCGATTCAGACGCTTAGCTTGGGAGAGGCCTTGCTGTTTCGCAAGCCGCAGGCCGCGGTGGATCGCTCTCAGTCACTGCACGTTCTTTATTTGGCAACGCCTGAATTTTATGTGCATGCGCGCATGGATGTGAATGGTAAATTTCTGGGACGTGATTTGCATAAACGCGGAGCGGGAGGAGATCCTCGGTTGATGAGCTTTGCGGATGGCTCGGTGCAGGTGGCGGGTTCCGTTCCTTACGATGCTCAGGCGGAGGCTGCGGCACGCGCGAAAATTCGTAAAATTTCCGAACGCCCGCCCTACACTTATAATTAATTTTTCCTAATGATCCGGTTTTGTGAATTTTTGTTGCAAAATTGTCTGATTCTTGCTTACTAGCCCTGAAGTATGAAAACACTTTTGTCTTGCCTGCTACCCTGCGTGATGTGGTTCTTGGCCATCAATCCGCTGCAAGCGCGTTATTTTTCGACAGTGGTGATCGATCCAGGTCACGGTGGCCATGACAAGGGCTGCCAATGGGGTCGAGTGTATGAGAAGCACTTGTGTCTTGATACTTCGATGCGACTCGAAAATACCCTGCGCAGCAAAGGATATCGCACGGCCATGTTGCGACGCAGCGATTATTTCATTTCCTTGCCTCAACGGGTATCCATGGCGTCCAAGTATCGCAATGCGATTTTTGTCAGTGTTCACTACAATTTCACTTGGCGTCAGGAAGCCTGCGGACTTGAGACATTTTATTATTCTTCCGAGAGCCAATCACTCGCCAATTATGTGCAAAGCGGTATGCTGAAGCGCGTGCGCGGCGTGAATCGTGGTGTGAAAAACGCCCGTTACTATGTGATTCGCAACGCCAAAATGCCGGCGATTTTGGTGGAGTGTGGTTTTGTGAGCAATCAGAGCGAGCGAGATAAAATGCGCAAGGCTTGGTATCGTCAATCGATTGCGGATGGCATCGCTGATGGCATTTCCAAGTACCGCAGTCGCGGTTGATGAAATATCTTTGTCCCAGTTGTGATCATGAAGTGGAGGTGGGTCTTCATTGTTCCCACTGTGCCAAACCTCGAAACGTCCGCAAGCCGGCCCAAAAATCTTGGGAGCAGGACGCAAGCGCCGATGGTCTTGATCTACCCGATGATGATTTTGACTATGATGCGTTTGTCGCCGAGGAATTCGGCACAGCGCCCCATCGGAAAACCGGCCTAGCATGGCATTGGTATGTGGTCGCCCTGTTGTTGTTGATCGCGATGCTGTTGGGAATTTTTCGTTAGATCCAATGAGCTCGAATTTCTCCACCTTCACGACCCTGCCCGCCAGTGCGGAAACGATGTTTGCATTTCATGCGGATCCGCACAATTTGTCCCATGTGATGCCTCCCACGTTGCGAGTGGTGGAATTGATCACCGATGTGCCGGCTCGCGAAGGTGGTCGCATCGAGATTCGCTGCAGGGATTGGGGCGTCATTCCCATGCACTGGGTGTGTCAATGGCGCATGGTTCGTTCTCCGGCGTTGTTGGTGGATGAAATGCTGCAAGGCCCGTTCCGTGTTTTTGTTCACGAACATCATTTTGAGCCGATCAGCGATACGCAATGTGTGATGCGAGATCAGATCACATATCAGTGGGGAACATCATGGTGGGGCATGTTGGTTTCAGAAACGGTTGTCAGGCTGTATCTGACCTTGCTATTTCGGTATCGCCATCACCGCACCAAGCGCTGGGCACTGGATCAAATGCGCAAGTAACTTCGTGTTTTTTGATTTGCTAACAGATGCCGTTATGCCGAAATTCGATGCAATTCCATGAAGTTGCACCGTCGTTATGACCCACTCCTTTTGTGCATCATCGCTTTTGTGAGCTGCGTCATTTGGTGGAATATCCGTTTCCAAGATTCCCGATACGAATCGTCGTCGCTTACCGACGCAGCTTCTGCTGATCCGGCATCTCTAACGACCCAGCCCGATCCGTCGGATCTCATCAGGAATTCAGAACCGAGCGCGATACCCGGTGGCATCATGCCCTCAACATCCGAGGCTTCCGATTCCGTATCGTCAAGCACACCTTCGCAAGTCGTATCCACACGCGCTACGGCGGTGCCTAATCGGAGCGTTGCTGGTATCCTGAAGAATGCCGACCTCGGTGATCCTGTGGTCAGGATCCGAGTGGTGGCGGAAATGGCAGCGTTGCAACGAGCGCAGCAAGAATCTGTGGAGGAAAAGGCACGACGCTTGGGAATCCCGCTGCGTATCGATGGCCCAGGCCACAAGGTCGCGATTCTTTATGATTTCCGTGGTGATGAACCACTCTATCGCACCAATAAAAACCGCAACGCTGCAATTTCCACAGGAGCGAATTTGTTGCTGCCCGCTCCTTACAGTCTCACCGGAAGCGGCATCAAAGTCGGGGTATGGGATGGTGGCTCCGTGCGTTCCACTCACCAAGAGCTGACGGGGCGTGTGACGAAAAAAAACGCGTTGGCCATCAATGATGATCACGCCACTCATGTGGCAGGCACGATCGCGGCCTCCGGCGTGCAAGCGGCTGCGAAGGGTATGGCATCGGCGGCAACGATCGACTCTTACGATTGGGATGCCGATTACACGGAAATGACCGCCGCCGGCGCTGTCAATGCAACGGACACGACCGGTCTACCATTGTCCAATCATTCCTATGGCTATGATGCTGTAACGGCGGATATGGGGCGCTACGAAACGGAAGCGGCATCAGTGGATGCGATCGCGGCAAGCCTGCCTTTCTATCTGCCATTTTGGGCTGCCGGCAATGAACAGGATTTGCTCACCGCCAACGGAGGATTTCAATCCATCACATTCAACGGGTTGGCGAAAAACATCGTGACGATTGGCGCGGTCAACGACGCGGTATCCGGTGGTGTGCGGAGTCCGGCAAATGCCCCGATCGCCAGTTTTTCCAGCTTGGGTCCCTGCGATGACGGCCGCATCAAACCGGATCTCGTGGCTAATGGCGTTGGCGTTTATTCGTCGGTCGCTACCAGCAATACCGCATATGATGGAACTTACAACGGCACTAGCATGGCGACTCCCAATGCGCTGGGCTCGGCGATTTTGATCGAACAACTCTATGCCAGGGAATTTTCCGGACAGCGTATGCGAGCCAGCACGCTGAAGGCATTGCTCATTCACACTGCCGACGATCGCGGTAATGCCGGGCCCGATTACACCTATGGTTGGGGGCTGATGAATGTGAAAGCTGCGGCAGATTTGCTGCTGGCTCACAAAAACAGTTTGGCCGCACCGAAGATTGTGGAGGGCACGATCACGAATGCGGCAAAAACCGCCACACACAGCTTCACCTGGGATGGTGTCAGCCCCATTCGCGCAACACTTTGTTGGACAGAACCGGCAGGAGCAGAAGAAAGCAATGCCGATAGCCGTACGCCGAACCTGGTGCATAATCTGGATGCAAAAATTACCGCCCCGGATGGCACCACCATTCATCAACCTTATGTCATGCCTTTTGTTGGTACATGGAGCACAGCCTCGATGTCCAGTCCTGCCACCACAGGGAAAAACAATGTCGACAATGTCGAACAAGTATTCATCGCATCTCCCTCACAAGCGGGAACTTACACGATTACGGTATCTCTGGATGGCTCCCTGACCACCGCCAATCAAATCTATTCCCTGATCCTTACCGGTGGGGTAGCAAGTTCCAGCACCGCGCCGGTGATCACCAGCGCATCGTCCGCCACGGGCACGGTCAATTCTTCATTCACTTATCAAATCACAGCTACCCATTCTCCTACTACATATGCTGCGACAGGATTGCCCGCTGGCTTGTCAACGAACACCACGACAGGTCTGATCTCGGGCACGCCCACTGCTTCTGGGACATTCGATGTCTCGCTAAAAGCCACTAATGCCGCAGGCGAGGCTAACGCCGCACTCACCCTTACCATCAATCCTGCAGGACCCGTGGTGATTTTTTCGGAAAACATGGGCACGCCGACTACAACAACCACGATCGCGGCGAATGTGTTTCAAAATGCATCTCTCGCTTTTTCAGGCACAGCTGATGTGAGATCCACCACACCATCTACCGGCTACACCGAATCCTCGGGTGGAGGAAATGTTTTCATCACCACTTCAAACGCGCCCTCTTTTCAAATATCGGGCATCAATACCTCGTCTTTTTCCAATCTAGCGCTTTTTTTGGGTCATTACAAATCGACAACAACGGGAAACAATGAATTGCTGATCTCGGTGAGTACGGATGGCGTGAATTTCACACAGCTGAGTTATTCACGTGCCACTGGATCAGGCACGGCGACATGGTTGCGAGTAAGTCCGAGTGGTGTGATTCCTTCGACCAGCAATTTGCGCATCAAATTCACGCAAACCAGCACGACGACGCAATTTCGTATCGATGACGTCAAACTCACAGGCATTCCCGTTGTGACTCAGCAGTCTTACAGCAATTGGCTCTCCCTGTATCCCGCCTTGCCTCTTACTGGCGTGAACGATGATCCCGACAAGGATGGTCAGAGCAATCTGATGGAATACTTTTCCGGCACTCATCCCGGATCCGCCAATGCGGTCGTGACATCCTTGCAGCTGAACTCCAACGTCATGATCTATCGTTACCGACGTGGTAAAAACATCACCGGCGTGACTGGTGCGGCACAATGGAGCGCGGATCTCGCGGGCTCATCGTGGTCAACATCAGGCATCAGTGAAACGGTGCAGGACATGGGCGATTTCGAACAAGTGACGGCCACGGTCAACGTTCCTCCCGGCACGCCGCGCCGTTTCATGCGGCTGAGTGTGTCCCAACCATAATGCGGCCATTCACTGATCCGTTAGGCTAACATCGGTCAACAAATAGACGGCGAACGATGCCAGCCAATGTTCGCCCTCATAATGACCGCTCGACACATGTTGCAGACCGGCTTGTGTGTGCGCCGTAGCACTGTCTAACAAAATTTTCCTTCTTGGATCGGTTTCCTGCAGGGAAGAGGCAATGCCTTTCATCGTCCAGGCGCGGGTCAGATTGAGCCCCGCGAGATGAATGAGATGCCCGTCGCTGGGATCGCTGACCTTGGCGGGAGTGAGCAGATTGCCGAGTTTCCCATGCGCGAGGTCGGGAAAATATCCGGCCAGCCATGCAGCGAATTCTTTTTCCGTAAGCACCCTCCGCATCAGATCGGCAACGTTCAATCCCGGGGAAAAGAAGTCGTTGCCCGATGGTTCGAAGGCTACCGGATAATTCCGATCCTTGCCATAAAACAACAGGGCTTTTTGGCGGATGAGTTGTTGCAGGGTGTCATCTCGTGTCACGACCGACCAATCGAAAAATTGCGACAAAGGGAATGCCGTTTCCGGATGAAAGCCGCAGCGCACGGGCCACTCGAGTTTGGGAAGATAGGCTTTCATCAAGCCGGCCAACTGGTTTTCGAGCGGCTGAAGGTACGCCGACCAGCGCTTCGCATCGGCATCGTCCCAGGTGCGCAGTTCCACGCCCAAGCGCATGACCCAGGCCCAGCCATACATGCGCTCAAAGCTCTTGTTCTCCTTGATCGAAAAATGCGCGGCTTCGGCGGCCAGAGCTTGTTCGGTGAAACGTTGGTTGAGCACACTGCGCACTTCCTTGGCCCACGAGGCCTGCGGATGAAGCCGCAACAAACGCACAAGCATTCAGTGACCGTGCACCGAGGAATGCCAATCGAAGTGCCCATAAAATACCGGATGTTTCGCGCGCGGCGCGACGATGTCGTTGGCAGCGATCAACACATCACCGGGCTTGTAGGGATACTCTCGATCGATCCCCGCCAGGGCCATTTTCACAAACGTATCGGCTTGCTCGGACTTCATGGCTGGAGTTTCGGCCATCAGCAACGTGGTGGCAAGTGCGATTGCCGCGCAGCAATGCAGGAAGAGTGCGTTCATGGGATAGATAAGAAAGTTCATGACATGCATGTTGTTAGAAAAATCACTCAACGTGTTCCGACTTCATTCACCCATTGCTCATGAAGTTTCCGTAGTGGCGACACACGTTCGGGATGTTGGTCGAGACAGTTGGTTGTTTCATCACGACCGTCCGTGAGATTGACCAGCGTTGTTGGCTGTGATCCCTGACCCGTTAGTTTCCATGAACCTTGTCGCACTGCCCACGCATTTCCATGTTTCCAGTGCAGCACACGTTCCGCGAAAGTCGATTGGCGCTGAAAAACCGGCATGAGATCCGCGCCATCGATTTTGTGATTTTGCGGCAATGTCACTCCGGCAAGCCGGGTCAATGTGGGAAAAAAATCCATCGTCATAGTGATCGCGCCACTTGTGCTCTGAGGTGGAATCACGCCAAGCCAGCGGGCAATCATTGGCACACGATGCCCGCCTTCCTCCATACTGCCTTTTTTGCCTTTCAACGGTCCATTTGCAGAAAATCCTCTCGGAGCCTGCGGTCCGTTGTCCGAACAAAACAATACCAGAGTTTTCGACTCTAACTGATGCTCCCGCAGCGACTTCATCACCGTGCCCACGGACTCGTCCAACACGGAGATCATTTCCCGGTATTTTTCGGCGGAAGAGAGATTGCTGTTAGGGTCGCGGCTCTGCCACGGATTGTGAGGCGCCGCATGGGAAACATAGAGGAAAAACGGCGTTTCTCTGTTTTGCTTGATGAATTCACACGCATGCTTGGTCAGCAAATCGGTGGTATAGCCTTTTTCCTTGCGGATTTCGCGATCGTGCCACCAATCGAGCTCCTTCATGCCGTAGCCCGCTATGTGCGTGTGGTAATCGACATTGCCGCCGATGAAACCGCGGAACACATCGAAACCATAATTCATCGGATGAAACTTGCGATCATAGCCGAGATGCCATTTCCCGATCAACGCCGTGCGGTAGCCCGCGCCACGCAACAGGGTGGGCATGGTGATTTCTTCGGTGGACAAGCCCCATGCCCAGCGCTGCACCGGATTTTCCTGACGTTGCTGGCGAAACACGGGTGACAATTCTTCATCCGGAACCCATGCGCAACGCTGTTGATAGCGGCCAGTCATGAGGGCGGCACGGGTGGGCGTGCACATCGCGCCGTTGCTGTGGAAGTCGGTGAACCGCATGCCTTCCGCTGCGAGCCGGTCGATGTGCGGTGTTGCGATCTCCTTGTTGCCGTAACAACCCAAAGAACCATAGCCAAGGTCATCCGCCAGAATCAGCACGATGTTCGGCGCTTGCTGTGCGGAGTTCGCAAGCTGGCAGGCGATCAACAATCCCGATAACGCCCAGAGGGAAAAAATATTCATCGTTCTCGTGTTTGAGGATCAGACCGATGCTTTCTTTTTGATGAAAAAACGTGGTTTCAGCAGGTGACTCATGTTGCTGGAGTCTCGTTGTAACGACTCTGTTTCCCGATGAATCCACGCACTTTTCGCAATCTCGTGCAATCACTCACTCTGTTGGTGGAGCGAGCTCTTTCATCCCTTGCAAGCCCTCCATCATGGCCTTGAGGCCAGTGGTCAGCTTTTGTGCGCTGGCCATCGTTTGATCGAGTTTTTCCAATTCCATGGCAGGCAGGTTGCCGTTTTGGAATGGCATTTGTTGTGGGTTTTTCCCTTGTGCTTCCGAGGCTTTTTGCACGATCCCCGCCAGTTGTTGTTGCTGATCGGGAGTGAGAATGCTTTGCAGTTGTTCGGCCAGAATCGGATCACTCAAGTCATTGCCACCACGACCGGAAAAAGCGAAACCGCTGACGTTGCGCATGACAGCCAGGGTATCGTTGGCAATAGCATCGTATTCTTCCTGGGTGATTTCACCACGCTTCAGCGCATCACCTGCGAGAATGGTTTCCATCATGCCGGATGGATCCGCTTCGAGGGCTGCTGCCAGTTCATTAACGGCGTCCATGCGCTCGCCGACGCGCTCTTCCACAATGGCGGCGGCTTTGGTTTTTTGTTCGTCGTTGAGTCCCAGACGCGATGCGAGGGCATCCGATGCTTGTTTGATTGCCAGGTCTTTGGCTGATGAAGCACCAGCTAAGCCCGCACCCATGTCGGCAAGCTGCATGGCATCCTTCATCAGGCCAGCCATATCCTGGGAGATTTTTTTCGAGAGTTTGGTGCGGCCATCGCCATATTTTTCGGCGAGTTTCGCCCAAGCACCATCCGTGCCGCGATCATTCGATGACGCTTTCGCACCTGCGATGGGCGCGGCCGCACCCGTTGCGGCTTCTGCTTTCATCGCGGCGGCAACTTTCGCAGCAGCGGCGGCTTCCGCCTCGGCGACATTGTTTTTGCCCATGCTCGAGCCGAGATAAATTCCACCAACAAGCAAGGCGAGTCCGGCGCCGGCAATCATCAAATTTTTTTGTTTCATAGAGTTTTGTGCAAAGTGATAACGTTCTGTGATTGTGATTTCGTGCAAGTTTCCCCACAAAATCTTCTTTTCAGTGAGATCCGTTCGTGGATGATACCGGTAACAAATACGCAGTAGCATGAGCAACGATTCATTTTCCGAAGTAACACAAACCGGTTGGCTGTCACGGCTGGGTAAATCCATCACCGGAGTCCTCGTGGGTCTCGCGCTAACCGCAGGTTCGTTTGTTTTACTTTGGTGGAATGAGGGTCGCAGTGTGAAAACCTATCTGGGTCTGAGAGAAGGCGAAAAAATCGCCATCTCCGTTGCGGCGGATGGCATCGACACGGGCAACGAGGGCAAGTTGGTGCATCTCGTGGGGCACGCTGCGGCCAAGGACGAGGTGGCTGATCCTGTGTTCGGACCGAAACTCGCCGGTGCCGTCAAATTGCATCGCACGGCGCAGATGTTCCAATGGGTCGAAACGAAAAAAACCACCACTAGGACCAAACTCGGCGGCGGTGAGGAAACCGTCACAGAATACCACTACCAACAAGAGTGGTCAGAAAAATACCACTCATCTTCGGAATTTCGCCATCCTCAAGGTCATGCGAATGTTTCTCCTGCCTATCAGAGCCAGACATTCATCGCGCGCGATGCCACGATCGGCGCCTTCGCCCTGCCGGAGTTTTTGATCCAAGAGTGGAAGGATCTGCGTCCGCTGCCTGTGGCCATGGAGCAGCTGAAACCTGAGCATCGGGAAAAAGCCCAAGCGCAGGCGGAGTGGTTGTATTTGTCTGGCCGGGCTGACCGTCCTGTGAATGGGGATGTAAGGATCAAGTTCGATGCCATTCCCGCGGGGGAGGCCAGTGTTCTGGTGCGGCAGGTGAGAGATACTTTCGAGCCCTACCTCACGCAGGTGGGAACCAAGATCGCGCGGATCAATGCGGGCGTTCATAGCAAGGAATCGATGTTCGCCGCCGCCCAGGCGGAAAACACACTACAGACATGGCTGTTGCGAGGTTTAGGCGCGCTTTTGATGTTCATCGGCATTGTGCTGGTATTCCAACCATTCAAAATACTCGCGGACGTGCTGCCGCTAGCGGGTCGAATCGTAGGCGCGGGTACGGGTATGATCGCGATGTTGCTGGCAGGTATGGGTTCCACTATAACCATAGGATTGGCATGGTTGTGGTATCGTCCTTTGCTCGGGGTTGCAGTGTCGTGCGGTGCGGTCACGCTCTTTGTTCTCCTGATTCGTCGTTTTCGCACGCGATCAGCCTGAGCGATGCTGTCATGAAGCTAGTGGAAATATGACCGGTTTTTCCCATTGCCCCTGTGTACGCGGGGTAAGATGATGGGCGTATGAAAAAATTTTTCGCCGTCATCATTGCGGGTCTTAGCGCTTGGGTGTTGTTCACGCCCTTCGATTTGCCCCCCATACCGTTCTTTTTCATCGATGAAGCCATCGCGCTGTTGATGTTCACCAAATCAATGTCCTATCTAGGAGTCGATATTTCCCGCATCCTGCCGTTTCTTCCCCAAAGTCGCCGCAAAAAAACCTCACCCGTTTCGCCCGCTGCCGGTACCAATCCCGCAAAAGAACCGGTGATCGATGTATAGCCGAGGATCCTGACACACAGACCATGAGTCCAAAGCTTGCATTGGCGAAAGATCGGGTTTACTTACCTCGTATCTTATCTCGAACATGAGCGATTCAAGCGAAGCAATCAAACCTCGGAAGCCCGTTTTTCTCACCCTCATTGGATTGGGGGCCTGTGCAGGCATGTTGGCCATGCCGGTTCTGGCCGGTCCGCCGAACGGACAGGCACTGCCGGACATCATGCGTTTTCTCGGCCGTTTTCATCCGGTCATTTTGCACCTGCCTATCGGCATTCTGAGCCTCGCTCTGATCAAGGAATTCGCCTCGCTGTTTTCGCGCGAAGTGCAGTCCACCCGCAGCATCATGTTTTTCGCCGCGGCTTCTTCCGTGATTGCCGTGATCGCCGGATTCCTGCTCTATCAGAGTGATCTCGATGGTGAAGCCACCGATCTCGGCAATCGTCACCTCTGGGGTGGTATCGCGTTTTCCTGTGTGACGATCCTTGCTTACATCGTGAAATCATGGACGGATGCCGGTGCATCTGCGGCATGGTTCTATCGGTTTCTCCTGCTCATCAGTGCGGGCGTGATGGGCTTTGCCAGTCATGATGGTGCTTCCATGGTGCATGGCACTGATTATCTCAGCAAGTATGCTCCACCCGCCATCAAACTGCTGCTGGGAGGGAAAGTGGAAAACGTCTCCCAACCTGAAGGTGGAACTCCTGACGCTGCTGCAGAGCCCCTCGTCTATCAGGATGTCATTGCGCCGATGATGGAAGAAAAATGCTGGAAGTGCCACAATGCCGATAAAATCAAAGGCAAGTTCCGCATGGACACTTACGAGCTTCTTGTCAAAGGCGGTAAAGAAGGCGCGGGCCTGGTGGTTGGCGACGCTGCCAAGAGCAACATCGTCATTCGTTGTGAACTGCCCATCGATGACGATGAGCGCATGCCTCCCGATGAAAAACCCGGCCTGACGGACGAGCAACTCACGGTCATCAAGTGGTGGATCAATGCGGGTGCATCACCTGCCTTGAAACTCAGCGAGGCGAACGCGCCCGCTGATGTGGCCGCCATTCTTGCGAAACAAAAACCTGTGGTGAAAAAAGCCGCCGCTCCCGCAGCTACGACCGATGCCGCTCCCGCTGAAGCACCCAAAACCGATGCCAACCGCGATGCTCTCAAGGCGGCAATGGCGGAAGTGCAAAAGTCCTTCCCTGGTGCCGTGCAATTTGAATCGCAGGCCTCGTCCGGACTCACCTTCACCGCGGTCAGCATGCGCGGCAAGTTCTCCGATGACGATACCGCCAAACTCGGTCCTGTGATGGCCGGTCTGGTATCCGCCGATTTCTCCGCAGCGCTGATCACCGACAAGTCATTGGCTTTGCTCGCCCCGGCGAAAGGTCTACGCAGCTTGCGCATTTCTGAAACGAAAGTCACGGATGCGGGTATGGATACGATTGCCAAGATGACATCACTGGAATCGCTCAACCTCTACGGCACCGAAGTGACCGATGCCGGATTGCAAAAACTCGCCTCCTTGCCGCAGCTGAAAAAACTCTACGTCTGGCGCAGCAAGATCACCCCCGCCGGTATTGCCGAGCTGAAAAAGAAACTGCCCCAGTGCGTCGTAGAGGCCGGCATGTGATTTGGGAAAAATCTTCATGCATCTCAGCGATTCCACTATTCGTGGGATCGCTTTTTTCTATGCATCTCGTGGTCACTCGTGCGTGTGGCGTTTTTCCAGCGCCACCATGGTGATGTCGTCCATTTGCGGAGCATCGCCGGTGAAGTCCTTGAGAGTGCGCAGCATTTTTTGCAACACGATCTCTGCGCCCAGTGGCGAGCTTTGCAGGAATGTTTCCTTCATGCGCTCGATGCCGAATTCGTCATCCGCGGCATTGAGCGCTTCTTTCACGCCATCGGTGTGGAGAAGCAGGCAGTCGCCGGGAGAAATCTGGAAGGAAAAATCTTTGGTGACGCGTTCGAACACATCGCCTTCATCAATGCCTACTGCCAGACCGGAAGGTTTGATTTGAGTCACCTCACCGCTTTCTTTGTGAAACCAGAAAGCGGGATCGTGACCGGCGCGCGCCATGACTGCGTGGCCCTGATCGCCATCGAGAATCAGATAGGCCATGCTGATGAACATGTCCTCGCGGATATCGGGAAAGAGTTGGCGGTTGACCAGCGAAAGCACCTTGGCGGGCGAAGTCTCGCCGATGGCGACACAGCGCAGCACGCTCCGGCACATCGCCATGAGCAAACCCGCTGCCACTCCTTTACCAGAAACATCTGCGATCACCAAGCCCCAACGCTTGTTACCGAGATCGATGAAGTCGTAATAATCCCCGCTGATGATGCGTGCCGGCGTGTTGGTGCCAGCGACACGGTAGCCCTCGATCGAAGGGTTTTTTTGCGGCAACAGAATCCGCTGCACCTCGCGCGCGGTGCGCAATTCATTTTCCAAGGTGCGTTTTTCGTTCGCCTCCTGGTGCACCATCGAATTTCCCAAGGCGAACGACGATTGCTCGGCCACGGAACGGAACACGGTGAAGTCGTGTTCGTTGAATTCCCCTTGACTATGGGGCTTGGCGACGGCGAGAACGCCCAGGTCCTTGCCTCCATGGCGCAGTGGCGCCAGCATGGCAGAAACATTCCCGTCATAACTGACAAAGGCGTCACGGAACGACTCGTGGGTTTTCACGTCAGGCACATGCACCGCTTTTCCCACGGTGAGACAATGCCCCAGAATTCCCTCGTCGGTTGCCTGATTCGACAATCGGATGTGACTTTCGGCGGCGCGGGAGTCCTTCTGTGCCCGTCGCATCACTTCCAGTGGTAGGCCAATCAATTGCGGGCAACTTTCGCTCACGTATTTCGGCACCAACCACTGTCGTGAATCATTACTCAAATAAATCGCACCACCCTGCGCACTCACCACATCCACCACACCATCCACGATGGTTCGGTTCACACTGTGTGGTGACGAATCCTTTTCGATGGCCTCACCCAAGTCGTGGAGAAAGTGAAACATGCGTTGCTCTTCGCCGACGATGTCGCTTTTTTCTTTTTCTAACAATTTTGCGCTACGTCGTGCACGCCTTACCCACAAGGCCATCAGCAGCAGCGAGGCTACCAATCCGCACACGATGTAAAATTCCAGTGACATGCTTTGTGTTTGAGAGACGGGGTAGCGGGGATGTCAGCTGGAGGGAGAACCCAGTTCTTTTTCCAGCAACTGCACCACATTCTCAAACTTTTCCGCATTTTCCTCACTGGTAGCGGAGAGGATTTTGTGCGCTTCGAGAACTTCCTGACTGCGCGCGCGGACGTTGAGTGTTGCGCCGGTCCATGGCTGAAGGCGGGCGCGGATGTCATCCGGAGCCGCTGCCCATGATGCCGCAGCGGGATTGATATCCATCAGTGCGTTGAGACCGAGATCCTCCAAGGATGACACGTTTTTTTCCGATGCGCCCGCGATCTCGAGTCTTCCGCCACCGGATTGTTTGCTCAGACGCAGGGATAACCCTGCCAACATCCCCATGAAAGTGGAGTCCATTCCCGTGCAGGCATGCAGGTCGATGACCACGCAGCGCTCTCCCTCTTGCAAACAAATTTCTGCACATTGTTTCACCGCAGGGCTACTCATGAAATTGCCTTTTCCGGCACAACGGATCCATGAAAAGCCGTCGAATTTTCCCCAGTCGATTTGACTTGATTCACTCACAAATGACGTAAGTCGCAATGTTTACGCGACGCCCATACTCTAAGCAAAATCTCGATGAGGTCAACGTTGGAAAAAAACTTTCTCCACATCTCACGCATGTTTTTTCATCACCAAGTGGGCCCGACAGGAATCGAACCTGTACCTACGGCTTCGGAGACCATCGTCCTATCCATTGGACTACGGGCCCATGTGGTGAGCTGCTGCGGCGGCTACGGTAGCGTAACGAACTGTGGTCTGGCAAGCGTGGGTTTTGTGGATTTCACACCCGCGCTTCCAACCACTTGCCACGGAAGTGCAACCAGGAAAACACCAGCGCTTGCACGGTGAGGTCGACGGCGAAAATCGTCCACACTCCCACCAGCGTGAGATGTCCCGTCGATTTGCAATAAAACAACACGCCGATGCGGAAAAATGCCATGATGGAGAAGGCCCATTTCATGACCAAGGGCGTGGCACCGGCGCCGCGCATGGTCGTTTTCAGCAAAATGCAGGTGGCGAAGGCCGGCTGGGAAAAGGCGCACACCACCAGCAAGGGTGTTGCTATGTGCAAATGTTCCTCGCTGCCTGCGGCAAGAATGTTGACCAGAAATTCGCGGAACAACACAAAACAGAGACCGAGGAAACTCATCACCGCGATGTTGAGTTTCCAACAAAACCGCACAACGCGCACGGCCATGGGCTTCGATCCTGCACCGAGATACTGCCCCGTCAATGCCGCTGCGGCGGTGGCGATGGCGAAGCCCGGCATGAAACTCATCGACTCCACACGGATCGCGATCATGTGCGCGCCCAGCGAGCCATGCATGGGCAGTTGCGAAATCGTCTGAATGCCGAAATAATGAATCATCCACATGCCGGCCACTTCCATCGATTGGGGAATGCCCACGCGAACAATGCGTGTAAGAGTTTCACGATGGAAACGTAGGGTTTCTCGCGTCCAGCGCAGCGTCACTTCATGGTCTCCCTTGCGCAACCACAGCACCAACGATACCGAGAGCAATCCGGCGATCCAGCCGCACACCGTGCCGGCGGCGATGCCCGCGATGCCATGGCCGCCAATCGGTTCCGGACCGAACACGAACAGCACGCTGAGTAGGAAATTCACCACGTTCACCACGATCATCGAGAAAAACGGTGTGCGGGTATCGCCCGATCCGCGTAACGCCGCATTCAATGCCATCATCGCTCCGCTGAATGGACCCGATAGCGCCAGCACGCCCAGGTATTCCGCAGCAAATATCGATGCTTGCGGTGACATGTCCATTTTGTCCACCAACCAACCACAGCCGACCTTGAGTAAGACCAAAGATCCCAATCCCGCGGCCAATCCCAGCCACAAGCCTTGGCACATGCCGCGTCTTGCAAGCAGCGTATCGCGCGCACCGCAGGCACGCGATACCAACGCCATCACGCCGATGGCCACCGCGCCTTGCAGGATGTTGAAAAACCAGCCGACGTATCCACCAAGACCCATTGCGTCGAGGATCGCCACGCGCGTTTCCCCTGTGGCCATGCGGCTGGAAACCATGATGTCCGTCACGCCGACGAGGAACGTCATGGCATTTTCTAACAGCGGCCATATCGCCAACATCGCCACTTGACGCGATAGGGTCAGACCGCCGAGTTTTCCCGCCAGTATGGGCTGTTTGTGATCCGCATCAACCATGTCGGACTCGAGGGTGAGGGAGAAAAATGCGTTGGTTCATGGTCTTGTCCCCGCGTCCGTCGCGCCTGCCCATTCGTGAATCCGTCATCGTTTTCTTTACGGCACCCGCCGCAAGCGGATGTTCGTTGAGGATGGAGAAAACACAAGCCACGAATGAGATGGTGGGAAAAATCCGGAAAGGCGCCAACAGAAAAGCCGCCCATGATGAGCGGCTTTTCTTGGTGTTCCTGATGGCTCTTCTTTTTCTCAGAGGCTCTTCAGATAAGCGGCGATGTCCGCGATGGCTTGCGGGGTGAGGCCGAGGTTGGCGGGATCATACATCAGAGATTTTTCCAGAGGCTTCATCGAAGCGATGCGCGACTTGGCAATCGTTTGTGTTTGTCCGCCCACGCATTTCACGATCACCGGATCGCCATCGCTGAGGACCATGCCGACGATGGTGATGCCGTCCTTCGTTTTGATCTCGCTGCCCTCGTAGCCGTGGGAAACTTCCGCGCTGGGATTGGCGATGGCGTTGATGATGACATCGGCGGGTTGCTGGCGGCCGAAGGTGGTGAGGTCTGGACCGTAGTCGATGCCTTGTTCGCCGACCTTGTGGCACATGTAGCAGGAAGCGATGGCCGCCTTGCCGCGCTCTTTGTCGCCGGTGAGTTTGGCAATTTCCGCTGAGCTGGGAAGTTTCGGCGCGTTGGCGGGCATAGCGGGCATTTCCACCGAAACCAATTTCGCGTTCGCGGGGTCCTGGCCCATGGACTTGAGAATGGCATCGAGATTGTGCGATTTCCACAAATTGCCTTTGCGGTTGTTGATCCACCATTTGGCGAGGTCCTTGTGGACGAAGCCTTCGGTGTTGGCGATTTGGATCATGGCACCGGAAGCGGCGGGGCTGGAATTGAAGCCGAGTGCGGTGAGCATGAGCTTCGATTGCTCGGGACTGGTGCTGGCGGCGAGGGCGCGGAGTTTCAGATCAGCCACGGCTTGGTTCGGGTGCAAACGCCAGGCGATCCAGGCGAAGGCATCGCTCCACTTGTCACCGGAACCTTGTTTCGTCAGAGCTTTGGCGGCATCGTAAACAGCGGCTTCCTTGTTGGTGGAGCCCAGGCCGAGTGCTTCGAGATAGGCGCGGTCCTTGCCATCGAACTGGGCGGCGATCTGCGCAAGCAAAGGCACACTTTGCGCGGCGGGGACATCGCGCAGCATCAGGGCGACCTCGCGACGCACCATGGCGGATGGATCCTTGAGCATTTTTCCTGCGAGTTTCACCACATCGGCCCCGGCGGCGCGCAGGGCGCGAACGGCGACGAGGCGATGGCGCGGCTCCTTGGCGGAAAGCCATTGGCTGGCGATTTCCTGACCTTGGTCACCCATCTGAGCGAGCAACCACACAGCGCGCGCTGCGATGTAGGGGTTGTTGTCCTTGAGCAGGGCGGTGACTGCGGGGATCGCCTTCGCACCTTGGGCCTTGAGGCGGGTGAAGCCGCTGTTGCGCACGTTCACAGCCGGGCTTTTCAGCGCGGCGATCTGACCCTCAGTGGTGGCGAGGTCGATCTTGGGAACGACGGACTTGAAGCCCTTCGGCGCGATGCGATAGATCGTGCCGTAAAGTCCTTTGTCGCCCGTGCCGTGGCCGCCCACGCGGGGATCGAACCAATCCGCGACATACACTGCGCCATCGGGGCCGACGGTGACGTCCGCAGGGCGGAAGCGGGTGTAGAGTTCGTTGTTTGCGCCGCCGATGAAATCGGAGCCGGCGAATTTTTTCTCTTTGTTCGTATTGATGAAGTCGATGCGTTCCAGCTTGAAGCCCGCGCCATCGGGCACGGGAAGGTAGCCGAAGATAACGTTTTTCCCTGCCTCGCAAGCAAGCAGGAGACCTTGCCATTTGTCACCGAGCGCGCCGTTTTCATAGAACGCCACACCGGTGGGAGAACCGCCGCCGTAGACATCACCCGAGGGCATGGTGCCGGGGTCTTCCTGACGCCACTCGGCGGTGGGGGTGTCTTGTCCGGGGCGTTTGTCCGCGCCCCAGCTGCGTTGACCATCAGCCGAGGAAAATCCGGCATTGCCGCCCTCCATGATTTCCGCCACGCGGCAGGCGGGTGGATCGTCGTTGTCGGACTGGAACATGTCGCCAAACGATGTGAGCGCCTGTTCGTAGGAGTTGCGGTAGTTGTGGCCGACAATGCGAGCATTCGTGCCGTCCGGATTCATGCGCACGGAGAATCCGCCGACCCAGACATTGCCATCGTCACTGCGTTGCCCGGCGATGCTGCGGGTGTCTTGATACCAAGTGCCACCGCCGCTTTGATAGTAGCTGCTGCCGATGCGGAAGGTCTTGCCGGATTTGTCCTTGAAGATGCCTCCGCAGTTGCCGTTGTTGAAATTCCATTGGCCATCTGGTCCGGCGGTCACACTGTGAAGACTGTGGTCGTGCTGGCGCGCGTTGAAGCCACTGAGAAGCACTTCTTTTTTATCGACGGATGCATCGAACTTGCGGTCGCCATTGACGTCGGTGTAAACAATCAAATCGGGTGGTTGCGAAACAACAATCTTGTTGTCCAGCACGGCCACACCGAGGGGAGATTCCAGATTTTTGTCCTGAGTGAAGACGTTGCTTTCATCAGCCACGCCATCGCCATCGGTGTCCTCGAGGATGACGATGCGATCGCCTTCCGGGCGCGGCAGGGAGCGGCGGTAGTTCACGCCCTCGGCAACGTAGAGGCGGCCGTCTTTGTCGAAGTCGATGTTGGTTGGGTTGAACAACTGAGGAGTCGTGGCCCAGATCGAAATTTCCAACTTCTCATCGGCAAGCGAAAACAGTTCTTCCGGCACCAATGCGGCCGCCACTTCTCCTGCTGGTGTGGGCTTTTGCGAATACACGGCGAATTTGACACTGGCAGCTTGTTTGGTGCCCTTTTGAAAGGCGCCACCGTCGTCCAGTCCGACTTTTGCGGTGAAAGCTTCCACGCCAGCGGGAAGGTCGAAGACGATGGTTGAGGGAGCGTGGGTGCCAAATCCTTTGGTGTAGGATGTTTTCTCCACCACCATGTCACCGCCATTGATGTTTTTGTTGACCTTGGTTTGCCCCCATCCTGCATCTGCGGAGCGCCACTTCAGTTCCGTTAGGTCTTTTTTCGAACCATCTGCCATGATGAGAGTGGGTTCGATCCAGTTGGCCCAGTCGAAACTAAAATCTCCGGCGTCTTCGATGACAAGATAGAGTTCCTTGGCACCCTTGAGCGACGCCTTCATTTCTTCCAGGCGTTTGTTGTTTGGCGTCATGACTGCGGTGGCGGCGAGAGCTTTCGACTGCGCGGCAGCGCCCTGCGCGCTTTTACGGGCTGCCTCGATGCTGGCTTTGCCATTTTGGCTGGTCTTGCCGGCGGTTTTGGAAAACTTCGCCTCACGTTCCGTTTGAATGGGGGCGGGGGTGAAATTTTTGAATTCCCCCGGTTGCACCAGCTTGAGGCGAACTTCTTTGCCTTTGGCATCGAGATTGGCGTTCAGTTCATCTTCCGTCAGAGGTTGGGAGGACACACCATCCTTCGGCACCTCGAGACCTGCGGTCCAGACCACTGCGTTGAGCACGATCTTGCGGAAATTGTCGATGGACCAGTTGCGGTGATAGTGACCGCCGGTGAAACCGACGCCGCGACCGCCGTCCTTGCGCTCGATGCCCCACATCAATGTTTGCGGCTTGCCGATGCCATCCACGCCGTGCTGGTTCCACAAATTGATGTAGGCTTTCATTCGGGCGCGCTCCGGCGTGGCGGTGACCAGATCCAACACCTTGGCACGATCGGGGATGAAACGCATGTTGTAGTAAAATTCATCCAGTGCTTCGGTCAGCGATCCGACGCCATTCGACACCGGGTGATTCGGCAGCACTTTGAGGTCGGCCACCCAGTGGGGATTGACGGAAAAGTCCGTTTCGAAGGCTCCGCCGATCCACGGACGATAGTATTTCTCGCCTTCTTCCGGTGAGGGATGAACGGCGTAGTGCATGAACATCAGGCCGACTCCGCTTTTGGCGAGTTGGTCGACTTTTTCCCAGCCCTTGCCCACCACGCTGGTGCCATCGGCGTAAATCACCAAGCCCTTGATGCCATTGAGCACACTTTCATCCTTGGGCCAGCCTTGGATGACCGTGGCTTCGATGTCGAGTTTGCTCTCGTTGAGCGCCTTGGCCAGCAATTGGCAACCAGCATTGAATTCATGCTCGCCCGGTCCGTGACTGCGGCCACCGGCGAGAAAAACAATTTTGCGGGCGGCCCAGGTGTGGCTCGTCAGAAGCGCGGCGATGCCCAGCGCGGAGAGGCGCAGGATTGTGGAAGTTTTGAAGCGGAACATAAGCGGATGGATTACTGTGTGATGAAACAGTTCTTATCATCAGCACGGTGGATTCCGCCATCAAAATTCTCGCATCATTTTCGTCGTGTGAGAGGCGGTCATACCAACCTCGCGGCCAGCAATTCGCGCTGAAAAAGCAGCTCTTTGGGCAAGTGATCGTAGAGCTCGATGAAAAATTCAGCTTGGCTGACCAGCTCGGCTTTCCATTCGCGATGATCAAAGGCCATGCAAGCATCGAAATCCTGCTCTGTAAAACCTGGCAAGCCAGCGACCTGAAAATCATCATAGGAGGGAGTCCAGCCAATCTGAGTCTCATGCCCCGCAGCTTCTCCGCGGCAGCGCCGCACGATCCACTCTAACACCCGCATGTTTTCGCCGAAACCGGGCCAGAGATACTTGCCCTCGGCGTTTTTGCGGAACCAATTGACATGGAAAAATCTTGGTAAATGACGAAGGTAACGACGCATTTCCAACCAGTGCCCGAAATACGCACCCATGTTGTATCCGCAAAACGGAAGCATGGCCATCGGATCTCGTCGTACTTTGCCGATCGTTCCTGCAGCAGCAGCTGTCATTTCCGAACCCATGGTCGCTCCCAGGTAGACACCGTGGCCCCAGTTGAATGCCTGAAAGACCAAGGGCATGGTGGTGGCGCGACGTCCACCAAAGATGATCGCGTCAATGGGCACGCCATCGGGATTCTGCCAATTCGGATCGATGGTCGGGCATTGTGATGCCGGAGCGGTGAAGCGCGCGTTGGCGTGGGCGGCGCTGCGACCGCAATCGGGTGTCCAGTCCTGTCCGGTCCAGTCGATCAAGTGCGCGGGAGATTCTTTGGTCATTCCTTCCCACCACACATCGCCATCATCCGTAAGAGCCACGTTGGTGAAAATGCAGTTTTCCTTCATCGAATCCATCGCGATCGGATTGGTCTCGTAAGAAGTGCCGGGCGCCACTCCGAAAAATCCGGTTTCTGGATTGATGGCATGAAGTTTGCCATCCTCATGTGGCCAAAGCCAGGCGATGTCATCGCCCACGATCGATGTTTTCCATCCTTCTGCCTCGTATTGTTCCGGTGGCACCAGCATCGCCATGTTGGTTTTGCCACAGGCAGAGGGGAAGGCCGCGGCTACATAGGTGACCTCGCCATCGGGGGCGTGCAGACCGGTGATCAGCATGTGCTCCGCCATCCACTTGTGCTCGCGGGCAATGTTCGATGCGATGCGCAGCGCCAGGCATTTTTTTCCCAACAAGGCATTGCCACCATATCCCGAGCCATACGACCAGATCTCCCGGGTGTCGGGAAAATGGCAGATGTATTTTTCTTCATTGCAAGGCCAAGAGATGTCCACTTGTCCGGAGGCCAGTGGCACTCCCACCGAATGTGCGCAAGGGATGAAACAACCGTGTCCATCGCGTTTTTTTTCGACCGTTCCCGCAGCTTCGTTTTCGAGACGCCGCAGCACGTGGGTGCCCATGTGGCACATGATGCGCATGTTCACCACCACGTAGGCACTATCGGTGATTTCCACGCCGATTTTCGCCAAAGGTGAATCCAGAGGGCCCATGCAAAAAGGGATCACATACATGGTCCGGCCTTTCATCGATCCACGGAACTTTTCTTTGAGCACGGCTTTCATTTCCGCGGGATCCGCCCAATGGTTGGTGGGTCCGGCTTCATCGGGACGTTTGACGCAAATGAAAGTCCGATCTTCCACGCGTGCCACGTCCGATGTTTGGGAACGAGCCAAAAAGGAATTCGGGCGTTTCGATGGATTCAGGCGGATGAATGTTCCATGCTGGACCAGCAATTCCGTCAAACGGTTCCATTCCTCCTCTGAACCATCGCACCATTGCACATTGTCTGGCGTGCACAGTGCGATCATTTCCTCGACCCAAGTCAAAAGGCCGTTATGCGTGGTAGGGCTGTTCATGACGTCTCAAGATTCACCATGGCAACGTCACGCGCAAACAGATTCGAGGATTTGCGCAACTTTTGATAGAATCCTCGCAGTGTGGGTCCATCGCGGTTCACATGTGGATCCGACGTTTTTTCAGATTTTTTCTTGCCATACGACGGAGATTGCTGTTTTGTTCCCTCGAACACTGTTCATCAGATGAGCGAATTGAACCTTACCAAACGGCAGCAGGAGATTCTTGTGTATCTCAAAACCGCGCAGCGCAAAACAGGGATCATGCCTTCCACGCGTGAACTTCAGCATTATTTTGGCTTTGCGAGCCAGACGGCGGCGATGAGCCATTTGCGGGCGTTGGAAAAAAAAGGTGCCATTCAGCGTCTGCCGGGCAAGGCGCGCGCCGTGGCATTTCCCGATGAGTTGGATCGCGAGGAAATCATCGACGTGCCGATCTACGGTCGTATCGCCGCAGGATATGGCGATGACACCACACCAGAGAAAGAAGGTTGCTTGTCGATCGACATCCGCTCGCTCGGCATCCAGCGCTCGGCTCGGACCTTTGCTCTCAAAGTGCGCGGGGAATCGATGGTGGATGCCCACATCTGCGATGGTGACGTGGTGGTCATGGAATTTCGCGAGCCACGCAATGGCGATATCGTGGCCGCTCTGATCGATGGTGAGACTACGTTGAAGCGCTATGTGGTGGAAAACGGCAAACCTTTTCTGCATGCGGAAAACAAAAATTTCCCCGATTTGATTCCGGCACGGGAGTTGATTGTGCAGGGGGTCTTGGTGGCATTGTTGCGACAAGCGGCTTGAAAGCAGGCGATGGAAAATTTGCTGATTTTTGCGCGACTTTTGATTCATTCCATTGTTCCATCTGTAAGGAGGTATTGATGAGAGCCACGAAACAGAAACAAGATGGTATCACTGAGGAGCAGGATGTCTCACAAGATCCCGTATGGGATTTGCTGAGACAGACTTCCGCCTCCGCGGTCTCAGCGGGGTTTGCTGATCGTGTGGTCATGGCGGCTCGTCAGGCCGATCGGGCTTCGTCACCGTTCTTTTCGCGCACTCGTTGGGTGATTTCCGCCGTTGCCGGTACAGCCGCCGCTCTGGCGATTGCCGCCACGGTGGTGATGCTTCCCGAACCCGTGCCTGTGGTCGTGCAGGATCCGCATGATTCGTCCGACGTTTTCGCTTCGCTCGATGAAGTGGCGAGTCAGGAGATGCTCCTCGCTGCCACGGATCATCTTGCAGAATTTTCCGATACTGAGCTGGTGAGTTTGATCGGATTTTGATTTACTGCCGCCGTGAGGAAAGGCTGGATTTTTGATTTGGATGGAACCTTGGTGGACTCTTTGCCAGGAATCACGACAAGTTTGAACGCCGCTTTGACAGCTCATGATCAACCAACACATTCGGCTTGCGCTGTGCGAGGATTCATCGGTGATGGCGCCGAGATGCTGGTCAGACGTGCTCTCATGACAAACGAGGAGGATCTTTTTGCCCGGGTATTGGCGGGCTTTCGCGCGCATTATGCCGAACATTGGCCTGCCGGCACCGTCCCCTATGTTGGGATTCCTCACTTGTTAGAGGAACTTCACTCACGTGGCGACTGTTTGGCGGTGCTCTCAAATAAACCCCATGGATTCACAGAGCAAATGGTGGATGCGTTGTTTCCCGGGCGATTTGATCACGCTTTAGGTCAGCGTCCGGGCATCGCTCACAAACCGGATCCCGCAGGATTGCAGGAAATCCTCGCTCTTCCGGGTTGGCCGAAAGGACAATCCGTGATGATTGGAGATAGTGTGATCGATTTGCAAACGGCTAGCGCGGCACAAATCCCCTCGATTGCCGTGACCTGGGGCTATCACGATCGTGAACGGCTTGCTGATGAAGGACCGTCGTTGATGGTCGATGACGTCGTCGCACTCACGCGCATCCTACGATCACGGCATTAGCCGATCCACCTGTTATTTCTTCTTTTTTCGTAAAAACGGAGGAATGTCGAGATCATCACCATCGACGATCGTGGGATCCGTATCGGAGAAACGACCACGAGTGCCAGCCTCAGGCAACAATTCTTTCTGCGTGAATTTGGCGCGTGATTTTTCTAACAAATCAGAGATGTCGCCCGGCTTGTCGTTTTCATGGGCGGGAGTGCTTGTCCACTTTTCGGTCATGGGATCAGGCTCTTCCAAGGCATCGCGCAAATCACGGGCTGCGGCCGCTACGGGGGTGATGACGGGATCAATCACTGCGGTGAAATCGGGTGTGGTCGTGGGTTCCACGATGACTGGTTCAGCAAAAGGAGGATCTTTTTCGATCAACACCGACTCCTGTTGCCAAGAATCAAATACCAGCTCCTGTGGGAGGGGTGCGTCCTGAACCTGCTCTGTGGGCGCGGGCTGGCTGGCAGATGCTTCAGGATCGACCTCGGCGTTGAACGCGTCGATCTCCACCGCAGCCTCCGGCTCGGGCTCGGTAAAACCAAAACCGATACTCGGCTCGGGCAATGGTTTTTCTTCTGCCGCTTCAGAGGAGGCGGAAGCCTGCAATTTTTCTTCGGGTAAGGCACTGATCAATGTGATGCTGAGCGAGTCTTTCATCGATTCATCGATGGCGGCACCGAACAATACGTGCGCTTTGGATGGCACGTGTTTGACGAGCTTTTGCATCAGAAGTTCGATTTCATAGAGTGTCAGGTCTTCTCCCCCACAAATGTGAACCAGTACGGAAGCGGCATCGCGAAGCAATGAACCTTTGTCGAGCAAGGGACTCGATAGCGCGTTGGACAATGCTTTCGTGGCACGATCCTTACCGGTGGCCAAGCCTGAGCCGAAGAGACAGCGCGAGCGTGTCGTACGCAGAGCGGTCATGAGTTCATCGAGTCCCACATGGATCAGACCTGGACGGATGACCAAGCGGATCACCGCTTTGATGCTATCGGAAATCATGCGATCGCCTGCTTGGAAAGCTTCGTGAATCCCCTGTTTGGCCAGCACTAGTTCCCCCATACGGTTGTTATCAAATACCACCAGGGCATTGCTCAACACCGCGAGTTCGTTGAGAGAAGTTTGTGCCTGATCGCGACGGCGTTGGCCTTCGAAGGTGAAGGGCATCGTGGCAAATACCACCACAAAAGCACCTTCTTCGCGGGCGATGCGTGTAACGATCGGCGCGCCGCCGGAGCCTGTGCCACCGCCCAGACCAACGCAGAGAAAAATGATCTTGCGACCTTTGATCGCCATGCGGATATCCGTTTCCGCTTCCTGGGTGACTTTTTTGCCCAGATCCGGATCGCCACCGCAGCCCAATCCTTTGGTGAGATTTCGGCCCAGCTGCACTCTTTCGGCCGCCACCGAGCCGGTGAGAGTGCGGACATCGGCATTCAGCGCCAGCATTTCAGCGCCATCTAGTCCATCGAGTGCCACGCGATCGAGCATGTTCGATCCCGCGCCGCCAAGGCCGATGATTTTCACTTGCGAGGACGGAATCGTGTGTTGTGCGTTGCGGGGAAATTCGATCATGAAAACAAGGGAAGTTAGGATTTGCGGCCGAAGGGCCAGAGCTTACGCAAGAATCCGCCTTTCTGCATTTTTTCGATATCAGCCAATTGTGCATAGCGAATCAAACCGAGTGCGGTGGCGAACTGCGGATCTTGGAAGTTTGCTTGAACGCCGCTGATTTCCGAACGTTCGGCACGATACACCGAGAGCCCGAACACTTGGTGTGCGAGTTTGTCCAGACCTTGCATGGTGCTGCTACCACCTGAGAGAATGATGCCCGTACCGATGCGCTCCAACGCACCGGCAGGAAGCCGTTTTTTTACCAAGGTCAGAATCTCCAACATGCGTTGCCTGATCACCTCGTTCAGCAATTCGCGCTTCACTTCCTGGTGGGTGAAACCTTTTTCGTCGTAGGGGATTTTGATGCCACCCACGGAACGGGATAGATCTCCGGAGGCATCACCTTCGCGGATTTTGAGTGCTTCCGCTTTGGAAAACGGCAACTCGGTGATCATGTGAATGTCGTTGGTAACATGCTCGCCCCCTGCCGCGATGCAGCCGGATGCCGCAATGGCGCCATTGAGATAGAGGGCGTAATCCGTGGTTCCTCCACCGATGTCGATCAACAGCGCGCCGCGTTCGCGCTCAGTGCGATTGACAGCATACTGGGCGGTGGCGATGGGCGCAAACACCACATCATCCACTTCCATCTGCAATTCCCGCGCGCATTTGATGCTGTTTTGAATGCGTGTGCCGATGCCATAGACCACGTGATAGTCGGACTCCAGGGTTTTTCCGAACAATCCGACCGGACTGGAGTTGTGTTCAAAACCATCGACGCGGTAATGACGAGGAATGGTGTGAAGAAACACATGCTCTTCGCCAATGCTCACGCCCTTGGCGATTTCCTCGGCTTCTTTCAGATGTTCCGGGCGGATCTGCTTTTCGCGATCCGGCAATCGATAGGTGCCGGTGTTGTTGACGCCCACATAATGGGCTCCCGTCACCGAGAGGAACACGCTGCCGATTTCCACCTCGCTGGATTCTTCAGCCTTGTGTCGTGCGTCTTCCACACAAGCGCGTATGTTGGCGTAATCACAGATTTCCCCCTTGCGCACGCCGGCTGATTTCGACGTGCCGATGCCGAGGATTTTCACGGAACCATCCGATTTTACTTCACCCACCAGCATGCAGACCTTGCTGGTGCCGATTTCGAGAGCGACGTGGATTTTGGCGCGTGGCATGGATCGATTGCAGGCAAAATGTTAGGGTTGGGCTTGGGGCAAACTCCGAGCAGGTCCCTGCGGGCGCACGCGCAGAGGAGAGGCGCCCGAAGTGCGGAGAATGACAGGAAGATTGCGTTCGGGAATGAGATTGATGCTGGCGATCTGCAGACCTTTGTCATTCGCGTGTTTCATCGAAAGCAACAGATGATCCAACTGCGCCTGGTGGTCCTCGAGTCCGAATATCGCCTCAATGCCATCCCGCGTCCAGACTTTCATGGCCCAAGGTTGGTAGGGTTGTACGCTGTCGATCCATGGCGTGTCGCTTTTTACGGCAAGTTCCGCCATCTTTAACAGACGCAGTGCTCGTTTCATGGATTTTGACTCCACCCGTGCGCCGGGGGTCAACAACGAGGCTTCCTCGGCGCCGACGACGATGACAGGCAGCACCACGGCTCGATCGTATTGCAGAGGTGGGCAGGGGTAGAGAAAGCCCTCACGATCGATCAAATACCCATTTTCCCGCGTGCGAGCCTTCATGTTTTTCACGCGGCACTCCACCCAAGCGAATGGTTGACGCACGGTGAGGTCAATGTGGATGGTGCCGGGCATTTCGCGATGCACCCGTGCGGTAACAACTTCAGGACGCGCTTGCAGTCGCTCCTCGACCTTGCTTACGGGAATACGAAAAATGCTTTCATTCAGTGGGATCTGGCCTATCGAAACAATGTCTGATTCATTGAAAGCGTTGTTTTGTGATAGCTTGACGACGCGCAATTCATACTTCGGGTTGTGCAGAACCGAATCCTGGAAAAAATTCCACAGGCAAAATCCAGATGCTGCGATCACGCCCATCACCAGACTCCATTTCAGCAATCTTCCCATCCAGCGCAGAGTCTGAAACCAGAAAATTCTCGGCGAATAAATGCGCGCCTCGAGCACCTTCGAGCGGTTGATCGGCACGATTCTACTGGATTTACGACGCGGCATCGTTACGAACGTAACTTTACCGAAATATCAGCAATCCGTAAACATAAATCCCCAAAAACAATCCCTGCGGCCGCAGCGGCTTTCGGGAGTAAACTGGTTTCTGTCATGCCGGGAATGGTATTCGCTTCCAAGACATACGGACGGTTCTGATGGTCGAGCAAAACATCCACGCGCGAGTAGACTTCAATGCCCAGTGCCTTGTGTGCCGCCACGGCGGCTTGTTGCACCGCACGCGTGGTGGCTTCATCAAGATCCGCAGGGCAATAGTAATCGCTACCGTCGCCACCGTTCATCCAAGGATACTTGTTGCTCATGTCGTAAAAACCACTGCGAGGCGCAATGTGGACAATCGGCAGGGCCTCGCCGTCGAGCACTCCCACGGTGAGTTCTTTTCCGGCGATGTATTGCTCTACCAGAATGTCGTTTCCATATTTCGCCGCATCTTCCATCGCCGGCATGGCGTCCTCCTGCCGCAACACGATGTGCACACCTACGCTCGATCCTTCGCGTGGGGGTTTGACCACAAAGGGCACAGGCATTTGTGGCAGGCGCACACCATGACTGACATCGACAATTTCAGCTGCGGGCGTCGGCACCTGTGCGGCGATGAATTTTTCTTTGGCAAGATTTTTGTCAAAAGCCACGCGGCTGCTGGCCGTGCCAGCACCAGTGTAGGGAATCCCGCGTTTTTCTAACAATTCCTGCAAGGTGCCATCTTCGCCGAATGTACCGTGAATCACGTTGAAACACAGTCCGGTGTTCTCGGGCAATGTGAATTCTGGTCCCGTTACATCTACGGCCTCGGCGTGAAATCCCTTTTGCTGTAAGGCCTTGACCACAGCTGCACCTGAGGCGAGTGACACTTTGCGCTCCGATCCCGGGCCGCCCATCAAAACGGCGATGACTGTGTTTTGTTCCATGATTCCGTGCTTGTTTGCTGCGCGCACACTATCCCGAGCGACCACGCTCGGGCGAGAAAAATGTGTCAGTGATTCTTTCGCTCAGCTGCTGGGTGTATGCGGCTCGAACGTGAGTGATCGCTCGTGCTCGCGAGCTTTCGCCAATCGTTTGGCTTCACGGAAAAAATGCAGTTGGGCGCGAAATGGCTTTTGTCCTTTGTTTGGCAAAACGGGAGAGGAAAGACCCGTCGGTAGGATCAGATGCGCGTTGCTGTTGTCGTTCAGGCAGTTTTTCAAAATCCCGATCAGTCGCCGCTTCAAGCTCGCATCTTCAATCGGGATCATCAATTCGATGCGGCGATCCAGATTGCGCGACATCCAGTCGGCCGAGGCGATGAAGACGGCGTTTTGCCCGCCTTGATGAAAGGCAAAGATGCGTGCATGCTCGAGATAGCGGTCGATGATCGATATCACGCGGATGTTTTTCGAATATTTTTTATCGTTCGGTTTGAGACAACAAACGCCCCGAATGTTTAGGGAGATTTCTACTCCTGCCTGTGATGCTTTGTAGAGTGCCTGAATGATATCGGGATCTTGCAGGGAATTGATTTTCGCCATGATCCAAGCCGGTTCGCCGAGCTTGGCGCGATCGGCCTCGGAGGCGATCAATTCCAACAAACGTGGCTTCATCTGGGTGGGTGCGGGGATGAGATGCCGGAAACGCAGGAGCTTCGAACGTCCTGTCAGGGCATTGAAAAACAATGAGGCGTCATGCCCGTAATCCGAGCGGCATGTGAGGTAGGAGACGTCCGTGTAGAGTTTGGCGGTGGTTTCATTGTAGTTGCCAGTGCCGAGATGAACATAGCGCCGCAGCGATCCTTCTTCACGGCGCACGACCAAACAGATTTTTGCATGAGTCTTGAGGCCCTTGACTCCGTAGACGATGGTCGCTCCCGCATTTTGCAATTCATCGGCTCGCATCAGATTGCGCGCTTCATCGAAACGCGCCTTGAGTTCCACCAGGACCGTGACCTGTTTGCCGTTTTGTGCGGCGAGAATGAGCGCGTCGATGATACGGGATTTTTTCGCCGTGCGATACAGCACTTGTTTGATCGCAAGGACGTTCGGATCAGTCGCTGCCTCTTCCAGTAAACGCAGGACCGGATCAAAGGATTGATAGGGATGGAAAAGAAGCAGGTCTTTGTGCGAAATGGCGTCGAACATCGAGCTGCCGGGAACGATGTCGGGCGAGTGTTGTGGTGGCCAATCTTCGTCCCGCAGGGCATGGAATCCCGGCAAAAAAGCGAGATCCATTAGGCTGGCTAAACCCACAGGTCCGCGGGGGATGGTGTAAATTTCCTCTTTGCCCGCACCGGTAGCGTTGCGGATCACAGCGATCAGTTCACGAGGACAGGAAATGGGGACTTCCACGCGCACAGTGTCAGAGAAGCGCCTGGCGGTGAGCACTTCCTCCATCTCATCGGCCAGGTCATGCGTGTTATCATCATCCACGGCGATGTCGCCATTGCGAGTGATGCGGAACACGCTGGTGGAGGTAACTGTTTCTCCGGGAAATAGCGAGGAGGCATGGAGCGCCACAAGATCCTCTAACAAAATGAAAGTGGTGGGACTGTTGGTGAGAGGGATTCTCCTACCTAACGATTCTGGCAGGGGAATGAAAGCAAAACGTTTTTCATGTGTCTCGTGATTCTGCACCCGGCATGCGAGGATGGGAGTGAGTGCCGGCAAGATCATGGCATCCTCGTCCGGATCATAGGACAGAGGGGTCAGGACCGGCATGATGGTGTGCTCGTAAGTGGCTCGCAGGGAGGTTTTTTGTGATTCGCTCAAACGTGCGGGATCAAGAAAATGGATGTCTTGCTTAGCCAGGAGGGGCATCAATGTGCCGTGGAGCAGATGGTATTGGTCATCGATAAATTGAAGGATGCGCTTGCGCAGGAGTTCGAGTTGGCGACCGGGCGTGAGTCCGCTGGCATCAGGCGTCTTGCGACCTGCGCGTTGGAGCAACTTCAGCCCGCCGATGCGCACTTGGAAAAATTCATCGAGATTGGATGCCGTAATGGCCAAAAATTTCACACGCTCCAGCAAGGGTAGATCGGGGCGCTGCGCTTGATGCAAAACGCGTTGGTTGAACTCGATCCAAGAGAGCTCACGATTCAAGAACGGTGTGACCATACCCACAAATGTTAGGCGCGATTCTTTTTTTTGCCAAGCACGCATGAGTGAAATCCTCGCCACGTTGAGATAATGACGCGGTCCGCGAAATGCGGATGATCATTTCCACCAGTTGCGGTCTTTGGCGCCGGTGAGGGTGAGGGTCTTTTTGCTGGCTTGAAGCACGAGCGGGTAAACCGCATTGAGCAAGTCATCTTCGCCCATATACGGCGCGCCCATGTGGGGCGTGGTGAAATGCAAACCGTAGCCGGGCTCCCAGGCGAGGGAAAATGACCAGGCGTATTCCCGCAGCACGGGACCGAAGGCTTGAGGTCTGGCGAGATTCAATCCCAGCAGACCCCAGCCCGCTCCCGGTTCGCCATAGGCGTGGGTGTTGCGCAGCCATGGATGGTTTTTTTCCATGAATGCGGTCATCGCATCACGCATGTCGGAGCGTTGCCCACGCAGTTGGCAGGCGATGGCAAACAGCCCTGAGCGCGACCAGAATTCCTCGGTGTCCTTGTAGGAGCGGTTGTAGCCGAGGGCACCGTGACCGCCTTCCTTGGGATCGGACCAGGCCATTTCCATGTAAGGCATGAGCATTTCAAACAGAGCGGATTTCATGCCGCAGCGCTGGGCCAGGGCTTCGAATACGAGCAAGTGACAGGCAGGCGCGACGAGGGCTTTTTGCCCATAGGGGAGACCATCGGGTCCGTGTCCCAGCGCGGGCACGTTCCAAGCACTGGTGTGTTTGCCGTTGAAGGCCCAGTCGCGCAGGGCATCGAGGTGCGGTAGCACGCGCTCATCGCCCGTGGCGAGATACCATTCGCTGTAGAGGATGCCAGCGTAGGCTCCGCTCCAGAAGCCAAGGTTGCCGTAGTTTTCCGGCTTGGGATATTTGGCGAGAGACCAATCCACGGCGCGTTTGACGTTTTCCTTGGAGCCGGCATCGCGCGTGGCCATTAGAGCAAGGGCCGACCAGCAAGTGCGGATGATGTCGTTCGACCACGAGCCATTGGCCTGTTGTTTGGTTTTGGCATACTGCAGCATGTCTTTCAGCAATGCGGCCGCCTCGGCATCGGTGGCGGGATCCATGGTCGTGAACGCACGGGTGCGCGGCAGTTTCAAGGAGATCGCGGTTTCCTTGCCATCGCGCAACACCCCGAGAACGAGTTCGGATTTTTTGCTGCGCAGAGCAGCTTCGGTGGCGCGCCCCAACATGGACTCATGACTGTAGCTCAACCAATCCCAGCCGGGATTCAGATCGTTGTTCGCTAGGGGAATTCCGGAAACCGATAGAATTGCATCACCGGTGACTAAGCCTGCCGCCGCTGCGGGGGATTGGGGCCGCACGGTCATGATGGTGAGCACCTTTTGCTGGTGTTCGGTCAGGGCATCAAATCCCAGCAAGCCCGCACCGAGTTTGTCGGGTCCGAGGCCGCCATTTGATCGTCCATACAGCTTCGGGCTGGGGGCGCTGTGAATGCGCGCCAGATCGATGCCGCCCAGCACGGCAGAGGCACCTTTGTTGCGCGCACGGAGAACAAAGCGTTTGCCGGTGAGTTTGGTAAGAAGTTCCGCGGGGATTTCCACAACCACGCGATGACGTGCAGGGATGGCCTTTTCCACGGGCAGAGGCCAAGGAATGCCCAAGGGCGTGAGTTCTGCGCAAGCACCGAATCCTCCGCCGGTGATATCGCTGAGAATGGTCATGCGTATGGCCTCCACACTGGTTTTTTCGGCAAAAAGAATTTCCATCGGCGTGGTTTCTTTGCCTTTCGCCACGGTTCCTGCCGCCGCTTCGTGCCATTGCCCTCGGCTACGGTATTCGAGGCGATAGTCCCGGGCATTGCCATTCCCAAATCCCTCTCTTGGAGTGTAGCGAATGCCGGTGAGCATCTGGGCTGTGCCAAATTCCACACCGATCACGTGAGTGCCATCGACTTTTCCTCCTGCATATCGCGAATGCCAAATGGTCTTGGGGTCGCCATCAAAGGCGAGCTTGGCCTCGCCCCCCGGTTGCTCCGAGGAAAACATCATCGCCCATTTGGCGCGCGGCGCGGCATTCGTCACTTTCGTCGTCGCGCTGGCAAATGCCTCTCCGGTCGCCGGATCGGCGGCTTCCAGCGTCACTTCCGCCGAGCCTCCCGCCGCCACCCCATACAAATCCGTGGATGCCAACAAACGCCAATCTCCGCCCGCTTCTTTTTCTTTATCGCCTAACTCCGGGATCAACACGATCGCAGATTTCGTGGTTCCTGCCACCAAGGGGTAGCCTATCTCTCCCGGTAACGGCCAGGTGCCTTGGTCGGCCGCAGACCATGTCACTCCAGGCAAGGGATGGCCTTGAGCAATATATGTAATTAATGCTAGTACAAAAATCGGACGCATGCACTGTTAACGTCGCAATCGGGTTCGATGTTTCGGAAAATCCGCAAAATCATCATTTCCATGACACGGCACATTGCTGGATCTGGCCATTGCGATCCGCGAATTTCACAAACCCATGTTCCATGCCGAATTCATGGACCATTTTGGTGACTTTGACATCATAGCAGCAATATTCTGCGATTTTGAGCAGCGGCTCGGGGCTGCCCGTGCGTTTGTGCTCCTGCCACCACTTCAGCGCATCAAGGCCATCGGCTGTTTTCCCCGTTCCCAGGGAGGCCGAAGCAATCGAGTCAAGTTTGAGGCGATGGCCGAGGGTGGTTTCGATATCGACCAGCATGTCGAGGTTGCGCGTTTGTTCCATGAGATCGAACACCGCGTAAGATTGCAACACTCCGTAGTCAAAACCGATATGATTGAACCCCACCACCAGGTCCGCCCGCGTGAGTTCCTGCACCAGCGCTTGCATTTCGCTTTCCGGATAAATCGTGTATTCTCCGCGTGCCGTAGAATAGGTGACCGCCACCGAAATACCCATTTTGTGTTTTTGGGAAAACCCACCCACGTCACTAAAACTGCGCTGGGTTTCGAGATCAAAATACACGATGTTCGACATGCGAGCCCACCGTATCAGCGCTGCACCGAGGCGCAAGACCGAAGACGATCAACGACAAAATCATTCCCGATCCATCTTCCGCCTTGACAGGCCCCGACGATTTGTATTGGCTTTGCCTCAGCGGGAACAGGCAAAGCGTCCGGCAATCATGGAAATCTTTTCGCTCATGATGCTGGGGTTCCCGCTGAAACATTTTTCTCCGCGCCACCGTAATCACTGCATCAGCTCATGGACATTACTTCTCCTCTTTGGTATATCTGCTATCTGGTCGTGTTGATCGGCATGTCAGGATATGGGTTTCACCGCCTCACGATCGTTTACCTCTACTTGAAACATCGAAACGACAAGCCCAAGCCGAAGGAGCTCTTCCAAGAGCTACCGCTGGTGACAATCCAGTTGCCGGTTTTTAACGAAATGCATGTGGTCGATCGCTTGCTCGACAGCGTGGCGGCGTTGGATTACCCGAAGGACAAACTACAAATCCAGATCATCGATGACTCCACTGACGAAACGACAGCCATCTGCGAGGCCGGCGCAGCACGCTTGCGGAGCATGGGTTTCGATGCGGAAATGATCCATCGTGATGACCGCACAGGCTACAAGGCCGGTGCCTTGGAAAATGCCACACCCATGGCCAAGGGCGAATATCTCTTCATTCTCGATGCCGATTTTGTGCCCAACCCCGATGTGTTGCAAAAGACGATTCATTATTTCACTGATGAAAAAGTCGGCCTGATCCAAACCCGATGGGGGCATCTCAATCGCACCTATAACGTGCTGACCCGCGTGCAGGCGATGTTCCTGGATGGTCACTTGGAGTTGGAGCAGACCGCGCGCAATCGTTCGGGAAGGTTTTTCACGTTTAATGGCACTGCCGGCATGTGGCGCAAGTCCTGCATCGAGGATGCCGGCGGTTGGGAACATGATACGCTCACCGAGGACATGGATCTATCCTATCGCGCTCAGCTGAAGGGGTGGCATTTCGTGTTCCTCAACGATGTCGAAACTCCCGCTGAGTTGCCCGTGGACATGGATGGATTCAAGAGTCAGCAACACCGCTGGACCAAGGGCTCGATCCAGGTTTGCAAAAAAGTCTTACCGTCGATCCTTCGCAGCAATGTCTCCCTGCCGATCAAGATGGAAGCTTTCGCTCATTTGACATCGAATTTTGCCTACCTTGCCCTGATTTGTTTGTGCGTTTTGATCTATCCTAACCTTCACAGTTCAGTGCAACTCAATGCCGTTGAGTATTATCTGATCAATGGATCGATTTTCTTTTTCACCACCGTCTCGATTGTGGCCTTCTACCTGACATCACAAAAAGCTCTTCGCCCGGGCACTTGGTGGAAGGAAATTCCTTATCTGCCTCTGTTGCTGGCACTTGGGATCGGGATGTCGGTGAATAATGCGAAGGCGGTGATCGAAGCGATTTTCAATCACCAGTCCGCCTTTGTCCGCACACCCAAGTATGGAATCGATCAGAAGCCTCGCACGGATTGGAAAAAGAGTAGTTACAAGGCGATTAAGACTCTTACTCCTGTGGTGGAATTCCTGTTCGGCAGCTTTTTCCTCTATGTGGTGATTGAGGCGGCTATGGATGCGAAATACAGTTCCGCGATTCTTTTGCTTCCTTTCCCGATCGGATTTTTCTATACTTCGTTATCTTCGTTGGCGCGCATGTTGCCTTCACGCAAGGTGGAGGCGGCTAAATAGATGGCTCCCTTCAACTCTCTTGATCGTGACAAGGCTTTTTTCGATTCCACTCACCGCATGGTTTTGTCGTGTTGCGCTTGTTGCGACCGCTCTGTTGTCCTGCCAGTGCACCATGCAGGTGGATCAATGTTCGAAAATGATTGTGTCCGTGCGCGATCAAAGATTACTGCTCACTCGTGACGGAATACCGGTGAAAGCTTATCCGATCTCTACGTCCAAATTCGGTCTCGGTAGCAATTCAGGCAGCAATCGCACTCCTCTCGGCAAATTGGCCGTGGCACGTAAAATCGGCGGCTCCGCGCCCAAGGGTATGGTGTTCAAATCGCGCAAACCCACCGGCGAAATTCTCAAGCCCAACGCACCGGGCAGAGATCCTATCGTGTCTCGGATTCTCTGGTTGCAGGGCAAGGAAAGACAAAACCGCAATACCTATCGTCGTTGCATCTACATCCATGGCACGCCCGAGGAATACCGTTTGGGCAGCCCGGCTTCGTATGGGTGCATCCGCATGTCTTCGAGTGACATCATCGATCTCTACAAACGCATCGGCGTCGGTGCCGAGGTGCAAGTGATCCGCGGTCCGCTCACCAGTACGAACGAAGGTCAACGCTATGCCGGACAGAAGCCGGGAACAGTGGCGCAGGATGCCGACGGATGAATTCGAAGCAAGTTCGCCATACATGAAAAACAACAGCTTTCACCCGTTTTTGCTCTCAGGAGCTTTGCTCATCTCATGTTGTTTTGTGGGCTGTCTTCCCTACAAGGTGAACACGGTTGATTTCCATCAAACTAGCTCCACCTCCAGCGGGATGGTGCCGAACATCAACATCGATACGAATCTCAGCATTACCAGTCCGTTCGGCGGCTTCATCAGAAGTAAAAAGCCCTACGCAATTGCTGTGGATCATACGGACATGAGTTTTTCCATCGCCGCCGTCGAGTTCACCAAGGTTGTGGTGAAATACCAAGATGGCACGACTGACCCTGGCGTTGCCAAGCTCAAGCTGCCGCAGCGTTTCGCCTCCCGGCACCACGTTTCGATCAACAGTGGCGGACCTCCTCCTACATATACATTCGAGACTCCCATGCGTCTGATTACCGCGCGTGTTCCTAAGGTGATTTCGCGCAACGAGCCCTTCACGCTGTTCATGGAAGGCCGGTTTATCAAAGACAGCGGTCAGACCATCCCCTTCAAAGTCAAAAAAAGCTTCGCGCCCCAGTTCGAAAACAGCGTCCAGTCCTGGTTCGAGGTCATCAGCGGGGTCTGACAAATCGCGCCAGTGCGTGACATCGCTAATTTCAGGGCGTGATGCGTGCTTGTTGTTTGGCTAGGTCCGCGCGGAGGTCTTGCAAAATGAGTGAATGCATGGATAATGGCTTGACTTCTCCATTCGTTATGAACTCTTCATTCCGCAGATTTTTCACGTTTTTTCTCGTGGGATTTGGCGCCTATGCCGTGGTGACAGGATTGCGTATGTGGCGTGAGGGACGATCTTTCGCCACTTTTTTCACGGATTCCCCCGTGCATCAACCGGAAAAATACACACTGCCGGAACAAGCGCCGCTGGATCTGGCCGAGATGGACATTCTCTCGCGACTCAATGAAGAATATGCAAAACTCACTCAGGCCGTGGTTCCTTCTGTCGTCAGTATCGATACCGCCGGCGTGCGTGAGCAATGGCTGCGCGATCCTTGGGGCCGTGCGAGAATGCAGCGCGAAATGACCCAAGGACAAGGGTCCGGTGTGATTGTTACAGAAGAAGGACACGTCATCACCAATCAGCATGTGATTTCCGGCCAGAATCAAATTCAAGTCACCTTGCACGATGGCAAATTCTATCAGGCCACCTTAATCGGTGAAGACCGCATGCTTGACATCGCCGTGCTCAAAATCAATGCACCGGGCCCCTTCACGCCACTCAAACTCGGTGACTCCTCACAGGTGAAAGTCGGGCAAATCGTCTTCGCCGTCGGCAATCCCTTCGGCCTCAGCGAGACAGTGACCCAAGGCATCATTTCCGCCAAGGAGCGTTCCATCTCGGATCAACAGCGCGATTTGTTCCAAACCGATGCGGCAATCAATCCTGGGAACTCGGGCGGGCCGCTGGTGAATTTGCAGGGTGAAATTGTGGGCATCAATGTCGCCATTTATTCACCCGATAAAGCCAACCCCGGGTTCCAAGGTGTGGGATTTTCCATACCATCCAACGATGTGCGCGAGTCCTTGAAACAAATTCTCGAAAAAGGCCATCCGGTTCATGGTTTTCTCGGCGTGCGTGTTCATCCAATCGATGAACGGATGAAGCAGGCTACAGGCTTTGATCAAAACCAAGGTGCCTTGGTGATTGATGTGGTGGAAGATTCTCCCGCCGCACAAGCGGGACTGCGACGTGGCGATGTCATTTTGCAGTACAATGACAAACCTGTGCAATCGCCGATCCAGTTGATCACGATGGTGCAGCGCAGCGCGGTCGGACAGGAAATCCCGCTCAAAATTTGGCGCAACGGTGAGATGATCACAGTCACGACAAGCGTGGTGGAAAACCGTTCCATTTCCCAGTCCATCGATACCCAGGGCAGCACAACGATGCAATTGATCCGCAATTACGGCATACTCGTCAGATCATTTACGGCGATGGAAATGGCAAGGGGATTGTCTGGCGTGGTAGTCACTGATATCGATCCCCGTGGACTCGCGGCTTCTTCTCTGGAAATCGACGATGTGATCATTGCCGTGAATCAACAACAAGTGGCAGACGCGCAGGACTTCTATCAACAATTCATCAATTCGATCGCGCGCAAAGCCACTACATTGACCTTGATTCGCAACCGCCAAGCTGTGGTTGTGACCTTGCAACCAGTCGATCCATCCACCACGCCGAAAAAATAGCTTCCGCCGTCGTCGCATCTCGTTGATCATGAGTCACCCATCCACCAAGCATCGATCTCGCGGAAACCGTCGCTGGCAACACTGGTTGGTCGGCTTTGCTCGACTTGGTTTGATTGGGGCCGCGATGGCTTGTTTGTGGTTTGATCGCGAAGATGAGCCCCTCGATGCAAGTGCTTGTTTGACAGTGGCGCGCGAGGTCTATCCAGATGCGGTGACCACGGGGGAGTTGCAGGATGGATGGCTGCCTTTGCTGTCGGAGCGCGGGGAGTTGTTAGGCTGGGTGACCACCACCAACCCGCAGGCAAGGAGCGTCCAAGGATATTCCGGCCCCTCGGAATTGTTGGTGGTTGCCGATCCCTTGCGCTGTGTGAAAAGCGTGCGATTGGGGAACAGCTCCGATACGGCGGGGCACGTTGAAACCGTTCGCCGCGACTTCGCATTTTGGAATCAATGGAACGGGCGCAGTGAGACATCGCTCGGGATTTATGAAACTCCACGATTGGTGAGCGGTGCCTCTCTCACCAGTGAAGCGATGGCGCGTGGTCTGGCCGCGCGATTCGGCGCCGAGGGCGTGGCGGATGATTTTACTCGCGAGCTTCAGGTGAAAGAGGTGGTTCCTTGGTTTCCCACCGCCACGGCTCTTCAAGCAACAGACCGGCCCGGGTGTTGGGAAGTATGCGATGCGCATCAACGTCTGGGTTTCGTGCTGCGTAGCTCGCGCATGGCGGTAGCGGTGCGCGGGTTCAATGGTGCATCCGATGTGCTGGTGGCGATCGATGCGAATGAATCTACCGTCCTCGGCGTTGCCATGACGGATACCCGTGACAACGAACCTTACATTTCCGATGTACGAGATGAGTTGCGTTACACTAAAGGCTTTGCGGGAGTGTCGATCCGCGATCTGATCGCCTCCGAGGATCATGCCGACCATCTTCTCGTCAGCGGTGCCAGCACCACCGCACGTGCGGTCTGGGCGACGGCACAGGAAATGGTAAGACGACATGCATGGGAGCGGCAGACACAGGTGTTTCCTTGGCGAATTTCGTTAGGCATGGCATGGCTCGCCGCAGGATTGTGGTGGGGATTCCGAGGTGGGAAAAAATCGCGCGCGCTGTTCGCTTTGTGCTCAGTGATCGCTGGACTCAGCTTGGGATGGATGGTGGGCCAGGATCAGTTGCTGGGATGGGGACGGAATGGCTGGCAATCTTTGCCTGCATTGCCGCTTTTAGCGATGACGGCCATCGCACTCATTGTTCCCGTATTGACAGGCAAGAATGTCTACTGCAGTCGAATTTGCCCCCACGGCGCGGCACAGACGCTGGTAGGCATGGTTTTAAAAAAACGATGGTCTTTGCCGGCCAAGTGGCATCGTGCTTTTTCCTTTTTCCCCTGGCTGACATTGATCGTGATCTGGTCCCTTGCCATTGCCGGAATGCGCTTGCCGTTTGCTCAGGCGGAACCTTTTGAGGTGTGGAGCACCGGTTTTTACGCACTTTTGCCAGCGGTGATTTTTACGATGGGCCTGCTAGTGGCATTCTTTCTGCCTCAAGGTTATTGTCATTACGGCTGCCCCACTGGCGCTTTGTTGAAATTCCTCACGCATGCCCCCGGACGTTGGACGAGGCGCGATGGCATTGCCACATTGCTGGTGATGGTTGCATGGCTGGTCACTCTGTTATGAGCGCGTCCTCACGGCAACAGCTTCAATGGCGAATCGTCGTGGTCTTCGGCTTCCTGGCGATCATGTTTTGGCTGATGGGGCGGGGAATGAAAACCGAGGTCTTACGCTGCGAGGGAGAAGCGATGGGCTGCTCGTGGACCTTGTTGTATCGACAGAAGAACATCGATCCCTCGTTGCTCACCGGGGATGTCCAGCATGTGCTGGATCACTGGGAAAACGTAATGTCCACCTGGCGGAAAAATTCGGATCTTTCCCGCTACAATCGCGGTGAAAAGGCCGGTGCGGATTTGCAACGGGTCTTGGACCTCGCGAAAAAGATCCACATGAATAGCGGCGGCAATTTTGATGTCCGCGTCCTGAGCGCTGTGCACCGGGCGGGATTCGGGCCACCGGGGCAGGGCGTCGATCTATCGGGAATCGGTAAGGGTTTCGCCGTGGATCGTGTGGCGGAAATGTTGCGAGCCCGTGGCATTCACGATTTTTTGTTTCAATTGGCCGGTGAAACGATCGCCGGTAACCGTGCATGGGAAGTGGGGGTGGAAGCTCCGGATCCGTTGGCAAGTCGAGTCGTAAAAAACGTTTGGTTGCAAAATAACGCTATGGCAACCAGCGGCAACTATCGGCTGTTTGACCATGGAAAGGAGGGCGTGCGGTCGCACATCATTGATCCTCGCACCGGATGTCCCGTGATTCGCGGTTTTTCCGCTGTGACGGTGATCGCCCGTGATGCCGCCACGGCTGATGCCTGGGCCACCGCCTTGTTTGTGAGCGGCGAACGACAAGGACCGCCCGGCACGGAGGTTTTCTGGCAGGAGTGAGTCCCTTCGATCACTTGCGGCCACGTCGCACTTTGCGCGCGAACTTGATCATGGCTTCTTCTTGTTCCTCGATGCGCTTTACCAATTCCAACTGCGTTCTGCAGCGGTCGAGGTTGTGGTGCTCACGATGGGTTTTGAAATACACGTCCCCCTCAAGATAATCGGTGAGGAAACGGATGCCGATCTCCAAGGTGATGAGCTTGCCGGAAAAGGCTAGATGATCCACTTCGACTTCATTGATGAAATCACCTGCAGAGTCGAGATAGCCTTCCACCAGCGCTTCATACATGGGCATGCGCATTTGCACTTTTGTTAGATCGGTCTCATCTTCTTCGGCAGGGCTTGTCGCCGTGCGCACCAAATCACCGAAGTCGTACAACGACAGACCGGGCATCACCGTGTCGAGGTCGATCACGCACACGGCTTCATCTGTTTCGGCATCGATCATGACATTGTTGATTTTCGTATCATTGTGGGTCACGCGAATCGGGATTTTTCCTTCTTCATGCAGATGGATCAGAGTGCCGGTGATGTTCTCACGCTGACAGACGAAATCGAATTCAGCGCGCACCGAAGCCAGGCGCCCGCAGGGGTCGGCCGCAGCCACTTCCATCAGGCGCTGTAAACGGCGGGGTGTGTGGTGAAAGTTCGGAATGGTTTCTTCCAGTTGATCGGGCGATAGATCGCTGACCAGATCCTGAAACGATCCGAAGGCCCGCGCCGCCTGATAGGCTTGGCGGGTGTTTTCCACCACATCATAGGTTTGGCAACCCTCGATGCAGTTGTAGCATCGCCAGATCCCGCCATTCGGTCCCTCCACCCAAAAGCGTCCGCCTCGCCCGGGATAGAGGTTGAGAGTCTGCCCACCCAAATCTTTTTTCACCCGCAACACCTTCCAGTTGATGTGCCGGGTCACGCATTCGACGTTTCGCATTACCGCCAGCGGATTCTTGAACACGTTCTGATTGATGCGCTGGAGAATGTAGCGTTGGCGCGTTCCATCGGGAGATTCATAGGTCGCCATGTAGGTGGTATTGATATGACCACTTTCGATTTCATGACCTTCGACAAAATCGCCCTGGATCGCGAACTGATTGCCGATTTGAGAGATGGCCGACAGGACTTCGGCACTGACGGCTTTGATTGGAGAAACGGTAGGGACCATGATTTTGGAAAATGATTCACAGTTCTTAAGAAATCGACGATGAGGTGGCAACACCAATCTGAAAATAGATGGGCAGGATGAGCGCAGGGTGTCACGGAGTTTCAGCAACCAGCAGATTTCGCATGCGTTTGCCTTGCGCGAAATGGCCAGCAGCATGAGCTTTCCGGTTTCATGATAAATATCGACGTTCTGATCGGTATGGATACGATCATGAGAAAAGCAGGATATGCCTTGTTGTTGTGGTGCGCCGCTCTGCCGGCTGTGGCCGAAGTCAAGTTGCCCGCAATTTTCACCAACGGCGCCGTGTTGCAGCGCGACCAACCCGTAACGGTGTGGGGCTGGGCATCCGCGGGTAAGGTGGTGAAAGTCAGCTTTGGCAATCAACAAGCGGAAACCAAAGCCGCCGCCGATGGAACGTGGAGTTTATCCCTGAAGGCCATGCCGGCCTCCGCGGAGGGCCGGCCTTTGAAAATCCAGGAAGTTGGTGGCAACGAAGTCACCGTCCAAGATGTGCTCGTGGGCGAAGTCTGGCTCGCCAGTGGGCAGTCGAACATGGAGTGGAGCATCTCCGCTTCCCAAGAGGCGGACAAGGCCGCCGCCACCGCCACCCCGCTGCCCCAGGTGCGCATGATCAAGGTGCCGAAAAAAGTCACCCACGCACGGCAGGACGATTTTGTTGGACAATGGGACCTAGCCACACCCGACAAGGTGATGAATTTTTCCGCCGTCGGCTACTTTTTCGCCCGCCAACTGCACGAACAATTGAAAGTGCCCGTGGGCATCATCAACAGCTCCTGGGGAGGCACGCGCATTGATCCTTGGCTTGCGGAAGAAGGTTTCGCCAAGGTGACCGAACTGGCCGATATGGCCAAAACCCGCGCGAGTCAGTTGCCCGGTTTGCCGGCATTTGACAAAGCCATGAGTCAACACCTGAAAAATACCCGCACTTGGTGTGATGCGGCGGAAAAGGCGCTCAGCACCGGGCAAAACATCCCGGCACAACCAGCCGCACTGCCGCTGCTACCCCTGCAAAACCAGACCGGAATGTATCAGGCGATGATCCACCCCGTAAGCCGCTACGGCATCAAAGGTTTCATCTGGTACCAAGGCGAGAGCAACAACGGCGAAGGCATGCTGTATTATCACAAAATGCGCGTGCTCATCGATGGCTGGCGCCAGCAATTCAGCACTCCTAACGCACCATTCCTCTATGTGCAATTGGCCCCTTACACCTACAACAAAGCAGGACTGCCGGAAATCTGGGCAGCACAACAAAAGGCTCTTGATATTCCGAATACCGGCATGGCCGTGATCAATGACATCGGCAACGTCAAGGACATCCATCCGCGCAACAAATCGGAAGTCGGTCGCCGCCTCGCCCTGTGGGCCTTCGATCGCACCTACGGCATCAAACAAAAGGAAGTCAGCGGTCCGTTGTTCCGCAATGCAACTGCAAACGGCAGCAGCATCACGGTGAACTTTGATCACACCGGTAGTGGCCTCGTGGCCCGCGATGGCAAGGCACTCACGCACTTTGAAGTCGCCGGTGCCGATGGAAAATTCCAGCCCGCCGTGGCTACCATCGCCGCTGATGGCAAGTCGATCAGCGTCAGCTCCGACCAGATCCCCGCTCCCACTCAGGTGCGCTTCGCCTGGGCCGAGACGGCCGAGCCGAATCTGATGAACAAGGAAGGTCTGCCCGCCGGTGCCTTTCACAGCCAGTGGGGCAAGTAGGCTTCACCCATCGTTCGATGGAAATTCCCGCTCGCTCCTGGATCCCCGGCACCACCCGCAACCGCTGGGCCTGGGGATTCGCTTGGATGAGTCTGGCGGTGTTTTTGCTGTGGAATTTGATGCCGGATTATCGTTATGGATATGCACCCGGAGATGAACCTGAAGAATTAGCCCGCAAAAGTTTGGTCATGATTTATGTATGGCCAAATGTCTTCAGCGCGCTTCATGATTCTTGGAGTTTCGCTCCTGATTTCGAAAGTATGCTTGGTATGATAAGCTCACTCGCTCTTGTCTTTTCAAGCATCCTTCAATTCTTTCTCGCTCCTCTATGGCGGGTGATTTCCTCCTCCCGATTGCTGCGCTTTATCCCTGCTGGAATCTGCCTTGTGGGGACACTGGTGATGATTTTATACATCGGACACCGTGTCAGCAGTTTCCACATCAGTGAATATTTTCATCTGCTCATCTTGTCGCTAGTCACTCTAAATTTGCTGACAACCATCCTTGCTCTTCTATTGTATCATCCTGAACCTGAACCCATCGCCGCATCATGAAAATACTCTCTCTTCTCACCTCCCTTGTGTGCTTCACCACATCCTTCGCTCAAGCAAAGAAGCCGAATTTCATTGTGATCTTCATGGACGACATGGGCTACGGCGATCTCGGTTGCTACGGCGCCACCAAACAAAAAACCCCGCATCTCGATCAGATGGCGAAGGAGGGCATCAAGCTTACTTCCTTCTACGCCGCGCCGGTTTGTTCGGTTTCGCGTGCGCAGTTGCTCACAGGATGCTACGGCGCCCGAATTTCGGTGCCGGGAGTATACAGTCCCGGCTCGCCGCAGGGATTGAACCCCCAAGAAACCACCATCGCCGAGCATTTGAAATCTCTCGGTTATGCCACGCAGTGCGTTGGCAAATGGCACGTCGGCGATCAAGCGGAATTTTTGCCTACCAAGCAGGGCTTCGATCACTATCTCGGCATCCCTTATTCGAACGACATGCAGGGCAAACCGCTCGACTCCGATGAACGAGTGGTGCCGCTGTTGCGCGATGACAAGATCGAGCGCTTGCTCAAGGACGAGGACCAGCGCGACATCGTGGAGCTCTACACGCAGGAAGCGATCCAGTTCATCCGTGAGAAAAAGGATCAACCGTTTTTTCTCTACCTGCCTCACACCGCGATCCATACGCCCATCTACGAGAGCAAGAAATTTTCCGGCACCTCGCAGAATGGTCGCGTGGGCGATTGGATTCAGGAGGTGGATGATAGCACCGGTCGCATCCTCGCGGTGCTGAAGGAGCTCAAGCTGGACGAAAATACTCTGATCGTGTTCACCAGTGACAACGGACCTTGGGAAATCCAAGGCAAAGACGCCGGTAGCGCTGGTCCACTGCGCGGTGCCAAGGGCAGTACCTGGGAGGGCGGCATCCGCGTGCCCACCATCGCCCGCTGGACAGGAAAAATTCCCGCGAATACCAGCAACGATGCCGTGCTCGGCACGATTGATCTGTTGCCCACGCTCGTCTCTCTCGCCGGCGGCAAGGTGCCGGAATCACCGGGGATCGATGGTCGTGACGCCAGCGCACAATTTCTTGGAAAATCAATCGAATCCCCCCGCGAGGCCCATTACGGATTCCTCGGCTACCATCTGCAAACTGTGCGCCAAGGCCCGTGGAAGCTGGCCGTCACCCCGCAAAACGAGGCAATGTCCCGCCCTGTCAAAGATGACGCCAAGGGCCCCGAGCCGCGCCTCTATCACCTCGGCAAAGACATCGGCGAAACCGCCAACGTGGCTGCCACGAATCCAGAAATCGTTGCCAAACTCCGCGCGCTCGCAGCAAAGATGAATGCCGAAATCGGCGACACCCAGCCCGCGGCGCGCCGCCCAGCCGGCCAAGTGGAAAAAGCGAAAACGCTTTACCCAATGCAGCCGCGCAAAAAAGGCCAAACCCCGCAGAAGAAAGCTGCGAAGTAATCGCCCAGCATATCGCGACGCGGGCAATCTGGGGGATTCCGTCGACTCGATTTCGTTAACTGAGATCTGCGGCGCGCAGTGTATCGTCTTCTTTGAGAACGGAAGAATAGTTGACGGATTTCGATGGTGGGCGCGCAGTCTGTGAAATGAGAGCGGGCAGATCGAAGTTCAAGCGCCGCAGATCCTCCAAGCCGGTTTCCATCGCCAAACGCATGATGTCAGCCTTGCTGAGACCGGTGCGCTGCGCGGCTTCAGTGATCTTCTCGAGAAGAGCTGGCTCGAAGCGCAACTGTGTGATGACCGTCTTGGAGTTCATGGTGAGAGAGATCAAATCACAAGTGGGAGTAAGCCGCAAATTTTTCCACTTTTTTTCTTGAGTGCGTAACTATTTTAGTCACATTTGAAGCGTGAGTGCTTCGGTGCAACAAAACTCGTTAGAGATACCAATGTTTTCGATACCGGAAAACATCACAGTTCTATTGAAAGAGGCTGCAGAGAAAACAGGGAAAAGTCAGGAAGAGATTTTTCAACTTTGCATGGAGCATGGGGTCGAGAAAATTTTGGATAACGCAAAAAAATAAATTTAGATATTAATCGTTCAATCAAAAATTCAAATAATATCAAGTTATGCAAATACACATCTATAAAAATGGCCAAAATTTAGGTCCATATTCATTGCTGGAACTTAATAATTTAATTCAGAAAAATTATATTAATGGCGCAGATCTTGCATGGTATGAAGGTTTAGATAAGTGGGTTCCTTTAAATTCTATCACTGATGTGGAAATAGCGTTACGGAAAAATCCCTCGCCAGCATCTGTTTCGGTGCTCGAAAATCCATACCACCCCCCCAGGGCTGCTGAAATAATCAATGATGCCGATATGGAGCGCACGCCAAAAATATGGAATCCAAATGCTGCTGCTAATTGGTCATTATTGTTTACTCCTGTTTTCGGGGCATTGCTTCAGGCTAAAAACTGGAAGGCATTAAACCAACAGAAAAATGAAAAAAAATCCAAAATTTGGGCTATAACAAGTTTGATTATTGTTTTATTAACAATTTCAAACCCCGAAAACAATGGGAAAGGAATATTATTAATACTTTTGATATTTTGGTATTTTTTAAGTGCTAAAAAACAGATAAATTATATTAAAAATAATAATATTAAGTATCATAAAAAATCTTGGTTGAAGCCAATAACAATCGCATTTATATCTTTATTTTTTTATGGAATATTGATCGAGTTGATAAATCGAGTAAGCAGTTTTTTTATTTTCGGAGATTAAAATTATTCGTGACGTTACGACAATGAATGATTTCCTGAAATTTATTTTTGTTAGTTCTTCGGTTGAAAGTTCCGATGATGCAATCTCTTTAATAATTGGATTGTTTATAGTGATTATAATCGCGTTACTTTTCTTCATGCCGACAATAATTGCTTTTTTTCGAAACCATCACTACAAGTACGTAATTATGGGTATAAATACAATTTTAGGCTTCACGGGCATAGGTTATCTTTTTGCTTTTGTTTGGTCTGTCTGGCCAAGAAAAACTGCATTTTTTGATGTAATTGCCAATGATCCTACGACAAATTCATCAGAAGATGGGGAAAAAATATACAGCCAATTAGGTTCGAATATAAATTCTTTGAGAGGTGCTGATAATACAATAAAAAATGAAAAATTTTTTTACGAAGAAGAAATTCGTAGGCTTGCCGCATTAAAAAATGAAGGATTAATTTCAGATCAAGAATATGAAAAAATTAAAAAAAATCTTTTTTGTTTGGATTAGAAAATATTAAAAAACATAATATTCGATGACAAGGGTGAAAATTACAGCTCAAACTATAAACCTTCAATCAAAAAAAATATTTTACCTTTATGAAGATCAAGATCATGCTCCTCATGCTCCTATCGAGCTTCCACGTGTTCTCAGCGGAGTTAACAGAACTACAAAAAGTTGATCAAAGACTCGAAGAATTGAAGACCATTTGGAGGCAGGAAACTGCTATCATCAATCAACTGACTAATTTCAAGAGGACACCGGTTCAAGAAGGAACACGAGCTTACTTCAAATGCTTGGAAGCCTCCAAAAGAATCCAACAAGCGGAAGCTGAAGCGAAGACTTTAAAAGAACGTAGGGCTGCAATAGCCACAGGAGGTTCCACTGCATCTGAAGACCATGGCTTACCGAGCGCTCTATCGCCCGGAGCAAAGGCCGGGTTGAAATTGCGTCAATTCGATTTCGATACTGTGAAAGCCAAGAGCGATGCGAAGAAGGGCGCGACACTGATTTTCAAAGGGTTTTACCTCGGCATGCCGGGTGAAGATGCATTAGGCTTGCTGAATCACTACATGAAGCTTCCGCAAATCACAAGCGACCCGATTGCACCCGCAAAAGTCGATTTGTTCAACCGCGATGGCAAGGGGCCATACTATATCATCAAAACAGAAACAGAAATGCTTATCGCTAAAGCTGATTTTTACGATAGGCCCGTAGCAAGGTTAGACAACCAAGGCAAGGTGACGGAGCTCCGGATTTCTACAGAGATTCGGGATTCTCTATTTGATTTGAAGGAAACTACTTTGAAGGAATTTATACAGACATTTGTCGATCAGTATGATGTGCCTGCTGTTGAACAATCGCATGAGAATATTGAATCCGTGAATGATCTCGTAGGCAACCAAGAATTCTACACGCACAGAAGCGAAAAGGGTTTTGAGCTCAAGTTTCACGGGAAGCTTACCGCGTTTGATCAAAGAAGGCTTACCGAGATGAAGATGTTGGGAATTGGCAATCTGTGTGAAGAAGGAAGCTTTAGTGTGAAAGTAATTCAGACAAAAGGAGAAAGAAATGGCAAATTTGATTAACTATAGTATGAGGTCAAAAAAGTTTTTATTATTATGATTAATTTTGTATTTTCGTGAATCGTAGCCTATGTAATGGGGAAAAATTAAAAAGTAATTTCGATATATTATATGTTAGATTTTCTCAAAAATGAAGTGAGTGGCCTGAAAAATGTTCTCAATGCATACTTTGCATTCAAGAATCATTTATTGCTCAGCGGCGATCTTCTTCCTGAACAGATGGAGCAATTTGCTCAATGGTATTACTCTTTCCGCCTGGGTCCTCCGATGATTCCTGAACACAAGGCTTATCTGATGCAGCAGACCGCTTTATCTTATGCACGCCAAAAAAACTATTCACAATACTCATCTATGACAATTCTTGATATACTTTTTGGACTTCTTCAGGCAGAGGATGTGCCATTCGCTATGGAGTATAAAACTTTTGAAAAAGTATTTATCAAATATCCTGTTATCTCGATAGTTATAAGCGGAATGTAAGTTTCAAGTTTTCTACTTGCAATCTCATAGTATAGAGACAGACAAATAATTTTTCAGATTCACCATAGCCCATTTTGCTTATGCATGCTATGAAATCCATCATTCAGATTTTAGCCATTGGCGGCTGCTTTGTTACGATGGCCTCGGCGCAAATTGATGCGGGAGGCGGCACGACGCAGGTCGGCGCGATGAACAATCATTCATCCATCGGCGGTGTTTTTGCCACGGGATCCGCTCCAGTGGGCGCGCTGACAAACCATTCCGGCTTGATCGAGGTGTTGTATGCGGCGGCATCTACCACGGATCCGGATGCCAATGCGAATGACATCCCCGATTCCTGGGAGCAGGAGCATTTTGCGGGACAGGGCTTTGATCCCAATGCGGATTCCGATGGCGATGGCACCAGCAACCGCATGGAATACATCGCGGGCACTTTGCCTA
>JACCEE011562603.1_pt1 | contig 119009 bp, 128 predicted proteins | sample 7449931 | NCBI WGS metagenome assembly JACCEE01 (sample SAMN15323457, study PRJNA562643) | freshwater metagenome | isolation source: river surface water | place: USA:Blue River Watershed | collected 2017-08-19
ATCTACCATTATTTTATACATGATATCTTACCTCAAGATTATTTGGAGCAGAACAAAAACATCCTGGATTATTGCATTGGTAGTAAATCTAGAGGTGAATGGAAACAAGTTGCTAAAGCAATCAGAAATGGTGAATACTATGAAGAAGACCTTCAAAAGATCAACAGATACTATGTTGCTAAAGTAGGTGGTAATAAGGAAGTTAAGATAATAAAGGTAAATACAGTAGACGGAAGACAAATCCAGTTAGAAGCTGGTAAATGGATGCAAAAGCTTTTTAATAAGATAGAAATTAAACCGCAGTGGGAAAGCTATGGTATTGACAAGTCTTATTATATTGAAGCTATTGAATCTGAAATTAACAACATCATGAACATATCAGCAAATCAACTATCTCTATTTTAATATGAACTACTCAGAATTAGAATCCGCAGTAGAGCAGTGGGCTTTGGACAAGGGAATCTTGTCCAAGGCTACACCTATGGCTCAAGCTCTAAAAACTTTAGAAGAAACTACAGAGTTTTGTAGAGCAGTAAACACAAATGACCGCCCAGAAATCATTGATGCAATGGGAGATATTATGGTCACACTTATTATCCAGGCTAAAATGCAAAACCTTAAACTTGAGGATTGCTTAGAGTCTGCTTATAATGTTATTAGTAAACGGACCGGTAAGATGGTCAATGGTCAGTTTGTAAAAGATAAGTAATGCAAAGGCATGACTTTGATAAAGATGACTTCAAAAGTTTTCTTTACTTACTTCTTTACCTCTGTACTATGATGATCTTATCATTTTTATTATTGTAAATATGACAGATAAACAATTAGTATACAACTCTGTGACTTGTCAAGAGTGTATGGAAACAATTGTAAGTTATCATAGACATGACTATAAGACTTGTTCTTGTCCTAACCAAGCTATGGTAGATGGTGGAACAGCCTATCTTAGGTATGGTGCAAAAGATATGAATAAAATCAAAATCTTTGCAGTATATACTGATGATGACTTTGAACTTGTAAGAAAGTATGCAACTAGAGGAAGCCGGGGTATAGATGGAAAACAACCACTAACATGGATACCCCTATGTGAAATGGAAGATGATCATCTTGAAGCAGTGTTAGATTATGGAGGAGCTGATTGGCATTTAGATCTTATTAGAAAAGAAATTGAATACAGAAAATTAAATGGTCACACTAGCAAAGCTCCCTAAGAATCAAATTGTAGTAGCTTTAAATATGGTTGGACTTAATGCTGATCCTAACCTAGCCGATTTAATTCAAAATACAATACATGAAACAATTCACATGGGTGGTGATTTTGATTTAATGACAGCTGCTAAACTACGTGCTGATTATGAAGCATCTATACCAAACACCTTAGTTGAATTAAATGCTCAATACAGAGTACTAAGTCAACTATATAATCCTAAAAGTAAGCACAGCACTCATATAGAAATGGGTAAAATGCTTGACAAAATCCTCAAGGATATTGAAACAATTAATAAAAAGTAAATGGAACAAAAAATCAACCGTAGAAATTTAAGTGGGATTTATATATTCCACAAGTTTGAAGATGAAGAGCAGCGTGAACCAACTTGTTTTGAAGATTGCCCTGAAGAGGTACAAGACAGATGGATTGACTCTCTGGAACCAGAAGCTGTAAAGAACTTAGCCAAGCAACTTGGTAAAACTCTTAGAGGTCTTGGTGATCATTTTGACATTTTAGCCGGAGAAGAATGAGACTCATAGGTATTAGCGGCAAAATTGGTGCTGGTAAAGATACTGTTGGTGTTATTATCAGACAGTTAGCAATCACTAATAATGGTGCTGACTGGGACATTAGAAAGTTTGCAGGTAAGTTAAAGATTGTTGCAAGCTTGCTAACCGGAATCTCTATAGAAAAGTTTGAGGACCAAGAGTTTAAGAAAACTATCTTAGGTCCTGAATGGGGTAAAGAAACTAAATCAAATCCATTAAATGCAATTGAACCTTTTAAGGATATTACATTTGTAGAAATGATGAGCGTTAGGGACTTACTTCAAAAACTTGGAACAGAAGCAATGAGAAATGGACTTCATCAAAATACATGGGTCAATGCTTTATTTGCTGACTTTAAAGAAGATATGCATTGGATTATTACAGATATGAGATTTCCCAATGAATACAAAGCTATTAAAGATAAAGGTGGGATTACAATTAGAGTTAACAGACCTGGTCATGGTACATCTATGACGGATCTTGCTAGTGCTCATCCAAGTGAAACTGCATTAGATGGCTTTGAGTTTGACTACACAATTAACAATGATGGAGATCTTGACAAGCTTATTAGTCTTGTTAGAGAAATCCTGGTAAAAGAAGCTGTAATATGACATTCAATATTGACTTTGATGGAACAGTTGTAAGTCATGACTTTCCACATGTAGGAAAAGATATTGGTGCAGTACCGGTATTAAAAAAGTTAACTAATGCTGGTCATCAGTTGATTCTATTTACTATGAGAGCTGATAGATCTGAAAAAAAAGCAACAGGTGATCCTACTATTATGGATGTAACTGGTAACTTTTTAACAGATGCTGTCAATTGGTTTAAAGAGAATGATATTCCCTTGTATGGAATCCAGTCTAATCCAACTCAGCAGAATTGGACAACAAGTCCAAAATCATATGCTGAGGTTATGATTGATGATTCTGCTTTGGGATGTCCTTTAAAGCTAGACTTATCAGTATCACCTAGACCATTTGTTGATTGGATTAAAGTTGAAGAATTGTTAATTGAAAAAGGAATTTTATGAATAAAGTGGAACTTTTAGGATACTATGGAACGGATTTGGTTCATGCACAATCTGCATGGACCAGTACTTCCAGAGATTTATCTGAAGAAAAATTAGAAAGAGTTGAAAAACTTTTAGAAATGTTGGCCTCAGAAGGTCATCATACTCCATTTGAGAAATCTAGTTTACACTTTTTAGTTACTGTAGATCAAGCTACTCATATTCATTTATTAAAACATCGTATTGGAGTTTCTATTAATGGTGAGTCTGCTAGATATAAAGAACTAAAAGAGGACAAGATGTATTTACCTGAAGACTTTAAAGGTATCCCTTTATCAGAAGACTTATATTTACATGATATGTACTCAGATGCTGAAATATCTTGGAAGGTAAATGCTGATGACTGGTATCAGGTAATGGAAGATTTTACTGAGATATCTAATTACCTTTATCATGCATGTCTTAAAGATCTAACACCTGTTCTTGGTAGAAAGAGGGCTAAGGAATCTGCCAGATTCTTTAAAACTTTTAACTCACAGATCACTATGGATGTTATGTTTAACTGGAGAAGCTTTTATCACTTTTTGAAATTGCGTAATTCAGAACATGCTCAGAAAGAAGTGAGAGAACTAGCTCAACAGATGTTACAAATTGTAAAAGATTTACCAGATAATCCATTTGAAAAAACAATCAAAGCTTTTAAGTTATGAGTAAGTTCAAAGCAGTAGACAAGAGAACATTCACTCAAAAGACAAAGGATTTTTTAAAAAGTCTTTTGTTCTGGAGGGGACGTTCTAAAGGTATGATTCACACACGTAATATTGAATGGGATGATATCCGTTATATTTTCTTTCCAAAAGGATTTGAAAGATATGGATATTTAGGAACACATCTGTGGAATGAAGAAGGTTATTATTTCAAAGCACTCTATCCTTTAGTACTTGCTTTGGATCATGAAGCTAAACCAAAATTGTGTCCAAGATGGTTCTTACGTTTCTTACATGTATTTGGTTCTGATAAATCAATTGTTAGAGTCCGCAACTGGACCTTGCACAATTTGCTTAGGAAGTTAACAAATGGAATTGCCTTTGTAGATTGGAAAACAAAATGGTATGAATATGATCTGCGTATCTCAATTCACGGACCTAAACACTTACAAGACTTAGCTGAGGATATTGAGCATGGATTTTATAGTAGAGGCAGACAGGAAGAAATAGTATATGAGATTAAACAGTTAGATCCTAACGCAAGTATCATTTGGGGAGATGTTAATAGATTAGAAAAGCAACTCCAGGCTTTAGAAAAAAAAGCAGAAAAGAGAAGACAGAAAGAAGCTCTCATTCAGATGATGAAGAATGATGAGGACTCAGGACTTTACAATAATGATTAAAGTAGAAGCTTTCAACTTTTATAAAAAGAAACAGGGACAGAGACAGTATCCATATGTATACTTTTATCCTCTGCCTTTATTTGCAATCTCAAAGACAGGCCCAAGAGACATTAAGCTCCACTTAGGCTGGCTTTATTTTACATTACTATTTACATATTCAAAATGGTAAAAGCAGATTTATACAAATTTGTACAACAATGCATTCTTGAATATCCTAGTAAGAAAGAAATTATCAAGGATATTTACTATTTAGCTTTATCAGAAATAGAAGAAGGTGGTTCAGAAAGTCATGAATGCCAACTTGCTGTTAATGATATTCAAGAAATGATTACTTGTGATTAAAGTCCAAAAGACTAAGACTCTTGTAACTAAAGACAATAACAATAGTGCTAACTGCATTGCCCCTAACCTAATATATGGTTGCTTTGGTGGATGCGTTAGCACTTATTGTTATATGTCTAGATATAATGGTGAGAGAGTCTTTGTAAACACAAATGTTGAAGACATATTTCAGTCTGTAGTTGAATGGGAAAAGGAATATACTAAAGTACCGGATCAACAGGACCCTATATATACTATGGTAGATATAGCATGCAATACAGACCTAGTCTTAATGCAGAAACATTTACCTGAACCCCTGATAGACTACTTAAAAAGATATGATGACCATCCACAGCTAAATACTACAATGGCTACTAAGTACCCTAGTCTATTAAAGATAGATGTAAATCACTTTAATAAGAAACCTAGAGTTAGAGTAAGCCTTATGCCTCAGATATATTCTGATATACTGGAACCTAAAATGCAAAGTATATCAAGTAGAATCAGAGACATAGATAGAATTAAAGCCCTAGGTTGGGAAGTACATTGTAATTACAGTCCCGTTATATTCTATCCGGGTTGGGAGGAACATTACAATAATCTTTTTAAAGAGGTCAAGGAAGTAGCTGGTGAAAATAAGTGTGAGGTTATTGCATTAACCAATCATGCCAGACAGATGGCTAGATCATCGGAATCAGCTCAAGAACTAATGAAATACAGCTCAGAAATCAAGAATAGTGAGCTGATAATGAGGTACCCCTTGAGCTATAAATTCAAACTCATTGATAAATTCAAAAAGATATACACTCAGTATTTTCAAGAAAATACAATCAGATATATCTTTTAATTTGTTTGTTTCAATACAATTAGCTATATTTACACAATTAAAGTTTAAACCATGGGATACAAAAAACCAACAGAAGTATCCAGAATGTTTCTGGAGAACGCAAGTCTGCCTAATCATGCAGACTCTTACACAGTTATATCACATAAATTTGTGATGGATCACACAACTAAACTCTTGACTGACAGTGGTTTTAAGATCACTAAAGAAGTGTTTAGAGCTAATCAAGGAGCAAATGTTGCTCAGGCTATTTATTATATCACACCAACCACATTAGATTCTGATATTAATAATGAATCTGAGTTGGGAATGATGTTTGCCTGGACAAACTCCTATGACAAATCAATACGTTTCCAATGTTCTATTGGTGCCTATGTAATGGTTTGTCATAATGGTATGGTTTGTGGAGAAATGAACTTCTCTAGAAAACATACAGGGACTGCAGATTTGGATATTATTTCTCAAATCTCTAGTCAAATCAAGAATGCTGAGAAAACTTTCAAACGTATTCTAGCTGATAGAGATAATCTCAAAAACATTGAGTTATCTAAAAAGCAACAAGCAGAACTTGCAGGACGGTTATATTATGAGCATGAGTTACTTGAACCAACACAACTTACTATTATTAAGTCTGAGATGGAAAAAGCAACTTTTAATTATAATGTAGATCAGAATAATGCTTGGGCTTTCTATAATCACGTTACACATGCTTTAAAGAAAACACATCCAAGAAGCTGGCTATCAAACACAAAGGAATTTCATGATTTCATGACTGTTGAGTTTTTATCAAATAGAAACTTTACAAACAATGATACAATCAAAATTGCTGACTTTGATGTTATGATGGATGAAAGTCATTTAGTTGAAGTTGACATTGAATCTACATTTGCTTCAATGGAACTCTCTAAAATGATGCTTGAATAATGAAGATAGTAATAGCATTAATAATTGGAGTTCTAATAATTAGAGCATTGTTTAAAAGTAAGGACAGGTTTTAAAGTTATACATTTTGAGAGAACCAACCCCGGATAGTTCCTGTCCTATCCGGGCTCTCTTTCTAAAAAGACACAATGGAAAAACAAACAATAGTATTAGTAGAAGGAAAGTTTGACTATATTCTGCATGAATATATGACAGACAAGGGTTTAGTATTTGAACTTAAATACAGCAACTCAGAAGAATGGTCTGAGCATGTCAGAGAAACCACAGTAATGAAATTACGTGATGATGGAAATGGCATTAAAATTCTAACCAAGATTGATCAAAAAGATCTTGATTATAATAAAGCTATGGAGCTAATGATGCTCTTGCAGCAAGTTGTTACAAACATGAGTATTGAATATGTAAAATACAAAGGTCATGACAGTAAATAAAAAATCCAGGAAAGATGACTCTGTAGCGGAAGTTTTAGAGCAAGACAAAATGAAACTGAGTATACCTAAACGCTTTCAATATAAACTCACCAGAGAGTCTGACGGTCTAATTAAAAGAGGAACTAGTATCAAGTGGCTTGAGTTTAATTTTGATGGTAGTTTTAAAAAAGCATATGATGAACCTGCAGTAGGCAGATCTTTAATTCTTGATCCAAGAATATCATTCACATGGCAAACCACTACAATTACTGAACTGTTTTATGTAAAGAAGAATAAGATTAGGTTCAGAACCAAGAACTCAATTTACGTATTGGAAATTCTAAAAAAATGAGCATGTATAAAAGTTTTGAATTAACAAAAAGACATTCTATTGCATTTAACATATTTCCTAAATCTGCAAAGAATGTGAAATTACCAAAGTCAGTTTATCACACAGGGATATACAAAACAACTGATGAGATAAATGAATTTGACACATATTTCTTTGTGCTATATAGATTTAGAATCATGTGGTATGTACAACATAAACATAAATGTGGACTTAGTCCTCAATAACCTACGGAGGAGGTGAACAATGACATTAAAAGAATGGCTTAAAGATGTTTACTATGACCAATGGGGTCAGTATTTATGGAGCAAACAAACTGATGATGGAGGTTCTCAAATGGTAGGAGAGATTAGAGGATGGGGTGCATTGCAAAATGAATTTGAAACCGAGATTGAAGCTGCAGTATTTCAAGATACTGTAGGTAAGTTTATTGCTGAGGCTATCAATGAAAAGATAGCTAGAGATTTTCCAACCAACACTAATAAAGATAACAATGTATAATTACAATTTTATTAATCAAGGATGGGAGTGTCCTAAATGTAAAAGAGTTTACTCTCCCACTACTTCAATGTGCTTACATTGTCCGCAAAGTACAGTAACAACAACAGTACTAACTACTGGTACATCAACCACAAGACTTTGTGCTGCTTTTACACCAGATCCTTCAAATAGTTCTGCTACTAAATGTGCAAACTGCGGTTTAGAAAAACATCAACACCCTATAATTTCATACACATGACATCAGAACAATTTAATGAGAAGTACAAGGAGCACCTTGAAGAAGGTCATTATGGTCTTGGTATAGATATTCCGGAATTTACCGAGTGGCTAGATAAACAATTCCAAGACTTTATAAAGAAGCCCGGATTTACTTACAGCCAAATCAAAGCAAAGTTTGGTGAAGGTAGATTCTATTGCACAGGTCTTGATAAAGTACAAGAAAGACTTGTTGAAGATAAGATTACAGAGTTATGTCGGAAGTAAAATACTATATAGACAAAAGCAGAAGTATTAGAAAGTCTGTGATTATCTATAAAGTAGATGGATCTGTTCATTCACCTGTAATGTATTTGCAAAAACCTAAATGGATTTCTGAAAGAGAGTTTGACAACTTTCTTAAAAATGTCCAGATATCAATAGTTGATGAAAGCAAGTAAGATTGTGAAACAAAAAAGAATAGAAGAAACTATGATGCAGATTTACCGTGAGTTATATGCGGCATCTGACCCTCCGGTAGACTTTGATTTATTAATTGAAGAGTCTCCTCTAAATGAACATGGTCAAAGAGTGATACCCTATGACCAGTATGAAATTGATCAAAAACTATTTGAAAGTATAATGGAAGAGGCCCTTAAGAAATTAAGGACCTCTAAATATATCAAAGATAGTATAAGGAGAAGTATCTTATTAGGATGCTCTCCTAAGTTTAAGAAATTAAACCTTGATTGATTCAAAAGTTACATCAGTAACCGCGTAGTTTAAAACAGGCGTACTTCCTGGTCCTGAACCTGTACTATCAACAATGATAGAATATTCATGTGTTGCAGTTAATACAAAATCAGAAGAACCTTTATACAATCTAACATTATCAACAGATGATGTAGAAGGAACAGTGTAAATTAATTCTAATACTCTGAGACCAATAGTATTATCAAATAAGAAAGCTCTTAAAGAAGTAACAAGAGTCTCACTCTGGTTATCAAGATTTAAGCTTAATGAAATTTTAAACAAACCAGATTCATTAGCTACAAATCTTGCTTCTGTAGGACTTGGATTATAAAAACCAATACCCAATGAACCTCCTTCATTAAATGCATAATAGGTTGTATCAAAAGGAATTTCTGTAAAGGTACCACCATGAGGAATAGGAAAATATGGAATAGTTGTACCTCTCCATTGTGCTGATAAGTATGATCTTTTAACCGTACCAGCTGTTGCAGCTACAGTAAAGTTAGGATAAGTTCCAGTTACAGTAACATTAGAACCTGCAGTAATTGTTACAACTTGGTCACCACCATTAGCCGGAGCAAGAACTCCACCTAATGTAAGAATACCGCTACCTGTAATAGGACCACCGCTAAAAGTTAAACCTGTTGAACCGCCTGAAACATCCACTGATGTTACAGTTCCTGAACCATTAGTAACCCATTGCACACCGGTAACGGTTGATGCAAGTACTTGACCTGCAGTACCATAAGAACCTGCAGTGTCAATTACACCATGTTCAAATTTGGCATCATCTTTAAATTCAAGAGTACCAGTACTAGGATTCTGATAAAGTTTAGAGTTTACTAAAGGTCCTTTAGCACAGTTAGATCCTGGGATTGCAGGAGAGAAGATAGGAACATAGTTAACACCACCTTGTAATGTGTTACTTAGCATAACGCACATCAAGTCCTCTGCTTTAATAGCAAGAGCATCCATTTCTGGACTAAATCCACCCGTAACTAATTTACTATCTCTTTTTCTACCAAGCTCAAAGTAATCTTTGTCTTTGATAAGAGTATTTACCGTTTTCTTTTTTGCTAGAAGTCCTAATACTTCTTGTATAAATGTTGCCATTGTAGTTGTTGTTATATATTAATATACAAATAATTACTGAATTTTTAGCTGCCTTTTTTCCATTTCTTGCTAGGTGAAGCTGTCTTGCTTGGGCTCCATTTTACTTTGTCTGCCCAGTAAGCTGCACTCATCTTACCTTTAGAAATGTTCTTAGCATGTCTAGATTTGAAAGCCTCTCTCTGACCAACAGTTTGATTAGTCTTAACACCTTGCTGACCAAAGCGGATAGTCTTAACTTGCTCTCCTTCTTTAGCTACAACAATGTGAGATTTTGTTGGATGTGATGGTGTTCTTTTAGGTTTATTATAACCTTCAACACCGGCTTTTTCTAAACGGCTATCCTTCTTCATTTCCTTTAACTTTAAATAATCCTAAAGTAATACCTTCAAGTAAAGAGTTCTTAGCCCACAAAAACACCCATCCCAATAATGAAATAGGAATAATAGTAGACCAAGCTGCAAAATCCTTTTCATAGAAAAGGTTCATTGCAATCATAGTCAATGCTGAAATCAAAAAGAGTAATCCAATAAAGGTAGTTACTCCCTCTCTTAATCTATATTTTGGACTCATGCTATTAAAGTTTTAATAAAACTAAATATGGTTTTTCTAAATGTGATCACTAATATAATAGTTGCAAATAGGGCCCATAAAAGTAAGGGCCATTTCCACCAATAATCTTTATAAATAGTTACAGGCTTTTCAACTTGAACTTCTTTTACTCTGTAACGTATTTCTTTTACACCTGGAACATACACTTTAATTGTATCCATTTTTGCTTTAGTTTTTAATCTATTGTTTTTTAAAGCTAACTCAAGATTAACCACTCTGCCTTGAAGAGTTGACATTTCAACAATCTTCACACGGCCCAAGCTATCACATTCTAATAATGCTTCTATTGCAGAACTATCAGGTTCTACAGAAACTACAGTATCTTTTATATAGATACTATCACGGATATACTCTGTAGTATGAGTTTTACACTCATTACAGATTCTGTCTCTTTGTTTTCTTGTAACAACACAAGATGCCAAGAGACTACTTAATACAAATATTAATACTAAATTTTTCATTATCTTACTATTTCTTGCCAATCCATTGAAGCGTAAACACCTTCACCACCACTGGTACTAGATGTTGCAACTTCTAACACATATTCATATGCCACAAAAGTTGGACTAATATTATATCTTTCAAATTGTAAATCAAATATTGAATTTTTCTGCAGATTAACCACGGGAGATCCTTGATTTGAAGAACTTAAATAACCACTTGCAATAACCTCACCACCAGATGATGCTGTTGGAGTAACATTATATTCAACTACACTATCTGTTGATAATGTATTCCAAGATCCACCAGATGTAGAAGCCTTTCTTTTAAGCTGCCATTTATAGTACTTACTATTACCTAAACCAACTAATGAAATATTTGATAGCACGGCAATAGCATCTGGAGTTGTACTTCTTAATCTTAAAGCTAAAGCTGGGTAAAAAGTATTTACTGCAGCAAATGTTTTAAAAGAACCAAGATCTAAACCAGCACTAAATTGAACACCTCTATGTTCATAACCACCCTCAGATATTACAGATGAACAAATTTGTTTCATCAATACATCTGTTGGTAAAGCAGCTAAAGTCTGAACTTCATAACGTACTGGTAATGAAGCAGTTGTCATATAAGTGCTTGTGATAATATTAGCATGATGGAAAGTATGACACAAAATAAATGCACCATCAATTACAAATCCCATTCTAACAGATCCCACACCTAACCATTCAATGTCCATCCACAAAATTTGGGCTTTTGTTGGATCAAGTGTAATACCTGAAGGTCCTGTTCCATCAAGCTTATCAGCATTCCAGTTTGCTTGAGATATAATTGTTTCTGCTACAACTCCTGAAATACTTGTTCTTTTTACAAAACTTAATACAGCATCATCATACTGTAAGTATAAACCATTTTGATCTCCGTAGTAACCTACTTTTTGAATTAAGTTTGGTTCAAAAGCATTAAAAACAAAAGTATTTAAAGCTAAAAGAGATTTACCTGGTTGATATGCAAATGTTCTTAAGGTCTCTGCGGTTATTGAACCGGTTCCACCTGCAGTAATTCTAAGATCATTACAACCTTGAGAAGGATTATAAGCAACACTTGCTGTCCCTGCAATAGCATAAACAAAACTAGTATTCTTGTTGTACCTAGAGTTAGAATCAAACAGTGTAAATGGTTCAGAAGTTCTTAATCTACCAAAAGCATCAGTTGCCGTTGGAGAAAAAGAAAGTCCTTGAGTTGTTTGATTATTAATACTTGTATTAACATCAACAAGTTTCTTGAGCATTTCATAATGCCAAGTATACCATTCAGGATGCTGTCCGTATCCATCTAAATAAAATCTTCTTTTAGGATCTAGTGCCATTATTATCTCTTTTTACCTTTATGTAAGCCGTGACTAGCAAATTGTTTACCAGCCCTAGTAGCTTCTCTCTTTTTAGCATTAGCTGCCGCTAATTTCTTTTTACCAGCAGCTGTGCTTTTTAACTTAGAAATGGTGGCAGAAGGAGCATAAACCTCTCCTGTTTCACCAGAAGGTTTTCCAGATGGAGTTCTCCATTTTTGTTTGGTCCATCTATCAAGGCTTTGCTGTGATTTTGCTTTTGCCATTACTTTTTTGTTTTATAAGGATTTTCTTTATGCCATTTTTTGGTTGAGGTAATTCCTTGTTTAATAGTTTTAGCTCCTGCTTTCTTGGTAAGATTAATAGTATCCCATTTACCTTTGTCTTTAGTAGGATGAGTAACCATTATATCACCGGGTTTACCTTTACCAGCTTTGGTTTTCTTTTTGTAAATCCTGTGTTTTTCTCCACCAGCAGTTACTGTTGCCATTACTTGCTAAAGTTTTTAAGAACACTCATTTGTTCTTGTGCTAACTTTTTAACATCACCCATCATCTTAGCATCCTTACGGATCTCATCTGCTCTTTTAAGAGTACTAAGTGCTGATTCAATTTCCCATTTTCTCATTTCATTTCTGTCAGGTCCTGAAATGGTTGAAGCAGCTTTCTTTGGAGCTGCTTTCTTAACTGTTGTTTTGGTTGTAGTTTTTTTTGTTGCCATTACTTTTTGGTTTTGTAGCCACCGCCATTAGCTTTGTATTCTTTAGCAAGCATTTGAGCTTTTCTAGCAGACCATTGTCCGGGATTGCCTCCTTTAGATCCTGCTTTAATTTTCTCAAACAAACTTTTTCTCATACCTGGTTTGGTATAATTACCTGCTGCGTTTACTTTACTTTTAGTGGCCATGATTAATAACTAGTTAACTGTGCTCTCTTCCAAGTATTTGGAGCTACACAAATATAAATATAATTTGTATCTACTTTAATATCTCCAGGTTCTCCAGGAGAAGTTGAAGGTGTAACTGTACCTTGAGAAATCTTATTACAAGGTATATTAGCTACATCAGAAACCTTTGCCAGACGTACACTTTTATAAGGAACAGGTGAAGCAATTCCCAGCATATCTGGTTCTTCATGCACACCAACAACAAAAACGTCATTAGCTTTTAGACCTTTGACGTATTGCTTTCTCTTTAATAATAAAAGTATGTCTGTTAAGATGTTCATTTCTTATATCCGTTTACTCTTGATTGAGAAGATCCACCCATTTGCATTTTCTTAGGTTCTGATACATAACCTCCCATTTTGTACTTCTGCTTTTTCATAGCACCACCATACTTGTAGGTTGCTCTCATTGCATCACCACCTTTACGCATTTTGGTTACAAATTCCTCAGACATATCCATTTCACCACCCATTTGATTGAGCAGTTTTTCACCACCCATTTTCTTATAACCCATTTTGTTACGGACTTCAGTAGGTAATTTGGCTAAGCCTTTATTATCTGAAGGAATGTTTTTGAGCTCAGCTCCCATTCCATATTTTTTCATTTTTTTCATTTTAGTATATATCTAAAGTTAAAGTTACAAAGAATAAATAAACTCTCAAAGTTAAAAAAGGTTCTTCTTCTGTAGGTTCAATTGTTTCCCAGCCTAATGCAAATCTGTCATGTGGCCAATGAAACGCTACTTCTAATATCCAGTCACTCATAATTTATTTACCCTGACCTCTATAGGGCTTTTTATAGAGTTTACTATTTTTGTTTTTACTGGTCTTAGTCTTGGCATGTACACCAGGTCTAGAGACTTTTGGTTTTTGCTTAAAGGTAGTAGTACCTAATGCTGCTTTTGCCTTTGCCATTATTTCTTCATTTTACCAAGGGTTATTGCTAATCTTGCACGTTGTGCAGTTTTACCAGATCCTTTTGCTTTTTCTTTGAGCCAGTCCTTTTTAATTGTACCATCAGCTTTTACAGCACCTGCTTTCTTAGCAGTAGCTGTCAATGCTCCCGGTTTTTTAATAGCACCTTTAATCCAGTTCTTTTTAGTTGCCATTTTTCTTTCTCTTTGGTTTACCTTTTACAGCATCTATAACATCTTTGCTTTCTTGTACAACATCTTGTACAGCTTCTTTTACATCTTCTAATTCTTCAGCTGCAATTTCAGCACGTCTTTTAACAGCTTTAGCAACAGCAATTGCCTTCTCATCTACAGTTGTTTTAGACCAGATCCAATTCCATCCTTTTTGTAAAGAAAATGTCCAGATACCGTATGCAATTTTTTTAATCATTTTGTTAGATTTATATATAACCAATATACAAAAATATAGGCAAATTATCAAATTAGATATTCTTAAGCCTCTCATTCTCTTTTTCCAAGAAACTTACTTTAACACGTAGCTCACTAACCTCTTTAGTCAAAGAAAGAATCTGATCTCTCATTTCATCTTTCTCTTCTGAGCTTTCTTGAAGGAGTTGTTCTAACCGTCTAACTCTTTCTCTTAAGTCATCTCTATACATATTCTGATCGTTTTTTTCATCTTGGGCATCTTTAGCCTTTAGTTTCATTTTAGTTTCATAGAACTTCCAAGCTCCAGCTGAAAATAAAACTGTAAACAAAGTTACAAGTACCGTGCTTATGTTATCTATTGCAGCCATTTCCGTATTTCAAATAATAATGGTTAGTTAATCTTCTTAAATTAAAAAAGGCACTAACAGAAATCAATGCCCAACCCCAATGAGTTGCGTCATTAGGTAGTTTGTGAATCAAAAAATAATACGTGACAACTACAATAGAAAAAAGGAATACACCTAATCCTAGTGTTTTTCTTACTGCAACTGTGTGAGAACAAGCTCCTTTAATAGATGCTAATCCTATAAGTACACTTGGAATTACTAACCATAAATTAAGACCGCACTCTAAGGTATGGATTATTGGAAAGAATAACATCCAAATGAATCCTTGAGTTACCTCAGTAGGCTCTGAATCATAATACGTAAGTATTGTTCTTAATCTTGATACCATAATAAACAAACATAGGTTAACAGTAATCTGTCATATACTATAATATACAAATAAATTTTATCTTTTTCTAACTATAATTCATCAAATATTTTAAATTTGCAATCTTATGAGCATAGACAAAGCAAGCTTCAACAATCAAATTTCTTTTTCCCTTTTGCCAACAGAACCTCTTCTAGGTTTCAGGGTTATAAACTGCCATGTTTTGTGCAGTGATGATAGGTACAGGCCCATTGCGGGTTTGGAACTAGGTCTGTTATTTTTAAAGATTTCTTATTCAAAAGTTTTCTGGAAAGATTAGGTAACAAGACAAAATTTTACTAAATTGGATGTACTGGCTGTGCACATCCATCGGGATATTTTGCACAGCTTTTTTTCTCTATTATTAATAATTACAAAAGCATGAAAGGAAACATTTTTGAACCTAGAGTAAACATTTTGCCCTATGAGTACCCTCAGTTATTAGCCTACAAGGATGCCATCAGGCACTCGTATTGGATTGACACTGAGTATAATTTTACTACAGACATTGATGACTTCAGAGTCAAGGTGACTGATGAGGAAAGAGAAGTTATTAAAAGAACTATGTTGGCCATTGCACAGATTGAGGTTAATGTTAAAACCTTCTGGGCTGACATGTACAAAAGAATGCCTATTACAGAAATAGGTGATGTGGGTATGACGTTTGCTGAGTCTGAAGTAAGACATAAGGATGCCTATGCAAGACTACTTAGAATCCTTGGTCTTGAAGAAGAGTTCAGAACTGTTATTGACATACCGGCTATTGGCAACAGAATCAAGTACTTAAAGAAGTACTTAGATGGTTCCCGCAGCAAAGACAATAAAATGTACACCAAGAGTGTGCTTCTATTCTCATTGTTTATTGAACATGTTAGTCTGTTCAGCCAGTTTCTTATTATGATGTCCTTTAATAAGGAGAAGAATCTTTTTAAAGGTATCTCAAATGTGGTTGAGGCCACAAGTAAAGAAGAGGATATCCATGGCAACTTTGGCGTTGAGATCATTAATATCATCAAAGCTGAGAACCCTGAGTGGTTTGACCAAGAGTTTGAGGATTTAATTAACTCCGCCTGTGAGAAAGCTTATCTTGCAGAATGTGGTATCCTGGATTGGATCTTTGAGAAAGGTGAGCTAGGCTTCCTTCCAAAAGAGACCATCAAGAACTTCATCAAAAATAGATTTAACAACTCTCTTAGAAAGATTGGCATGCAAGCCTTATTTGAAGTAGATCTGGATCTTCTAGATCAGACACATTGGTTTGACGTAGAAATCACCGCAACCAAGGAGGGAGACTTCTTTTACAAAAAACAAATAGACTATAACAAAAAATCAAAAGCAATTACAGAAGATGATTTATTCTAAGTATTACTGGCTTAATGAAGAAAGCCGCAAGTTCCTTTCAAGAGGTTACATTAGTGAATCCCCTGAACAAAGAATCAAAGACATTGCTAGGACTGCTGAGAAGTATCTCGGCATTCCCGGCTTTGCTCAGAAGTTTGAGGATTACATGGGTCGTGGTTACTATAGTTTGTCCACACCCGTATGGATTAACTTTGGTAAACAGAAAGGTTTGCCTATCAGCTGTTACGGAAGTAACGTAGATGATAACCTTGACAGCATCTTGAATGCAGGTCGTGAAATAGGTATGATGTCAAAGTATGGTGGAGGGACAAGCGTATTCTTGGGTAATATCAGAGCCCGTGGTACTGAAATCTCAACAGGAGGAACTGCCGATGGTCCTGTACACTATGCAAGAATCTATGACACTGTCGTAGATGTATGTAAGCAATCTGAGGCAAGACGTGGTGCATGTGCAGCGTACTTACCCGTAGAACATCCAGACATTCTTGAGTTCCTGGATATTGGAACTGAGGGTAACTTAATTCAGAATCTTCAGTATGGTATCACAGTTGGTGATGCTTGGTTGGAAGAAATGAAAGCCGGAGATCCTGAGAAGCGTAAAGTATGGGCCAAGATTATTCAAAGAAGAAATGAATTTGGGTTCCCTTACATCATGTTCAAAGACAACTCCAATAACAACTCTCCTTATAAAGAATTGGGTATGGAAATCACGGCATCTAACTTATGCTCTGAAATTCAATTACCTACAGATAGTTTTAATTCTTTTGTATGTTGTCTAGGTTCTTTGAATCTATTACACTGGGATGAGATTGAGAAGACTGATGCTATTGAAACCTATACATTGTTCTTGAATGCAGTAATAGATGAGTTTATTACCAAAGCTGCCACTCTTCCGGGTATGGCACGTGCTCATAGATTTGCTAAAGATCACAGAGCAATTGGTCTTGGTGTTTTGGGATATCATTCGTATCTTCAATCTAAGCTAATTGAGTTTGAATCTATGGAAGCTAAGTTTGCTAACATATCAATCTTTAAAACAATCAAAGATAGATCTGATGCTACATCTAGAATGTTGTGTGAGACTAAAGGTATCACCTCAATTAGACCGGGATATGCTAACGCAACCCTGATTGCAATAGCTCCTACTAAATCAAGTTCATTTATTCATGGTCAAGTATCAATGGGTATTGAGCCTATTAAATCAAACTACTTCATAAAGGATCTTGCTAAAACTAAAACAGTATACAAGAATCCTTTCTTGGAAGCAGAACTTGAGAAGTATGGATTAAATACACCGGATACATGGGAAAGTATCTTAAAGAAAGATGGTTCAGTTCAGCACTTGGATTTTCCAACCAAAGCTGTATTCAAATCTTTCATTGAGCTTAGTCCTAAAGAAATCATTATTCAAGCTGCGGCAAGACAGAAGTATATTGATCAATCACAGTCTTTGAACTTAATGATTCATCCAAGTGTACCAGCAAAAGACATTAATCAATTATATTTATTTGCTCATGAGCAAGGTGTAAAAACTTTATACTATCAATTTAGTATGAGTAGTGCACAAGCCTTTGCAAGAAATATATTAGAATGTGCAAGCTGTGAAGGATAAATAAGGGGGAAGGTAACTTCCCCTTTTTTTTATATTAAAAATTTATAATATGAAAAGGAAAATATTGTCAGAGTGTTTTAGTATTGATATATATGAAACAACTATCATCCTCATGATAGGTGATTCTATTGAAATAATAAACAAATATGTTAATGACAATATTACTAAAGTAGATCTACTTGATACTGAAGGTTGTGTATTTGAGAATCATTTTGAAGGTGGTTTTCAATATTATATTGTCCTTGTTAGAGGAAAACTAACTCACAATCTAATAGCCCATGAAGTATTTCATCTTAGTTCTAGTATACTTAGAACTATAAATATTACTGATGAAGAAGCTACCGCTTGGGTAATTGGCTATATAACAGAATTGTTATATGCCTTCTTTAAAAAGAAACAAATAAGTATAGAATAATTGCATAGGGGTCCGGGGCTCCAACCCGCTTGGCTTGTCTCTCCCCCTGTGCAATCTTACTTAATGTAGAAGTTAGTTAAGTTAAGGAACTCATTATACTTCTTAATAGAGTACAATATTGGAATAACGTCTGCCCAGTTTTTGTAGAGTTTAAGTTCACCTGCTCTTGTACCTCTTTGATATACATAATCTGAGTCAGCATAAAATCCTTCTTTACCTTCAATTGCATATGCAATAGGTGACATTACAGATAAAGATAAAGCCTCACCAAATTCTCCTAAAGTTCTTGTAGAAGCAATTGGAGATTTAAACATTTGATATACTTGTTGTAAACCTAAAGGAGTAAATAGAATAAGTTCTTTATATGTTCTATCTGCTTGATATCTCATATAGTTTTCCATTCTCTTTTCAAACTCTGTATCATCATCATCATCAGCAAACAAGGCACCAAGAATACCATTAAGTGCAAAGGTTAGCATGATGATTCCAATTTCACCTAAAGTTCTATAAGCACCAAATAGTTTATCTCTTGCCCTTTGATCTCTCTGTGTTCCATCACCAGTATAACCATATTCTTCTAAAAACTGCTCTGTATGTTTGCCGTATTCAAACTGAAGTGTTGCAAGTTTCTTTGAACTAAACGCTAAGAACTTCCAGAATGATCTGTATCTACCTTCCATCCATCCTAAGTTTTCATCAAAGTATTCTCTACGGAATCTTGCTTTTATAGCAGGTGCAACCCATTTGTGGAATTGTGCAGCAAGTCTACCAACAGCATATGATTGAATAACCATTCTATCATCCTTAGCATAGTTACCATGAATCTGTTTATTTACTTCACGGATTTTGTTTCTAAGTTGATATCTGAAATCATCTGTAAATGCTTCTTCTTTTAGAATTTTAGATTTACCATTTTCATCCACATTCTTTCTATCAAGAGTAACAATGGTATCATAACCTGATTTTAGTTTTGCGTCTTTTGTTTCAGCATCAAATTCAAATGCATCATATAGAGAAATGATATCACCTGTGGCTTTATTCATAATCATAGTATCCATGAGAATAGCCATACCAATTTTAGTCTGAACATTATATTCAGCCGCATCTTGTAATACATAACCTAAATCAGCAAACATTCTAAAGTAAGATTTACTAATAGGCTCTGGACCATACTGAGTTTCACGTTGTTCAGCTTTACTATCCATCATTCTAAATAAATCAACTAAAGCCTCATATTTACTATTAGGTTTTTCTGGATCATAGTTGGCTTTATTAATAAACTTTTGTGAAACTGAACCTAATCTTACTACAATATCTGGTAAAGCTCTTTTATTAAATTCAAACTCAGCTCTTGTGTAGGCTTGGGTTGAAAAGAATCTTTTACCCAGTGCTTCAATTGAGTTGTTAATTCTACCCATGGCATAGTTATTAAAATTACCAAATGGGTTGAATGCTACATAAGATAAAGATGAATACTCCATCAAACCATCTGTAACTTTTTCAAGAAAGCCTTTAGTAATTCTATCATTATCATAGAATACCATAGACATCCACTTCTTTGCTCTAGTTACAACATTAGCTTGACTACCTTGCGTTTTACCTCTTGGAATAAATTTACCTTTACTCCACTTACCCAATGTAACTGCAGGATCTGCAGGTTGATAAGAGCGTTTTTCTAAAACTTTAATAAAAGCTTTAAAGGTATCTTCAGCAGAAGACATTACTTCATAATGTTCTGCCATTGCACTGAATTTCATCAATGCCGTTGCCATATCTTTATTTATTTCACCTTTTGAAGGTCTTGCTTCAATTGTTGCAAGTCTTCCTTTAAGTATGGGCATTTGATTATTAAAAGCATCTTGAGTAATTTGGCCCTTCTTTCTTCTTTCATTTAATGCATCTATTTCAGCATTAATAGCAGCTAATTCCTCATCAGTTCTTGCTCTACCCGTATAGAAAATAGGAAGTTGATCAACTAAATTACCATCTTCATCAAGTACAATTCCTCTTTGTTCAGCAGTTTCTGATACAAGATTTTTTACGCTTCTGGTTGCTTTAGACCAAACCTTTCCTACAATATTAGGCTTTGCTTTTACATCTTGAAAAATTTTACCTCTAACAACAGGAACCTTACCAAGCATTTGTGCTCTATGACCCATAGGCAATTTGTTAAGCAATTCTTCTTCATAGAATTTTACATAAGCTAGATAAAATTCTTTTTGTGCTTGACCTAATGCATCTGTTGGATTCATGATTGCTTTATACTTATCACTAAGCATGCTTTCACCAGTCCTTCTATTGGCATCATTAGCAACTCTATACTGAGGTTTTACAGCATTAAACTTTGCTTGCCTTACAATCTTACCAGTATAATTACCATTTTGATCTTTTACTGCATATGTATACTCTACATCATTATGATATTTAGCAATGAACTTTGCATATGCTTGAGAAGATACACTAGCTTTTTTCAACCATTTAACACTTCCAGTTGGTAGTGCCACATAGTATTGATACTTTGCTCTTTCTTTTTTGTATTCTTCTGTATAAGAATGATAATCACCATCAACAAGTCTGTCATCCAAACCTAATCTTTCTGCGGCCCAAAAAGCTGAATAATCTGCTTTAGCTTTTGCAAGTTTAATATTAAACTCTATATCTTCTTTAGAAGCTGTACTTAAGTCTGTTACATCTCTATATTCATAAGGATTACCATTCTCATCATAAAGTTTATCTCTAAGTTCTTGTTGTTTTTGAAAATATTGTCTACCAAGTCTTTTTACATAACGGTTTGTAAACTCACCATCTTTATCAAACTCAAGCATAAAATCATAGAGCTCTTGAGTTTTTTTATTGGGTGAAAGTTTTTGTAATCTAGAAGCAAGACCTGCAATAGTTCTATTTCTAGTTTCAACTTTATCAAGAATCTCTTGCATTTTTGCCTTACGGATCTTATCCATAACAGCAAGCATAGTATCTCTTGAAGTAGCAAGATCCCCGGTACCAAGTTCTAAGTAATCAATATCACGGGCATTCTTCATCAAATCATCAAGAACATCTTCAGTAAGATCATCTCTACTTGACCAGTTTCTAATTTGTTCTTTAACATAATTTGTTATAGCTTGGTCAATAATACTTTCTTGATTTGTATTATTGGCTCCTAAGTTATTTAATTGAGTCTGTAACTGAAGTATTAAAGATCTCTGTGTAGCATTTATTCCATCCAAATCTTTTACAGAATAAAGTCCTTCAAATGTTTTGATAAATCTATTAAAGTTTAGAACATAAGTAATATACTCGGGTTTATCATAATTTTTTGGATCATTCACATATTCTGTAAAACTCTTAATTTGTTTGAATGCACCTCTAAGTAGATCAGTAAACAGAGCGGCTCTAGCTTTAGGTCCTTCTGCCATTGCCATGTTAATGATATCAATAGTGCTTAGAATATTTTCTTGAGTTTGTTCTCTAGTTCTATCCATATAAATAGCACTCTTGATTTGCTCCATTGCTTTTAGCTTTGTAGTTAAAGCAAGTCTATAACTTTCAAGAGCTTGTGTAATTACTTGAAACTCAGTGTAAGGATCTACCACCTCACCAATCTCAGGCATCTTCTCAGCATCTGTAAGTTCTTTATCAAAATCTACAAGACTATCTACAGTATTGTCAATAGCTTTTTCAATTTGTTCTAATGAAACTTGATCTACATTTCTGGGAATTAGTATGTCAACATATAATTGATTTTGAGACATTGGATGTAAAACCCAATCATCTGAATTAAATTCTCCAGTAAATTCTTGCTCTGCCCCCTTACCTTTAACACCCACTTGAATATGAAATGTAGAAGCACCCATTTCATCCATATCTACTTCATAACCCATATTTTCAAGCATTCTTCTATACATATTTACTTGAAGTGAATGCTGGGCTTTTGTAGATAATTTTGATACAGCATCTTTGAGTTCACTTGTTTCATCTAACTCATATTCTCTATCATATTTTAAAGCAGTTTCTGCATTAGCTAATTCTCTTACACTATTCTTAGATGTCTTTAAATCAACAATTCTTAGTTTACCATCGGGTTGTACTACAAGTATATCAACTGAACCGGCTGTTTTTGTTTTCAAATCATAGACAACTACTTGAGGAATAGCTACTCCACCACTTCTTGTAATCTCCTTTAAGTTTTCTTGCAGCATTGCATATGCCTTTTCTGCTTGTTCTCTATTGAGAATTTTCATATCAGAAAATACAGCATCTAAACTTTTATCTGAAGTTAAACCTTGCAGTAACTTATCAAAGTCATTACCAAGATCAATATTTAACTTCTTATTGAAAAGATCATCCTCAGAAAGCTTTCCTTTAATTCTTTCTGTAGTTGACTTAAATGTTTCTGTTGTGTCTAATAGATTGTAGTATACGTGATTAGCTTCATTCAATACTACAATTGGTCCTGACATACCAGCAGATAATGAACCAACTTCTTCTTTTGCAGTTTGAGCTTGATGAAATAGACGGTTAATTATCTCTGCTTGTATTTCATTTGACTGACTAAGTGCATAGTCAACAGTTGATTGTAACTCAGGTGTAAGTGAAAATCTAATTCTTGCATCTGCTCTTGAGTCAGCATTGAACTTAATGTCTGAAGTGTTTAATAGTTTAGCAATATCAGATAAAGTTGTTGTTGGTTTTATATCTTTTGTATCAATGGTTATAATACCGGAACCTCTTGGTTCAATAACTTGGTCTTCTTCAAACCCTTCTTCTTGCTCCATAAGAGCAGTATCACCCATATAGTATGATCTATCTCTTTTAAAGCCTGAGATATCTACACCAGTTACATACTTGTGTAAGTTACTTACAATACTTGCAAACCATTTAAAGAAGTCTTTGATTCTTTCTAGGAAAGTCTTAGTTGGATTTTCCTCATACTCTTTTTTGAAGTGTCTTGTTAAAGCTTGTGTAACAAGTTCAAGGTCTCTGTGCTTTTGATTAAAACCTCTTCTATCTGTATATGAATCTTGAATCTGTTGATTCAATACAGGGAACATTGTTTTTGCTTCAGCTAATAAAGAATCAAATAATGCTTTGTTATCTACAAATAAAGCATCTGTAAATGGATGAAGCATTTCTTCAATTGCTGTTTCATCTGTAACTCTACCTTCAATTAATACTACCTGATTGGCAATTGGATCAAAATAAGATCTTACATTTTCAAAAGGCATATTAGCTTTTTGAAACTCAGGTAGATTATTATAATACTTTTTAGCATTAGCAACACTTGTCAATGCAACTTTAACATTAGGAAAAAGTCTCATTAAGTGCACTACTATATGACGGCTTCTTGTTTTATCCCAAGCACGTGTAGAATCAATGATATCTTTAGCACTAAAAATGTTTTGTCTAACCGTAATTCTAGAAGACTTTGCAGTATCTTCAAATACTACTGAGTCTAAAGGAATATTATTAAGATCTAAGTATCTTTTAATTTTATTCTTGTTACTTTGCAAGACAGCAAGATCATAAGCACGGGTCTGTTGAGTGGAATTATTTACATAGTATTCCCCTTTATACTTACTAATCAAACCCTTTCTGTAAAGATTACCCAGAATTGCTTCTGCAAAATCTCTTTGTTGGAGATTAAAAGCAATCTTTTTATTTTTTAGGTATTCTTTTGCTTCAGAAACTGTGGGAAAAGCTTCTGACTTATTTACTTTTTGCCAAGCCGTAATTATCCCATCAACCTGCATGTTGCTTTTGAAAGCACCTAATAGGTCTTTATATTCTTGGGTATTTCTGTTAAAACATGCCATATATCAAAGATAACAATTATTAAAGTGATCTAAAAATTCTTGTTCATTTGTGAACTCACTTTGTTCAAACATCTGAATAAAATCTTCCAAGTCTGTAACTTTGAACTTCATATCAGGGTTATCTCTGTGAGCCTTAAGTTTGTTTCTATTGTCTAATGCACTTTGGCTAAATGGATCATCAATATTAGTATCCCACCAATTAGTAAGATCTGAATATTTATTTTCAGCCGCATCATTATCTGCTAGTAAATTATTGAAGAAAGAGTTTGCAGAAATATCTATAAGCTTATTATCATCAATTAAATCCTGCTCAGCTGATAAATCCTCTTCAGGTTCTACAAGTGCTTCATTATCAATTACTTCTGTAGTTTCTTTATAGTCTGCAATATCTTTACCATTTACTTTGATACCTTTTTCTGTAGCAGAAACTGAATCTGTTGGAGAAAGAGAAACACCTTTTCCATCAATATCTATATCATATGAAGCATCTTCATTAAATCCATCATACGTCTTATCATTAGGATCTTTTGCATTAATGTCAGCAATAAAATTTCTTACGGCATTTATTGTAGGTCTTTCTCCAAAGATAAAACCAATTGCATTTTGAGCTGTAGATCCCATCAATTGCACTTCAACATATTCAGCATAACTACCAACCGCTTTATTATTATAGTTTATGATAGTATCCTTCGGAAAAAGAGTTTGTGTTTTTGAAAGTATAAAGTATTTGTACTTTGGACCTATATCAGTTCCTACATTTTGTCTAATAACCATTGGAAATTCTACTTCAGTATGAACATCAGAATCTTTTTTGCGGGGAATAAAATTTTTGAATCCTGCTGAACTAAGTATTTTTTTGTTCTCTGCTAACTTAGCTTTCCCATTCTTATCTAATTTTGAATTACCCGGTGTGTTTCTTTTTGCAGAAGAAGCCGGGCTTCTATCTAATCTTGAAAGACCTTTATATAAATCAACAATTAATCTTTGCGTGCTTGTAGATGCATCAACATATACGGGATTACTCAATACTGTTAAACTTGAACTAGAACCCTTTTGTTTAGTTTTACTTACTTTAGCTTTAGGATCAATGTTATAGTCAAATTCTTGTATTAACAGATCCCTAATGTATTTATAAACTTGAGGACTATGTTTTTTAAGATCAACTAATTCAGGAGCAGTAATTAATGTTTTTGGAAAAATTACAGTCTTTTTATTAGCAATCAAATTTGAAATTTGCTGTACTTGAGCATCAAAAGTAACTGAAAATTCTCCATATTCAGAATCATTAATATGTGAAGATTCTCCAGAACCTAGATCTTTTTTGAATACAAGACCTAAACTATTAGATAAATTTCTAATTGAACTATTTCCAACAGAACCTTGTTTTTCAATATTATCTGCAAATACATAAATTGCTTCAGGATTAGAATTAGCCATCTCTTTAGTAAATACTTTACTTTCAATAGTAATTCCTTTAAACTCAGGAGAATATATTGGAGCTTTTACTTTCTTCAGAATATATGCATTTGGTGATGATGTCAAATAACCTTGCATAAAATCAATTACAAGATTATCAAGTGACATTCCAAAGGTTGACATAAAGATTGTATCATCTGGTCTTTCCATTGCCACTTGTACTGTATCAATATGAGACAAGTAATTATCAAGAGCAAGAGGAGCAATAGCTTCAACTATAGATTTATAACCTTGCTGTAGACCATCTTTAACCATCATATAATGAACTAATGTTTTAGCATCAGCTCTTGTCACAGGATCTGCATAAAGAGTCATGAAACCATTCTGAATATCTAACTTTTGAGAGTCATTATATCTAAGGAATGTGTTAGAACTTGCTAAGTTCAAACCTGTTTTATTTCCTTCTAAGTTTGCTTTTTCAGTTATAATAAATGAATTGAGGAAATAATTATCTGCACCAGCTTCTGTTTGTCTTAGTCTATCAATAACTGAAACAATATTCTCTACACCTTCTTGATTATAAATTAAACCATTAGATAAACTAGCTACAGACTGTGCATTATTAGCCATACCATTATGCATGTAAGCTTTGATGGTTAAGTAAGATAAGAAGTCTCTTGCAACCTTAGCTTTAGTTTTATCTTTAATTTCACCAGGTAGTCTATTGATTGTTGATTGGAAGATAACTTCACTAGTTACTCTTCTAAATAGAGGGCTTGCTGAAAGAACTACTTTAGGTAATAACTTTTCAGTGAACTCTTCAAATCTTTGAAGATATCCCGCTTGCCAAGTATTTCCTTTAAATATTTTTCTAACATCAACCATTGGCTTATCGGTACCAAGAGCTTCATACTCTTTATCTGAAAGATTTATTCCTAATTTTTCAATAGCTTCATTTCTATCATCAATTGCTTCTAAACCTTTTCCAAGACCATTGGTAAGATTTAATAGCTCACCCATGTATCTTGTGGTATTTGCTAACTTAGAAGCATTTAAAAATTGTTCAAGAATTGAAACTTCTTCAATAACATCCATTGAAGTAATTTCTCCACTTTCTCTTAAAGCATTTTTGTCTTCCTCGTTCATCTTAGAGATATCTGTTTTAAGCATAGGTGCTTCAATTGCACTCATTAACAAATCTTGTGTTACAGATACTCTTTTACTTCTTTCTTCAACTTCTATAAAAGTAGTTTGTAGATCTGAAATTCTATCTCTAATTATTCTGTCTACACTTACCTTTTCTTCTTCTCCAGCATTAGCTTGATTAAAATAAGCTTGTCTGATTATAGGATGGTTAACAAGAAGAACGCCTGTTTTAACAGGAACACCTAAAGCAACTAAATTAGCTACAACAGAAAGTGCATTGATATTAAGACCAAGCTTAGCTAACAATCTTTCTTTAGCGTTATCCGTTGCTGCGGTAATTAAAGCAGATATGATATACTGAGTTCTTTGTCCTTGACTTCCATTCTCATATAATTCATAAGTATTTTTGAAGCTATTAAAAGTTGCACCACCAAATTTAATTTGAGGTAATGTTTCTTCACCAGCAAGTTTATTACTTGCAATCTTTACATCATACTCTTGAAGTAAGTTCAAATACAAGTTAGGTAATACAACAGCTCCAATTGATCTAGAACCTTCTTTATTATTAGCAAACATTCTGAGCTTACCATAAAGGTTATCTACATCAATACCATCTTCTTCAGAAAGTGCAGCCCATTCTGGTAATTCATATTTAAGCTCTTTCCATAGTTCATCTAATACAACCAAATCAGCAGCTTCATAAGAAATTGGAACAGCTGTCTTTTGAAGACCGTTCTCATCCAATGCATGTTTGCCTGTATTTACAGTTGTAGTATTACCATTCTTATCTAAGAACAAAGGCTTTCTTTCTGTAACATTATCGTTACCCATTAATGCAAACTTGTAATCAAGAATATCATTATTGATTGCAGCTGCATATGGTTCATGACCAAACTTCTTTCTATAGGTAGAGTACTCTGCATAGAAACGGGGCATACCAAGAACAGATAATGCATTGATTGCATCTTCTGTAAATCCTTGTGATCTTGCACCAACTGTTTGTTCTGCGGTCAAAGGATTGGTAGTACCTATTCCTTTGAACTTATATAAAGCCTCACCATAAATAGAATCAGAATCTTTTACTTTTTTATTTACATACTCCACATAATCTTCAAACTGTTCTTTCTCTGTTTTAGCCTTACCGTATTCAAAGAACTCCCCGCCCTTTTCAAAGAACTCTTTGAATTGAGTGTATACCTTATCAATATCAAAGTCAGCTCCTGATATCTCAATAAGTTCTCTTGCAAATACACCAGATGAACCGTAAACAGCAGGCATAAAATCAACCCACTTAACGTTATAGGTTGAGTGGTTATCCTGTGAAGGAATACGTACAGCAAACATCTTTCCAACAACATCAGGAATACTCTTACCTTTTTGTTGAAGTTCTGACATTACTTCTTTGTGATGAGGTGGTAATAACATCTCACCATATTTTTGTCCAGTTGCTTTTCCTTTTGAGTCATACTCTTTCATGTTGTGTCTCAAACGGTCAATTATTACAACACCCGTACCTTTAGATTTTTTAACAGCATCTTTTAGACCAGCTAAGTTCTCATCATTTCCTGGATAAGATCCTTCATCAATATTAAATAAAATCTGTGGCTTAGAAGACATTGCTTCATATTGAGCTTCTGTAATAATCTCATGCTTATCAGGCATTCCATTTTCATCCACCGAAAGAACACGTCTGTAAATTCTAACACCATAATCTGAAACAAGAGAAATTGTAGCACCCGGAACTTTTTCACTAAACACACTCTTACTAAAATAGCTCATAAATAAGTTTAAGAACTTATCATAAGTAAGAGGATTGTTCAAATTATATTTTTGGTTACCTGATTCATCAAGAGAAAACAACTCCATCAAGTGACTTGATGAACCATTAGATGCAAGACTTGCTTCAGCATATCTTAAGTATGTATAAAGATCTGCAGTAATTGCATTCTCTTTAATACTCTTATGAAGTTCATCCATTGCATACTCCACATCAAAAGAGAATACTAAGTTTCTTTTATTAATGTAGTTTAGATCACCTCTATCTCTAGTTGCTTTATGATAAGCAGTTCTTACGTCACCAAGAGATAATGTTTTACCATTGATAACTACTTCGGTTTTATCATCTTGTTCTGATGTGACTAATGATTTAACCTGAGTAGGATCAGTGATAACTGTTTTATTTGATGGGTTAATTACTTGTAATCCTAGGAAGTTAGCATTAAGAGTAACTGATTGTTCCTTAGTTAAAGGATTAGTAGTACCTGTAAGACCATGAATGTTAGATACATTCTTCTGCATCATCTTCAAAGCAGAACGTGGTGCTGCTACAGCTACTGTATCATTATCTCTTTCAAAAGCTTCAAGCTTTACTCTTAAATTATGAAGAGCTACCTTGTTTGGTTTAGGAATGGTATATTGTCCATTCTCATCTTTCATAGAGGTAAACTCTGGTAAAAGAGGAAATGCTGACATCTTAACAAATGTCTTTCCATCTGCATAAACAAGCTTTTGAGAGTTAAGCATTTCTTGTCTCTTAGCATAACCTGTAGACTCTTCAGTTCCAAATATATCTTCTGCAGTTACTTCTTCACCTCTCTCAACTCTATCAAATAATTCTGCTTGTGCTGCAGTAAGTTTACCAAATCCGTACTGGAAATTACGGAAAGCTTTGGTAGTCATCCATAACTGAGCATCAGCGTTTTTAATTTGACCATCATTATGTGTAGCATTAACAGAAGGTTCTGTCATTTCAAAAATTGAGAACTCCTGCAAAGGTTTATAAATACCATATTGCGGAGCAGCAACAGAACTTGCAGCACTATAGTAAGAAGCAGATTGAGCCTTTGCTCTTTTAACTTCATCAACAGCATCTTTTAAACTATATGCACTATCACCTAATAAAATTTGGTTGATTGCTGTAGTATTAATGTAGTCATTAAAGAAGATTTGTCTTAGATTATAATCTTTATCTTCTGGTAAAATGTTTAACAATTTTCCGGATTTTACAGTTTCTGGTGTAACTGTACCAGAACCTGTTTGAATACCGTAGGATAGGAAAGTTCCCAATCCACCTTGTTTACCAATAAGTTCATCTAAGGTAATATTAAACTCATTGAACTCTTGATTCAATCTATTTTCTAAGAATGCTTTGAACTCTGATTCTTTGATACCAAGTTTATCTAAGGTTTCTTTAAATGTAAGTCCAGCATATTCAGGAGAACGTGCAGCTTTAGTTAATGCATCTAAATAACCTTCTTGTTTAAATCCACCTATTAATGCTGCTGTTTCTTCTTCTAAATTATAAAGTTCTAGATCTACAAAATCATACATGTACATAGGTCTTTTACCTTGTAAGAATTTCCTCTCATTGTCTGATTCTACATAAAACTTTTTAGTACCTACTCTTACTTCATATTTGAACTGATCATTTTTAACTAAAGATATAGAACCTTTTAAATCTTCAAATATTCTTTCTCTATTTTCAGGAGTTACTCTTACAAGACCACGGCTAATAATTTTCTTAGTAACAGTCTTCTTTCCTTCTTTAGTTGTAATAACAGCATCCCTTGCTACACCAACTGAAGTAAATTTAATAAACTGTTCTGCAGCCTTTTGATCATAGATTACACTTGATTGTTCACCTTTTTCAATTCTATCTAATTTAATATCAGAAGTTTGAATTGATACTGTACCCTGACGGCTTTCTTTCTTTTGACCAAGTGGACTTAATAATACACCCGTCTTATGGAAATTGAAAGCTCTTGCTTTATCAACATTGCTTGAATCAACATTGATTGGAATAATTTCTTCAGTACCAGTCTCACTATTTGGAATAGCAAGTGCATTGTAACCAACATGCAATTCTTGAGTTGCAGTATCTGGGTTTGATTCTTTTTGTATTCTAACAAACTCTGCAGCAATATTATTTATAATACTATTTATGGCAGTATCTGTAAGAACAGTTCTTCCAGCTTTATCTTTTTCAACAGCTTTAACTACAGGTAATGCCATCATATCACCTGTATTTGATGCTTCAAGTACACGTAATAATACGGGAGCAATAGCTGCTTTATCTATATTACCATCTTCTTTTTCCCAAACAACACTTGTTATTGTACCACCTTTTGATTCAACAGCATATGTATAAGCATTAATAAGATTAATAATAAATTCTCTTGGTGTTGAATCACCGTAGGTTTTACCATTTGCATTAGTACCAGATGTTTCTGCTAATAAACCGTTATCATCTACTTCAATATTACCAACCTTAGATCCGCTAATTCTCAATATTCTTAATCTACCTTCTGCAGAAAGCTGTTTAAATGCTTCACTATTTAATAAGAAGTTGTTTGATAGATATTCATCTGATTTCTTAAGCTCTTCAATTTTATTTCCATTACCAGATACATCATTTAAAGATTCAATTTGTTTCAAATGGAAAGAAGGTAATTGATGAGCATATACTAAATCACCATTAGGATTCTTAAATACAGATGCTCCAACGTTCTCATCAAATTCAGCATTAGCTAATGCAATTTTTCTAAGTCTGTTTTTAACACCTTCCTCACCTATAAATAAATCTTGCTCAGACTTAATAGCTTTTCTAATTTGTTCTAGATCTTTCTGATCTAATGGTTTTGCTGATGAATTTGCATCAAGTAAAGCCTTCTGATATTTTTCAAGCTCTTTTATATTTTTACAAATACTAAACTCAATAAACTTAGGACTTAATGAAATACCCACATACTCTTCAAGCACTCTTGAAAAGTCTTGAGCTACTTCGGTTAACTTTTCATTAGATATTTTTTTCTGAGGTTTATTTGTATCAATACGTTTTTCAAGTTCTTCTAAGGTATTCTCAACAGTTTTAATTACACCAGCATCTGTTCTTAATTTTTTAGATTTTTGAATATAAGCTTGTCCCCATCTGTCTACTTGTGTATTAGCATCATCTCTATTTGCTGCAGTATAAGTATATACTTGATTTCCTGAAGTTCTATGTATGAACAAGTAATCTACTCTAGCATTTTCAAAACCTTTTAATACAGCTTGTAATAATAAAGGTCTCTTAATTCCTTGATTAATATCTTGTTCTCTAATTACTTCACCATTTTTAAACCTCTCAATAATCTCTGCTGAGTATTGAGGTAATGCACCATTCTCAAGTTGATTGTCCCAAGTAATTCCTAAATCAGCAAATAACTTATCAACAACAGCTTTTGTCTGTGGGTTATTTATACCAAAGTAATATAACTGTTGTAAAATTTTGACTGGATCATTTTGATTTTTTACAGCCTTTAAGAAACCATTGTAAGCTGTAGCAAAATCAACAGTTACCATAATTGACTCACCTGTTCCCGGAATAATGTTTCCTTTATCATCTTTCTGTGGATCAATTAAGTATGTATTACCAAACTCATCTACTTCAGAAAGTGTGGTAGTACCAATATACTTTCTTAAGAAAGTAGATAAAGAAGAGAATCCTCCAATACTAGTTATATCTTTATCATACTGATCTGTAGTGCGTAGTCTATCACCAACTTGTTCTTCAACATCATCAATATCTTCCTCAACCATTCTTGATTTAATCTCATAGTATTTAAGTTCATCATAAACACCTTCTTTAATAAAATCAGGAAATTCATTAAAAGCTTTTTCAATATCTCTTAGCTTTCTTTTTTGTTCCGGTGTAAGTTGTCTATCATTATATGCCTCCCTATTGGTGCTATAAAGCATTTTGTATTTAACAAATGTTTCATTTACAGCACCCTTAAGATTAAAGTTTGCATTTTTATTTTCCTGCTCAAGCATAATAACTCTTGCAGACATAGAAGAAATCAATGTTCTAACAAAAGTATTATCTAAAGTTCTATATCCGAATTGACCACCATCACCTTCAACCATTTCAACAGGGATAATCTTGTTGGCATTTAATGTAACACCTGTTGCAAGACTATCTGTAAATCTATTATTGATTGGAGATGCTGACTTAAATTTACCTGAATCAATATTGCGGAACAGATCTTGGAGTTCATTAGGAGAATATCTATTGAACAAAGATTTAATCCACTCAATGATTCTGTTAAAGAAGTTTTTGATTGCAGAATCTGTCTTAGTAGATCTTGGATCCTTCTTAAATTTCTCAAACTCATCAGCCATGTATTCTTCATAGAACTCTTTCTCAAGAGCTTTTCTACTCATTGCTTTATATGAGTCTGCAGAATTTCTGAACTTCTCTAATTCTTCTTCAAATTTATTTCCAAGCTTTCTTTTTACTTCTGCTTCAGCAATCTTATAAAGTTTGTCTTGCTGTGCATTTGAAAGTAAACTTCTGAATACACCGTGGAATGCCTCATGGTATTTATACGGTGATCTAGCACCTGTGTATAAAGTACCTTTTACAGTCATTCCCCCAGCAATAGCATTCATTGAAAGAACAAAAGCTCCAACTCTAACACCATTAACAACAAGGTTATCTCTTAAGTTATTAATATCCTCAATGCTAATAAAGTCTGGCAAATTATCATTAGCCCATGATACAAACTCATCAATATCAGCTACTTCTTGTTCTGAAAGTTTTTCACTGATAATCTTGTTAGCAAGAAGTTTTCTTTCAATCTCTCTATTGCGTGCTATAAGTTTAGCTCTCTCATCATTTTCTTCAATGAGGAGCATTGCCTTACCCATGTTAGGTTCTTGATTATCAATGTCAGCTTCAATTTGTTTAATTCTTGCTCTATTCTTTTCTAGTTCCTTTTTAAGATCTTGTAGTGTAGAACTAACATTATTGTCTCTTTGTACTTTGCCGGCAAGTAACTGAATAGTAGGTCCTGCAGTAGCATTCTTAACCATTCTTTCTTCTCTTGCTGTAAGTTTTTCACCTCTAGCAATTTTGTTTGCAACTTGCTGTTTCATCTCAAGAGGAAGTTCTTTGAAGTCCGCTTTTGCAAATTCTTCAAATACTTCATCAGACATGTCTAACACACTATCGTAAGCTTCTTCAGCAGTTTCATTTTTGAGTTCAACTAGAATTTCATTAATTCTTGCAGTCTTACCTGTAAAGATTGCTTGCTCTTCAGTTGTTAGCGTTTGATTATTTTTAATCTTGTTGGCAATATCATAAAGAACTTCTTCGGGAACAACACCTGTATTAACAAAAGTTTCAAAAGTATTTGGTGTAGAACTAGAAGCAAATAACTTAGCTTCTGCAATTACATTTGCATCAGCAGTTAATTTGAGACTAATCTTACTTCTGATATTTGATTCAATTGTAGTTGTAGTGTTATCTAATATTGTATCTAAAGAAGTAGTGTTAGGAAAACTTGCTCTAACATTATTTATTGATAGTTTAAGTTTTGTCCATTCTGGGATCTCTACTTTGTCACCTTTCTTCTTTTTAGCCTCAATGTCTGCTTTAGCCTTATCAATACCTTTCTTTTGAAGATTATCTAAAAGTCTTTGGATAATATCTGGTTTTTCCTGTCCTTCATAATCTAAAGTACCTTGACGTCCTTCAACTAAATAAGATTTACCAACTACAAATTTGGCTTTTTTATCATAGAGTTCTGCTCTGAATGTACCATCAGCATTTACATTTATCTCAACTGTATAACCTTCATTTGTTGAAATAAATAGTTTTTTATTAAAGTCTTTATTAAATTCTATATTAAAGTTTTTGTCTTTAATTTCTTTAGTCTCTAATGAACCCTCACCTTGAAGATTTTGATTGATTGTTTTTACAGCTTCTGCAACAAGTTCTCTACCTAATTCAAATATTTGATCTTCACTTAATCTAGTTGCTTTCAAAGGAGCTCCAGTATAAATACCATTTGGCATCTTAATAACTGCCATGTATCTCTGTTCTGTTTTTAAAGCATTTAATACAGAAGGTTGAGTTGCTAACTCAGCATTCAAGTTTTTTATAAACGCTTCTTCTTCATCAATATCTTCAATATCAGTAACAATACGTGTAGATACTGCACCATTTTTTAATTTATCATTGATAAATAAAACTCTTACACCATCAACAGTATTGTAAGTTAACTCTTTTACTGATTTTGCTTCAGTCTTTAAATCAGGTAGACCTACAGCCAGGGTTGTACCAAATTCAGGAAAAGCACTCATTGGAAATACTCCAAAGTCTTGACCTTGCATTTTATCTGATACCTGATCAACAAAAGCTTGCTGAATTGCAAAGTTGTTTATAATATCATCTAGTGCAGTAGCTTGTTGATTTTCATAAATAGTAAACGTGTTCTCAATTATCTCCTTTGTCAAATTCAAAGGACTAACTACTTGATTGTTCTCATTCAAGAATTGTATAGAACCTGTTCTAATAAAACCAAATACTCCTTCAGGATGACTACTAGGAGCCATTCCTTTATCAATGAGGATTCTATTGATTCTATCTTCAGTATCTTTTGAACCAAAAGAAAGACCAACAGCAAAAGGTTCAGTCATTCTTTCTATATAAGGATTGGCTTCTCTTTGATTACCTTCTTGATCTACTGTTTGATATTTCTTACCAGTACTTTTACCACCTCCCGGATTTCTTGTAATTACTAAAACAAGATTAGATCTTTCTTCAGGAGTTATATTTTGCAATATTGTTTTAAGTCTAGCTGTAGCAATAAGAGGAGTTTCAGCAACTGCTGTACCTAATCCATTAGCTAATGGGTAAATATCAATTGCTTCAGAAACAAGCAACCTTGATGCTGATTTTGGTACTTTTGAAAAATTAAAAGCATCTAAACTAAACTGATTCTTAAATTCAACTTCAGTTACTTTTTTAGATAACTTGTGTCTGTCTTGTTTAGATTGACCCGGTTTGATTTCATCCACAGGGAGTAAGAAAAGTTTTTTACCTTTCTCTACTTCAGCAGGTGTACCAATAACCATATATCTATTACCATCCTTGTCACTCACAGTTGTACCATATGAAACTTCCATTCCTCCAAATTGGAATGTTGTAGTATCTGGAGTAAACTCATCTAGTTTCTTTGCGGCTGATCTAGCTTGATTAATATTTGAATATGTTACATAGTCTTCAACACCCGCTGCATTTGTTTTATCTGTAGGAACAATATTTCCTTTTTTATCTCTTACAGAATATAGAGTTGCAATTTCAAGTTCACCGGTATTTGGATTTGGAACACTGGTTATTAACTCTACAATCTGGAAATTATTATAAGTATCATCTACTACTTTATACTTAACACCAGGATCTCCAATATCAGCATCTTCAATATCACCTGTTTCAAAATTAGGTTCTACTTCAACAAAATCAGAAAACTTAGCATTACCTTTATCCAGAACCTTTCTAACAATATCATTAGTTTGTTGTTGTTCAAGCCAGTTTTTGAATCCTACATCTTGTAAAAAATCAGCATCTGCTGTTTTTTCATCTTGACCAGATTTAATCAGATCTTTATACCATAACTTTTTTAATGCTTCATAAGTAGTAATGTAATCTTTTGCTTCACGTTGACCAATCCAAGCATTCATTGCTTCCGGCACTTTACCCAAATTCACTTGACGTGCTGTATATTCTCTATACTTTTTCTCAAGAAGCTCTCTAATTACAGGATTAACATTTTTCTGAGTACCAAAGATTTCTACATCAGGAGTATTTTCAGCAAGTTCTACTTCAGAAAGTATATCTTCAATATCCCTTTTCTTACTTTGAGTTTCTTTATAATCTTTTTTCTCTTCTTCTGTTTGGCTAGTAACTTCTGGAGTAACTGCCATTTTGTAAATATTAATTAAAGCCTGAATCTCATCATATAGATCTTTATCTGAAATTTGATTTACTACACCATTCTCAGTAAAGAATGTCTTCAATACTTCAATATCACCATTTGCCATGAACTCTTTTACTTCATTAGGATCTGGATAGACATCTAACTTAGCAAGTTCATTTAAGAATTGATTGATTTCAATCTTACCTACATAGTTCTTTATAGAGTTTCTAAATACCTCAGCTCTATTCTTGTAGATATTTTTCATGAAGTCATAACTTCTCTTACGGATTTCATCAAATCTTTCAGGGTTGTTCATGTACTCAATAGACTTATTGTATGCTACCGCTCTTCCTTTAAGTTCACGGTAGTCTACAATTTTCTTAAGAGCTTCAGTTACTTTATCTGGATCTGAAAATGAATCATTAGTTTTAGCAAGTTTCTGTACATACTTTTCAAAAACTGATTTTAACTTACCGGCTTTTCTTCTATCAAACCCACCATCTTTAGTTAAATTCTCTTCAGCATATAATACAGATAGAATACCATTAAGACCTTCAAGCTTTGCAGTTTTAGATTCAATGATATCTTTATTTTCTTTAGGATCTAAAGTTCCTATCTCAGCAACTAATGTTGCAATTTCTTTTTGTAATGAACCTTCATCAAGCAATACTGTAATATCACTTGCAGCCATCTTACCTACAATAGGATCAGATGCTAATTCATCATAAATTTTTTCTGATCTCTCAAGAGCTCTCTTAAATCCATCCTCAGTAAACATGTAAAGATATCTTGCATGTTCAAAAGACATTTGTTTAATCTTCTCTTCATTCCATTCTCTTGATCCAAACTTATAAAGAGAAGCATCAAAAGGATTTTCAAATCTTGATTTATTTTTAAAATATGAATCTTCCAATTGGTCAATTGTAGATATCATATCAGTCATTCTTTGTCTAAGTTTACCAGACTTGATTTCAGATTTCTCTGAAGGAAAAGCTTCAGATAATTCTTCATCTGTCATTTTTAAATAGTCTTCAAACTGAAGTCTAAACTCACCACCTTTATTATTTGAAAGAACTGTATAGATTGCTTGGAACTTAGCAAAGTCTTTAGCATCAACAAAATCAAAATTAGATTGGTCAAAAGCTGCTTGCATCATATCACTGCTTGCTTGCTTTTGTGAAACAAGATTTGTTTTGTTTACATCAAAGATTGATTCCATTGGGTTATTTGCAGTAACCTCATAAGCATCATTCATTGAAGTAACTAAACCATCAATAAACTCTTGTTTGTTTTTCTTATATTCTTCATACTTTGTTTTCTCAAAAGTTCTTTGATATAAAGCAGGAACTCCTTGGAAAAACAATTTTTGTGGTCCTTGTGCCAAACCTCCCATCAAGAAACCGGACATAAAGGTGTCAAATCCCTGTGCATTAAATTGTGATGCCATGGCAGAAGAAACTGAACCGGCAAGTAAATCTTGACCGCCAGATGCAGGATCTTCTAATAAAGACTGATGATAGTATTTTGTACCATGAGAAATTGCTTCTTGAGTAACTTCTTGAATACCTTCACTTAAGTTTGCAGCAAAATATCTCAATGAAGATTGTGCAGCTAATTTAGCACTTCCTCTCACACCGGCTGCTTTCATTCTTGCCAAGTATCCTGTGAAACCAGTTCCAGCATCAGCAAAAGGTCTTGTTGCTATTTTACCAGCAGTTCTTGCACCTTGCGTTTTAATAATTCTTTTTCCAAGACCATCAACATTATCTCTAAGTATTCTTGATAAACTTCTATTATATGCTCCAAAAGCATTACCTAATAAAAGTTGGTTTGAAAGATAAATGGTTGGTGTATTTAACATTGTTGTATAGAAGGCCGCTCTAGAAGCTTTCTCTGCAACATCTTGCATTTGAATATCTGTTAACTCAGCTCCATTATTCTTTTGAGACATTAATGCATAACCATTGGCAAATTGTTGGTCATATACCATACCACCTTCCATTTTAGACTCAGCAAGAGCTAAATTGAAAGATCTCAAATCTCTATAGAAACCGCCAAAGCCTTTAGCAACTTTGGCCATATTACTAAGATTTTGAACACCATTTTTTGCAGTATTCAAACTCTTAATTGCTTGCATCGTTTCAGGAACAATCATTCTACCTAAGAATTGACCTCCTGTTTTTAATGCCGTATAAAAATCTTTAGCTTCATCAACAGTCCTAAGACTTCTATACATATTTCTGGTAGCATTAGCCATTCTAGTAACACTAAAAGTATTAGCCAATGTTTTACCTAAACGGGCCATATTAAAGCCTGTTCTTGCTACAGCTGTTGCATCTGCTGCAGGATTTAAAAAACCCATTGAAGCGGTAGCTGCAAAAAGAGCTGCTTCTTCCAAAGCAATTTCACCAATAACACCGGATGTGTATGCAAAGTTTAAAATTAAATTATTTGTCCAAGCTACAGCTCCTTCTCTAGATGAACTACCAATACGCATTCCATCAGCATATTCTCTTGCAGAATCTAAATCCATTCCGGCTATATAGCTAGATGCTCCTTCTCCTAAATCTGCCCAAGATCTAAATCCTGATACAAAGCCTGTATCAAATAAATTACCAAACTGCTCTTTCATTCTAACAGCATCATCCCACCAAGTTGAATTAGCATTATAGTATTCTTCATTATTGGCATATGGATGCCATCCTAAATTAGTAAATTCGGGATGTTTGTAGTATCTATCAAAATTATGTGATCTAATACCAGCATAAATAGGATCAGCAATTTTAGTTTCACCCGTAGGTTTAGCTGTAAAAGGAACCATCTTAAATGCTTTCATTATACCTTCAGGTGTTGACATACTTGGACCAGTCCTTTGTCTATAAGGATTATAAGTATCTGTAGCCAGTGTAGGTCTTGGGTCATTCATATTACCAAGAGCACCAGCTGAGAACCTGTTAATTTGGTTAGCATGTGCATCCAACATTGCCTGATACTCAGGAGAAATTCTTTGTGTAAACTCCGGTGTATCAGGTGGGTTTATAAATTCATCAACAGATTGAAATTCAAACCTATTGCTTGAAGGAACTAAAGGATCTACACTAGGTAATGCCCCATTGTTTTCTAGTTGTTGTGTAATGTTATCCGCCATTATAAAAGATATAACTATTTTTTACCTTTAAGTTTTTTGTGTTCAGCTTGAGCTCTATTTTGTTGTACAGCATTAGAATCTAAAACACCAATATATTTTGATGTCAGTTCATCTATAAAACCAATAGTCTCATTTCTTTCATTCATTAATTCAGTAAGATTTTGTGTCTCCCTACCTATTGGATCAAAATTACCATTTAAAGGGTTATATTGCAAAGGTATGTATTCTCCAATGAAATTACTATTTGCATCTTGATAAACTCTAAAAGTTCCACCAGCATCTACAGTACGTACCATCTGCTTTTGAGGGCTATACATAATTTCATTTCTTACTGCTGAGAAATTGTATTCACCAGCCTTTTTAGGATTTCTATCCTCAGACTGAGGAAAACTTAAAGTAATAGTTTGATATTCTTCAATATCTTTTAAACCAAGACTTCCTGGTTTTTTCTCACTACCTTGTAAACTCTGCATCCACTCTGTACTAAATGTTAATACATAAGCAGCCTTTGTCTTACCAAGACTTTCCTCTCCCGTAGGTCCATATGCGGGAGCATAACCAATAGTGACTGTTGGTAAATTTGTTTTAGCAGCTTTTGGATCTCTAGCAATTCTAGCCATATCCTGATACCAAAGATCATAAATCTTCTGAGCTTTTGGATCAGTTGAATTAAGATTTACAACATCAGGACTCATCTTTCCAATATCACCTCTGTGATAAATTAAATTTTGACTAGGGGTAGTTTTAACTTGATTGATAAGTTCTGATACAGCTTGAATTTGACTTGGATCCTTTTTCATACTAATAGGGTCCACAACAGTTTCATAGAAAGGATTTTTTAATGCATCTCCAGTATTCATATCTTTTAAAGACTTCCCTCTTACATACTGATAAGGATCCCATGGTTGAAACATTCTTGCATCACCTTCTTTTTTAACACCTTCTTTTTCAGCTTGTGTTTCTAAACTACCATTGAGAGTATCATTAATCAAAAGTTTTTGTCTTCTATATGCTTCTTTAGCTGCTTCTGTAGCTTTTTTATCAGAAAACTCTGTAACTCTTCTTGAAGGATACTCATAATCTCCAGGTCCTACTTTTATCATACCTCTATCGGTATCATATTTTGTATAGGTAACTTGAAAGTTTTCATTAGCTCCATTACCACCAATATTAAACCAACCTACAGGATCAGGATTTTTGAGTTTTCCTGATTTAGCTAATGCAACATAGTTATTAACAAACTCTGCTTCTGATTGAAAGTGTAAAGCTCCATTTGAATTTGTTGTGATAATCTTTGGTGCACCTAGGTCTAAATCATTTTTAACCTTAGTAACATCTTTATTTAAATCAGTCTTTAATATCTTAGTAAAGTTATCTAAGTATATTTGATTACCCTGAGATATTAAATTATCAAACTGCATTCTTCTTGCAGTAACAGCTTCAAAATCTGAAGACATTTGTTGATAATCTGCTCCATTATTTCTTTTTACAAAGTTTGGATTATCCTTCAGTAATTGCTCAGAGTCTCTGAACTTATTTGCCATTTGTTTATAAAAGTTATCTGCAACACCAGCATTTTCTGGTTTTAGCAATAAAGCTTTTATTGTTGGCAAATCTCCTTTAATGGACTCATTAACAGTATAAAAATTATTCTTATTAGGTTGTACTTGCTCCAAAGCTCTTAAAGAAAGATCAACCTGCCTTTCAGTTACATCAGCTCTTAAAGTTTCATTTTTTGAATTAATGATTTTAATATAATCAGCTGTTTTTGGATCAACAGGTTTACCTGTATCTGGATCAATTAAAGCTTCTTCAGTACCTGTTTCATTAAAGTTTGCACCGCCCCCAAATAAATTATCTAAAACAGATTGAAAAGGATTATTAATCTTGTATTTTTCTTTCTCAAGTTCAATTCTATTCTTTTGTTTTACATCCTCTAAAATAAGATCATTTTGAAATTTTTGAGCAATTGTAGCAAAGTCATGTTGGAATTGAAGTTGTTGCTTTTTATATTCATTAACTTTTAACTCACGGCTTTTGTTAATATTTGAAAAGGCAACTGCTGCAGCACTCAAATCTGTTTGTAGGTTATAACCCATTAGCAAATTATAGGCTCTATTTAAAAGACCTTGCGTACTTTGATCTGGACTACCTTGAGAATTTTGAAGTGTTTCTTGGGTTGTCTTTAAACCCATTAAAGCAGCATCATAAGATCTCTTTTGTTCTTCAAATTGTTTTGCTTCATCTGAACCAGGAATTAAACCAGAACCTTTTACATACTCATCCCAGTTAATATTTACATTCTTTAACTGTTCAACTTTATCTTTTTCCTTTACAGCTCTTGCAGCCAACTGTTGTTCTACTCTTGAAATAGTTTCTTTAGCCCAAGCAGCTTGACCTTCATCAACAGAATTAAACTGACCCGCATCTATACCATCTTTGGCAAAATCTCTTGACTTTACATAGGCGTCTGTATAGTAAGCTTGTTGAACCATAGGATCATCAAGCAATGCTTTAGATGCCATTCTATATGCTTGTTCTGTAACAAGATGGCCATTTCTATCTTTTATAATCCAGTAACCACCGCTTCCATCAGGTTTTGTATCTACATATTCTTCAGTAACATCAAGACCTTGCTTCTTTAAATACTCAATTGCTTTTTCATTTAAGTCAGCATCTGGTGTATAACGTGGTGATCCCATAGTTAATGCTTTATCTGCAGAAGCATTCTTGAAATCTTCCATTTGATATTCCAAAGCCTTTACACCAGTTTGCCAATATAACTCTCGTTGATCTTTATCAGGAGAGTTCATTAGCATATTGCTGTATTGCATTTCATTTTGATATTGTCTTGTAAAGACTAAATCTTTTACAATTAAATCTTCTTCAAAGAAGGGCTTGAATAATTGTTTTGCAGAATCAACATTCTGTGCAACTGATAAATCCATTCCAGAAACCAACTCTAATTGCTTACCTAAATTCTCAGCATATTGGTTTCTCATCTCTTGAGTATCTTTTCTAGAAAGATCTGAATACACAACCTTACTATAAAGATCATTTAAAGCTTTATAGTTTGTATTATATCTATTGGTCTTAACCTCTAATACATCAGACAAGAATTTATAGTCTGGTGTAAAAGGTTGCCAATCCGGCATGTATGGTTGGTATCCTTGTGTGTATGTTGCCATATCTCTAAATTACTAAAATTTTCTAAGTTTTAAAAACTTAATTATTAAACTTTTAGGGTTTATCCTCCCACTTTACCAATGAAAAATGGAACAACAGTTTCTTTCACCTCTTTACCTTTCTTACCCCTACCTTGCTGATACATACCAGGATTATAATTATAACCAAAACCGGCAGGCATGCTTCTATAAGCTCTTTGTGCATTTGTTTCTTGAGATACAGGTGCAACTTGTTGTCCTAATACGCCTTGAATAAGTTCAGCAGTAGGTTCAATACCAGCAGCTTTTAACATCTTAGCTGTCTCAGCATATTGTCTAATATTAGCATTAGGATCAGGTAAAGCTACCGGTTCAAATGCTTTACTAGAAAACTGTCCAATCATACCACCAGTAGTAGGATCAACTTGGAAATAGTCTTGAATAGAATTTAAGTTATATGTATTAGCTCTATTAGTAACAGCACCTTGTAAGGCCATTGCATATTGCTCCCTATCAAAGTTCTTTTCATCCATGTATCTTTGAAGAACTGCTTGAGTATCATCATACTCTTTAACTGTTCTATCTCTTCTTTCTCTTCCAAGTACCATATCCATTTGAGCCTGTTGAGCCAAACCTTGGTTTATTGTACTTACGTTTCTTTGATTTACTCTTGCAACCTCATTAGCAATTTCTGTAGCAGCTTGTCCTTGTGCATAAGCCGTTCTAGCAGCTTGTGCTTGAGGACCACCAAATGCACCAATACCTTGAATTTGCAAACCAAGTCTTTCATTAGTTGCTGCAATAGCTCTTGTAGGTTCTTCTAATACATAACCCAAATCTACATTTGCAACTGCTGGTTGGAAAGGAAAGAACATATCTCTTTCTCTATTTGCAATTGCATTCAATTGAATTAAATCTTGCAACCACCATTCAGCACCTGGTCTTTTAGCAGGTGGTTTTAACGGTGGAACTTCAGGCGGTTTCCCTTTAGGACAACAATCTTGTGAATATGTTCCATCCTTACAAAGACATCCTTCAGGTGGAGGTTTTTTCTCAGGTGTAATTTGATATGTAAATGGTCTTCTAGATGAAGTAAATGTACCAAACTTACCATCATAACCTTTACCTGTTTGCTTTTCATCAAAGCCAAAATCTCTTCTAAGATCATCAGTAAGATCTTTGGTTTGTTGATCGGTTAAAGGTTCATATCCAGCGGCAACTCTTTTCTCATTAATTCTTTTTACCTCGGCAGGAATGTATTCATCATATGTCCATTTCTGGAATTTAACAACATCTGGGTTTTTATAGTCTTTTGCACTTGCTGTATATGTATCAAGTGATTTAATCAATTGATCTGCTTCAGGATAAATACCTTTCCATGAAGTTGCCCATCCAGCCTCATTTAATGTAGCATCACCATAACGTCCAGGTTTTTGTTCTGCTGGTTGTAAATCTACATACTTAGATTCACCAACATTATTAAAACTCATTTGAACACCAAGATTATTATATCTTTGAACTCGTGCAGGATCAACAGCTACATTCTTTTTTTCTCCTCTATTTCCAGTTGTAGTCTTTTTTGGAGGATTTGTTGGATCAGCTGCTGGAGGTGTATTAGTTACTGCAGGTGTTTGAGTATAAGTTCCATTAACTCCATTAAATGCATAAGGTGAGCCTAAAGCAGATTGTGAATAAGGATTTTTCCAATTAAACCCATACGGGTTTGAGTTATTTTGTGGAATAGTAAATCCTACACCAAAGTTAAGTCCTGGATTAGGTAAACCACTAAGGGTATAAGGATTGCCAGCAGAAGGTAAAAAAGGATCACCCGGTCCCATTTCTAAACCAGGAGCTGCTTTTCTTAGTTCCTTACCATACTTACCCATATCCATTACCATTTCTTCAGTAGATGGTTCTTGTGCCATTTGTTGTTCACTAGCTTGAGCTTGTTGCATCATTTGTTGCAACTGCATCATTTTAGCTTTTTCTTCTGGAGGTAATGCATTAATAGCTCTTTGCAAAGCTTTATCTTTTGAAATCTTTTCTACTTTTGCTGTAAAGTCAATTGGATCAATACCTTGAGAAACTAAGTAAGGATGGGATGCAACAGGTACACCTTCTTCAAAATCCTTTTTAGCTTCTTGTACAAATGCTAATTTAGATAGAGACTTTTTGTTTTTATCCATCATAAGTTCTGCACTCTTTACTTGAATGTCATCAGCAAATTGATCTTTGTATGTACCATAGTAAGTATTAAGATCATATTTTCTTGATACTTGTGCAGGTGTAATTTTCTTTCTACTATTAATACCAAACTCTTTTAAATCCTCTCCTCCTAGTTTCATATCCTTTGTATCAGAGAATATAAAAGACTGTTCTGGTAAGTTTAAAGGAACACCACCGCTAGAGTGTCTAGGTCCTTTAATATCATAAAGACCAAATAGGCCATCATTATCTAAGTCAGTTAATACAGTTTCACCGCCCTCAGCTTCAATATTAGCTTGATCTCTAGGAACTGCATTTAAGCTATACTTAATACTTACATCCTTAGTTGTATTTTCTTTATCTGGTGACTTCACATTTGTTACTAAACCAAAATCAAATTGATCTCCAGTTGTGGTACCACCTTTTTGCATAGAAACAACTTTACCATCTTTAATGGTAAAACCTGGAGGTAAACTATTAATTCTTACTTTTGCCATGTTTATAATATTTGGATGTTAGCACCAGCTGCAATAAGCTTAGCTATTGTATCGGGATCTAAGTCAATCTCATTAAGTTCTCCACCTTGTTGAGCTCTCATATACTCAACACGGTTATCTTGTTCAGCAAGTCCTGTATTAACATCCCAGGTACCTTGCTTATTTACAGGATCTTCAAAATAGCCAAATGCATTGTCAGCTTGAGTCATCTCATAAAGTCTTCCTTCTGCTTCTCTAGCTTTTTTGTTTTTATATATCTCATTAACAAAGCCGGCAGCATTTACAGCAAAGTTACTTAATTTACCATAACCTTGCATTGCTCTACTATCCATAACTCTATTAAATCCTCCAGCTAATTTATTTGTAACTTCTACTTTAGGAGCTGTTACTTGTACAGCAGGAGGCGTAGTAGAAGGAATAGTTGAAGGTGTAGTTATAGATGTGTTGGCATTAAATGATGCAACATAAGCTTGGTAATCTTTTTGATCTTGTAATTCTTGACCAATCATACCTCTACCATTTGCACCAAGCCATTCATCATAACTCATTGGTTGTGTTTCTGTACCTACTTGTGCATATATAATATCTCCACCATAAGCCATAAATGGTAATACCATACCACCATATGTATATTCGGGGATAAATTGTTCAACGGGATCTTGAAGCATTATATCTTCTGATTTTGTAGTTTTATTTGGCACTGTTACAGGTTTATTAACATTCCAATTATAACCGGGTGCAGCCCATGGAGCTACTGGTATTGTAGGTACAGCAGGTGCAACAGGTTGCTTACTTTGTAATGTGTTTAAACCCATCATTGTTTCATACAAATAGGGATTTGTTTGTGCATCTTTATAAGATGATGCTTGACCTGAAGGTGAAATACCCAATGAAGCCATTCCAGCCTTTTCAGATTCTAAGATCATTTTCTTGGTTTCTGAATCAAATCTTTTATTTAAAGTTTCTAATGAAGTACTTTTTCCAAGAAACTCATCTAACTTCTTTCTTTGCTCATCACTATATATACTCTTATCTACAGGACGGCTAGAAATTAAAGCATCATATTTACCAGTCTTAGTATTGTAATCTAATTGACTATTGGCCGCAACATCTTTTAAATACTGATCTTTAGTTCTCAAAGAACCATTATTCTTTGCAGCATTATAAAGATCCACTTTATCTGCAACATATTCATTCTCATCACCAGCAGCTGTAGTTACTTTATAATTATAATATGAAGGTATTGCCGCTTTTTGTCTTGCTTTCTTTGCTTCAACATCTCTAAAAAATCCTGTCTTTAAACCAGTAATAGGATCTTTTTTACCGCCAAATAAATCTGTTGCTGCTTCAGCTAACATAAAGGCTGCTCCCACAGGTTCTCCTTTTGTACCAAGATCCATTGGAAGATAATTTGCCATAGGATTTCTGACATAATCATCACCTCTTTGTCTAGCAATTCCACCAAAGAATTGATTTATTGTAGGAGACAAAGGAGTCTCAACGCCAAATTGAGCTTCCGGAATATCATTACCAAAAGCACCAAACTGAACATCAGAATCTGAACCACTATCTTCTTCAGAAGCCTGTTGTTCTTCAGCTTCTGCATATGCTTCTTCCATCTGTTGCTGTTCTTCTGCAGCTTGTTCTTCTGTCTCAAACAATGCATCAAGATCACTTGAGCTCATACCTAAATCCATAAAGATTTCACGTATATCTGCTTCATCCAAACCACTTGACAATAACTGATTTACTACAGATCTAGGATCTGCACCAGATTCTAACATGGATGCAACTTGCTCAGTAATAGATGGCTGCTTTTCATTACCACTTGCACCACCAGTTTGCATATACTTTAAACTTATTTTATTTAGATTTCTCATGCAAATTCTATATAATACTAATATACAAATAAATAACCAATTTTACTAATTATTAAAGTGTAAGTAAGGTGCTCATAATGTAATTAGGTGCACTCATCCCTGCATCTTTAGCTGCTTTATAATAAACTCTATTTAGTTTATCATAGATCCTTTTAGCTTCCATTTCTTCAGGTGTGTTTTCATACTCACCATTAATATATTTTTTATATTGTTCTAATTCACCACCATCTGCTTTTTGGGGAATTTGAATTTCAATTGTTTTTAAATTGGGTTTTCTTTCACCCTTTACATAAATTTCCTCACCTTCTAATGTACTTGCATTTACTCTACGTCCAAGATCAACATCAAACCCAGTTCCTGACATTTCTGGAATTTCTCCATCAACAGATATATCTGGATCAAGTTCTCTACTTGCAGATTGAGATTTGAATGGAGAACGTTCAGGTATTGGAATACGTGGTAAATTTATTTGTGCTAATTTTTGAATAGGTATTCTAACACCCGCTTCACCACTTAAACCAAATCTTGCTGATAAACTATTTGTAGCATCTCCTTGTACAGTTTGAACTCCTCCTGTTTCTGGGTCAAATATATTTATATCATCTATGACTTCATCATTTTTACCAAATCCAGGGCTTGCACTAACCATCCCCTTAGCATAAACACTCAAAGGAACTTTTCTAAATATTTCAGGCTTCCATTCTCCTTCTGCTTTTAGACCATAAGTTATACCGGATGTATTTTTCATAACACCATTTTCATTTGGTCTAGTATTAGCAGCAACTCCACCAAAAGGTGTTATTGTTGCATAAGCATTACCGGGTCTAAGCTCACCTAGTCTGAACTGTTTGCTTCCTAAATAAAACTGCGGTCCTGCAATTGCACTAATTCCTAAACCAGAATGAGGATTGTAATCAGCCTTTAAATCAATTCTGGCTTTACCAATATTACCAAAGTTACCAACGTCTCCAAAATAACTAGCATTAAGTCCAGCGGTTATAGGTAATTTTCCATAAATATCTGGTATAAAATTTTCATCACCAATTCCTTCAACTGGAATAGATGGATCAAACTTTTTATAAGGTAGTCCAACCTGAGCCCCAATACTCCAACCTGTATTTCTTTTTCTACCCATTGGAGCTGTTTGAAAACCTATATTAGCACTAGGTACATAAGAGCCGGTTAAAGGATCTGTATAGTAACCTTTTGCATATATACTTCCTTTTTCAATTCCTTTTTGTAAAGGTCCGCCATCTGGATATTTATCAAGTTCTCCACCAAATTCATTTTGAGGTACTTCTTCTGAAGATTGTAGCATTGTTGATCCTGCTCCAATACCAATTCCTATAGGAACAGTAGCTGGAAGCTTGTTCATTAATCCAGAAAGTGTTTTATAATTTTCTGGAGTAGGTGCCATAAAATCTAATAGTCTATGATTGCTGTGAAATTTACCACGTAATTCTCTAGCAGGATTTTCAATAAATACACCTAATGGTTTTTCACTAAAACTTGTTTTAGCCTTTTGTAATAATTCAGGTGTTATTTCATCATAGATATTATTAATTAAACCCCGTTGCATCATAGATGCTCTTAATTCATTTGCAAATGCTGAAGATTCTTGTCCGCTACTACCAGATTTAAAATAATCATATGCTCTTTGATTTGTAGCATTAAGATTTTCAGCTGGTGTTATTGCTTTTAATTGTTTGTCAATTGGTAATACTCTTCCTCTCTGTAAGGCATGTCCAATTTCATGGTGCATCACAGGGACTTCTTTTAAATAAGGAAAACCTAAACCTAATTCACCACCTGGTATACTCATACCGCCTAGTTGTGGAAACTTTCTTATATCTAATCCATTAGTCTGAACAAAATTTTCTGGTAGATAATTGTCCATTGATACTAAATTAGGTTTTCTATAATAAGCATTATCCCATAATGATGAATTAACAACAAATTCTCCCACAAAAGATCTGGTATCAGGATTTGCTGTAATATTAGCCGCATTTCTATTAGCTGTTGTTATTTTTTTTAATTCATTATATCTGGCAAGAGCATTGTATCTAGCTTGTTTTGCTAGGTCTTCTCCTGGTTGTGTTCCATAATTAATTGATTGTAGGTATTCTGCTTCTTGTTGTTTTAATCTAGCCATTCCTTCTGGAGTACTTAAATCATTAACTCTAGATTGAATAACATTATCAAAATCATCAGCAGCTGTAGCTAACTTTTCAGTATACTTTATTGGGTTAGCACGTGCACCTGCCTCAGTAGCTTCTCTAACTACTCTTATATCACCCATATCAGCAACCCTACCCATCTGTCTTTCAAATTGGACAGCTGGTGTATTTGCACCATATTTTAAATCTAATGCTGCATTAAATACGGGACCTAATGTTTTTCTTACAGCGGGTTTTACAAATGGTTTTAAAGCAGATGCTGCTTCACCCGCAACACCTACAGCTGGAATTGCACCTAATGCATTTAAAGTACCACCTACTAAATCTCCTTCAGAATAATCATCAATAGCCTTTAAACCATAATCAACCCAGGCAGCAGGATTAATTACATCCATAGCATAATCAAAAGCATTATCTTTTGGTCTTACTATATCGGGTATATCCTGACCTCTAACCACATAACCTATAGTAGTCATAGGATTGGCTAATTTATTTAACACATAGTCAAAAGTTGAAGGTGGTGTATACTGGCTTATTGTAGCTTCTCTATATGCTGGTGCTGGTGTTGGTGGAGGAGGTGGTGGTAATACAACTCTAGTGTTATCTGCAACAATCTGTGTATTTGGTCTCATTAGTCTGCCATCATTAGCAGGTGCTTGATAAACCTTTTTGGGTACTTTGGGTGTTACAGGTTTTGGAGGTGCTTGAGGACCTCTATATTGAGGTGGAACAATTGGAGTAGCTACTCTTGTATTATCAGTTGTATTATGATAACTAGACTGATAACTAGACATATCAAAATATGGTACACATGTTTTACCATTCCAATACATACCTTGAGGGCATGTAGTATCTCCACCTTCTGCAAATTCCTTTAGTACATTTGTACCCTTTTTATAATTTTCAGCAAATCTTCTAGCCTGTCTTTCATTGTCTAGTTTAATATACTCACCACTTTGAATTGCATAATCATATGCTTTATCTCCTAAATATTCTAATGTGCCATCAGGCTTTTGAATTATAGTTGGGTAAACAATATCATCCGCAGATTCCATCAAATGTGTTGAAGGAAACTTTTCTCCAGGTAATTGAATAGAAGGTGTATTTTCTTCATACAATCTTTGAACAAAGTTTAAATCTTTATTTGCACTGAGAATCTTATCAACTTTTCTTTTTGACATTCCTCCAAATTGCATTTGGGGAATCTCTGTAACAGATGTGCCGGGGAATTGATATTCATTACCAGGTATCATCATTTGTTGATTACCTAGATTATCAATACCAAGAATAGGTCCCTTTTTTAAAGGTTTACCATCTTTTTCTTTCATAGTAATTCTACCTGAAGGGATAACATTAAATGGGTTATCCACATCTGGTGAATCACTTCTGTATCCATCTGTAGAAAATATACCAGTTATATATGTAAACTGTTCATTAGGACCTCCTGGTAAACCTCTTCTTTCAATATGTTGTATCTTACTTTTCATTATCTAAGAGATAAAAGCAGTTTAGTATTATTAAGTTTGAGAAGCATTTTTCTATCACCTGATACTTTTCTTCTTAGAATAAGTTTATTATAATAATGTCTAAACTTCTTTCTCTGATCTTCAGCTTTCTGATAGTTAAGATTGATAGCATTCAGATCTCTGATATAACCATTCAATCTTGTTATAAAGATTTCCTGCTCAGCATTTGAAAACTCTCCTCTATCTCTAGTTACATCCCAGAACTGATTGAATCTATATTTCTGTTCTTCTTTAGAATAAAGTATTCTGATATCATTAGCTCCAATAATTGGATATTGCAAGATATCATAAGGGTCTTCTTTTGGATTAAGTTCTAAAGAAAGTAAACCAGATACTTGTTCAGTATTATAAAGAATAGCTTCATCAAAGTTGAAGTCTAAATCATGCCATCTATCATCACCACAACCATGATACAAATCTCCTTTATACACATAGGATTCTAATTGATATTCTACACTTCTAACAGTATTTACCATTTGACCTGTGTTTTCAATCAACTCAACTTCCCATGGATAATCTTCACCATAATAGTTTGAATAAAGATCACAACGGTAATTATGTCTCCAGATACTACCAGATTTAACACTTGCCGGTGTTGTTTCTAAACCAAGGTAATTACAAGTTAATGGATTTGGATTTGTATAATTAGGATCACCATTTGGTCCAGTTAAATACAAATTATCACATTGACCGGTTTGAGTGGTTGTAGCCCAAACAGCAGGAGGAGGTGGACAAGTACAAGTTACTCTTCTACAAATAGGAGCCCATACATCACCACCATTTGGTGTACATGTACCAGTTGCTTGAGTCCAATGTATAGGAGTTGTAGTTGTATTTGGGTAAACTAATGTATAACCGCTAGGACAATTACACTGATAACCTCCACCACAAGCTTGTGCAAATACACTATCAACAACAGCTTCAATACCTGGTAGATCATTAGCAGCTACACCAAATTCGTATGATGGTTGATTACAACTAATGTATCCTAAAGTAGTTGGAATCGGAGGAATAGGACTTGTTGCTCCAGCATATACAGCCATAACAAACTGATTAGCAGGACCACTTGTAGATCCACCTAATGTATTAGATTGATAAGGACAACCTGTATTAGCTGGAGGTGGTGTATTAGTATCTGTAATGATTACTAAAAATTGTTTAAAGTTTGCAAGAGCCGTTCTATCTCCAAGTTGAGAACCAACTTTATTGTTCAAAATATTTTGAGCAAAAGCCATAGCAGGTCCTACATCAGTACCACCATTATACCAGTTAGCTACCAACCAAGAATCAACTTGAGCGGCAGTTAAAGTATTACTCATTGAGTATCCAAGAGGAGACATACTTACATTTTCTCCAGTACTTGCCCATGATGTAATACCAATTTGTATATTACCTACAGCTAATCCACTTTGGATATTTGTATTATTGATAAACTCAGTAACAAAAGTTCTTTCAGCTTGACCAATTGCACCATTTGATCCACCTGTACTACCTGATGTATCAATAGCAAGTATTACGTCAAATAAACAGTTTTGAGGACCACCTGTTATAATTGCTTCTAACTCTTGAACTGTAACAACAGCAGGAGCAGATTCATTAATAGCTCTTTCACACTGTTGAGTATTTGGATTATAACTATATCCAGGAGGACAATAAGGTTTATCTAGATCAACAGTCTTAGTAGTTAAAAAGTGATTAATACTTGGTATAGTAAGTTCTGGGCACCAGTCATGGAATGAAATCCAAGCTTTTGCTTTTGGATCATATGACACAGTCCAACAAGCATCATCAAAGAAGAACATATCACCAAGTGTAACAGGAATTTGTAATCCTGATGGATATGTATATGTAAACTTATGAGTAACTGGATTAAATGTCATTCCATCTTTAAATTCTGGTTTAACACTAAAATCCTTTTTACAGAAGTATACTATATCATCATTGATATCATAAACAGCTTGACAACCTACACCAATAACAGGATTATCTGCTAGAGGTGTACCTTCTAACTCGGGGAACTCTCTAATTAAAACAGATGGTAAATATTTATTGAACCACCACTTCATTCCACGGTTTGCAATATTCTCTAAGCTTCCTGCAAATTGGAAAACTTTACCTTGAGCCTGTGATAAATAGAATAAACCTAATGGAGTATTAACCACAGTTCTTGCACTTTCACAAGAACCATATTCATTTGGTAAATCTGAGTTAGCTACATTCTGGAATGGTTGACTAAATAAACCACCGTCACCAATTGTAAGCTTAGTTCCAAGATCTGTTTCAAGAGTATCTACACCTTGGAATAATTGTGGTGACATATAAGGGAAGAATATAATTGCACCATTCTTACTCATTGGTTTAATTACACTAACCTTATCTTTAAATTCTTTATAGTTATTTGGTAAGAATACTCTCCAGAAATCTTTCTTTGCTTCTTCTTGAGATTGAAGAGAATAGATCAATCTATTTGGATAGTAATCAAAACAAGTCTCTGCCTCATGAGGATCATAATCTCTTGTTTGAACTTCTCCATATGAAGTCAAGTTAGTTACAAATCTGCTTGCACTTAATGAGTAATCATATTTGTAAAAGTTATCTTCTTTAATAATATCTGCGTGAAATAATTCATCAACATCATTATACTCATATGGATCATAGTGTCTATCTTTTCTTCTATCTTCCCAGTCTCTTTGTACAATATTTAATTCTGATTCTACATAAAAATCCAGTACACCATTACAGTGAGTATACATATATGCATACCTCATTGCAAATGCTGGATTAGGATCTGAACTACTAAACATTGTACTAAACGTAGAACAACTATCACCTCTGTCCAAATAATAAAGATCATTTGGTAAAGCTTGATCAGTAGTGGCTAAACCTAATGTCATCATTTCATTAGCCATATCTGTAGTATCAAACTTCTGAGTATTCATCCAGAATCTTGGGTAAGGAATATTTACTCTTTTCAAATAGTCATAGGTATATCCGTCAGGTTGACCATATAAGAAATCAGTAAAAATTGGCATGATAACTTTTTCAGTATATCTACCAATGTATGTATCTCCTGCAAATAAAGAATCTGTTGAATATTTAAAAGTTGCTGGTTTTGTAGAATCAACAAAATTCACACAACCTCTCATTACAACTTGCTTAATACCATCAAGTTGACCATATTGATTTTGGAAATTAAATTTCAAAGCACCATAATGCATTGATACATTCCTTGTTCTAGCAACACCAGGTGTTGTTAAGTAATTATAAGATGTATCAATACCTGTACCGGCTGTATTATAACCTCCACCTACAACATATCTTGATGTATCTTTTACTTGAGGGTCATTGAAGGTATCACCAATTGAAATTGCTGCAGTTCTAGGTCTAAATAAATTATTAATTTTATATTGACCATCAAATACTTGGAAAGAAGATCCAATATAATTTTGTTCTCTTACAATTGATCTATATCTATTCCCATTTATTGTAGGAGAATAATTAAATATATCAGCATGTGAGTTATGTTTTAATGCAAAATCAGATGCTTGAACAAAATTATATATTACATCAATTATTTTTTGAGCACCTTCGGCAATCTTTTGTCTAGCTGTTAACCAAGTAAGAAAAAGTTGTATTGCAGAAGGCATTCCCCCAACTTCATCTTTTAATTCAAATTCTTTTTCTGTTGTACCACCTCTCATCAATGGTGAAAAACCTAAAAGTCCTTGAGTGACACCCTGTTGAACATTTGCAAGTTGTCTAACACCAGAACCGCCTAAACCAAGAGGTAAACCTAATGATAAAAGAGAAGCTGCATCATCTGTTAAAATTTCTCCAAAGAGATTTGCTGTATTAACTCCATATGCAAAACCTGATCCAGCTAGATAGCCTGGCATCAAAACCCCTGGTGCATTACCACTACTAACACCTAATACAGTCCAGTTTGTTGCTGCACCTGCTTCCCATGTTGGTAATGCATAATTAATTTTATTCTTTCTAATACCTTGGATAGCATTAAGAGCATAACCAACTCCAATAAAACCTGATAATAAAGCTGCTACATTTCTCAATAATTTATATTGAGGATGTTGTTCAGATTTAATAAAATAACCAAGTGATGTACCATTTAATTCACCATATAATCTTGCTTCATAAGAATTAAGATATGGTCTTTTAAACATTAACTCTGGTGAGTGAAATGTAAATACACTTTGAGAATATCCTGTTAATGGAGCGTATGTATTTACAGACTGAGTTAAATCATCACAACCATCTGTCTTCTTAGAAGGACCTACTCCATTCGCACCATCATGAAAATAGATGTCAGGTCTTAAATCATTATAAGGATAGTTTGGATATAACCCTTGCAGATTTCCAGTATTATTAGGAATAGTATACTTACGCATATTCCTAAATACACCTTTTGCTAAAATTGATTTAGCACCTTCTCTTGAACCTCTTAAGATTTCATATCCTACAACATTGGGAATAAATGTTCCATCATTGAATTTAGGTCTTCCAATATTTGTAAATTCAACACCTAAGATTCTAACCGCATCAGATGTTGTACTATGAATCTGAAGAATAGGATTCTTTTCTTCTGTAGGCATTTTATGATGCCTAATATTTTTACCACAAAGATCAAATTGTTGATTTGATGTAGCACCAATATTAACACCATTTGTTGGATCTACATAAGTTGCATTCCAAATCTCTGGTTTAGTTGCAGGATATTTTTCAGTTGACTGCCAATATCCCATTTCACCTCTACCTAAAATAACACCACCATCTGTTAAAGGTGTAGGTGTTAAAGAAGAAACTGTAGAAGTATCAAATATTTCAAAATTATAGTTAGGCCCATTAAGAGCATTTATACCATTTGATTGAGCAGTCTCATTAATTATCTCATTGTATTGGTTTTCTCCAGCAAGTTTAGGAGGTCTACCTGGAATGTGATATGACTTACTTCTTTCACCTGTATTATATATCCATCTGATAAAGAATGAATAAACCTCATCTCTTAAGAAACTAGTTTTATTTCCGCCTTTGTAATAGTAATTAGATGGGTATTCAGCTACAACCCAGTTAGTTTTAATCTGGTTTGCAATTGGTTGATAGTTAAAATCAAATTGTTCAGTAGGACCTTGTCTAATTAAATAATCATTTACAACATACATTGCATCTGATTTTTCATAAGCAGGTTTCCTAGAAAACAATGTTGGAAAGTCAATACTTGTTGTTGCTGGATCAATATAGTCAATACTAATGCTAGATTGTTCAGTACTATAACTTCCAATTACTTTTGCTACAAGGTTCTGTTGATTGTTACTAAGAATAACTAACTGATAGTATTCATAATCTTTATCTAAGTTTGTTACTTCAATATTTAATGAACCAGCATTATTATCATGGTTAAATAAACTCTGAAGATTGGAAATACCTATATAGTCTGTAACTACAACATCATTCTCCATATAAGCAATGAATGCTTGATATGTTCCATTTCTAAGCAAACCACCATCAATTGCCTTTGTTAATTTAATACATGGTGTATTTACTAAAGGTGCCATTCTTAATTTTTCACAATCAAGAACTGCAGTATTTTCATATATAACGCAGTCTGAACCCGGTGCACTTACAACAACTTTTACCCATGGAATATCATCAACATTTAAAGTTCTTGATGGATTATTAGAATCATCCCAATATATCTGCCAAGTACAATCATAGTTTTCTTTTGATGCACCTGTGATCAAATATTTTCTATTAAAGTTTAAGCACGGATCATTTACAATAGTTGTATAACTGCAGGTACTTTCATCATAATATCCAATTTCTGAATTAGTATCATCAGTAGAAAATACATACCATTGATCAGCTCTTTTATGAATAAATCCAATAATTGTATATGGAACAATTCCACATTGCAAGTTTGCCGGTTCATTACCAATGACACCAGCATCTCCATCTACTGAGTTATTATAAGCATTTCTAGCATGAGACCAGTTTTCTTTAGGTTGTAATGAAGCATATAAATCCTTCACCATACCTTTAGCAAAAGAGTTGGTCTCTACAGAAGATGAATTTGAATACTGTTGTTGTGCCATAGTAAATTATTATCCAATCACTGGACGACTTTTAAACATATTATAGTAATTATGGTATTGAGCTCTTCTGTTATTCCACCATACTTCATAAAGTTCTTTGAAGTCCGGAGTATTAACAAAACTCAATGCATTGTTTCTAGCAGCCCTTAGCCTCTGCTCTATTAAGGATAACTGATTACCCATATTTTCACCAGCAAAAATCATATTCTCAATAATTCTTTGCTTTAATGCATATTCGTAATATTCATTACAATAAGGATGATCCAAGACAAGTAAGTTACCATCAGTATCTTCCATTGCTCCTTGATAGTTCAAATAGACTTTGCCTGTAGTAAAAGATGTTAAAATAAAACCATCTTTGATTTCAGCTACGTCAGCAGCCTGCTCATTAATATTAGGACAGTCACATGTAAACTTATTAACAGTGCTCATTCTTAATGGAACAAATGCTGTAAATACTCTATACTGATCTACTCCTTTGATTCTTTGAACAATCTGATATTCATTCTTATTATCACAAGTCTTTATAACGCATACATCTTTGCATGTAGGATCATTACATGGGCCAGATTCTCCCGGAGCCGGTACATAAGGAACATCATTAAATGTTTCAATGTGAGTACCACTTGGTTGTCTATCTGCTACTGTATAACTACCACATCTAAATGCGTAGTTTAGGTATGCAAAGTCATAAGGTAATCTAGCCTTACCATGTTCAATATCCAATACAACTTCTTTAGTTCTATGGATTCTTAAACCCAAATCATAATTAACTCTAGTAGCTACTTTAATTAATTGCTGAGGATCTATAAAACCTTCTAAGGCATATGCAGCAAAATCAACTGTAACATCACTGTACAATTGATCAAAGGTTCTGTATTTATGTGAGATTGCCATTATCTATGCGGATTTATTTTGTTATCAGAATCTTCTGAAGGGATCCTCAATGTATTACTCATAACGGCTAATACTTGAGCTTCAATCTCAGCAAATAAAGATTCTGGAATGTTTATGTCTTGCTCATATATTGGTACACATTTATCATCACATTGCCAAGCTGAAATGTCTGAATCAAAAACAGCTTCTATCTTAACAGCATCCCATTCCAAATCTGGAAAGTAAATGTGATGATCAATAAACCAAAAGTACTTTGTTCTATTATATTTAAAAGATGTTGTCTTTGTCATTGACAAATAAGTAGCAGGTTGAGTTGGTTGTAATTCTTCAGAACCATCAATTGAAGTAATACTTCTAATCAATGGACCCCAGTAACCTTCAATCATATCTGGCAAAGGATTTTTAGTTCTCATAATGGTACAACCACTTTGAATACCTGAACACTGAGCTTCTACTTTATCTACTTCAATAAGTTCAACATATGGAAGAGTTTTCCAGATTGAGTTGAACTTCATTAATTTATTTGAAAAATCTTGTCTTCTCATTAATACTTGAGAAAACTTCTGTATAAGGCTATATATGTATCGGTCAGTAGCAAAAGCATCTTGACTTTCAGCTTTTACTTGACCCCTTATTCTTGATACTACTTCTGCAATTGTTGCCATGTTCTTAATTTTTATAGTTTGCCAAAACTATACTTTTTCAGCAGTTTTGGCTGAGTATAGGTGAGCTACTCTGTATTTGTTTTTCATAAACACATACTTAGTCCAGTTCTCAGGATATTCTTTAGCAACAGTTCTTTTAAAATCTCTGACTGCTTCAAATCTCCATAGCTCACGGTTTTTAAACTTATACTTGGTGGACCAATTAGTATAAAAGATTTTACCTAAATTACCATCGGTTTCCCAATTCTTATTTTGCAGTACTTTTCCATACTGCTTGGATAAAGCATAATTAGTATTTACAGACTTGCTTGGGGCACATGTTCCAATAAACAAATAACCCAATGAATCTGGTAATTCTACACCGTCTCTATATTTAATTACAGCTTCCCACACTTTCTTGTTAAATATCCTTATTATACTTTTAAGTTTTTCATTATCAACATTTTCATAAATAGGGTATTTATCCTTGAACTCTCTTATTGTTTTACTATTTAGTAGACCTAACCTTTTCTCCCTATAGCGGGGAGCATTTAGATCCGGTCCTTTAAAGTTATTTATCATATAGTTGACATTTATAATTTACAAAAAATTAAGCACTTAAAAAAGACTTTATGTAGAATAAACCAATTCACAGACAGTTCCTTTTGTATATGATTGAAGCTCAAGCACAGCAGATCTTCTATTACCCACATATTTGTTATGGTAATGGTAGTAATCTGTCTTACAAAGACTAGGAAGAGTTTTTTGAACAAATCCTACTTCTTCACTTGTTGTAAGGTATTCCACCTTCTTGTTCTGATGGTAGTGACCTGTAAACAAAGTTCTGAACTTTGTACTACCCCAGTGCATTGGAAACTCTGTAGCATAAACTAAAGGTGTGCTTTTTGACTTAACATCTCCATGCTCAAAAGCATTAAAGTTGTCACCCCATACATGTACCTTTCTTTCAGCATAATCAACATCCCATTGAATATTGGGACCTTGGATTGATTTAGATAAAGCATGTGCCAAATGGAATGATGATAATCTATCATGATTACCTGGCAAATAAACAATTACAAGCTTCTCACAATAACCGGCCATATATTCAACAGCCCAATGCATGGAGTCAAATGCTTGCAAATAAGCATCTGTTGCTTTCATAGAGTTATCTAAAGGGGTTCCAGACGTAGTTGTAACAGCAAAGGTATCAATGTTAATAAGATCACCTCCTATAACAAAGTAAAGGACTTTTATATTATGAGATAGACTACCTCTCTCCATTAAGTCTTCTACAGCTAATTCAAAATCTAAGTCAATAAAACTATTACCCTCTTTACCAAAATGAATATCTTGCATAGATATCACTCCACATACATCAGGTAAATTTTTATTTACTTTTGGCTTAGAGTTAATATAATGCTTTTTAGGTTGCCATTTACTCAAAAGATCTTCAAAGAGTTTACCTTCATCATTGTCTTTAATCTTTGTAACAAGGGCTGAAATTCTCCATCCTTCTTGAACTTGTTTATTCCAGTATGAAGAAAGCTTCCATTCTTTGGTATCAATATTTAAAAGCTTTATAATTTCATCTGGACTTTTGGGTTCAAATGTTACTAAGGCATCTAATTTTGCTTCACCTTTTTCTAAATTATAATGCCGGGAAGCTTGACCTTTTATATGATTTTTTCTTACTTTGTCCCTGATATTACAGTATTCAGACTCAGTGATGCCTAGTCTATGTGCACAGTAGCTAGGATGTTTTTTCCATTTTAAGGATTCTAAAACCTTTTTTTCTATATTATTCATAGGTTTTTATTAAAGATTCTGGTGTAAATATACTATTTTATTTTATAAAAAAAGAGGCCCTGTTTCCAGGACCTCTCCAACAGGTGTGACAGAAAACCAACAAACTATCACTTGTTGTTTATCTTAAGCAAGTGTTTTGATTAAAATCTCAACACTGTTGCAAAGTGCAGTCCCATATTGTGATACTAATTTGATTTTATATTGGGTATTTGGAGTAAGGTTGGCTAATTGATAAGTAAGTACCGTAGGAGCTACAGGAATAGAGTTTGCCAATACCCAGCCAGATGGTGATGTTACAGTATCATAGTATACACTTATACCTGTTGTTAATGAAGATTCATTGTTCCATAAAACAGTTACACCAGTATTTGTAATATTAGTGGCATAAACATTATAAGGAGCATGATGAACATTATCAGCATTGCAAGCACCAAATCCATTTATAAGAATTAGGGAAAGCTTTTGAAGAATCATATCAAGTCTATCTCCTTCACTAATTTGAAAGATATTAGTGCCGTTAACAATTCTAAAGCTAGTACCGCAATAGCTAACACATTCTGCACATTGAACATCCTCACACCTTTCACTTCCTACACCGCAATCAGTATAGGAACAAGGAGCATGCAAAGCAGAATCATCACAACCGCATGGTTTACTAGGATTACATTTATTACAATTACAAGCCATATTTTTTAATTATTTATTTTTAACAAGCAAATGATATATAATCTACATCAGGATTATCACAAGAATTTATACATGCTGAACAGATGGTAGCTCCACCAGGAATATAATAACCATAAGTACATGCAATAAAATTTGAATTTGCAGATCCTTGAGGTATATTAATTGTAAAGTTTTGAGTTAAAGGAGATGCACATGTTCCACCTGGTGTATAATAACTAACTGTTACATCAAAATTAGTATCAATAGCAACAGCTTGATTTAAGTTAACAGAAGCTCCCATATGATCATCAACAGTACCACCAATACATGGTTCCATATAACCTGTTACACCCGTTACTTCTTGTTGAGGTGCTGTACACACTGCTTGACAAGCAGCAAGAGAACTATATGTACCAGTTCCATCAAGCGGATCTACGCAGTTACCTGAAATACAGTTATAAGTTTGAGGAACGGGAGCTGAACAGTTTAATTGACAATCTTGTAATGTAGCATAAGTTCCACCGCTACCAGATACAGAAACACAGTTGCCTGAAACACAATTGTATGTTGTTACAGGAGGTGCTGAACATGCTGCCTGGCATGCAGACAATGAACTATACGTACCGCCACTTCCTGATACAGACACGCAGTTACCAGATACACAGTTATATGTAGTAACTGGAGGAGTTGAACATACCGCTTGACAATCAGCCAAAGTAGGATATGCACCTGAACCGTCACCTGGATCTACACAGTTTCCAGATACGCAATCAAAACTTTCTGGAATACAAGCAGTACAATCTACAATTGATGTTCCATCCGCTGTACCCGTTACATAATCAAATGTTGAAAGAACTTGAGGACCCGATACCACTGAACCACAGTATTCAATAGAAGTTACAGGATCTGTCCATTTATAGAAGTCACCAATTACAGGAGTAATTGTAGAAACATTCCATTGTACATTTTTAGCTGTACCACCAGTGCACATTTCAAAAACATAACCAAATGAACCAGTGATAGTTACACTAGTTGGAGGACATGTTTTAATTGCTGATCCTTGAGCTACTGTTACAATGATATTATAAGTTCTTCCTGCAATACCACCACCAAAAGTATGAGTTACAGTAGTGCCAGGGTTAGTTTTAACAGTAGAACCTAACGTTGCTCCAGTTGTTGTATCAATAGCTACAATAGTGTATGTAACACCAGTTCCTAAAGCATTAGGGAAACTAACATTAATATCAGTTAAAACTGCTGTTGCTGTAACAGCTGGGCAAGGAATATTCAATGGAATAACCAATGTTTGTTTATCTGAACATTGACTTGTTCCATCACTCATACAGAATGGAATCTGTACTGTAACAGCATTTAAAGTATTTAGACCAGCTAAACTAATAGTAGTTCCAGCAGGATTATTTGCCAATGAAGCAATATTAACAATTTGAGTAATTGAAGAACCGTTTGAATCAGTAATTGTAATAGTAGTTTGTCCACCACAATCTGAGAATCCAGCAGGAATAGTAGATGTAGAGAAGTTTAAAGTAAGTGCTTCAACAACACCATCATTATTTTGATCCACAGTTACATAAGAAACATTAAACACGACACCATTACATCCAACAACACAACAGTTATCTTGGATACTTTTTACAGCTGCGTATAAATCACAAATCACCAACCACTGGTTGATGTTAGATTCAGCTAATGTAGTTGGTGTATTTACCCAACCAGATGTACTACCATAGTTTCCAGTACCACTTAGTTTTGGTGTACTACCAAATAAACATTGTGCGGAAACAGCAGCATTAATAAGAGTTATTGATCCTACAGCATTTCTAAATGAACAAAAGTCACTTTCTAATGCTAATAGTAATTGAGATACAGGAACTAATGAACCTGGAAATAAGCAATCAGATAATACTTCTACCTCATTTCCTGCAGGACCTTGAGGTGTACATGGAAGTACACAGTTTTCTAGAATTGTTACTCTAGACTGCAAACTTGCAATAGCAGTCTGAATGTTTGTAATATCAGAAAGAATTAAGCAAATCTTGTTACCAAGCAATATGGCAAATTGATCCAAAGGAAGTTGAGTAACAGGATTACCCAAAGGATCATTATATCTTAAACAAAGAGGTAAAGTAATATTAGGTAGAGGAGTAGTTCCCGGAGTAATACTACATAATTTATCTATGATAGCCTGAAGAACAGCCTCTAAATCAGTTAATGGTGTAGCAGGTAAACATTTTAAATCCAAACCGGTAAGGTCAGGATTACAAGTACATGTTGCATCTATAAGATCACACAACTCTGTTCCAAGTTTTGCAACCACATCACTTACAGTATCACCATTACAAAGGTTAATACATGGGATATCTGGACCTTGCCAGATAACACAATTAGATGAAATTGGTGAACAAGGTGCAATATGCTTATTATTTACTGGTATCATAAGGTTTTATTTTACAACGTACAAACATCTGGTACATACTATAATATACAAAAAGTTTAATAATCAAACAATAAGTTTGATCATTATTAAGTTGTAAAACAAAAAAAATCTAATACCAGAAGGTAAAACCTGAAATTTATTCAGGTCTTACCACTTGCATTTGAGGAACTTCAGTAGCTACAGGAGCTTCTTCAGGATTGGTAATTGTACCATCAAAAATTGAAATAGTTACATCTCCATACTTTCCTTGTAAGGTTGAGGTAAACTCATTCATTTTAAGTTTAACAGAAGTTAACTCATTCAATAAGTCAAACTTGGCAATCTCAATGTTTCCAAGGTTACCTACAATGTTTTGATAAGTAGAATTTAAACTCTGAAGTTGTTCTAACTCTTCAGTAGTTAGTTTCTTAACTTCCTCTTTTGTTGATTTTTTTGCCATGGTATTAATTAATTAATGTTTTACAAATATATAAAATGTTTCTTGATTTCAAAACATTCTAACAATCTTTCACATAGCTTGCTCCAAACTCAGCAACTAATTTTTCTTTAAGCTTTCCGTAAGCAAATTGAAAAATATCTTTACCTTCTAAAAGTGTTAGATCTGGAACAAGAGCAACACGGATTTCTTCAATTTCTTCCAACACAGTCTGCATAACTTTTTGAGTTACAGTTTCTGTTGTAGGATTTCCATCAGCATCTGTAGTACTAATAACTTGTTCAATTTCTACTTCTTTTTGTACGGGTTTTGTAACCATGTATTTCTCTTCCACCTCTTTTTGTAAGAATATTTGGAAGGTATCTCCAATTGCATTGTTTCTTACAGTACCGATAGCTCCTGGTGTATTTGAAATTAAAGCAGGTACATCATTCTGACTTGAGAATGTCTGTAATGCAAAGTTTGCAATTCCGTTTTTGTTGATGTTATAATTAACAATGCGTACATAAGCTTCAGAGGTAATACCCTGATCAGTGCCAATTTTTTTTGTAATTTTAAGTGCCATTTTTTTTTAATTTTATTTTTGGTTTAACAAACTTACTAAATTAATTATTATTATTCAAAACAGATTTTAGTATTGTCTTGTGAAATATCAAAGCATTTACAGGAATTGTTTTCATTTCAATTGCAGTTGTCTGATCCACACGTCCAAGAAAAACTCCATTTTGTTTTTCACAAAAGAAAAATACAGTACCGTTTATATTGGTTATCATTACAAGCTTAACCAAATCTTTACCAAGTTGATAGTCTTCATTTAAACTATAAACATGATTATCAACAACATATGAATTTAAATTTGTCATAATTTATTTTTTTAAAGCATCCAGGAACAATCATTTCCATTAGGTTGAACTCCTCTATAAGGTTGAAATATATCAATACAATCAGGTGTATCTGAAACAAAATATTGCTCTCCCATTTGTAAAAGTCCTTGACAGTTTGTATACATATACTGTCCCGTTCCTTCTATATAACCAAATTGACACCATGGTGTTGTACCACAACCACAACTTGGTGAATTAGATTCTACTAATGTTCTATATGTACCATAACATCCATCAGCATAATAATAATAATAATCACAACCATCACATTGAGCATATAAATAAGTACCATATCCAGGTGCACAACAACATCCTCCACAAATTCCACTACATCCTTGAGAAGTATCATAATATCCACCAGCTCCATCTGCATATCTATAATATAGAGTACAACCTGAACAATATTGTGACAAAAATGTGCCATATGCTGGATAAGATGCACCAGTAGACATTGTTACTGCGTTAGAATATGATGAATATCCGCCTGTTGATGTACATGTAATTCTCATTCTAACAATATAACTTGTACCAGAAGCAAGTCCTGATATAGTTTGAGGAGATGAGCATCCTGTAGTTTGAGTAGTCCAGCTAGAACCATTGGTGCTATATTCTAAATGGACTGCTGAACAGTTACTTGTAGAAAAGTTTACTGTTAGTGAATTTGTTCCAGCATTAACAGATGAAATTGAAGGAGCATTACAACAAGCAAAAGCATGATTATAACTATACCACTCAGACATTGAAGCTGGATTGCTTGAGTTTGGTCTACTAGGACTACATGAATTGATAGTAACATATCCTCCATTTTCAGCAGTATCCAAAGAAATAGCTGCAGAACTAGATCTGCCTAATTCTGCATTAATTTGAGAAGCTCTTATTATACCAGAACCCTGTAAAGCCATTACTTTAAATATCTAGTTAACAATTCAATTTTTGCTTCAAGTGTTTCAATCATTGCTTGCTGTTCTTTCATTGCTTCAATAAGCACACCTACCATATTACCATAAGAAACAGTAAGCATTCCATCTTCATTCTCAGAAACAACCTCTGGAAGAACTTCTTTAACTTCTTGTGCAATAACACCAATCTTAGTGGATTTATCTTCAGTATCTGTTCTCTTATATGTTACACCACGTAGTGCTAATACTTTATCTAATGCATCTTCTACAGTCTTAACCTCAGTCTTTATACGTGCATCAGAATATGCTGTTAAGTCACCAGTAGCTGTAACGTTACCTGAGTTATCACAACGTAATGACCAAGAACCCCCAGAGTTTAAGAAACCAATATTACTAGAAGAATCAACATAAACATAACCTCTTAAGGTACCTTCATGTCCACCGGTTCTAAACATAATTCCTCCCGCAGAACCATTATTACCGGCTACAGTCCAATAAGCATCTGAATTAGCATAAAAATGGTTACCATAATCTTGGTTATACATACCTTGACGGCCATAGTTTCTAAACCAACCATTTACATAAACATCTGTAAAAGTTGGTGAAGAACCGTTTGCTAAATAACCACTATCATTTGAAAAAGAAGATACATTTGTTGGGCGTCCACTTACATTACCCCAAGCAACACTATTAGCACTACCGGCACTATCTGCATAATCAGCTCTATCAACTCTAATACCATAAGTTTGTCCATTTGGTACATAATACATTACAGCTCTTCCCCATTCACCCGCATTAGTTCTAGCTCCATCAGCGGTATATGCTAATTTGTAATTACTATCTCCTGATAAAGGATTTAATTTAGACGCATTTCCACTTGATGTAATAAAACCAGAATCATTTGTAAATTGAGATAAAGCTGTAGGCCTACTTGATACATTTCCCCAAGCTACTGAACTTGCACTTGCAGCATTACCGCTAATACTGATACCCCAAGTTCCACTGGCATTACCACCAGTTAATGTCGGAGAATAACTATTATAGTTACTTGATGTTAAAATTTCTTGCCAAGAGTTCCATGTTGAGTTAATACCATTCCTTATACTAAGACGTGCTGGTCCTGATGCATTAACACCACTTTGGTTTGCAAAAGACAATTGATAAGATGAATCACCTGTACTTGCGGATGTACCATCCCATGGAACAAACGTTAATACTCCAGCATAGTTTCCTGAACCATTTCCAGTACCAGCTCCAACAAAATCAAATGTTGCAGTTCTAGCATTCCAGTTTGGTCTACGGTCAGATAGATCTCTTGGACCATCAACATGAGCTAATAATCTAGAAGAACCACTAATTGAACCACCAGATGTTATATAACCTGAGTCATTTGTAAAAGAACTAACTGCAGTAGGTCTACCACTAACATTACCCCATGCTACAGAACCGGCTGATGATGCATAATTTACAGATTGAGAACCAATGTTACTTGTTGTAATTAATCCTAAATTAGAAATAAAGTTAGCAGGTGTTTGATATCTTACATAGTCATCATCTGAACAGTAAATTTTAGTTATAGCTGAACCAAATGCACCAGATGGTGTATTTATCCAACCAGCTTGAATATAACCATTACCATCAGTTCTTACAATCTTATTTGCTTCATTATTTCTTGCACTATGTACTGAAAGTCCTGCAACAGTATTTGAGTTACCTCCATTAGCTGGAGCAGATCCTGCTGTAGTAGCATAGTTTACGGATTGTGAACCAATAGTAGAAGAATCAATAATTGTTCTCCAACTTGTCCAAGTACCATTATTTTTACCTCTAACAGCAATCATACCTGAACGGTAATCACCTGCTATTTGATGTTGCCAAGATGAACTATAAACTTGAGAATATAAAGCTCCATCTGAGGCATTTCCTGAAAAGTTTGTTACACCACCAGTATAATAAGTAATACCATTGCTATCTAATGTGTCCGCATTAATAGGAGCATTACTACCTGTATTTCTAAATCCTACACTATCAATCTGATCTGCAGTACCCGCACTTGTTGCATAAGTTGCTGTAGCAGCGTTACCACTAATAGATCCACTTGAAGTTATATATCCATTTGGATTGGTAGAATTATAAGGAGTAAACCCAAGAGCTGTTGTAACTTGAGCACTTGTTAGTGTAAGTGTACCACCTAATGTTAAACTACCAGAAGTTGTTACCGTTCCTGAAAGCGTTAAACCACTTACAGTACCTGTTCCAGATACACTGGTTACAGTACCGGTATTAGCTGTAGCACCTGAAGCAATTCCATCTAATTTACTCTTGTCAGCTGCAGACATAAATCCAGCAGCTCCGGTTGTAGCATTAGAGTGACTATGACCAGATGTAGCAAAATCTCCAGTATTAGAAGTTGCTGCTGTACCTAATCCAAGATTAGTTCTTGCATTTGATTGTTGAGTTCCTGTTAATCCTTGTGCTGCAGTATCAACTCTAAGTCTATTACCAAGAGCTGTACTTACTGTTGTAGAAAAACTAGCATCATTGCCTAATGCAGTAGCTAGTTCATTTAAAGTATCTAAAGCAGCTGGTGCAGAGTTAACAACGTTTGCAACAGCTGTATTTACATAGGCTTGTGTAGCATAATTTCCCGCAGGTTGAGCACCAATTTCGGTCAAAGACCAACTTACATCACCTGAGCCATTAACTGTTTTACCAGTATTTCCAATAGTTATTGTACGTCCTGTTGTCCAAGTTGCTGCTGATGTAGCTGTGCTTGCATTGCCTGATAATGCACCACTAAATGTAGGTGCTGATACAGTTCCTGGATATGCAATACTTCTATCATAGTAAGTAGTAAATATATTTCTCTTACCTGCAGGGTAACCACCCCACATCTGTAATCTATTTAAAGAAATTACATTACCCCCATATGTAGGATGACCGCTCCAAGAAGGAATAAATTCAATTCTAATTTTATCATGATGACCAGAAGATGTAGTATTACCTTCTAACCAAGCAATACTTGGAAAAGGTAATGTTGCATGACCAGGCCATGAGCTAATATATGTGTCACTAGATGTAATCTGATACCATTGTTGGTTATCACATCTTCGTGCCCATATGTGCATCTTTGTAGAATGTGAGTTTGATGACCAGTACATGTAAAGCATGCTTACAAATACATAACCTGATGCATCTAATTCAATTCTAAATCTATTTGTAAGGTTAGGAATAAAGACACCAGAGTCTTCATCACCTCCCATAAATTTTTGTTTTTGTACATCAGAAAATCCTGTGTACTCTGTAAAGTTTGTACCATCACTAGATGTAAAGAACTTTACTTTTGATGCTGGATAAAATTCAGTTTTGTTATTAAACTGTGCATCAAATAAAGCCATATCAGTAACAGTAGGATCACCAAGGTTATTTCTAGGTTCACCATGCAATGTTTGATAGTATTGTCTAGCAGATACACCATTTAAATTAGATGTACTTGCAGGATCCATGTAGTAACCTGTATTGTTACTATCATAAAATATAGTACCATAAAAATCACCACCTGTGCCTACATACGCACTACCTTCCCAGGTATTCTTTCTAATAAATCTACCATCTGATTCTGCTTCTGTATAGTATCTGTCATCATGTGTATGAACAGATGCAGCATATGAACCAGCAGCCTGAGCTCCTATTTCAGCAAGAGTCCAAGATACATTTGCAGATCCATTAAAAGTTTTACCTGTACTACCAATAGTTAATGTTCTTGCTGTTTGTAATGCAGTTGCAGTTGCAGCATTACCAGAAATAGAACCAGTACTTGTAATATAACCACTGTCATTTGTAAATGATGACACAGTGGTAGGTCTATTTGTAATATCTGTCCATACATGAGTATGAGATGCCGCAGCATAAGATCCAGCTGCTTGAGCACCAATCTCAGCAAGAGTCCATGAAATATTTCCAGAACCATCTACAGATTTACCTGTAGAACCAATTGTAATTGTTCTAGCTGTACCCCATGATGCTGTAGTAATATTAGCTGAACCATTAAAACTTGTACCATTAATTGTACGTGCTGTTTGTAAAACTGTAGCACTTCCTGCATTTCCACTTGTTGACCCAGATCCTGTAATATAACCTGAATCATTTGTGAACATGGAAATATTACCAGTAACATTCTGAAGATTTCTCCCGTTAGTAATAACTTGTGTACCTCTTACAAAAAGACCAGAATCTACTAAGTCAAATTCAGTACCACCTCTAATAATTAAAGGATACTTATCAAAAGCCGCTCCCTGATAATCATCTACCCAAAATACAAATCTATCATTGGTAGTGGCATTATCACGTAATTGGAATACAAGATCAATACTATCTGAAGAGGGTTGTACAGCATAAATTCTAGCACCATCATTATTTAATGTCCAATCAAATCCTTTACCGCTAGTTGGAAAAGTACCAGCTAAATCTTGGAAAACTAAATCAGCACTATTACCTAAAGTGACATTTCCATTAAAAGTTACAGGAGTATTTGTTGAAGCACCTCTTCCTGTTACTGTTGCTAGTGTATCTGTTTCTGTTGATGATGCTGCTGCAATTGTCACAACACCGCCAGCTCCGTAGCTGAGGGTAACGTTAGATCCCGCTACAAGATCTAATGTACCCCCAGACTGTACGGTTGTCCTTTGAACCCCATTTGTTTTGAGATTCCAGGACTGATAATTATCATAGACGCCAGAGTGATTATGACTAGTTAAAGCATATCTTCCATCCAAATTGACTGTAATGTTACCAGCTGCTCTTGTGGCGGTTAGAACACCGCTTGTAAAAGACAAACCTGTTACACCTCCGGTGTGAGCAAAAGATATATTTCCATTACCGTCAGTAACTAAAGCTTGCCCCCCGGTTCCATCCGTGTGGGGCAAGGTAAAGTTACCTATTTTTGTAGAAGATAATAATTTAATAGCCATAGTTGATTTCTAAGTAATTACAAATTTACTATTTTAATCCATTTTAAGTACAACAACTTTGATGTCATTTGGTGCAGGAGGTGCCGCAAATCTAAATACAACGTTGTTAGGATCAGTGGAGGTTGTATCTACATAAACTTGTAATCCTGTAGAAACTTCCCATGTTTGAACTATAATATATCCTGCATTTAAGTTATGAGGAACAGGAATTGTTACAGAAGATCCATCACCAATAAGTGTTGTAAATTTAGTAGCAAGAGTAGTACTAGAAATAGTAGCTGCAAGACCTGCTGGAGTTACAGCTAATGTAGTACTTGTACCCGCCTGTGTTTCAGTTGTAGTAGCAAGTTCAACAAGACCAGCTGCAGTTGTACTAGCAGTTTGAATAGCAACGTTAGCTGCAGCACTCAATCTACCATCTCCATCTACAGTAAATGTAGCAACTTGAGTAGCAGAACCATAAGAACCATTTGTAACACCGGTTGAAGCAATACTAATTGTTGGGTTACCAGCTACACCACTACCATTACTAATAATGATACCAGCACCAGCAGTCAATGTTCTACCAGCAAATGTATCAGCAGCAGTTTGTACAAGGAATCCGTTAGTATTATAAGCAGCTAATGCAGTAAGGGTAGCATCTAAAGGTTGCTTGTTTCCTAAATCTGTAGTTAAGTTAGTAACTTGAGATTGAGCAATTTGAATAGATGTTGAACTAGCTGCAGTCAACTGACCTTGAGCATTTACGGTAAATGTTGATACAGCACTTGCACTACCATAAGAAGCAGCAGTAACACCAGTATTAGCAATGCTGAATTGAGTACCTGTTAAAGTAAGACCTGTACCTGCAGTATAAGTACCAGCACCGGTAAACTGTACAAAAGTAATTGCAGTTGAACCTAAAGTACCACCTTGATTACTTGTACAAACCCAACCGGTATCACCGTTAACAGTACCTTGCTCAACAAAACAGAATGCACCTGGAACTTCAGTCCAAGCATCCATATCGGCTGAACGTGTCCAACCAGCAGCTTGTACAATATAAATACCATTGTCAGCTTGAGTAGTTTGATTTTTAACAAGAACTCTATCACCAGCTACAAGAGCAACAGCATCAATTGTTTGAGGACCTGATAAAGTAATATTTGCAGTAGTTGCAGCTTTAACAGAAGCTTTAGGATCTAAACCTTGAGCAACACTATCAACATATTGTTTAGTAGCTGCACCTAAGTTTGCAACAGGATCTCCACTTAGAATAAGTAGACCTGTCATTGTATCTCCACCTTTGTTTACAGCATCTGTAATACCATAGCCCGCAAGAGTTGTAGGTTTACTTGTAATGCTTGAAAAAGCCGGAGTAATTGTCACAGCAGCACCTGTTGCAGTTACACGTCCTTTTGCATCAACTGTAAATGGAGTGACTGCGGTAGCTGAGTTGTTATAAGTTCCGGCAGTTACACCAGAGTTTGCTAAGGTTGCGGTAATTGCTGTAGCACCGGAACCAGTTACATCACCAGAAAGGGTGATGGTTTGGTTACCTGTAAGTCTAGCATTAACCTGACCTTGTAATTTTTCAATTGCTACTTCAAGTGTATCTGTGTTTAATACTGTTGAGTTTGCACCAGTAACAAAGCCAGAAATTACTTGAGCATAGAAGTCAGTAATACCATAACCTGAAATTGTAGTTGGATTAGTACCGGCAGTTACTCTACCTTTTGCATCTACAGTTACAGATCTGTATGTACCAGCTGTAACACCTGAGTTTGCAAGAGTAACTGTGATAGCCGTAGTTCCACTACCAGAAGCATCACCACTTAATGTAATAGTCTGGTTACCTGTAATGTAACCTAACATAGTTTGCACTTGAGCACTTGTGAGTGCAATAGGAGCTGCGGCAGAACCCGTGTTATTACCAAGGATTGTGCTTGCACCAATGTTTGCAATTTTAGCAAGTGTTACGTTGCTATCTGCAATGAGAGAAGTTGTGATACCACCAGTTGCTACACTTAATGTAACAGCACCTGATGAACCACCACCAGTTAAACCAGTGCCTGCTGTTACTTGCGTAATGTCACCAGAAGCTGAAACCCAAACTGTACCATTCCAAACTTTTAACTCACTTGTTGCTGTATCAAAATATACTTGACCAGTAACCGGAGCACTTGGAGCTGTACCCGTTGGATGAATCACGGCATTTGACAGCACTTTTTTCTGCATGTCAATTGCATAGGTGACTAAATCGGATAAATACTTAATTGCCATAATTGATTGTTTTAATTGTTATTTGTTTTTGTTTTAAGATAGATAAGCTGTTCCTTCAACAGGGATTATAAACGTTATTTGTAATTCATTTAAATTTATGTAACTAATTTGACCTACTATATCATCACCATTTTCATCTTCTGCACTTACATTTGGATACTTTTCAAGATTATGAACAATATGCCAAACAGTTGCAGGTGTTGTTTGAGTAAAGACAAATGAATCAGGTTTTTGATTTATAATCTCCTTTTGAATAATTTCTAACTGCTTAAGAATGTTTTCTAATACATTGTTATCAGGACATACTGTAACTTGAGGACATGTATCATGACCTGTATTACATGATGCTGCAGGTGGTGTGTAAACTGTAGTACCCATTAAACCAACACTTACAACAGGAGCTGCAGTGCAACTAGAAGAACAACTTGTTTGACATGCAGAGTGATCTTGCCAATCACATAATTGTTTTTTGATCTTAAGTTTTTCAAGATCTATATAACAACATGATGCTATCCCATATCTTTTAGAACGGAAATCTCTATAAACAGCTTCAGCAAATTTTTGCTCTACTTCTATCTTTTTAACAAGTTCAAACATCTTCTATGTACTTAGTTTGTATTTACAGGCGGTTCTTCTGGTTTAGTACTTGTGTTGGTTAATTTTTTACTGTTTAGATAATCAGTTAAGCAGGTTTTGTGTACTACTGATCCATCTGGTGCTGTGGTCTTTTGACAACCGCAGCTAAAGCCTTTGTTACATTGTTTGCAATTCATATATTTATTGGTTTTAAAAATTATTAATTACATCCGCAGCTTTTGCATAAAATTTTGTCCAGTCTTTTTAATGCATAATTATACATATCCATGCCTAAAGAAGGACTGCTACAATATTCAACTTTAGCAACAGCTCCGTCAATTAAAGTTCTAATATATTGCATTTCTTCAATAAGTTCCTTTTTTTCACTAAAAGGTTCACAATTTTCTAAATCAATGCAACACAATACTTTATAATAAGCATTTAAGATATTGGTAATTCTTAAATGATTGTATTCTACATAAACTTTCTCATTAGGTGCTACGCTATATTTGATAACATAAACACCATCTGGAAGACCAATTCTACTTTCGTGGCAATCTTCTTTTTGTAAAGCTAAATCACATCCATTTAAATTTACAAAAAATTCTGGAGTTGTTTTAACAATAACAGATGAATTAAATCCAGGAACAGTAATTAGTAATTCCGGACAATCTATTGGAATTAATTCAGAATATTCACTGGTATCACGTATTGATAAAATCTCACAATTTGATACAGTTGGAACTTCTAGACTTAAAATATGCTTACTGGCCATATGGATTGAGTTTACTTAGTGTATTCTATATACATAATATACTAAAAAAAATAAAGATAAAAAAGAAAGGTGGGATATTTCTACCCCACCTTCTCATAAGATTCAGCTAAATTGATTAGTCAATATTAGCTTCAAACGTAATTGGATTACCAGAAGCACCAGCCACTTGTACAATTTCAGCCATCAAAGTGTCCATCTTAGTGATCAATGCCGTAGCAGTACACTTAACGTAGATCTTGTAAACATATTGATCATTATCAAACGTTCCAGAAGGATTATTCAATCTAGGAATGCTGTGTTGGATGTAGTACGTTTTGTACAAAGCATCACGGTCAATAGCAGACAAGATTTTATCAGATCCTTCAATTTGACGGATACGTGCAGAATCAGGATTACCTTGGTTGTAAGGAGATTGCATGTAAGCTTCAGTTAACAATACATCTCTCAATACAGTTTCACCAGAAGTTTGTTGCATAGTACCAGGAGTAGTAGTTACAACACCACAGTCATTACAAGGATCACCAGTTTCATTCAATACTGAACCGATCAATTGTACAGGCTCTTTCTCATAATGATCACGGGTATCAAATGAGCAGTTACCAAACTTAGTGTCAACATAAGCACCTTGGAAAGATACACAAGCAGATACTTGATCAGCAACAGGATCAACTGAAGGAGTGTAGTTTCCAGAAGGAGCTAAACCTAATACTTGAGCAATAGTGTAAGTAGTTGTAGTAGCACCTACAGTTACTTGCATACCACCGCCAGTTTTTTCCTTGGCAAAAGGCTTGATGATAGGATCTTCCAATAACATAGCAGCAGCTTTAGCTAAAGCAACAGCAGGGTCAAGGTAAGTCTGATCAACAGCACAACAGTTGCCAGGTACATTGTTTTGATAAGCACTTCCTGAACTATCACCAATTGCATAAGCATTGTGATTCAAGAAACGCAAAGCAGGAGAACCTTTTACGTCCAAACGTAAGAAAAGGTTAGATCCACAAGGAGCACAAGTAGAACCTACACAAATCTTTACAGTTGCAGCTGTAGAAGATTGACACTCAGAAGACCATAATCTGCTGATAAATCTAGCATTAATGCCTTTAGATTTTACAGATTCTTTGTAACCTCCGTGACCAGGATTGTTACCAATGTTGTCTTCAGTGTGGAAGCTACCTTGTACAAGATAGAATAATTGACCTGCTGTAATGTTGTTACCTGCAGAAGCTTCTACAGAAGCCCATGAGCTGTTTACAACTTCAAACAAACCAGGTGTGAAAGCAGAAGTCTTAACTCCCGCAGCAGCAAAGCCATCTACTACAAATGCTTTACCAAACGCATGATTAAAATAAGCCATTTTTTTTAAATTTTAAGTTTACAAATAAATATTATGTGCACCGTGCACATATATAATATACAAAAAGTTTTACAATTTCCAAATTATGCTAAGAAAATTAATTTGTATTTTGCTCCATTAATTGCATCTTTTACAGTATCTAAAAGATTAACAATCTCACTATGATGCATTACTGCTTGTAATTCATCAACTTGTGTTTTCATCTGACGCAAATATTCAATAGCATCTTCAACAGATTCTAAATACATTGGACCTTCTCCACTGCATTTTAAAATCATTTCACATGCACCTTGATATCCTTCAGCAATTGAGTCTGCTAATCCTGGTAAAGCATCATATAATTCATTTAATGCTTTATGTGCAGCAAAGGATCCTGGTCCAGTAACTTTCAAATGAAGTTTATGAAAACTAGTTGCTGCATTCATAAGTTCTTCTACTAAATTACCAGTCATAGTATCTACCTTTTGCATTTCAGGAGATCTGCCTGATGCTGTTCTTTTTAGCATGGGTTTTTCCATTGCTTCTTCAGAAGCACCTTCTGCCTTTCTTTTAAGGGGTCTTTTACTGTAGTCCATAATTAATTATTTCTTTCTGCAGATTGTTGTTCTCTCTGCATTTGGTTAAAGTTTTCAATATCTCCGGCAATTACTGATGCTGTATCATCTAAAATTAATTCTACAATGTCATCTTTAAATTCAGAAGTAACATCTGCTGTAGAAACAATACCTGTATAAGGGTTTAAAACACCAGTAAACTCAATACCTCTTGGTTGTCTATAATAAGTAAGTACTGGATTTACTAGTGTAAACTCCCTTAAATAGATTCTGATTGTATTATTAATCATTGTTAAAAATGTTTCCCCCCATTCAAAGTCAGGTCTTTTAAGTGGATCTCTGAGATATAAATCCACATTAGCAACCTCACCTAAATAAACAGTCATTGAACGGGGATTAGGACAACATTCTGTAATAGCATTTGTACTAACTCTTTTATATTCTAAGTAATTAGCCGGTGGAAAATTTGTTGTTTGAAAATATTGATCATTTGAAGTACCAACTAAAGGTAGTTCTGTTAGCAATATTTGTAAGTCATCAATCCTTCTTTTAGAAAGTTCATCTCCTTCTTTATAAAGATTATTGCCATGCAGCATTCTTCTAACCCATTCTACCTGAGCTTTATTGAATGCTTCAATGATTTGCCAGTTTTCTAGATTATCATAATCATTACTAGAAAGCTTGTTTAATCTTTGCTTTAATTTTAACCGAAGGATTTGATTATTCATGACTCATTAAATTGACCAATAGGGTTCTACTTTACTTAATAATGATGTTAATACTTCTTCATTGATAGGATCTTTCAAAAATTCAACAACCTCAGAAGGTCTTTTACCTAATCTTGCATTTCCATCTAATGTTTCAATCCAACCATTTGATTTTGCTAAAATGAATCTATAGAACATACAATCTTTAACCAATGCTCTGATTTTTAAATCTTCCATAGTAGCAGTTGCTGCCTCAATGAATGATTCTGCAGCTCTAGTTTTGTTAGATTCTGTACCTTGACCATTAATAAAGATATCCATATTTTCATACAAAATATCATTTGGTGTTGACTTAGTATATTGTGTACTATCACCATCCACAACTTTAGCTACATACATTAGCTTATTAGTGTTTTTAGTAAATAGTTTTTCTAATTCAGAAATAGCTTTGTTTCTAATCTTAGTAAACTCAGTTCTTGTGTTTACAGTTTCTTGCAATTGATCCAAGTAAAACTTAGGAGGATTTACAGATTTCTTTGCATCTTTCAAAGATCTAGCAACAATACTAAAACCTCCTGCATTAATTGCATGAAGTTTAATTAGATCATAAGGATCAGTATCTGGATCTAAATAGACAGGGTCATTACCACATCTTAGACTAATTCTTGACCAGAATTTGTCATTGTCAGGTTTTAATAAAGTGACTTTGTTCCAGAAGTCCTTATCTTCAGGATCAAGAACGTTTGCTGCAAGCTCAGCTTCTAACTGAGTTACAATCTTTCTGATCTCTTTGATTTTAACTTCTCTTTCTCCAGGAGCAAGTTTTTTTACTTCTGGTGCAAACTCATTTAAACCTGTTACATATCTCTTAACTCCATTGAGTTCAAGACATGCTAAAGATTCTTCATGCCATACTCCATCATAAAGAGCCATGCCATAATTTTCCAGTCCCATGTTTTGTTTGTTGGGATCAAAGAAAGGACGGATTGCAATAGTCCTACTCTTGTTTTGCTGATACTTTTCTACAATTGTGTAATCATTCATAATTATTTGGTTTTTTAAATTATAACTCAAAAGTACATAATTATGTACATTTTTTATAATCTAATGCCGGTTACCCGGCAAAAGTTTTTTGAGTTTTTTAAACTACTACAGTAATGCTGTCTGTTGTTGTATTAATATATAATTGTCCAACATTAAGTCCAGCTGCCACTGCTGCAGCATTGTCTACGTAAGCTCTTTTAGCCAAAGATCCCTCTAAAGCTTCAAGAAATGCCGGTGTTGCAAACAATTCTTCAATTGTTAAGTTAGCAAATTCACCAACATGTTTGAATGGTCCTTTTTTATAAATTGACATAATATTTTCTTTTATTTAAATTAAGATAAAAAAAGGGAGGAGGTTTGACCCATCCTCCCAATTTTTTAATTATCAATTTGATTAGAATGATCCGCCAGTAACTGGGTTTCTCATAACAATCTTAAGAACCTTAGTCGGGTCTTTTACCCAGATAGCAGGCATAGTCTGGCTCATGTATACACGGTATCCATTGAAGTTACCAGAAGATGCAAACCCTTGAGTACGTCCCATGTAGTCCATAGTTCCGTTTTGGTAGAACCACTTCAATTGGTTATCCCAGTTAAGCTTCAACAAGTAGATATTGTCATTTCCGTTATCAGTAACGTCAAAGATAATAAAGCTGTAAGAGCTCAAAGGACGGCCATCAATCAAAGGATTCTCAATGTCATTGGTGTGCAAGTTATCAAACGCAGGGTTCAATACAAACTTCACGTTAGCCAAGAAAGGAATAGTGAAGCTAGTGTATGCAAAACCAAAGTCAAGATCCATACCTTTACCGGTAACTGCTCCAATTTCAGAAGCATTTTGAACTAAACCAGATCCGTATACTTCATCAGCAATAGCTTTGTTGATCAACTGCATACCACCGATACCAGTTTGTACAACAAGTTTACGTTGAGGATCTGGACCTTTAAATTCAACTTTACCTTGGTAGAAGTTGTAAAGCTCAGACTTGAACATATCAAGAGAGAAAGAAGATTTGTTGTATACTCTCTTGAATGAGTTATCCAATTGAGACCACAAACCTACAGACAATCTGATATCATCTGGACCATCTTGCTTAATTCTACCACCTTTACCCCACATTAAGTAAGTCTCAATGTCATTGGCAATTTTGGTTAAGTGAGCTGCTTCCATGTTGGTAACAAACGTACGTGACAATTGACCACTTTCAAAAGCTTGACGTGCACCAGCTTTACCCATAGAGGCAACAAGCTCTTCAATAGAAGAAACAGAAGGATTGTTTGAATCCTGGTTGAAGTTTCTCCAGATTTCAGTTACAGGTACAGTACCGTCAGCATTAAGACCACCTTTGATCATCAAGTCAGCACGGCTAGAAATAGAATAGTGAACGTGAGCTTCAGCACCACCTACGTAGTTGTAGAACTCACGGAAACCAGAACCAGTTTCAATGTCAGAGAATCTTTCACCGTATTCACCACGGGCAGAACCTTTACGGAAGAACTTAGTTCCAGGAGCAAGATACTTGTTATCAAGACTTGCAGCGTTGTTGTTGTTCACCAATTGTACAGTGTAGATGAAACCATCACCAGCAGGGATGATATCAGAAGCTGTAATGTACAATTCTAAACCGTTGTACTTGTCATAAGTGATGATATCACCATGACCAAAAGCTCTCTTAGACAATTTGATAGTGAAAGTAGTACCGTCAATACCTTTGCTAGAGTTTTGAGGATCAAGATCCACAACTACAAAAGGAAGGTCTTGAGCAATTGGCGTTTGCCATTTGTACTCACCACGTGCATTGTCAACCATGATGGTATTTTTACCACCAAAAGAAGCCATTTGATAAAGGGGCATTTCAACTTTTTGAGTCATAGCCCACAAGTCCACTGGACCCATATCCATGGGTTCAGCACTACCCAACATTTGAGTTAGGTGATAAGAATCTACGTGAGAACTGGCTTTGTAGCTAGTATCTCTCAGGAAAATTCCATTGTTTAAAACAGGAGTTGCCATAATTGATTGTGTTTAGTTGTTAATTATTAATTGTTGTTGTTAAAAGCGTTTAAAAATATTATTAGGTCTTTGTATTTTTCTTTTGCCGATAGATCTTTCAGATTCTTCAACCTTTTCTACACCAAGAGAACTTCCGCCACTATTTGCTTGTTCTGTCTTCAGTTTTCTTACTGTAGATTCTACAGCTTTCTGAGAACCTTTTTCCATGATACGTGCTTTATATCCATCAGGATCAGAAAGCAACCACAGGGCTTCAGAAATCAACGTGTAATTAGGTTCTACAAACTGATACTTCTCTAACAAATGTCCAAGTAAGTTTGTATTTCTACCACTTACAGATGGATAGTTAGGTTGCACAAGACCGTTATACAACATGTTTTGTGTCTTTCTATCAATCTTTACATCACCTAATGAACCATCTTTCAATGTTTCATACACGTTCTGCATATATTGTTGTGATGCTTGCTCTTGTTGCTTTCTTCTCATTTCTTGTTCTTCAAGTTTTCTAGCAACAACTTGCTCTTGCATCTTATCCAATTTCGGTTTAAACTTAGATGCCTGAGCTTCTAGTTTACCAAGATCTTTCCAAATCTCAATTTCTTCTTCAATCTCTTCAGCTGATCCATAGCCTGTAGCTTTTAGATAATCACGGATGATTAATTCCTGATCTCTCTCACTTTTAATATCCAAGTCTCTAGTTTCCTCAGCTTGTGATAAAGTTGCAAAAAGGCTTTTTAAATCAGTTCCTCCATTAGCTACATAACGTGCAGCAATCTGAAGTTCTTGAGGTAATGCATCAAAAAATTGTTTAGGAGTTTCTCTTCTTACTTGATTAGCTCTTTCTTCTAAGTTAGCCTCAATTAACTCTTCCCAATCTTTTGCAGTGTATTCATCTAAACTCTTATCATCTTCAAAAGGAACAATCTTTTCTTCTTTGATAAGCTTTTGAAATACATCTGAAATACCTTCAATCTTTTTTCTTCCTCTTGTTTCTACCTTTTCTTCTTCATCATCATTATCAATAAGTGAATCTAAAAGATCAGAGGATTCTTGTTTTGAAGTGGCTGTTGGTTGTTTTGCCGGGGCACCTGTTTTATCATCTTCTTCACCTTCATCAGAATCATCATCTGAATCTGGATCAGTGAAAGAAAAATCTACTGGTTTCTCTTTAGAAAAAATATTCACCGTTTTTGGTTCTGATTTTTTCTTGTCACTTTCAGATGGAATGGTAACACTACTTGCTGAAGCTGCTCCTTCAAACAGTTCATCAAGGTTAATGTCAACCTTTTCCACTTTTGTTTCTACTGATTGTGTACTCATATTATTTGTTTTGTTGGTTTTACATATACAATATAGAAAGAATATTTGAGTTAAACCTATAATATTTTGTGATACCCCTACATTTTCTGCAGTATATAGCTATCACTAAAATATATTTTTCACATAAGTTTAAAATTATTTTTCTTTCTTATCAGATCTGCCTTTTGAATCATACTTATTCTTATTCTCTCTAGCAATTTCAAGCTGAGTATTTGCAATATCTCTTTGAGTTGCTAATCTATCTCTTTCTACATCAAGTTTCTTCTGAGTCATGCTATTTGTGATAGCATTTTGCTCACGTTTTAGATTCATTTGCTCTTGATATTCAGTAGTTTTTCTAATATCATTCATTGCATCTCTATAATCTGACATCATATTTTGATTGATATCCACACCAGATCCATAGCCGGCAGCTCTGATTTCTGCTACAAGAATTTCATTTTGTCTATCCTTGTCATTTTCTTGAGCTTCAAACTGAAGTTTCATTTGTTCTTCTTGAGCTTTTGCCTGAAGAGCTTGCTCTTGCATTTGTCTTTGAGTTTGCATTTCTTGCTCTCTCATAGCCATTTGCTTCTGCTCCGCACCCTTGAGGATATCGGTGATTTCAGCAATTGAATCAGCTTTAACAATATTTCCAAGATCAAAGATTGACGCACCGGTAGTATTATTTGTAAGAGCTAATTGCTTTAATTGATCAAGAATAGCTCTATGGTTAGTTTTAGTTGTTGCAAAAATATTAAAGTCTCTTAATAAGAGATCTGTACCATTAATGGTAAAGTTAACCTTCTCAGCTTCAGTTGTAATATAACTTAATCTTACACTTGGGTTTCTACTTTGATAGTACTGAGCTAAGTCAGTTCTCATTTGGTGAACTCTAGGCATTAGATAATCAGAGTGCTGATTAAAGTAAATCTCTGTTTGAGCATAAGATTGATTCAATGCTTGAGTAACTCCTGTTGCAGTTTCTTGACCCATTGGAGCACCAAGTCTCTGAGGATTAACACCAATTGCATCAAAACACTGTTGCTTAAAGTAATTAGCTAAATTAATTCTACCCATCAATCTATTACTTTGTTCCATGTTTAGAACTTGGTAATGGTTGAAATTAGTAGCATTTTCTGTATTAGTGATAGATGTATCTAAAGGAAGCATTTGGAAATCCTTCATGGCAACATATGCTTTAGCATAGTTTCCTTTACCCCAATCTTCACCCATAGAATGTCTAGGTAATGCATTCTGATCAAACATGATAACAGTACCCAATTCATCTACCAAGATGTCTGCAATTTGATTATTTACCATGTTGTATCCAACCTGGTATGCTTTCATTAAATCTACAAGAGAAGTTGACTTAGTATTTCTATCAGAGAATACTCTACCTTCTACTGGTAATTTACAGCCATATAATGTTTGTGAACCTTTAAACTGGAAAGGAATCCTTCCAGGTTTAGTTCTATTAACTCCTACGTAAATGGGATTAATATTATTACTAATGTTTGATCTCCAGAAAGCAGGTAAGTTTGGACCAACCTTAACTCCACCCCATACTTCATTAATCCAAATCCAATCAATGTGTTCACCTTGGAGAAGAGTCTCTTTTGTTTTGTTTTTAAATACTGATGTATCATAAATTGGTTTTTCAGTTACTTTAAAAGTTTCATCAATAATTTCTTGAATGATTTCACCTTCTTCAGTAATCTTTGTTAAATGACCCACTTTTCTTTGAGTCTTCCAGTAAACTGTACAAACTCTCATCAAATAACCTTGACCCCAATTTAATACATCATCACTTTCACTTAAGATTGCACTTACAATATCACCACCTCTGGCTGGATCATTAGACCAGTTACTTACAAATCTTCTGTAATCCAATCCTGGCATATTAGTATTCCATTCATGTGATCTACTTGGATCATAGTAAGCACCATCATTCTGGTAACCGTTAACTTGGTATAGTGCTGATTTTGCAGGATAAATATTTTGTAATGAATGTAATTGTTCCTCTGTCATTAAATAACCATACTTATCAATTACATCTGATACGGTCATTAAATCAAGTTTTCCAACAAAGTTACCTTCAGAGATATATCTTGAATCAGGAGACTTATGATAGAAAGTTAGAACAGGGTTCCAAAGTTCAACCTCATAATCATCCTCCAACATTCTGAAATGCCAGAACTCACGGTCAGTAATAAGCATATCACGGAAACCACGTTCTTCAAGTTCTGCCATCTTGAATCTTTCCTCATCCACATTGTATTGGTGAGCTGCCCATTCTTCCACTAAAGATCTATAATCCTTTCTAAAGAAGTCTTCAATTTCAGGTAGGGATTTAATATTTTCAGGTGCCAATTGCTGTTGAGCTTCTTCACTAGCTGGGTCCATACCCATCTCAATCATTCTAGCAATTAACTTTGCTTCAGCATCAGCAAGCAGATTCTGCTCTACTTGGATTCTTTTTTGCTCAAGCATTTCATTATAGGATAGATCATCTACCGCTCTAAACTGAATCTTGTTGTATCTTTTAGAGAACTCCCCGCATAGTACATTAACCACGTTAGGAATGATAGGATAAAACTTAAGCTCTAATGCTGATTGATCTTCTTTGGTTAAGACATCAATCATTTGAGCATAGTCATTATCATCTGCTACAATGTAGTCTGTTTTATCAATTATACCTTTTGCAAGTTTGTAGTTTTTTAAGAGTTTTCTAGCATTTAATCTTAAAAACTCCATTCCTTGAAGCTCTAACCAATCAATATTCCAGGCTGCCCAATCATCATCCTTTTCCTTTGCAGATAGGAATTGAATGGGCTGGGTGAGACTAGCGGTAGTTGGATACCCCTCTCCCTTTGCACCTTTCTTTAAATCCAATGCGTTATATACCTTCATTATTTAAAGTTTTTAAAAGCAGATCTCCCTTGTCTACCTGAACTTATAGTTTTATTGCGTTCCAAGTTTTTAAACGGACTATACTTTAATTTATACAAATTATTTTGATTTTGCAAATTCTTTGTTGCATCTTCTTCTTTTCTTTTGGTAAATCCTCTATTTGACTGTTGGATTTTAGCAAATGCAACTAATGCTGAGAATGCTACCAAACGGTCAACGTTGACACCAGGTTGGTATGCCAGCATTTCTTTTAGTAACATAGGATCAGGAATCCTTTCAATACCCAATGTGGTACTAATAATATTTCCATGATTATCTAATTCAGTGTCAGTCTCTTCTCTTAAGAACTCAATAGCATAAGAGATGAGGTGACTTTTAAATAGTATGCCGGTGTTCTTCCATCCATATTCTTGATACACTGTTGCATTTGAACCAAGATCTTTTAGGAACAATATCTGTTGCTTTGGTACCAAGTATCTTTGTTTTCTTCTAGAGATCATGTACTGGATAAACAAAGAGATGTTGTTTTCCACAACAGTCCAGGCATTATACCATTCAATGATTTTCTCTAGTTGTTCATGTGTCTTGTTAACATCATCATATCTACCACACCAAGCTGCTACAATCTTATCCTTTTCAATAAAGGATTCATATCCATCAGGAGTTTCCCGTGTAACCTCTACAGCACTCTTGTAAACAAAGATACTACAAAGTGAATCTGAAGTAGTTGTTTTACCTTCTGACACGGGGTCAACAGATGCATAATACATTCCAAATGAAGGATTTTTAACAGGTCTTTCCCATACAACAAGTACGCCAGATTTATCTTGCATCTTCTTATCTACCGGAAACTGTGATATAGGAAGTTTGTTACTTCTCTTAGCTTCAATACCCTCAACAGTTCTTTCCAATTCAATATGCTCAAAAGAATATTCTTTGTCTTCAATCCTTTTAAGCTGCTTGGAAATAATACCCTGTGGAAATATAGACTCCTTTCTATAAGCAAATGCTTCTGCTATATTGGTTGGTTTCTGAGATATACGTAACTGATACTGCTCTGGGTTTAGTTCAGACTTCCACTTCTCTCTTTCAGCATGGATTGCCTTTAAAGCCTCTTCAACTAATGAGTTGCCATACTTATCAATATATGGAGGCATTGACCATTGTTCTGGAATAAATAAACCAGCTAGTCCTACAGTGCCATCTGCATCTAATAGATTTGTCTCAACAGCATAGATATCATTGTTAGTAGGATTTAGAACCATGTCCTTCAAAGGATTACATTGTTCCAAATCACCCACAGATCCTGCTGCAATAAACATACCTGTAGTAACCATACCAGAAGACATTGCCGGTCTTAAGTATTCATAAGTCTCCATCATTTTTGGAGCAATACCTGCTTCTTCATGAAAGAAGTATGATGTAGGACCACCGACACCTGTTGTTGCACTCTTTTCAAAAGAAGCACCCTGTATCTTAGATTTTAAACCTTTGGTAGTCTTTCTATTACCAACTCTTACTTCAATCTGTTGTTGCCATAAAAGAACCTTCTCAGGATTACTTGGTCTATACCAAGCAGTATGTTCATTTAAGAAATCCTTGTATTCATCTAAGAACTTCCAAGAACCTTTATCATTGATGTAATCTTTTAATGAAGCACCAATCTTACATACACTACCTTCTTCAAACCAATAGGTATTTATAAGCTTGCCCATGTGGAAGTAAGAGGAAGCAATCTGACGTTTCTTTAGAATAGCTGAATGCTTGTTACTTAACTCAGCTAATAATTCATAAAGAGCCATATGATACTGAGCATCTCTAACTTTAGCAAACCCATATTTCTTTTCTTCTTTATCATAAATAGGAAGAAAGTTCAACCACATGTAATAATCTCTTGTAAGATACCATGTGTTTCCATTGTTCTTAAAGATTGCACCATTTCTACACTTTTCTTTTTCAGCCTCCCAATAGATGTTAAAATCCTTAGATCTAAATGGAGCAGAACAATAGAATCCATTTTTATTAAAGTTTATTGCTTGTTCATTAAATAAAAATGAGGTTTCATCATATTGATATTGACCAGGTTCCTTAAAGATACCCAATAGAAAGTCAATGAACTCCTGCGTAGTATCAAACTCCGTAGTAGTCCACTGACCATTCTCATATGTTGGAATTATTCGGCTCATTCAATTACAGCAAGAATGTCTCCTTGAGCAATAAGCAAGTGTTTCTCACCATTATGCTTCATTTCAACTGGTGTTGCATAATCTACATACTGGATAAGATCACCTACATTTACTTCAGTTACTTCCTTACCAATACCAATTACATATCCTTGATATGTTTTTTCTTTAGCTGAATCAGGAATCATTATCTTGGTCCCCGGAAAGAACTCCCCCGGTTTCTTCTCCTTGATCAGTACTCTCTTGCCCACTGGCACAATTTTCTGGTTTTCCATATTTTTCTTTATTTACGGTGTTTATAAAAAGGCAATCATCCCAATAACAAAATACCCATTCTTCTTTCTTTTCGTGTATCATAACTGGTCATAAGCTAAACCTTGTCCTCCTCTGACATGACTTTCTTGTTCTTGTTTCATGTCATTAAATGCTCCTTTATAAGAAGCTCTAATTTGTTCAAACTTTGCAGCAGCATTAACCAATGAGTTAATGTTACCATCTCTACCATGTTCAATAGAAGTTGTTTCCATATACTTAGCTAATCTGTCAAGCATTGATTTAATACCCTTATATGCTCTGTATGTAGGTGTCTCATATAATTTATTACATGTTGCAATTGCTCTCAAAATTACTTCATCTTCGGGAGATTCTTGCATTAACACTTCTTCCATAATTAAATCTTCTCTCTCTGCTTCTGGAACATTAAAAAAAGGATTCATATCTGGATTAGGGCATGTCATATAAAACACATACTGATACACAGACATATATGTATCTGGATAATTATCCATTATGGACTTTAAAGAATCCAATGTATAGCAATGTTCAGTGGGAATTACCTTACCATTCTGAACGTCAAATAATCTAACTATCATTTATTTTTAATTATTACTAATGCCAAATTGAAGTCTTCAATATCACCCGAATTTAACATTAAAGTTAGTGATTCTATTTCATTATTTTGCAATCTTTGATTTGCGTGTAGCCAATCCATGTAATCAACAGCGTTTCTTATAGTTAAAGTTCTATCATAAAGATTGTAAAATTCAGACATATCACTAGGTGTTACCCCTTCAATCTTAACTTGATCATTTACTATGTCCAGCATCTTACTTTCTATTATCCTTCAACCACATGATTATACTATTCACTTCATCTTGCAAGTATGGTAATTCATAGAATGTAATATCTTCAATCACAGGTTCACCATTTACATGTTCATTGATTGGATAACCATTCTCATCAACTCCAAGTTGTACAAACTTTACATGTTGAATAGTAAGCTTTCCAATCTTTAGTCTAGGATTATGCTTTTTAATAATATACGCATAAATACTCAATTGTAAATTATAATGGTTTAAATTACAGTCATCTAAATGCGAAACTGGATGATACATCTTTTGAGTTACACCTTCCCAGTTTGTAAATCCTTTTTCTTTAATCTCTTTGTTGGTCTTATAATCTGTAATGTTTAAAGTGTTGTTAACTACTTCAACCAAATCAGCTTGACCACAAAGACCTGCTGATTTTAAATATACCAAATGTTCTGGGTAAATGCCATCAGATAATCTTTGATCTGGTGCTAACTTAAGTTCTCCATCAATGATAGGTCTGATAATAGGTAGTTGTGAACCATCTCTTTCAATTGTTTCACACTCTAGCAAATCTGCTTCTCTTTGGCCATGATACCAATTACCTAATTTAATAGCTCTTTGTGATTCTGATTCCCATGCATCAATAATCTGAGCTTGTGTCAAACCATACCATTTTGATTTCTTATTTTTAGATGCTTTAAGTGCAGCATCTTTTGAATCAAACTTTGGTTTGAACATGCTAATAAAAGACGTGACACTTAGCCAGTCAATATTCTCATCACCTAAACTCTTGTATAGGTGACCGTCTTCTTTAAAATAAATACTCATATTCCGTTAGAATCTGGGTGCCAATCAATATTTAACTCACCATCCCATGTAGGTGTTGAAGTCCATAATGGCACACTGTTAGTAATAGTTGTTGTTTGAAGCTTCTTTGCTTCATTCATTTTAAATCTTACATACTTACCTAATTCCATATCATTAGGTAAAGTATCAACTTCTCTTTCTTCTAATTCAATTTTCATAGTTGATGTTGCTTTTAAGTTTTTGTTCTGTTTCTTCATCCATAATTGCTTTCCATTTTCCTAATGGACAAGATGAAGATAATGACCTTGTTTTAAAACCTAAACTACATCCACACTCACCACAACAAGGTTGAGTTCCGGGAGCAAAACATTTGCTTCCTTCTCTGTCTAATGAAGGACATGTTGTACAAATACCCCATCTTAAAGCGGCTTCTGCTTCAATATGTTCCTTCTTAAAAATACTATTCTTGATTCCCTCAAGAATTTGTGGCGTGCTCTTAAAAGCACCAATAAATTTTTCTAGTCCCATTTCTGTTCTTGAATTATAAATGATATACCCCAGTTTAAGAAACGCAAATCAATTGATCTAGAACCATTCCAGGTTAGATCATTGTAGTATGCAATTGTTGGTAGCAAATACCAACAGTCCATAGAATATTTTTCAATCTTCATTTCTTTTGGTTTTTAAATTCTTTCTTAGCTTCTAACATTTCATCATACATCTTCTGAGCCTGTTCTAACTTATCTAGTTTCTCTTTGACACCTATTGTCTTTTCATAACCTGCATAAGTCTGCTTGCCTAAGTTACCCAAGATATCTTTGTTTCTTTTGATAGTCTTTTCTAATTTTTGTTTTCTCAAAACAAATGTTCCCAAACCATCTACAAAAACTCTTGGGTAAGTTAATTCACTCAGATTCTTTCTAAGACGTCCATAATAAAATGTTATGAAGTCTTCAACCACATTCTGATGGACGCCCACTTCTTCAGCAATACCTTCCTTAAACTGTTTATAGTTCTTAGGATTCATTCCCTAATATTTTAAAGTCTAAGAATATAGTGCCTTCTTCTTGGATATCCATTTTTTCACTAAGCCTAATAGTTTTTTTATTCTTCCCGGTTTTAGAGATTAAGAGTTTTTTAGACGCTTTAGTAACTGCGTTTCTTGCAGACTGTGCACTTTTAAAAATCTCTTTCTCTGTAATCAGGTCACAAAACTTTGTAAGCTCAATGTCCTTATTCAATGCAAGCTCAGTCAGACAGTCAAGATCTGACTGACTGATCTGAACCGCATTAAAGAAGCAATAGGTGAGAATCTGATATTTAATCACACTCTCCCTATTTGTTTTAATCTTCTTTTCTACTTTATTTACTAATGCCATTTTTTGTTAGTTTATAGTTCAAGCTTACTATAAACTCATAATAACATCAATCAGTCTTGGATCTGGATAAACATCCATCTTATCACGTCTGACGTTAGTATGAGATAATAAACCTTTTACCTTTCCATAATACGCATCCTCCTGAAAATCAAATGCTTTAGTGGCACCTTGCTTTTTGATCCACTGTTGCAGACCTACTCTTAGATCTACACCATCTCTTTCTCCAATGAATCTCAACCATTTCTCCACCTCTTCAATCTGCTTGTCAGAATACTTATGCCAGTGGATAGCACCTCTAAAGGCTTCATCAAGTGTAATCACTTGACTATCAACTACTTTGCTATTCACATACGTTTTCATATCCTTGTTAAGATGACCCATAGAGCAAATCTCTAAGCCCACGGTTCTACGGTTCATATACCCAGAACCAGAATCACCGATATGCCAGCCAAGATTACCTTGAGGAAAAGCCTGCACCATGACACCATCATGTTTAGACTTTCCGGTTGCGTGATCTTGACCACCCAATACAAACTCAGTACCAATCCTACCTCTTGTATCTTTACCCCACATATCCACACAAGCATAAGGATTAGCTCCTCCGGCTGTATGATGCAACATGATATACTCATTGTCAAGCTTCTCATGCACATACTCATCTGTAGGTAAGTAGTACTTATGGATTGTCTGATTATACTTAGTGGTATAATACTGCTTGGTCAAATCTGTATCTTGGTCAATGGCTTCTGTGAAACCCCCTTTGGATAACAACAATGTCCAGGTCTCATTTCCTACCACACCATCAGGACTAAGCTCATGATGCATCTGGTATCTGATTACCGCTGCACGTGTCTTATCCCCAAAGCTTCCATCTGCCTTAAGACCAAGAATCTGCTGAAGCTTTCTTACGTCTTCACCAGTATCTCCCTTCTTTAGCATTCTCATCTTAACTACGTTTTAAGGTTCTACGTGTAGGTTCTTCTTCAGTCTCCACTTCAGCCATAGCTTTGTTGAAGTCTTCCTCAGCCTTGTCAACCTCTTCATCTTTGCCAGCAGCAAATGCTTGAGCAAGGAACATCTGAGCCTGCACTCTTTTTGCTCTGAGCTCTTCAATCTCAGTTAAGAGTTGCTCATACTCCTTCTGTACTTTTAGATGTTGGATGTTACTTTTGTAGAACTCAGTAATTTCTTTTCTACGTTGTGCCAATTGTTCTTTAGATAATTGGACTTGTTCTTCAGAAAAATTCTGTTCCATGATTTTTGGTTTTTATTTGTTCAGAACAAATATACCAAAAAAAGTTAAATAAAAAAGGTTTAGGAAATTATTTTTTTATCCAGGATATCTTTTAATTCTGCACAAAGCTCATACTCCTCTAATTCCACAAAATGTTCAATAAGGTCATTTAGAACATCCGGGGTGATCTCCTTCTCAGGATCATGTATAAGAAGAGTGGAATACCCCTTATCATAATCCTCATCTAGCAAATCAGCAAAAGAGATCTTCTTAGTCACTATCCTATAGGAACTATAGTAAGCTCTGTCAATATCAATGTACTCTTCTATACGGTTCTCCATACTTCTAATATACCAAATTTTTCAACCCTATCCAACCATCCCCCCATCTTTATACAGAGATGCACATACCCCCCGTACCTACAACCAATTTATGTGTTGCATTGTGAAGGGGTGCTATGGAACCGCTCCCCGGCTAAATTTTGACAGGGGGGTAGCCCCCATAATGTATAACTTAAATAAAATAAATCACATGAGTAATTCAGTTTATTTCCGTAAAATTAACATCAATGACAAGACACAAAGTGCTGTCATTGTTGTTTCATCTCAGCCCTTGAAACAAGCACAGGCTGAGATTGCTGGCTTCCAAGTTGGTGCACGCACACAACAGGATGTCAGCTTTGGCATTTTAGCTTTAACCGATCCTAAGACCGGCAAAAGTCTTAATGCCAGTTCACCTGTAATTAAGGGTTTGCAGAGCAAACTTAATCCAGGTGATGAGATTCCTGGTTTCAAGTTGAGCAACAATGCTGTTGTCAACCGTGAAACAGGGGAATCTTTTGACAACCTCTTTTGGGTTGAGCCAGCTTAATGCTGGTTTAACCCTGAGAGGTACAGAGCATAGTTACTTGCATACACAAATGCACACACCTTATCTATGTTCTTTTCACCATCCAGATACCTTGCATACACATTCACCAGGTGATAGCGGCTGAATCTGTACAGGTAGACCCACTTACCACCTGAACACGTGACTAAACTGTTCTTTTTTTTTATTTGTGTGTTAGTGTTTGAGTGGGTGGCATAAATCCCCACATATTACCACAATCACACACCCCATTCCACTTGTCCCACCATAATAATAGATATAGCTATGATCAAGAAAAAAACATACATAGTGACCACTTATAATACATATGAGTCTATCACTACTAGGGATACTTACTCTCTACTATTTCTTAAGCTTCAGTATATGAGAAAAGGTTACCGGGTCTTTGTATTTCCCACTCTTTGGATGGCAAGACTTTGGTGTCAGTTAACCCGCAAGATGGTTTACTGGCAAGGTCCTAATGTAACCTTTGAGAGGTACATCCCTGGCTCTGACCAAATAACTTATCATAGTCCTTATGATAACTTCAGATAATAGTATCGTTACCCTTCCTTTAACCGGGTATCTATCCAGTAAGCTACTGGCGTGGGTTGGTCCAGTATAGTTACAAGACCAATAGGCTGATATACCTAAATGTATATCCAGAGTATGTGCTCCATTAGACGTAATGGGTTAGCATGTATCTCTGTATAAGTATACAAGTTGTTACCCTCAGAGTTGAAATACTCATGGTGTATGCGTTAAGCCTGCTCGTCAGGTTACTGAAACAACAGGTCAGCCTTCGTGACCAAAGGATAATCCAGTGATGGAATAAAGTCTGTTCCTTAAGAAAGAACAGGCCATGCATTAGCATGCCACTGAAAGGTAATCATACTTCTGCAACTTGGAATGGCCCTACAGGGTAAGAGAGTTGTAGACACCAGATGGAAATGGTGTTGAGCGTGAAAGCGTAATAAGTGTATGGTTAGATAACAGTAGTACCAACCGCCAATTGGGGATCTGTTATTAGGCTACAATGAAGATGCTGGTAGAAATACCGTGTCGTGAGTAATTGTAATCAATGAGTAAGCCTGGCCGCTGAAAGTAGAAGGGAGTTGGTAACTAAACTTGTCAAAAGCAAGCATGTTATACAACCAAGGAGAACTTCCTTCATCCGTCCTTTTCTTATTAACTAAGGGTTTGTATCCCATAACTAATATGACAAAGCAAAATCCTTCTTGGACCTTGGGAACACAATGTTCTTATTGTACTGAAATATGTACAGACTTGACGTCCGCAAGACAGATAGTAAGTAGAGTGAGTAGTATCTATCTAACAGGTGGCAACCTGTGAATCCCGCAAGGAAGTTGGTGTGAAAATGAAACTATAACTCTCAAGGTAGTGATGGCAGACATCTAAATCTGTGAACGTGCAATATACCTGCAGTAATGTTGGTGTGTGTAAAGGATGGAAACATTCTAAAACTATTGCCATAAGGGTCAACACTCAGCCCTTGTACTAATGCACCATAACTCACTTCCCAAGGGTGAGCAGTTGTAATACAAAGTAAGAAAGCTCGTACTGACTCTTAACTGAGAGGTACAAGTATATTAGAAGGCAGGTGAAGCTCCTGAAGTATTATAACTGAGTGCAGAGGGGTACAAAATAAAAACCAAATAAAAACCACTTAAAACCAAATCAAGATGAAACAAATTAAATTCATGACTAAACTAGCCACAGTATGGTTAGTAGGACTTTTTATGGAGGGTATGATTACCCTTGGAAGCGTGTTTGCTCACCCAATCTCAGAATGGGGCTTATGGGCAATCGTAGGACAAGCTGCTTATATGGTAGCATTAGTAGGGATTGCCATCTGGTGGCATGAAGAATCAGAATTAGAACAAGGTCTAAACCCAAAGAACAGACTATGAAAATCTTAATTCTAAAACCAGAAATGTTCGTATCTGCTGATGGCATGATAGGACTAGCGTTATTCAGAAATGCAACCTTCACTTGGTTCTTTGATGGGGAAGATGTACCTTTACGGATGTTCACCAAAGAGGTGGAGTCTCCATCTAATGAAGAAATTATGGAAGAGTTGCAAGACAATCCGGATCTTTTAGAACTAGCAGTTATGCATGATGCAGCTGAAGTTCAAGATAGAGATGATGATGATTATTTAACTTATTGTACAAGTTATGACTGAAGAAACCATTGTTTATTTTTACATGAGGGGTGGAAGTGAATTAATTTCCACCTCTCTTGATTTAGCAATCACAAGAAGGGATCCCAACACTGTCATCTATGCTGATGATGGTAATGGAAAAAGACCCATTAAATTAGAATAAGATGGAGAAAAATAAAAAGTTTATGGGCTTCTTAGGTAAGGCAGCCCTAGTAATTCTATTGCCTATAATTTACAGTATTTATATTATAGGTTTATTTAAAGCTCAAGTTTGGTTTGCACCTAGTTTAGCAGTTATACTATTAGTAACATTAGTATTGTTCCTATTTGGTTTAATGTTAAGGATGCCAAAACCAGTATTCAGAGCAGGTATTGTGCCAGCATTTGGATGTTTTGTTGCTTTCAATAAAGTTGATCCTTCCCTTCAATTATTAATTCTCTGTGTTCACATAGAAATTGGTATGAAATGAAAATAGCATTGGGAAGGGATTATACAACTATTGTAAGGAGCAAAAACTATGGTCCAAAATGCATGAATGAATCATCAGTTCAATCAGATAAAGTAAATAAGGTCATAACTATATGGAACAAATACTTTAACTATTCACTGTTACAAGCATATCATGTAGAAAAGGATCTTACAGAATTTAAGTTTACACTTAATTTTAAGATGTCAAAATGGTTACATACTAAACTAATATTAGTTAGTCGTAAGTATGCTATTCAAGCAGGATATGATTATGATCACATCTTGTTTTATGAGTATGACAAAAACTATTTATTGACTATCAGTGTATACAATCCTTATGAGTATTCTGTGCACATGTCAGCAAAAAAGGAAGGGTTATCTTTTTTAACAACTTACCAGATGATTGAGCAGAAGGATAGGATAATGAAACCTTACAAAAGATTTCTATCTTCCTTTAAAGAGATGGACAGTCATCAAATTAAAACTATTACTGGACAGGTTAGTGTTGAAGAATCAAAGAGATTAATCAGAGAGCATCTAGATATACCTCTGACTGATGCAATATTGATTAACATTAACAATTTAGTCTAGAGTTTCCGGTATACCGGATACTAACAGTACCAGGAGTATATTACTATATAACAGTAGTAGTATATAGCTATGGTTTGGTAAGTGGAGAATACTGACGGGTCCTTATGGCGTAAGTGGGAAACCAGCCCGTCTCTATTCATAAATCTTTATATGACAGACCAAGAATACATGCAATGGCTCAGGGGTTTATCCCGTAATGAGCTATCAAGAGAAGAATGGAACCTAAGCTTTGTCTTAACAACAAGCTCTATAAGTAAAGAAGCAAAAGAAAATGCTGAACGTAAGCTGAAATTATTAAAACAAACATTAAATGGTACAGCTCAGTAAACCAGTAGTAGCAAAGTTCATTCAAAGACATCTTAAATCTCCTGTATCAGATCAAATTGCTAATCTTATTGTCAGTAATTCCACATCAGATGTTTTAAATGGTATAATCAATATGTTACTTACAGAGGATAGGATATCTGTATTTGAGCCTAATGATTATTTCAAAATTAAAGTACCATACGGTCATAAAAGCAAATACTTCTTTGAAGATAAGCTCATAGATCTTGGGCTTATTGAAAATGGTTATGTTTTTGGTCAGGTTGTTAAAAGTAATGACTGGCACGGGGAGCATGATTGTTACCATCACAGTATGAAGTGCAAACTTTTTTATGGGGAAGAAAAACCATATGAGGATAATTTCAGTATATTTGAGATGATTAAAATTGAAAAATCTGAAATCCCTCATTTTAATGGCACATATATCCCCAGAATTATTGACAGAGCACTTGAAAGAGTATCTGACCTTGAAGAAAATGACATCAGTGAATGATGTAATTATTCCCACATTTGGTAGATGGATGTCTACTAAGTATAATTGGGATAATCCAGAACTAATTGCAGAAGAAGACTTCAATAAAGCATTTAGTTTAATTGCTGAACAATATGTTCAAAAAAACCCATAGCTTTGGTATAGTTTCAAAAGATATAATGACAGATCCTGATCTTAGTTTACAAGCAAAAGGATTGTATGCCATACTTAGTACATATGCAAACAAGCAAAGAGAATGCTTTCCTTCCCTAAATACTTTAGCGGATATAAGCAACAAAAGTGTATCTCAAGTATCTGCTTACATCAAAGAACTTAAAACAAAAGGTTATTTAACCAGAAAAGGTAAATTATTAATTCTGAGATAGCTATATTAATGCTAATTATTTTACAAGACTCATGTAATATTCTAATGTAACAGCTTGTATTCAATTACTAAAATCATATATTTGATCTAATTTATCATTAGTCAAAATGATTTTACAACTTCCTAATGGTCGTATAATTGAACTTTCAGTTGAACAATATCTTGATATGACTGACCAAGACATTCAAGATTTGAACTCATTAGGTATTGCCTATACTAAAGATTGTGTTAATCCCTTTTACAACCTGTACTCTTCTAAAAATGTTGAAATAGCACTAGAAGATATAAGTCAAGAAGAAGAAGAAGTTTTTCTATCAGAAGATGATATAGATCTTCTAAGTAATAGGGTTGACCCGTACTATTTCCCTGAAGACACTGGGGATTTCTTTTAATTAATTCATTTAAAATTTTAAAAAACATGTACAGTCCAGTTACAGTATTGGCTGATGATAACGGTATGGTTATCCGCCAAAGCAAAAACAACCCTGAGTATGGCTTTGTAGTATTACAACAAACCCGCACAATGATCCAATCTAATCCTGCTAACGTTAAAAATGTTGGTTGGCTTAAAACTCAAAAGATGACAACTCTTCTTAAAGGTAAAATGGAAGAATTGAAAATGTTTGGGTTTACTAAAGGAATGGAACTTCCTGGTAAAATTGTAGTTAAAGAGTCAACAACTCCTTTTAGTGAAGAGAATCCTGATCAGCATTTAAAAATTGCTGGTGATACAGGAATTGTATGTTGTATCCATGGTGAGCCTATTTATAGAATCACTTATTATACAGCTGATCCAAGTGAGCAAGATGAGTTTGTACAACATAACAATGTTGATGCAATCCGTAGTGCAAATGGTGTTACTTCTAACAACAACAAAATTTCTGCATCTGCAACAGCAACTATTCAAGAAGCATTTGAATTAAAGAATGAAGATGAAGTTGATGATCTAGCAGAAGAAATTATTGATGAAGTAGAAGACACATTTGAACTTTAATTTTAGAGAACCAATTTGATTAAAAGGGTGGCAGTAATGCTGCCCTTTTTTTCTTTATACATCCACTTAAAAAACCAAATTTATGCTAACTCCACAACAAATTCAAGAGCTGAAGACTCAGCAACAAATCAACTATTTACAGTTAAGAGAAGAAAGGTATGCTTATTATGGCTTACTTCAAGAGTATCAACTTCACAGTAAGGAAGACTTGATGAAATTAGATTATGCAAAGCTTAATCCTCATCAACACTTTCTTTTTAAACGTGTGTTACACGGATTAAATGTTTATACTTTGGAAGAACAAGCTAAACTCCATTGGGACAAGAAAAGAAGAATCAAAAAAGTATGGCAAAGAGGCCAAGATGTTCTCAACATTTGGAAACAAGTTGTTTCTAATAGAAGAATAAATGATTATCTTTATAAACTATTTGGAGAAAATGTCAGAGCAATTATTGATATTCCAGCGGAAGAATACATTCCGGAATATAAGAATACACTTTCTTTAAAAGACCTTGGTTTAACCTATGAAGATGTAATACTAAAATTTATGTCTGAAGGTTTACTACCAAAAAACTTTTTAACACTTAAAGGTAATGTCCCTAAATAAAGTATCTAAGAAAATGGTTAAGACCAACTCTGATTATTCAAAGTTGAGAAAGACTCATCTTGACAAATTTCCCATGTGTCAAGCTAAAGTTTACAACTGTTCTCTTAGATCTACGGACATCCACCACATGAAAGGCAGGGGGAAGTATCACTTGGATACTTCTACCTGGCTCTCAGTATGTAGGAATTGTCATGATTGGATTGAAAAAAATCCAGAGGAGGCAAAAGAATTAGGTTATTCACAATCAAGATATTAAATATGGAATTTAAACATGAATCAAATAGCATTGCTGAAGCATTAGGTATTTCAGAATCTCATTTAAGTGAGATTAGTGAAAAATTATCACAGATAGCTATTGAAGTTGTGACAGCCGGTGATAAAAAACCAAGTCATATTGCTCAAAAATTAGCTGAAGAACTTAGCTATACAGAGCTTATATTTGTAGCAACACAATATTTAGCAGAGAAAATCAATGATTTTGAATCACAGAGAAAAGATGCTATTACAAGTATCCTTAAAAAAATTCTTAGAGACTTAGGAGAAGAGTAAAAACTTGGTCCTATAGCTCAATTGGATAGAGCAACAGCCTTCTAAGCTGTAGGTTTCTGGTTCAAGTCCAGATGGGATCACAAAATTATTAATATGTTAGGAGCTTTTTATTGTCCCCACTGTGGTACAGCAAATGCATGTAATTGTAAAACTTGTTTACCTCATATAAAGGAAGGTGAATATATTAATACTTGGACTGAAGATGGTGAAGCCATGATATGTGGTAAGTGCAAACAAATCTACAGCCCTGATCAAGCTCTTGAAGAAGAGATGAAGAAGCGTGACAACTTGGAAAGACAAGTACTTGGTGTACCCAAAGTATAAACGGGTGCTATTGGTCTCTGGAGATGAGGGAACACGGTTAGCTGCAAGAAAAGCTATGACTGCTGGAAAGACAGCAACACTAGCTGGGTGATGAAAAGGTAGACATGAGAGACTTAAAATCTCTTGATCAGTGATGATCGTGTGGGTTCAAGTCCCATCCCGGCTACTATGAATAAGAAAGATCTCTTACATAAGACGGATTAGCACCGTTGAAAGAAACCTTGGCTTATGGGAGTAATTACCCGTTAAGTTTTAAATGCCCCAAGGTAATATGTGATGGACCCTGCTCTATGGTGCACTCATAACAGGTGAACAGTAAACTATGTTCAATCAAATCCACAACCACGGTGAGCGTGGAAGAGATCTTCTTATTCATTTGTAAGTTACATAGTTGTAAGTTACATATTAGTTACAAACCTTATAATGCTCCATTATAAGCCTTAAACCTTATACTTATGTTTTATAAATACAACAGTAAGACATTACTATTTGAACCTTGTTACAAGGAATTAGTAATATTCTCAAGTGTTTGTTTTATTATTGTAGCATCTACTTTATTAGGTGGTATAGTAATAGGAAAAAACACAGCAGAAGCACAAATTATAGAATTAGAAGGTGGTGTACATGTTTTAAGACATGAAGATCAACCCTTCTCTAAAGAAGAATTAGTAGATATGATTAAAGATTTGGATATAAAACATCCTCATATTGTATTAGCTCAATCTATTGTTGAAACTGGCCACTGGACATCTCTTGTATTTAGAGAAAATCATAATTTATTTGGGATGAAATTGGCTAACAGACGCATTAGAACAGCAAAAGGTACACAACTTAATCATGCATACTATAATAATTGGCAAGAAAGTGTATATGACTATGCATTTTATCAGTGCCGTTATTTGAGTAAAGTAGATTCAGAAAAAGAGTATTATGATGCTTTGGATGCTTCATATGCTTCAACTGGAAAGAAATATTCTGAAACTTTGAAAGAAGTTGTAGAAAAGCAAAAGCTAAAAGACTTATTTGATGATAACTAAAAAAGATTCTGTACAAGAACAAGCATTAAAAGAGATAGAAAAGTATCAAAGGTGTGGTGTAGGTATTTCTATGGGTGTTGGCAAGACAAGAATTGCTATTAAACATCTAATGAAAAACTATCATCCTCTTATAAAGGTATTAGTTGTAATACCCAAATTGTCTATTAAAGACTCTTGGGAAGATGAACTAAAAAAAATGAATCTAGAAAAATTAAGTCATCATATAGTATTTAGCACATATCTTTCTATAAACAAACAGGATCCTACGGAATATGACATTGTCTATTTAGATGAATGTCATAGTCTTTTGGATACTCATGAAACTTTTCTTGAAAATTTTAAAGGAAAGATTCTAGGTTTAACAGGTACACCACCTGTTAGAAAAACCAGTGAGAAATATAGAATGGTTTATAAATACTGTCCTATTGTATTTAAGTTTTCTGTAGATCAAGCCACAGACCAAAAGATTCTGAATGATTACAGAATTTATGTTCATAAGATTGGTTTGAGTAAATTACCGGCATTTAAGAAGAAAAATAAAAGTGGTGGTATATGGTATACTTCTGAAAAGAATGACTATGACTATTTGACTAAGCAATTAGCTACTGCAAATACACCAAAACAATTACAGTTTTTTTCTATTCTTAGAATGCGGGCAATGATGGACTATAATACCAAAGAGATTTATCTTAAAAGTATTTTAGACCAGGTAAATAGCAAGTGTATCATATTTGCTAATACTCAAGAACAAGCTGATAGAATATGCAAGCATAGTTATCATTCCACTAATCCTAAATCTGATGAGAATCTTCAGTTGTTTAAGGATGGTAGAATACAGAAACTATCTTGTGTAATGCAGCTTAATGAAGGTGTTACTGTACCAGATCTTAAAGTTGGTATTATAATGCATGCTTATGGCAATGAAAGAAAGTCTGCTCAGAGAATTGGCCGTCTATTAAGACTTAACCCAACTCAGATAGCTACTTGTCATATTCTGTGTTATAAAGATACTATAGATGAGAAATGGGTTGATAAAGCACTGGATGGACTAGATCAAGAAAAGATAACAACAATTGTGGTATGAGAATAGATATTGAAGTTTTTCAAGCAATCTATAATGTAGCCGGCAGTTTTCAGATTGATTCTGATTCTGCCGGTTTTTTTAATCTTAGATTTGGCTATTGGAGACGTGTGGATATGCATGGAATCCAACAAGTCCTTCCTGAATATTTAGTTATTCATGAAGAAGATCATGAGGATGATGACTGTGGTTGGCAGTATCATTACGTAATTAAACATAAAGGTATTAGTTATGGGTAAAATGAAAGAAATATTTATGGAAATACAGGAGCAAGAAGCTGAACAAGAAAAAATTGAACAGACTTCAGTATTTGACTCTGGTATAATGTGTCCTAACTGTTTTAAAACAAATCTAATTGAGTTCAGTCAACATGATTTGTATTGTGAGAGTTGTGGACAAGAGTTTATTAAAGTAGAAAATTCAATAAGATTTAAGTAATGAAATGGAATCCTAAAGATTGGCAAGGAAAAAGAAAAGATCAAGTAGAAAACAATTATGTAGGTCTATACATTGTTGTTATGATACTGACGTTTCTTGCTATTATTTTTTTATTTTCTTCTTGTTCTTCAGCTAATGCATGTTATGTGCAGAGATCAAGTGTAGTGATTACAGATGAAAAAGAAAATGTAATCTATATAAAAAATACAGACATAGGTAATATGATATATACTCATTGGGTACGTGGTACTTATGGTAATGATTATAAACCTGTTCTAGTAAATGACAGTACTTTTAACAATCTTTCTAAAAGAATTGACTAAATGAGATTAGTATTAAAAGACGGTAAATTTTACAGGGGCAATGAAATTGTTCCACCTGAGTTTGGTAATCTAGAAATGATCAGACTTATCAAAGAAGCTGAACAAAGAGAAGAAAATGCTGAGAAAGCAATTGAAGGTTCTTTTACTTGTGAAGAGCAAACAACTTATAGTGTATCTGTTAAATTTACTTGTTCTTGTGGTCATAAAAACATTGAAGATCTTGATGAAAGCTTTGAAGATTATGAACCTGAAGGCAGTGACGTTGAAGATTACTATGTAGAGTGTTCAAAGTGTAAGCAAGAATACCGTATTCAAGCTCACAATGAAAAAGAGTATATGAAAGATTCTCAAGGAAGAGTTCTCTGGAATACTAAAAAAATATTATTTGTCCCAGAACTATGAAAAAAGACCTAGATTACTTTAGAAAAAATGCTGAAGAAGACTATATGACAACACCAATTAGTGTTCTTCGTTATATTACAGAATTAGAGTATACTAAAAGTACAGTAAAACAATTAATTTATTATTCTATTCTACATTTATTAGCAGGTATTGCTATTGGTTATTTATTATTAAACTAAATGTCATGATTCAAAAAGTTAAAAATGCAATTGATGATTTTCTAAATCCTTCAGCAACATTCTTTGATGCTGATTATACTAAAAGAAAAGCAGCTGAAGAGTGTTGTGAATTAGCTACTGCTCTTTTGCAAAGTATAAATAAAAGAAAAGCAATGAATGATCAACAAATTGAGGATGAAATTGCTGATGTATTAATGTGGGTAAATGAATTAGTAAATTACTATGATTCTGCTTATATTACTGCTAGGATTGAAAAGAAAAAACAGAATTATTTTAAAAATGGAAAATTACATCATAATTATCTCTGATCCTGGTGATGAACAACCAGGAACTCATGTTACAATTAGTATATGAAGGACAATATTTATATGAAACTCACTGTCAAGGACGGTGAATTACATTTTCCTTTGAAGGCTAATGAAACAAGATTTAAAAACTTCTTGAAAACCATTCCAGATGGTGCTCATTTAGATCTATTTCTGGGTGTTACTACAGATAAAGGTAGTAATGCACAACTTGCTAGGATTCATGCCATGTGTAGAGAGATAGCCAATGAACTTGGTTATACTTTTGAAGAAATTAAACTCATGGTAAAACGTCAAGCTGGTCTGTGCTTCACTAGAAATAACACAGAGTTCTGCAAATCATTTGCAGACTGTGATAAATCAGATTTAAATCTTGCTATACAAGCCTGTATAGAAATTGGAGACTTTAATAACTTAAATCTTAGATGATAGATCTTGTTGGATCTTATCATACTTTGCTTTTGCTTCCTCTGCATTGTTAGAAAGGTAAGCATTCAACATTTCTTTTACATCAGCTTCATTGATAGCATTATCTACTTTTTTAACTAGATTTTGATCAAAAGCTGCTGCTCTAAGTAATTGTTGTAAAGCAAATAAGGTATAAACGTGGGCTTCCATCTCAGATAGTTGAGGTGGATTGCCTGCATTATTAGGTGACAACAAGTCTTCAAACTTTTTAAACATTGGTGTAATTGTGGATTTATCCTCAATCACTGTAGTTAAAAAGAACATAAGGATTCTTTCAAGACCTAAAATAAAACCGGTATTGATCTCTAATCCTTTAAGATTTTGGGTTAAGTCATAAACTTCACCTACTGTGTATTTTTCTTCAGACATAATTGTATGATTTAAAAGCAAATATATGGAAAAAACTATAAACATCACAGACATTAAACAAAAACTTTCTGAGATCATGGTTTCACATGACTGGAAAGCTTTAGACTTCTTTTTAGATCAATTTGAATTTCAAATTCTAATGGAAGAACTAATCCAAGAACACACTCTTGGCCATAAATTTACACCTAAAATAAGTGAAGCTTTCAATGGTATTCTGACTTGCCCATCTAATAATGTAAAGGTTATTATGATTGGTCAAGATCCCTATCCTCAAGCAGGAGTTGCTGATGGAATATCATTTAGCTGTAGCAAAACTATGAAAGAGCAACCTTCTTTAAGACATATCTTCAATGAAGTTGCAAAATTATACCCGGAAGGGTATGAAAGAGACCCAAATCTGCAAAGATGGACCCGACAGGGTATAATTATGCTGAATACAGCACTAACTTGTAGAATTGGAGAGATTGGTTCTCATTATCATATATGGAAGGGATTCACTGCATTCTTCCTAGAATATGTTAATAGACGTCACAAGGATTGTATAGCCGTTCTTCTTGGTAAGAAAGCTGAAGAATGGGCACAATACCTTGATAATCTGGATGTTATCCGGGTTAGTCATCCTGCATCAGCTGCATATACTGGAGGTCAATGGGATAGCAATGATCTTTTCAACACTATAAATAAAAAGCTCAATAAGCTTGGAAAAGAGAGTATAATTTGGTAAATTTGATAGCTAAAAAATGTGGGAACTATTACAGAAAATACTAGAATACAGAATAACACCTAATGCGTGCTTATTCTTATTTTCAGTCAGAGAAAATGTTCAATGCCCTTTTGTAAAACATGAAGATTGTATACATGAACTCATTAATGCTGAGTTTATTACATATGATCTAACTGATACTGGTAGAGTAATAACTATCACAGAAAAGGGAATGGCATTTATTTATTTATTGGATAATTATTTCATCAAAGCCAAAAAGAAAACTAACATCCAACTGATGGGTAAAGAATTTCTACAACATATAGAGTTGTATAGAGATAGCTTCCCAAAAGGTAAGTTACCAAGTGGTTTGCCGGCTAGGAATAATACAAAAGCTCTTGGAGAATCATTCAGATGGTTCTTTGAAACTTTTGATTATACTTGGGAGGAAGTACACAAAGCAACTAAGATGTATGTTGATGAATACAGGGCAAATAATTATCTCTATATGCAAACAAGTCAATACTTCATAGCAAAGCAAGACAAACACAAAGTTAAAAAGTCAGCATTAGCAGACTATTGTGATATGGTTAGAGATGGAGTTCAGATTGAAACACAGCATTTTACAGAAAAAGTAGTATAATGAGTAAACCAGAAAAAGCCTGGAATGGGCAATATGCATCATTTAATGAAGCACTTAAGTATATGCAGAAAAGAGCTGCAGGACAAGAGAAGTCTATATATACTCCATGGCCTAAGTTCAATGACGCTACAACAGATGGTTTAGAATGGAATACACTTACTGTAATAGGAGGAAGACCTGGTTCAGGTAAAACTTTAATTAAAGATCAGATTATCAGGGAATCATTTTCATTGAATCCAAATGATGATTTCAGAGCTTTAGAGTTTCAGTTTGAGATGGTTGGTAGAACATCTGCATTAAGAGAGTTCTCATCAATCACTGGTAAAACATATAAAGAATTATGTAGTGCCGGTTCTAAACTAACTAATGATGTCTTGAACAAATGTCATGAGTATGCAAAAGGAAGAGTTAAGTATCCTGTTGATATTATTAGTACACCCATGACTGTTAATCAAATGCGTGAGCAGATTGATATGTATATGGATGCCCATAAAGGACAGAAGACTATTATAACTCTTGACCACACAATGTTAGTAAAGAGAGCACCTTATCAGAATAATAGTTTAGACATGTTATTTGAATTGGGTGAATTTTTTACACAAACTAAAAGGGACTATCCTGTTCTATTTATTGTACTTTCACAACTTAATAGAAATATTGATAACCCTGATAGAGCTGTAGATGGGAAGTATGGTAACTACATTTTGGAATCAGATATATTTGGTTCAGATGCTATGTTACAACATGCAGATACTTTGATTGGTATTAACAGACCGGCTAAACAAAAGATTAGATATTATGGTCCAGACAGATATGTAATTGAAGATGATGCAACTTTAGTTCTACATTTTTTAAAAGCACGTAATGGTGATACAAGAATGAGCTTTTTTAAAGGCTTATTTGCACAAATGGAAATTATTGAAATGGAAACTCCCCCAATACAAACACGATGATCAGTACAAAAAATCAAGAAAAACAAATGACTCCAGAAGAAAGAAAATCAAAAGTCAGCTTATTGAAATTGGAGCATCAAGATTATTTTGATGCTTCAGGAATGCCAGATGCTTTGTTTATACCAAAGATGGCCTATAGACCCCCGGGAAAAGATGATTTATATATTAGCTTTTTTCCTAGTGAACTACAAAAAGGTCAAGATATTTATACAGAGTTTGTAAGTATTGATTATGATTCTGAAGATCCTAAAAGGACATTGTATCTTCTAAAACATAATCCATATTGGAAAGAAGAGTATGAACTTACTACTTCTAATGCAGGCTTTGAAAGATATCTTATCCCTGTAGCAGAATTGAAAGTTATTAATGATGCTTCTAACAGACATGCATCTGAAGTAAAGGAAATCTTGAATCTTCAAGAGTTGCCTGATCCGGATGAAAAGTTTTCTTACAGAGGTGTAGTTGATGCTTTGGACAGAATTGCTAATGCATTAGAAAGAATTGAAAGTAAATTAGAAAAGAAAAAATAAATCAAGTAAATATGGCACAAAGTGTTTTAGTAATTGCTGAGTCAGGCTCAGGTAAATCAACATCCATTAGGAATTTAAATCCTAGTGAAACGGTAATCATTAATATTGCTAACAAACCTTTACCTTTTAAAGGTTGGAAAAGCAAATACACAGCTTTGGATAAAGAAAATCCTAAAGGAAATCTATTAAGTGTTTCCTCTGGTCCGGGTGTATTAAAAGCAATGTTACATGTTAGTGAGAAAATGCCACATATCAAGAACTTAGTTATTGATGATTGGCAATATATGTCAAGCTTTGAGTATTTTGACAAAGCAGCTGAGAAGGGTTATGATAAATTTACTTCTATTGCAGCAAATCTTGCAGCAGTTGCTAAGGCACCAAAAGATCTCAGGGATGATCTCTATGTGTTCTTTTTGACACATTCAGAAGATAGCACTGATATCAACGGTAAACGTAGAATCAAAGCTAAAACTGTAGGTAAAATGATTGATAACTCTCTTACATTAGAAGGTTTGTTCTCAATTGTTTTATTTGGTAGAGTAATTAAAGAAGATGATGGTAAGCTTAACTATGTGTTTGCAACCCAAACAGATGGTGAGAATACCTGTAAATCCCCAATGGGTATGTTTGAGGAGGAGTTCATTGCAAATGATCTTCAACTTGTCAAAGAATGTATCCAGAAGTATGAAAATGAATAATAACTTTAAATTTTAAAAATCAAATCACATGTTTAGTACAAAAAACGTATCAGCAAACAGAGTAAGTCCAGTAATTGGACCAGGTAATCACAAAGTAAAAATCAACAGTTTAAGCTTTGATGCTACCCCTTATGATCCACAAGCATTCAACATTACATTGAATGTAGAAACAGAGCCAGTTGGTGGAGAGTTCCAAGGTTTCTTGGTAGATGCAGACAATCAAAATGGACCACGTTATAAAGGTCAGGTTGGACGTGTTAGAATGTCTCCTTATCCTTACAAAGATACAACTCTACCTACAGGTAGAAAGATTGTAGCTGCAGATGAGATGGTAAAAGCAATTGCTTTTTTAGCAGATGTTACCGGTAAAAGAGATGAAGTAGATATGATTGAAGCTAATTCTCTTGAGCAATTTGCAAATGCATGTAAACAAATCTTTAGAAACACTGAGTTCATTAATGCTTGCATTGGTGGTCGTGAGTGGGAAAATAATGATGGTTATGTAAATGTAGATTTGCATTTGCCACGTTTATCTAAAGCAGGTTTACCACTTGAAGCAGTTGGTTCTACTGCAGGTAGATTGTTAACTTTCAATTATGATGAGCACGTAAGAAAGCTTGTTAAGAAAGAAGCAGCATCAACTTCTGGATTTGAACCTACTTCAGGTAACTCAGGAGATGATTTTGATCTATAATTAGTAATCAGTTAAATATGGGAGGGCCTCCGGGCCTTCCCTCTTTAATTTATGTTCAGTACAAAAAACGTTATTGTTGAAGTAAACCAGGTTCCAAGCTATTGGGCTTTTCAGTATTACTTAGGTCTTAATGAAAAACTTACAGGTCAGGATATCAAAATTAAATCTGCATGGAATCCTTCAGAAAGGACTCCTAGTTTCTGCATTTATGTAGATAAAATACAGAGGCAGTATTTATTTAAAGATTTCTCAACTGGTAAGTTTGGCAACAAGATTACTCTTGTTATGGAGCTATTTAGTATTGACTTTGCATCTGCATGTGATAAACTTGTCCATGATTATAATGTCTTTATAAAGAATCAAGGTCAAGAATCTGTTGAGCTTAACCCACATACTAAGTGGGAACTGGATTTTATCAATCCAAGAGAATGGAATACTTTGGACTCAGCTTATTGGTTAAGTTATAGGATAGGAAAAACAATGCTTGAAGAATATAATGTCAAGCCTGTTGAGTACTATAATATGATTAAGGAAGAGGATGGTACTGTCAGTAAATTAAAAATTGAAGGTGAGCATATTTATGCTTACTGTGATAAAGACGGTAATGCTTATAAAATCTATCAACCTTATAAGAAGAAGCACAAGTTCCATAAGCTTAAATCACACATCCAAGGTCTTGATCAGCTTAAGTATGACCAACCTTATTTAGTTATTTGCTCTTCATTGAAAGATGCAATGTGCTTAAAAGGATTTGGTTATAACATAGAAGTTATAGCACCAGACAGTGAGAATACAGTTATTAAACCTTATATCATTGAAAATCTTAAATCAAAGTATAAGAAAATAATAACCCTATTTGATAATGATGATGCAGGACATAAGGCTATTGAAAGATATGCAAAAGCATATAATATCAATGGAACAGCCTTAACTATATGCAAAGACATATCAGATGCTGTTAAAGAACATGGCTTTGAAAAAACACATCAAAATTTAAAACCGCTTTTAAAGGAAGCATTATATAAAGTATGAAATTTTTTATACCAGGAAATGTACCATCATCAAAGAATGGTAGACGTTGGACCGGCAAATATTTTATTGCCAGTAAAACAGTAGTTAATTACAGAAAGACTGCAAAAGCTTATTATATGAAATATGCTGATGCATTCAAAGATGAACTTGCTAAACATACACTTCCTGTTGAAATTGGACTTACATTTATTAGAGGTACCAAACATAAGTTTGATTATATAAATCCGGCCCAGACTGTACAAGATGATATGGTCACATTTGGCTGGATTGAAGATGACAATGTTGATTTTATTAAACCAGTATTTAATGATTATCAATATGATAAAACAAATCCAGGTGTAATTATTGAAATAAATCCCAATGGCAAAACTATCACAACAAGTCCTACCAATTCTGGTAAAGTTAAAAGACAAAGGAATAAATAAAATAGAGATTACTTTCTCTGGATCAGGAGATAGTGGTGATATTGATGATATAATTTATTATGACATCAATGGAAAACATCACTATTTAACAGATATGGTTAGTAATTCATACATGACTGAAGATGAGTATAAATTATTACAAAATGACTGCTATGAGTTTATTGATGACGCCATTGAAGGTGCTGATTGGTATAACAATGAGGGTGGTTTTGGTAATATTACTTTTGATCTTGATAGTATGACTGCTGATGTAGAATACAGTCAAAGAACTGTAGAAGAATACTCTTGGGAAGATCTATCTTTATTTGATATTTAATGGCCCATCCAAACTTGCATGCTAAAAGCTCTGCAAGAAAATGGGGAGGAAAACCTGAAGATTATTTACATATTCATGAGTGGTTTGATGAAACTAAGTCTTGGCTTGGTCATTCAAATCATAGGCTTTTCCGTCACCATTCTGAAGGGATCTTTGAAGCAGAAAAATTATTTGGAAAAAGTTTTATCAACTCAGATGGTAAAACAGTATACACAAGATATGTTGGAGAACAACATGTTAAGGAGGATTGCAACAATTATATTCCTTCTGCAAAAGAGTGGATAGTTCAGTTAAATTCCAAGGTTCGTCCAGACTGGATGAAAAAAACACTAGAAATAAATGATTGATACAAAATTAGAACTAGCAGAATTGTTGGAGTTACAACGCATGCTTAATGCCGGGCAAGAAGATTTTGAAATTGCTGTAAGTAATATCATAAACTTAAACTTGGATACAGTGTACGTAAAACTTCTTTCTAAGGGTATTCACTCTCATAGGAGACGTGACTATTTGAAAAAATTTGGATTTGATAATCTAAGTTTATTGAGTTTTGATAACATCTATGATGAAATTAAAACTAATCCTGAACTAATTGAAGATGAGACATTAAAAACTTACTTCTTTGATTGTGTTACACGTTTAGTTTATAGTTCAGTGGATAGTCTTGGGCTACCCATAGATGGTGTACATGTAAAAGTTAAATGGCCTAAAAATGCAAAACGTAATTGACAAAATATCAAAGGCTTCTAAGCTATTGATATTCACAGAACCCTTTTATGGTTTGTTCTTGATTGGACTCAACAAAAAATATAGAAAAGATATTCCTACTGCAGGTGTTAGTAAACACGGTATTGGTGTACAGCTTTCTATAAATCCAGATTTTGTTGATCCTTTATCTGAAGAACACACAATAGGTCTTTTGAAGCATGAGCTTCTGCATATTGCTTTTGGTCACTTGACTGTAAAGGATATGTATCCGGACCACAGACTATTTAATATTGCAGCTGATCTTGAGATCAACCAATATATTGATAGCAAATATTTACCTGAAGGTGGATTAACTCTTGACCAGTTTCCAGAGTTGAATCTTCCTGTTAAGGCCGGTACAAAAGTTTATTATGACTTGCTTCAACAAGCACGTGATAATGGTACATCACAAACACTTGAGAATATTTTGTCTCAAATGGATGGTGAAAGTATTTATGATCACAAGACTTGGCAAGAGTTTGATGATTTATCTGAAGCTGAGAAAAAGCTTATTGAAAAGCAGATTGATCACCAACTTAAAGAAGCTGCTGAGCAGACAGAGAAAAGACAAGGTCATTTACCTGGTGAATTAGCTGAGATATTTAGAAGACTTTTTACAATTGAACCTCCAAAGTTTGATTGGAAAGGTTATCTCAGAAGATTCGTTGGTAATTCATCTATTGTCTTTACCAAGAAGCTCAGGAGAAAGTATAATAAAAGATATACTGAAAATCCTGGATTGAAGATTAAACATAAGAATCACATACTTGTAGGTGTAGATACATCTGGATCTGTAAGCAGTGATGAACTTAAAGAATTTATGAATGAGTTACATCACATGCATAAGACTGGTCACAAGATTACAGTTGCACAGTGTGATACACAGATTAATTCTGTAGAAGACTTTAATCCTAAAAAAGATTGGAACATCAAAGGCCGTGGAGGTACTGATTTTCAACCAGTTATTAATTACTTTAATGATTACGGGCGTTATACAGCTCTTATATATTTAACAGATGGTGAATGTGGTGCTCCTGAAAACTGTCCTAAGAATACTTTATGGGTTCTTAGTAGCAGATCTCATAAGACAGAACATTTACCTGGTAAAACAATTCAATTAAACTAATCAATTATGGCACAAGTAAATTTAAACATTGATGACCTCAAGGGTTTCGTAAACCACATTATTAACAACAACAGATTCTTGCAAGCTCAAGGCAAACCACCAGTTGCTATTGAAGTTATGGGTGAATCAGGTATTGGTAAGACTTCAACGGTTGTTGAACTTGCCCAAGAACACAATTTAAATTTTGTAAAGTTAAACTTAGCACAGATTGAGGAGCTTGGTGACTTAGTTGGTTTTCCTGTACGTCAATTTCAGATGTATAAAGAGCAAACTGTTTCTGCAAACTCACCAGACATGGTAAATTATACAGCCGCTCAAAGAGCAGCAGCTGCTTCTGATTTAGCCAACATGAATGGAACTGTAGTTAAGAAAGTAGGAATTTGGGTAGATGAACTTGCTGTATCTGAATATCTAAAAAATGGATATAAGATGACTGGTAAGAACAGAATGTCTTACTGTGCTCCTGAATGGATTGCAGATAAGAAAGAGGGAGGCATTCTATTACTTGATGACTGGAACCGTGCTGATGTGAGATTTATTCAAGCGGTTATGGAATTGATTGACCGTCAGACATATATCTCATGGTCTCTTCCAAAAGATTGGCACATCATCTTGACATCAAACCCAGACAATGGTGATTACATGGTTAATTCTGTTGATGCTGCACAAAAGACACGTTATATTACTGCAAACTTGAAGTTTGACATTAATGTATGGGCACGTTGGGCAGAGGAAGCAGGGATTGACTCACGTTGTATTAACTTCTTGTTGATGCATCCTGAATTAGTTACAACTGAAACTAATGCAAGATCTATTACAACTTTCTTCAATGCTATTTCTAGCTTTGATTCATTTGAGGATAACTTAGGTATGATCCAAATGATTGGTGAAGGTTCTGTAGGAGATGCATTTGCAAGCATGTTCACTGTATTTATTAATAACAAACTGGACAAGCTGGTTACACCTAAAGATTTATTGACACATGATAATGAGTCTTATATCTTGGGTGAACTTAAGTCTTGTATTGGTAGTGGTGATAACTACAGAGCGGACATTGCTTCAACTCTTGCAACACGTTTAGCTAACTATGCAGTTGTATATGCAAAAGACAATACAATTAGCCAGAAGGTAACTGACCGTTTAATTTCTCTTTCTACTAAGGATTACTTCACCAATGACTTAAAGTATTTGGTGGTACGTACAATCTTTAATGGTAACAAACAGAAGTTTAACAAGATGATGATGAATCCAGATATCATCAAAATGACAATGAAGTAATGGCAAGTAAATCTGTTTATCAAGATTTAGATCAAACAGTATTACAACACTTTGGATTAGATAGTGCCCCTGTATATGGGGTGCTATCTTCTTCAAATCTTGACACTGTTGATCCAGTATTATGTGTTCAAGATCCGGACAAGTATGAGTATATAAAAGACAAACTTTTAAGTGAAACAGCATTTAGTTGGAAAACTTTTAAAAGAGCTTTTGTATTACCTAAGTGTCCCGTATCACTAGATAGAATTAAAGTTGTTGCAAAAGAGCATGACATTGTAATTGTTGGGGATTATGAAAAAGCAGATTTTATTATTAGTCATACAGACTTTTATGAATCTCTTAATAATGCTGAGACAATCAAATCAACTCTTCTCTTGGCAAAACTTTGGAATTATGAAGTTATAGATGACACATCGGGTAGAATACCTACTGTAGATAACTCTAACTTTGAGTGCATTTATGATGACAAGTGGAGTAAAAAAGTCAATGCTTGGAATTGTAATACAACAAATCTATATGATTCCTGGATGATAACGGGTATGGCTCTTAATATTGCATATGCATTAGAGAGCGGTACTCTTCAAGGAGTTATTAATGTAGATACATTAATGCATTCTGCAACTAGTACATCAGAATTAACTGAAGATTTACTTCAAACAGTTGAAAATATGATGGGCAGTTATAGTGATCAGGATACTGAGATAGTTGCTAAAATATTACCTACTATTGATAATAGTAAGAATCATCATTTATTATGGACTTTAATGAAGAAGATTGATCATAATCTTTATAAGTTCAATAGAAATAAAGATGTGCAATTTTGGCTAAATAATCTTAAGTATAAGTACTCTAGATTAGATGCCCAAGGTATGATTTTGCAACTAGAAAAAGATAATTTATTAGATACACCATCTTTTAAATATCTAGAACCTATCTGTAGAAAAGAGATTACTATTTATAATAGGGATCTATATGTATTCAATGTATCTGTAAAACCTAAATACCAACAATATTTAAAATGAAATCCTTCTTAGTAAATATAGACATTAGAGCTGTTGCCGGGACTCACAAAATATATGTGAGAGATGTGCAATCAGAAAAACCTATTATTATTTTCAGGACTAAAGCTTCTGAAAATCTAAAGTATAGTGTTAAAACACTGGATATAAATCAAATATCTTTAAAAGATAAAACAATTTATAGATATCCAAAATTAACACTTCCTAGAAATAAGGTAGATGTATTAAAAGAAAAATACAATCTATCTGTAGTAAGAACATCTGATACAGCAGATTATAAAATTATCTCAGAGGATTATGTAAATTCACTTCTTGAAAGAAAATGGACAGACAGTGTATTGTTAAATGATTTTATTGAGTATTACAAAAAAACTAATATTCATTGGGATAATCAAAGTGTTGATGCTGCAATCAGTGAAATAAGAAGTGTTATTGGTGCTGATGAAAAAGTTGCTTTAAGTATTAAGAGCAATGCTAGTTGGAATCATCATAGTACTACAGCATATGATATCAGTAGAGAAATGCCTTTTATTGAAGATAAAAGTTCTTATATTTCTGATGAGAAAACATTAAAAGATATCTTATCTGCTAACAATTTAATATTTGATACTGCATTATGCGGTGTAACTGTAGAAGATTCTATCATACTTGGTGAAGCAGAATATAATAATCTGGTAACTATGATTGATAGTAATGATACAGACAATATTAATTTAGTACTGGAAATGATGGCTAACTGTAATGTTGAAAAATCATTTGATATTATTGCTTTGCTATTCTACATGCACCATAACACACTTAAGGATAGAAGTTCTAACTGGACCAGTGTAAATGTTAAAACTTTAAGGAAAAGATTTAATAACTTTATTCCTTATGGTAATCTTAACGTACATTACTATGATAGACTCCTAAAGAATCTTTGTGATGAGAATTTCTTAACAGAGTTTGCTTTTAAAGTAGTATCAGTTAAAATGCTAGATCATTTAGTACGTAGTGTTGGATTTAATCAAGAATCTATATTTGATATCAACTTAAATGATATTAGGTTAAAGCCAGCATTTCAAGAAAAAATGATGAAAAAAAATGATGTGGGTATAGATATTATATCTAATACACCTGCATATTTACCTTTTTAGGGAGAAGCCATAATTGATGGGGGGATTACCTTAAGGGATCTCCCCACTCCCTTCTTTTTAAACAAAAAATACCATGACAGATAAAGAAAAAGAGTTTTACTCAAAGCCGTTCAAGTTCAGCTATTCATCTTTGAATAAGCTGTTATTTTCTCCATCCCTTTTTTATAGAGACTATATCTTAGGAGACAAAGAGGAGAAGCTAGATAAACATTTAATTGAAGGTAAGCTTATTCACTGCTTAGTTTTTGAACCTCAGAAACTGGAAGAGAAGTTTAAGATTGTACCTGGAAAAACACCAACTGATAATGTCCGAAAAATCCTACATAAACTAGCAGAAAGCTTGTTAATGACGGATAAATCAGACATTGATCTTATGTCTGAAGATCTTCAAGAAAAGATACTTGAGATCTTAAAAGAAGAGAATCTGTATCAAAGTCTTAAAGAAGACTCAGCCAGAGTAATTAAGATTCAGTGTGATGAAAATATTGAATATTGGAAGTTCATTAACAATCCAAAGGTTGATGTTATAGATCAAGACACTCTTGCTAAATGCAAAGAGCAGGCTCAGATTATAATGGATAATGAGGATGTTAAGGTTCTTTTTGCAAAGAAGGAAACTGACTTTGCCTTAGATCCTATACAGACCTTTGCTGAGAAATACTTAGAGTGTGATTTGAATGATGAATTACCATTTGGTTTAAAAGGATTCATTGACTTTTATCAGATTGATGATGAAGCTAAAGTAGTAACAATCTGTGACTTAAAGACTAGTGGTAAAGCTCTTGCTGACTTTCCTGAAAGTATAGACTTTTACAATTACTGGCTCCAGGCCTCTATTTACTGCAAACTAGTTTATGAAAATCTTCCTGAAGAAAAGAAAGATTATGATATTTTGTTTAAATTTGTGGTAATTGACCGTTACAATCAGGTATATCCATTTGATGTGTCTCAGTCAACATTAGCAAATTGGGCAGAGGAGTTTGGGAATGTAATCATTAAAGCTGCTTATCATTACAAAAACAACAATTATAAACTACCTTATGAGTTTATCACTGGAAAAGTAGTGTTATAAAATGAAAATTGTATACACAGAGTATTTTCAAAAGAGTAAAGTCTTCTTATATCCTTTAATAGGATTGAAGAAAGGCCTTGAGTATGTCCCGGCAGATACTTACATCTGCTGGGATAAACTCTTTGATACTAAAGACTACAAACTTATATGTGTATACGAGACTGAAAAGACAGTTGACTTTAAAAACTTTGAATTAAAACATCTGAAGAACCATAGTCTACTGGACTTTTACCATGATTTTGGTAATAAACAAGTTTATGTGTTTGATATGAGACCTTATAAACATGATTATATGATGTTTACGCAAGGTCATTATTCTAAAATATCAATTGGAGGTAAGAATAAAATCTTACAATACTTTGGTAATAAGGGTAAAGCTTCAGACTATATTGAGAGTTTTCTTAATCCATCTGGATTTCATGAAGTATATGCAGAAAGTTTAGGAGTCAATATAGATTTAATCAAAGAAGTTTATGAAGTTTGTAGTAAACCTGATATAGTTAAAGAAACACTGTGTGAAAAAATACCTGAAGAGTTGCAATTTTTAAAAGATAAAGTTATATCTTTGAAGCAAAACCGATAAATAATGGCAGATAAATCATCCTTTGGAAAAAACATGATGCTGATTAGTTCAGCATTTAGAGGAGTAAAATCCTTTAGTATGATCCCCGTTACTCAAGATTGTCCCTATGTAGAGGCAATGTTTGATCCAACATCAGGGATTCTTGCGGTAATCAGCAAGGTAAAAAAGCAAGCTATGCACATGGTGCCTAGACTTGATGAAAATGGTCAACCAATCAGACTTAAGTCTCCTAATATGGAGGCCGGCAAAACTGTAAAGGAACAAAGAGTACAGATTGAAACTTTTTCTGAAATTTATATTACAGAGAAAGAAGAAATCTTACAGTTTATTTATATGTTTGCTGTCAACGCAGAGCAGTTTGATGTTGCCCCTTTCTTTGTTGATGTAAAGGAAACTAAGACTTCTAGTATTATTTTACCATAAGTTTTTATTCCTGTGAAACCATAATCAAAAGGGGTACATTGTATCCCTTTTTTTTTCCTTATGCAGTTAATAACCACACACCCAATTAAAAAATCTGACTTAGGCTTTCACGCAAATCTATTTGGTGGAAAGTTACTTGCTTGGTTAGATGCAGCAGCTGCAGCATTTGCTATGGAAGTATGTGATACACCACGTATGGTTACGGTTATGATTGATAAGTGCATATTTAAAAAGCCAGCCAAAGAAGGACAGCTCATTAAGATCTATGGAGAAGTTAAACATGTAGGTAATACAAGTATGACATTCTATATGGAGGCTAGGGCACACAATGTTTATTCAGGTAATCAGGTTGTAATTCTATCAACTAATATTAGATTTGTTAGAATTGATGAGAATGGAGATCCCATTCCTTTATCTTCAAATGTAAAACAGAAATATAAAAATCTTAATAAGAATGAATCACTGGATAATGGATTATGAGACATTGAGGAATTGCTTTGTTGCAGTATTTGAACATTACAAGACCTCAGAAAGAAAAGTTTTCATTGTTCATGATTTACAAAATGACTTTGAAGACTTTATAGGATTCTTAAGACAGAATGAAGAGAATAGAGAGTGGCATATATCTTATAATGGTTTAGCCTTTGATGGTCAAGTTACCCATTATATTATTGAAAATCATGCTCTATGGGCTAATCTGAGCGGATGCCAGATAGCTGAAATTATTTATCAATATGCTGCTAAATGTATTGGTAAAAGTGACACAAAAGAATTTCAGGATTATCCTTTATGGAAGATGAGTATAGGTCAGATTGATCTATTTAAAATGCATCACTGGGATAATCCCGCAAAAAGATCCAGTTTAAAATGGATCCAGTATAGTATGGATTGGGAGAATATCTTGGAGATGCCTATCCATCACAATACTTTAATAGAAACAAAAGAACAGATAGACACTATTGTAGAGTACTGTATTAATGATGTACAATCTACCAAAGAAATATTTAAGAGATCAGAATCACAAATTAGATTAAGAAAAGAACTAACTAAGACATATGGTATTAATTTGTATAGTGCCTCAGAACCACGGATAAGTAAAGAGCTATTTGCTTATTACATGTCAGAGAAGCTTAATATCCAAAAGAAAGATATCAAAGCAATGAGGACTTACCGTAGTACTATCAAACTGGCGGATATCATTTTACCTTATGTCCAATTCCAATCATCTGAATTTAAATCCCTTCTACAAAGATTCCGGGCTGTTGAACTTAGTCCAGATAATTTGAAAGGTGGTTTTAAATACTCCGTTAACTATAAAGGTGTTACAACACACTTTGGTTTAGGAGGTGTTCATGGTGCAAGAAAAGCCGGTATCTATAAGTCTGATGAAGAATTTGTAATTATGTCATCAGATGTAACATCATTCTATCCTAATCTTGTTATTAGGAATAAGTGGTCACCCGGTCATTTCCCGGCAGAACAATTTTGTGATCAGTATGAATGGTTCTTTGAGGAAAGAAAAAAGATTCCTAAGAAGGACCCAATGAACTATGTTTACAAGATTATTTTGAACTCAACCTTTGGTCTGAGTAATGACAAGGATAGTTTCTTTTATGATCCTGAACTTACTATGAGAATTACAATTAACGGTCAGCTAAGTCTGATGATGTTATATGAAATGATTATGGAAAGAATACCAAATGCAGTTGCTTTAATGCAAAATACAGATGGTATTGAGACAAGGATTCCTAGAGCTTATATGGATGAGTATATGAAAATCTGTGAAGAATGGGAACAACTTACCAATCTTTCTCTTGAGCATGATGAGTACCAAAAATTGGTACTTGGTGATGTCAATAACTATATTGGTTTAAATAACTTCAAGCAAGTAGATATTACTACCTGGAGAAACATTAAGAAAGAATTTCCACACTATTTGTTTAAAGTGGACGGTGATAAGTTTATGTATGCCCCATCAAAACTTAAAGGCAGATTTGACTTCTATGATCTAGCTCTTCATAAAAACAAGTCTAAGTTAATTATTCCCAAAGCCATCTACCATTATTTTATACATGATATCTTACCTCAAGATTATTTGGAGCAGAACAAAAACATCCTGGATTATTGCATTGGTAGTAAATCTAGAGGTGAATGGAAACAAGTTGCTAAAGCAATCAGAA
>JACCEE011827804.1_pt1 | contig 117307 bp, 105 predicted proteins | sample 7449931 | NCBI WGS metagenome assembly JACCEE01 (sample SAMN15323457, study PRJNA562643) | freshwater metagenome | isolation source: river surface water | place: USA:Blue River Watershed | collected 2017-08-19
CGCTTTTACGGCGTTTCTATTGATTGGTGCAGGGGCTATGGCACAGGGTGGTGCTTCTCCCTATGTAAACTCGACGCACACCTATACGGCTACTCCACAAAGTGGCGGCAACACGTTGAGCTGGACCGTTACAGGAGGGACAGCTGCCGACTATACCATCACCAATGGGACTACTGCTGCTGCAACCATTCTATGGAAAACGGCCGGAACTTACACGGTAACCTTTAAGGAGACCAGTGGCAATTCCTGTTTTACCGAAAGGACAATCGGTGTTACCGTTGCTGCCAACTTGTTCGACCTTGCTGTAACAGCGCCATCTGACTTCTGTGCGACCATAGCACCAAATGCGGCCAATCCAAATCCTACAACAGTAGTATTTAATGTCGCCGTTGCCGGTAATACCGCCAAAGCTTCAACTTTCGATTATACACTTACCGGCGACCATATTGCTTCTGTTGCATTTAGCGGCGGTATTACAGCAACTTCAATTACGGGTGCTGCAGGTGTAACTATTCCTTCAGGCGTGGCATCGTTCACGGTAACCGTTGTCGTGAACTCGGTTATTGCCGATGAGGATACGATTGCTTTTGGTATTTCTAATGCGAAGGATTTTTATAATACTCCCGAGAACAATACCGGTAATAATTCAGGCGATGCAGTTATTTGGGCTGTTCCGAACACTTCACCGATTACGGCCGACTAATTCATAAATATATTGATATAAACAACAGATAATAAATACTTTAATTTTTTAAACAATGAAAAAGCTATTATTACTTACAATGGTTGCACTCTTTACTATCGCAACTGCAAATGTTTTTGGACAGAGTACCGGTGCAGCTCCTTCAATTGGGGCTACGCACAAATATTGGGTAAATGGGACTGATATTGGTGCAATCACTACTGGTAAGGAGGGTGGTAAGTATACCTGGTACATCAGTGATGGGTCCAATAACTTAAATGATGCGATTGCCAATAATGGTGAATTTTCTGTTGCATCAGGTTACAATACAGAAACAACTGATTTAAATGGAGTAAGTGTTAAATGGAATCCAACTTCTGCAGGTAAAACATATTATCTGGTTGTTAAAGAGAATGGTGTAGATAACAACTTGTGTATAAATGCAAAAGCTTATGCTATTCAGCCGCTTAACCGCTTTACTGTCACGTTTGCTGCGTTAGCCGGGAATGAAGCCTCAGCAGTAGGCAATAACCTTGATCGTTGTGCCCCAGATATCGTTATGTCAGCTTCAGGGACAACAATCACTTATGACTATAAAGGTGGCGATTACATCTATAAAATCACAGCTAATGGTTTGTATACCAAGTGGACACTGGATTATCTTTTTGCAATTGTTAAAGGCAATGCGACTCAAAATATTGAGTATAGCCTCGATGGCGGTATTACATACGCCACTTTTGCAGCTAATGGTTCTGATTTTGAAATTCCTGCAAATGCAGCCGGAACTCAAACTGTTTTTGTAAAAGTTAAACTGACGAACGGAACTACAGCAGGGACATACGAAGAGGGACTTGCAGCACAGACAATTAAACTCACCTTGTCTGATATCAAAGATGAAGGTGGCAATGCAGTTACTAAAGTATTCACAAGCGATGGAACAACCGAGTTTAGCGGTGCTGCTGAGCAAACCCAAACAGTTAAAGCTCGTCCTGCAACAACTGGTATCCAGTCGAACTAGTTTAGTCTGAACATCAGTTCTTTCCATAGTTTTTTCACACCATAAATACCACAGGTTGAACCTTCGGGTTTTGCCTGTGGGTTGGTGGGAAAGAGAAAAGGGAGTGGTTAACCACAGTGCAACCTGGGGTTGAACAGATGTATTTTGGAACGGGAAATCCCCCTGCCCCCTTTGTCGAAAGGGAGAGTTTGGTGGCGGGTTTTGAGTTCTGATACTTTTCTGAATGATGAATAATTAGGAAGCATGGAGATCTGGAGCAAAGTCTTATGGGTATAAGTCTGTTGTCTGGTGTGTAAAAATAGATAGTGATAAACGGTAAACTGACATATCGGCGTTGGCTGCTGGCATTCGTGCTGGTGGTATGGGCTATGGCTTCTGCCATGGCGCAGGGCGACATGTCTGCATCGGTTGGCGAAACGCGTAACTACAGCGTGACCGACCATCCGGGAAGCAATTATTTATGGCGCATCTATCGGGCTTCCGATTTATCGCAACCGGTACCACCGGGAGAGGCCAGTTTTGCGGGAAGTCCATCGTTGGCGGCTGTTCAGGTGAAGTGGCATACCCAGGGCAACTATTTGCTTACAGTACTCGAAACGGATGCTTCGGGATGTAACAATACCAAAGCAATTGTGGTTACGGTCAATAGTGCTACGCTCAATGCCAATGCTGGTCCCGATGTGACTATCGGTTATTGTCAGCATTATCAGATCGATGGAGCTGCATCAACAGGTGTTGGACTAAGCTATTTGTACACGTTGATTGATCCGGGTGGTGAGATTACCAATCATACCCAGCAAGTTTCGACCTTTGTGCTTTCGCCCGATTATCCGGGTACGCTGCCGGCTACCTTTAGGGTAAGGCTGGCCGTTACTGACAGGTATGGCAATTCTGATTCGGACACCATTGCCGTGACAGTCGAATCCAAACCGGTTGCACATATTGCACTTGAAAGCTATATCAATCCTCCGGATGAGATTATGATTACAGGAACAGGTTCGTCTGGTACTGCACTCACCTATCTTTGGAGTACCACCGATGGTGTTATCAACAGTGATCCAACTCAGGCACGTGTGAATGTAGCCGGGAATGCGACCTATAATCTGTTGGTGACCGATAAATATGGATGTAGCGACAACTTTTCATTTAGGCCTGTCTATTTACCTTCTCCGCCGCCAGTTCCGCCTTATGCAGTCGATGACACCTTAACATTGCATGGATACCAACCGACTGTAATCCGTGTATTGGACAACGATTTGGCCGGAGATTTCCCAATTGACGTTTCGTCGCTTACAATTACCACAATCCCGGTATATGGGAAGGCGGTTGCCAACAGCGATGGAACCATTACCTATACCCCGTTGGTTGGTAATAGCGAGATCGATTCGCTGGTTTACGAAATCTGCGACCAAAAAGACAACTGTGCGTCAGCGTCTGTTACCCTTTTGATGAAGTTGGTGGATTTGAAAATCAACCAGGGTTTCTCGCCCAATGGCGACGGGAAGAACGATACTTTTGTAATTGGCGGAATTGAAAATTATCCAGGTTCAGAAATTGCCATTTACACCCGTTCAGGCCAGATGGTCTACCTAAGCGATGATTATAAAGGCGACTGGGACGGAAAGTCTATTCGTGGATTCTTTGCCGAAGGAAAGCTTGTCCCGACAGGAATTTATTATTATACACTTAAGGTAGCCGGAACGGATAAGGTTATTAAAGGGTATGTTTATATTACTTATTAAAAAAAGGGTCGGGCTCTTGGATATTTACCTCAATGGTAGTAAATTAATTTTCTTACATTTGTTGAGGATGAAGAATATGAATTGGATATTAAAACCGGTAAAAAACTGGGCTTGGCAAAAGGCTGTATTGGCCATTATGTTTTTGCCTTTATTGTTGCCGCTACGTTCTGCTGCGCAGCAGGATCCGGTTTATACCCAGTATCTGACCAATATGTTGACCATTCAGCCTGCCTATGCCGGGATTTCGGGCTTCCTCAATATCTCAGCCCTGTCGAGGGCGCAATGGGTCGGCTGGGAAGGGGCACCCAATACTAACACTGTGACAGCCCATATTCCGTTAAAAACATATAATGTTGGATTAGGAGCCACTTTTATCAACGATAAGTGGGGACCAATCAGGCAGAATAGTCTCTATTTCGACTACTCCTACCGGGTTCGCACCGGCGAACGCGAGTTTCTGGCTTTCGGGGTCAAGGCCGGGTTTAATGTCTATCAGGCGTTTCTTACTGATTTGGATATCAATGATCCCGACGACCAAATGTTTGCCACAGATGTCTCGTTCCGGTTTATGCCCAATATTGGTGCCGGGGTGATGTGGCATGGCGAGCGTTTCTTTGTTGGCGCTTCGACACCTAAATTTTTGAAGAACCGAATTACAGATGAGACAACCGGTGTTGTCTACCGCGAAGTCAACCATATTTATTTGATGGGGGGTTATGTGTTTTTCTTGTCAGAAAACCTGAAACTAAAGCCTACCATTCTTTACCGCTGGTCTCAAAATACGCCTTCGTATGCCGATTTCGGCTTGAACTTTTTACTTTACGACCGTGTGTGGGCCGGGGCAACTTATCGTTACCAAAACTCGTATGCGCTTACATTCCAGTTTAGGGTGAACACCCAGCTCACTTTTGGATATGCATATGATTTAACCACTTTTCACAAAGGGAATGTTAATTCAGGTACCCACGAATTTATGATTAGCTACGAGTTTACCAGCAGCCGACGTAGCCGTGTCTCTTCACCCAGGTATTTCTAATATAATTTTCTGAAGCTAAATGCTTCTGAGCGTTTACAAACAGCTATTGATTGACGGTGTCGTGAAGGATGCTGATACGCTGAATGGTATGTTCTATTCCAAAATCGACCACTGCTTCTCCAGTCCGGTTATCGAAGTCAATCTGGTTGATTATTGAGCTGAAGGGGAATTTGTGATAAGTGCCGCCAGTAACTACCCTGACAGAGAATTCACCGTTGGCATTCGGGATGATAATGAAGGAACTATTTTGGGCAAAACGAAACGGGGCAATTGCGAGCGGCAAACCGTCAATGGTCGAAATGGTTATTAATCCGTTGCGGTTCTGAACCGACGATATCTTATCCAGCCAGCTATTTATGGCTGGGCTTTGAACGTTTCGTGCCGGATCGTTTCTGCTTACCATCTCCTTGATTTGATTTCCGGTAACTGTTGTCCCGTTTTCTGCCAGTAGTTTGAAAAACGCCGTTACTCCTTTTATCCTGTTCTCGGTATAGGTATTCTCTGTTTGCGAAAGCTCCCGGTCAAAATAGGTGATCATATTTTTATTGTCCCTGTAACTAAAGCGTTGCATTGCAGTAGTCAGTTCACACGAACCTTTGAAATAAATCCAATTTTGGTCGGAACCACAAAAGCCGGAGGTGATATTCCGGTTGTCTTCGTTCGAAAGTTGAAGATAGAAATTGTTTCCTGAACGGTCGAATTTGGCAAAATAGGCAAGAGGTAACTCTTTCTCCAATTGGTCGAGCCCTCCTTTTTTCAGCCAGATCAGGTCACCATCCTGATTGAATTGTGCAAAAAAGAGATCCGGGTTGTCGTTTTGGGCCATCAGGATTTTGCCATCCAGTTCGATTTCACCTTTAAAAACGCCTGAAAGATAAATCTCGTTTTGTACACTCTTTTCGATTGATAAACCATACGACTGCCCCCGATTTACGGTAAACTTTCGTATCCACTGTAACGAGCTGTTTTTATTGAAACAGGCCAGGAAGGGGATTGCCCCTTGCGCTGATGCAAAATGACCTGTGAGATATTGATTTCCCAGGTTATCTTTTATCAGATCGTTTGCCGAGCCGCTTCGTCTGGCACCAAGCGATTGGGCCATTTGCCAGGTTCGTTTGATTGCTCTTTCGGCTTCACGAGGTGCTTCAAGAGGGTATAAAACTGGCTTTTGATTGGCGATTTGTGGAATAACCAGTCCGATAGGAGCCATTTGGCAGGTGGGATCGGCAATTATGTAGCGTACCCCGTCCACTTCAAAATAGTCGCCGTCGACCTGTTCCGAAAAGGCAACTGCTACCGAATAGTACCCATTGCTCTCGACAATCGCTACCGGAAGGTTCATCAAATAACGAACCAGCCACGAGAAAAATAGAGCATGTCCTCTGTCGTTAGTCCCGTCACTGGCCAAAAATTCATCGGGTTCAAGGTATTTGTCGTGCCCGTACAGGTCGTTGTATGCCCGATAAGCAAACCCGGTTTGAACCAGTTGTTGCAAGAAAGCAACTGCTTCAGGTTCACGCATGGTCGACAGAACCGGGTTCAGTTGCCTGAAAATGCTCTCTTTCAGCTGCACTGACGCCGATGCCGTAAAGGCATTACGGGCTTCGCATTTCGGACGATCGGCAAGATATTGTGCGATTGATGTGGAATACCTGAATGTAAATTCGTATGGACTTGCCCCCCAATGGAAGTTCACTTTTACCGGCGTGGTGGCGGGATTAAAATGGAGTGATTTTCGGCTTTCAAGTGCCAACGGTTTATCTGAGCCCTGTAAATTATTGGCATAACAATGGAGCTGGATATCAGGAATTACCTCGTCGATGTAATAAACCGTCCCGTTGCTTCTGACAAATGGTTGTGAATAAATAGCTGAACGGGAGGCAAAAAGAATAACAAATCCTTTTTGATGGATACCGATTTTGACCTGATATCCGCTTCGCAACATCAATGCCCAGGCTACCATTCTGGCTTTATCGGTGCTTTGCGGATAGAGGGCTGAACCAAATGAGCGGATCAATCGCATATATCCCCAGTCGTCGAGCCCCAGTTTTGTGCTGAATGACTGCAAATAACTTATTGTTGGATTGCAATTAACGGCTGTGAACGACTGCCAGAAGCTTCTGACCTTTTCATCCCGCTCCCCATTAATCTCAATAGCTGCCAACAAGGGCTCGTATGGAACAAAGGCGTCGGTTCCATAAAAAGTAAGTTTTGCTAAGGCAAGCGTACTTCCCTGACGCTGAGAGGTGACGATTCTTGGAGGGAAGATATCCTGAACGTTTTTTCCTGTCCAATTTTCTCCAGGAGACTGATACGCAATCGGCTTCGGCGCATTTAGCGTTGTTTCGTCAAGATGGAAAACGGGTTGTTGATTACCGGATGTCGATTTTGGGAATTTTGTCCCCTGCGATACGGTGAGCAATGGCCAGGGTTCTGTAAGGTATTCCGAGAATTCGTCGTCGCGTGTCTGGACAATCGAAGTGAAGGTGGCCATGATAAATGACGCTTCATCGTTAAAATTGCCGGAGGGGTTATTTTTTTCAACTCTCCATCGTTGCTTAACTTCTTCAATTGTTTGACTAAAAGAAGGCTGTGTGATGAGTATTAAAATGCATACTATCAACCCTCCGGTGATGCGGAATGGTTGCAGATGGCCTTTCTTTTTCATGCAGCAAATCATTTTGACCTTTTAACAGCGTTGTCAGTCACAAAATTGTACTTTTTACAAATTTAGCCAGAATTGATGAACTGAGGTCACAATCGATGCCCTTTTGCCAAAAATAGTTTGTGCGTTTTGTGGCGCTGTATTTTTTCCTGATAGCTGTAATTTCCCGATTTTCGTTTTTTTAACAATAAAAGAAAATAAGCAGAGATAAAACGCCATATTTTTGTAAAGAATGAGTTTAAACCGACCATTGAGGTCTATCGAGTTTAGACTGCAAGGCTCCATTCCTTTACTTCCGGCCAAAACCGGTACTTTGACAGAATTCTTTAATGGAATATCTACTTAAATATCTAAATGTTATATTAATTGCCAGTGTGAAATACTTCTGGGCAACTCCTTATGCCATTTTGCTGAAGTTGAATGTGGTTGAAACCATTGTTATGATCCAAATTGGCGGGTTACTCGGGTTTCTGTTTTTCTATTACTTGTTTGCCTTTCTGCTAAAGGAGATAAAATTGCTTTGGCCCAAAGTATATTTAATAACTCCTGCCATTTTCAAGGTCAGGTTTGAGCAGTGGCGAATAGTACGCCGACAGCGAAAGTTGAATGCAAAAAAGTTTACACGAACCAACAAGATGATTGTCCGCATCAGGGAGAGATGGGGAATGGTAGGAATTGTTGTACTTACCCCTGTTTTATTGTCGATACCTGTAGGAGCGCTGATTGGGACGAAATATTTCAGGCACCGGCACGGCTTTATCCCTTGGATGCTTCTATCGATTTTTATTTGGGGGATTGTCTCGGTATCAATCTTTTCCCTGATTTCCGATATTTAATTTCGCAACTTTATCAGCAAACGTTTGCCCCTGGAGGTGATGGCAGCCGAGGACTCTTCGGCCAACAGAGTCTCTAAAACGGAGCTTAACTCCTGCTTTAAATCGGGTTCTGATTGCGAAATGTTATAGAGAATCTGCATTGCATTGGCCCTTACGGCTATATCTTCGTTGGGCGAAAGCAGGTTAAAAGCCGTGTTGACTAACATTCCAAGTTTCTCATCCGGCAGTTCGTAACGGCAAATTATGCGTGTAAAATGGCGCTTCAGCGAACCGTTTTTCTCGGAAGCTAACCGGTCAATGATTTCAGGGATATAGGGTTTCAACAATTCGGGTGAAGATTCTGAAACGGTATCGATAATCCAACACGAACGCCACGAGATTCGGCGATTTGTATTGAACGTGAGTTGATAGAGTTGTCCAAACACGCTTTGGTCTGTCGCGACGGCCTGTTCCCAGAACTCCATTTCGCCACCCAATCGTTGACCGGCAATCAGATCGATTAACTCTTGCTCGTCGTTCGCCCTATTCATTTCGATTCCTGAGGATTTCATAATATTCCAATTGAGCTTTCACCTTTGGTGTTCTGTCAGAATCCTTGATTTGGTTATTTAGTTGCACATCGAGCACTCTGGCTGCTGTATTGTCTTTCCATTGCAATTCGAGAAACTGTTTGAGCTCTTCTTTAATTTTTTCATCATAAACCGGAACAGCCACTTCTACGCGGCGGTCGAGATTCCGCGACATGAAATCGGCTGACGAAATAAATAATTTTTCGTCGCCATTGTTGTAGAAATAGTATACCCTCGAATGTTCAAGGTAGCGGTCAATCATTCCAATGCTTGCGATACTATACTGTAGTTCTGTATCTTCCGTTATCACCGAAAACATGCCACGTACATTTAGCCTTACGTTTACGCCGAGTTTTGCGGCCAGGCACAGCATATTGATGATTTCGGGATCGACCAAATTATTGCATTTCAGATAGATCTTTCCTTCTAATCCTGATCGAACATTGCTGATTTCCTGTTTTATCATCTTGATAATCCGGCTGCGGAGCGATAGTGGCGATACCAGTAAGTGGGCGAACCGGCCAATCTTATAGTTGCGGTCGAAGAAGTCGAAGACTCTCGAAACCTCTTTGGTAATGTTGGTATCGGCGGTACATAACAGCTGGTCAGAAAAAACCCTGGCCGTTATCTCGTTAAAGTTACCGGTACCGATGCAGGCATATTGCCGGGTCTCTTTTTCCTCTTTACGGCTGATTAGACAAAGTTTTGCGTGTACTTTCAGTCCCGGAACACCAAGAATCACTTTAACCCCCTCTTTGGTGAGCAGATTTCCCCAATCGATATTTTCCTGCTCGTTAAACCTTGCCCTAAGTTCCAGTACTACAGTTACTTTCTTTCCATTGCGTGCAGCATTTATCAATGCATGAATCACATTCGAATTTCTGGCCATTCGGTAAGCTGTCATCTTTATCTCCGTCACTTTGGGATCGATCGAGGCTTCGCGCAGCAAGTCGATAAAATGATAGAAACTTTGATAGGGGAAATGGAACATAATGTCGTTGTGGGCAATCGCCGAAAGGTAGGCTTTCCCCTGTTGGATATCTTTATGCCCTACGGGCTGTATGGGCATATAGTAAAGGTGCTTGGCCCCAACCGACGGGAAAGCCATAAAATCTTTGAAATTATGAATCCGGCTTCCTCCTATAACTACATCGTCGCGGTCGAAATTGAGCTTTTTGAGGAGAATCGAGAGTAACTTTTCAGGGATTTCTTTGTCGTGTACAAACCGGACCAAATTACTGTTCCCCCTTTTTTCAAGACTCTTGGCTACAATTTTCACATAGCTTTCAGCAACATCGTCGTCAAGGTCAAGTTCGGCATCCCGGGTTAGTTTCACAATCCACGAACTGATGTTTTTGAAACTGAACATGTAAAAAATATCATTCAGTTCGTAGCGGATGACATCTTCAAGCAAAATAATGTAGGTTTTTCCATCATCAGAAGGGATAATGACAAAGCGGGGCAGAATATCGGTCGGGACCTCTATCAGCGCATATTCTTCTTTGCTGGTTCTCGACAGGATGACTGCAAGATAGATGGCATCGTCGCTAAGCAAAGGCAGGGGTTGGCTCTTTTTTAAGATGATAGGCATTATTCGGGGCCTCACCTCTTTTTTAAAGTAAGCCGTTATATATTCTCCCTGCGAGAGGGTCAACTGTTTCTCGTTAATGATGATAATTCCCTCGTCTGCCAACTCGTTTAGCAGTTGATTGTAAATGGTTTCAAACCGCACGCCTTGCTCGACAACAATCTGTTCAATTCTTTCGAGAATTACCTTTGGGTTGTCTCCTTCGGAAAGTGTCAGCTTACCAATACTTGCCAATCTTCGGAGAATGGCTACCCTGACCCTAAAAAACTCGTCGAGGTTATTGGAGTAAATGCCCAAAAATTTTAGCCTTTCGATAAGCGGTACATCCTGTTTGGTTGCTTCCTGAAGCAGCCTTTCGTTAAACGACAGCCAACTTATCTCCTTATTTCGAAGTGTGGGATTTAGCATTTCGGCAACATTTTTCCCGAAATATAAGACTTTTAACGCTTCGTTTGTCGAAACGGCTGATGTCAAAAGGTCTTAACAGACAATTATGGCATATTTTAACACCGTTGTAACATTGGCCATGCGGTTACTCAGCGATGTAATATCTCAATTGATCCATCATAATGGGTACATCGTCGGGGTCAATACCCAAATTGAGCAGATGATGGAGGTCTTCATGAAATGCTTCCATAAACTCTGCCTCCGAGTTGTCACTGTTTTTGATGCTTTTCTTGTAAAATTCGAGCGCCTCTTTACGGTTCCCTTTGCACCATTGCACATGCCCCATGTTCATCAAATCGTATTTGTTGGGCATCTCCTCAATCAGTTTTTGGTAATAGCTTTGTGCCTGATCGGTCTTGCCCACCAAAAGCGAGCACCAGCCAATGGGCCTCCATATCTTTTTATTCCCGGGCGAGAGATATTCAACTTTAAAGAAGGATTTCAGTGCGTTGTCAAAAAGGCCCAGTTCTACCTGACAGTGGCCTATCGAAATATGGTTCGAAAGATTATCGGGTTCCAATATAGCAGCCTGCTCATAATACTCAAGCGCTTGCTGAGGCTGTTTCAGGTTGCGGTAACAAAGGGCTATTTTCTTTAGGTTCCAAAGCTTATTCTGCTCGAAAAGATCGGCTTTCAGGTAGTTGTTCAATGCCAGAGCGTAGTCTCCGTTTTTTTGATGGCAAAAGGCCAGTTTTTGCAGTAATTCCGGATCATTGCTATTCTCATCCGTTAAAAGGGTATAAATATCGGCAGCTTCAGCGAAATAATTCTTTGCAAAGGTGAATTCGGCAATGTTGCGAAGCAGTCTTGGTTCTTCAGTCAGCAGTTTACGAAAGGCATTTTTATGGTGAAAGTCGAATTTCCAGTTGAATATATCTTCAAAATCAGCCCGTTGGGGATGCAATTTGTAGAAACGGTAAAGATCGCGGATATATTGACTGGCCACAATCTCAGCTTTTTTATTGTTTTCGAGGATATTGTCTTCTTTATCGGCTTCGGCCAACTGGTCAAATTCAGAAGCCATCGACTCCGACATCATCTTTTTATATTCGTCAGGAACCGTTTGAATACTAAAGCAGAACGAATACTTATCGGAATTACAGAGAATCGGCGATTGCAGGATCAACTCGAAGAGCTTGTTGTTTCCATCTTCGGCCGAAGAGCGTCGTGCGATTTCGGGATGCCTGGGATCGAACGGATAGAACCAGTTGGCAAATTCACTGAAAAAGGGAAAGTTTTTCAGCATGGAAAATGAACTCATAAAAACATCGGCACCTTCGAGCTGCATCTCCGAAAGCTCTTCCATTTTATTCATCAGCCCGGGCGAATCTCTGAAAATCTCCCCCCATTCTGGGTTCTTGTCCTCCGACACTCCTTCGCCCAAAAGGCTTTCAAGACTTAACTTGTTCCGAAGGTTTGGACTTAATTTCATCATCTCGGGCAATATTTCATCCTGAAGCTTTCGCTGAATTTTTTCCGTCTCCTTGCTTCGGATAAATTGTAGTATGATCTGTTCGAGGTGGCTTTTGAAAATTGAACTGTCGGCCAGAATGGTGAGCCTCCCGGTTATGGAAGGAAAAAATGGCATACGGTTGTCGAAGTGGTAAAGCGCCATTACCAATCCGGTCAATGCACGCTGCCTTATCTCTTCATTGCTTTCTTCGCAGGCTTCGAAAAGCAACAGGAAGCGGTTTTCGTCGAACTGCCGTAAAAGCCCAAAGGTAAGTGCCGTAATAAGCAGCGACTTTTCCTGAAAAGGGAAAACCGAACTTTGAATGAGTTTTCGGAAGAAAAGAATATCGTTTTCACTCAACTTTTCCCTGAACCAAAAGTGATAAAAGATATTGAGCACCTTTTGTAAATGAACTTCCGCTTCAAAGGCATCCTTTTTTCGATCTGAATGCGAATCTTCGACAAGGGCTTTCAGTTGCTGCTGAAGATGGTAATCTTCCAGAAGATGAAAATAGGTTCCAGTATCTTCGATGTAGAGTTTCGAAAAGCCTCTTTTTTTCTGGTATTCAATCGACTGTGAAAATTTGAATAACAAAGATTCGCGGCATTTATCATTCAGTTCGAACGCTGATGAGAGTAAATGTTTGTATATTTTTTGCCGTTCAGGGTCATTAATTCCTTCGAGCGTGTATTTCAGCATCAGGTGGTAGGTCTGTTCCAGGTCGAGATAACTGTCGCGGTATTCGCCCAAGCTGTTTTCGTCAATTAGCTTTTCAATTTTATCGAAAGCCGGCTTGAGTTTACGGTTGGCCAGTAAAATGCTTATTTGATTATGAATCTCTTTTATCTCTCTGTCGTTCATTGTATTATTGTGATGGCTTCCTTATTTCGGTTGCCGGTTTTCTTTTTGCAGAAAAGTAATCATTATTGGCCATTGATTACAAATTTAAGCAATCTAACTCAACAATTTCACTGTCACAAACCGGGTGGACTCTGTTTTTGTAAGATTGGGATGCCCATCATTTTGACTAAATGAATATTTTTTCACCGTCAAACGGCAGTAATATTCTGAAAATGCTGAATAATAATTGTACTTTTATGTTCGTATTGAGTTGAGACAAAATTCGAAACAAATCAGAAATATTGATATGAAGAAATCGAGAAAGTTGTGGCCATATCTTTTGGGGGCTTTTGTTTTATTGATTCTACTCCTGGTTATAGGTAAAAAAGCTGGCTGGATAGGCAAAGAAATGAAGCTAAAAGTGTCAACCGAGAAGGTGACCAGTCGTACATTGACTGAGGTAATTACGGCCAATGGAAAAGTTGAACCTCAGACTGAGGTTAAAATCAGCCCCGAAGTTCCGGGTGAGATTATCGAGCTGCCCGTAAAAGAAGGTGACCGTGTGAAAAAGGGCGATTTATTGGTGGTAATCAAACCTGATATCTATATTTCGAACCTGAACAGAACAGAAGCGGCATTGAATACACAACGTGCACGCCTGGCCCAGGCCGAAGCGCAATTGGTCGAAAAGGAGCTAAATTACAACCGTGCGAAACAGTTGTACGAGAGAAACACCATTCCCAAGTCGGAATTCGAAACAGTTGAAGCCGCATGGAAAGTAGCCAAATCGGAGGTTCAAGCTGCCCAATATTCAATTAAGAGTTCGGAGTCGGGGGTAAGCGAAGCAAAGGAAAACCTGACCAAAACGAAGATCTATGCTCCAATCGATGGTACGGTATCCAAATTGAATGTTGAGCAAGGTGAACGTGTCGTCGGTACAAATCAGTTTGCCGGAACGGAGCTGATGACCATTGCCAACCTTAACATCATGGAGGTTAAGGTTGAAGTAAATGAGAATGATATCGTAAGGGTTGCTAAAAATGATACTGCTTTAATTGAAATTGATGCTTACTTGAAAAAGAAATTCAAGGGTGTGGTTACTGAAATAGCCAGTTCGGCCAATGTTTCGGGCACGGCTGTCGACCAAGTGACTAACTTTAACGTTAAGGTGTTGTTGTTGCCAGAGTCGTACAGCGAACTTATGGCGGCTGACACAACCAGATATCCCTTCCTGCCGGGAATGTCGGCAACTGTAGAGATCCAGACTAAGACGCGCCGCGATGTTGTTGCCGTTCCCATTCAGGCGGTCACTACCAGAGCCAACGATGGGACTGCAAAAGCCGATAACTCTAAGCTGGAAGCTGAAGGTCCTTCTACCGAGAATCAGTCCGACAAAATGGCTCAAAGCTCAGCTCCCGAACAGTTTGAAATAGTTTTCAGAATGGAGAATGGTTTGGCACGGCAGGTAAAGGTGAAGACCGGCATTCAGGACAATACCCATATTGAGATTCTCGAAGGGGTAAGCCTTGACGATGAAATTATCACGGCCCCGTATGGTTTGGTTAGTAAAACATTGAAGGACTCAACGGCAGTAGAGGTGGTTAAGGTCGAAGATCTTTATAAGACAAAATAGGTTAAGTATTATTTTATATCAAGAGGGGAATAGATTTGATAATCAATAATCTATTCCCCTTGTTTTTTTATGGCCTTTTACTTGATGACCCCTAATTCTTTGCCAATTTTAGTAAAGGCCTTAATGGCTTTCTCGAGGTGCTCCATGTCATGCGCAGCCGACAACTGAACCCTGATTCTTGCCTGTCCCTGCGGCACGACCGGATAGTAGAACCCGATGACGTAGATGCCCTCTTCCAGAAGTTTAGCGGCAAAATCCTGCGAAAGCTTGGCATCATAAAGCATTACAGCGCATATGGCTGATTTGCTTGGTTTAATGTCAAACCCAGCCAGTTTCATCCCAGCCATGAAATAGTCGGTATTGCTATGTAGCTTGTCTTGCAACTCATGGGTTTCAGCCATCATATCAAACATTCTGATTCCGGCATTGACTACAGCAGGAGGCAATGAGTTGGAGAATAAGTAAGGTCTTGAACGTTGGCGAAGCAGTTCAATAATCTCTTTTCGGCCAGTAGTAAACCCGCCTAAAGCTCCACCAAAGGCTTTGCCCAACGTACCGGTGATAATGTCAACTTCACCTCTTATATTGAATTTCTCCGTGACACCTCTTCCGGTATCACCAACTACGCCTGCCGAGTGGCATTCGTCGACCATAATCAGCGCGTCATATTTTTTTGCCAAACGATTAATCTCGTCCATCGGGGCAACATTCCCATCCATCGAGAAAACACCATCGGTCACAATTATCCTGAAACGGGCCTCCTGAGCTTTAATGAGCTGAGCCTCCAAATCGGCCATGTCGGCATTTTGGTAACGATACCGTTGAGCCTTACAAAGCCTGACCCCGTCGATAATTGAGGCATGGTTGAGCGAATCGGAAATAATGGCATCTTCTTCTGAAAGGAGCGGTTCAAATACGCCACCGTTGGCATCGAAGCAGGCCGCATACAGAATGGTGTCCTCTGTTCCGAAGAACTCGGCAATCTTGCGTTCCAATGTTTTGTGGAGATCCGTTGTCCCACAGATAAACCGTACTGACGACATCCCGTAGCCATGCGTATCCAGTGCATCTTTTCCGGCCTTGATTAACTCCGGATGGTTTGAAAGCCCCAGGTAATTGTTGGCACAAAAGTTAAGTACTTCTTTGCCCGAATCTAAATGTATAACAGCGTCCTGGGGAGAAACAATAATGCGTTCGCTTTTATACAGGCCAGCATCTTGAATGCCCTGAAGTTCTTTCTGTAAGTGGGCTTTGATTTTTCCGTACATATTATTTTCAAATTATTTGTTCGACAAATGAATGATACAACCATGCGCTCTCTTTCAATTAAGCTTGTACCATTCAAACAAATGTACGCTTTTCACTACATTCTGCCATATGATATTTGGCAGCATCAAATCCCTTTTGGCAATATGTGTTTTTCGAAAAATTTTAAATAATTTAATCTAAATATCTTATTAATATGTTATTATACATTTTTGTAAATAATTATTACTCATACAGGATTATGCAGTTTTGCCAATCAATGTAACGATGAAATTGAATATAGGAGAAATAATATTTTCATAATGAACATATGTTCATTATATTTGTAACCAAAACTGATGAAATGCCACGTCCATCGCAAACAAGAACGGTTCAACTGCCTCCCAGGCTGAAAGGGTTCATGCCTATTGGAAGTTTTTCTTCCGAACATACTGAAATTATTTTGGCAACTGAAGAGTATGAGGCCGTAAGACTACTCGATTATGAGGGCCTCTCGCAAGCCGAAGCCTCTGCTATTATGGAGGTTTCGAGACCAACATTGACCCGTATATATTCCTCTGCAAGAAAAAAGATTGCTACAGCCTTTACCGAAGTGTTGCCCATCAGAATTGTGGGTGGGCAGATTACTTTTAACGGCAATTGGCTTGAATGCACTGGGTGCGGATCGCGCTTTAATTACTACGGATTTGATAATAAGATCGATTGTCCGCTGTGCGATTGTGGTGATGTGATAATTATTAATCTGCCTAAGTCATGATAATAGCCATACCATGTGTGTCAGATTGCAAAACGAGCGGTATCTCCGAACGTCTGGCTCGTAGCCCATTTTTCGCCATTGCTGATACGGATCAAAAAGAAGTCCGATTTTTTAAAAATAACTTTTCTGATATAGGAGCCGGGGCGGGACGAGAAATGGTTGCATTCATGGAAGCCTCAAATGCAGAGATAATAATGACCCGTGAGATTGGCCTAATGGTTCAGCAGCTGGCCGTTGAACGTAGACTCAGAATATTGTTACTGCCGGAGACCATAACCCGGGTAGACCAAATACTGAATTACCTTAAAATCGCATACCATGAAGAATGAAACAACTGGAGCCGAATTTGCTACCCTTTATGATGAAACCGACTGCAATATAATGAAAGTGGCCGAAGACTCACTGGATCCGAGAAGCGACAGGGTGAACGAATTGATTTTGTTTGCAAAGGAGGCCGCCATAAAAAGGATTGGCATTGCCAATTGCATCACTTTTGAAAAGGAGGCTATTATGCTTGAAGAGCGATTAACGGAAGAGGGTTTCAAAGTAGTGAGGGCTAACTGTAAATTGGGTAAAATGGCACGAAATGAAATACTGCCCGGATATCGTGGAAACTCTTGCAACCCAGCCGGACAGGCCAAAGTGCTTGAAGAGGGGCAATCGGAATTAAACTTGGTTCTCGGTTTGTGCGTAGGCCACGATATGGTATTCAATGCCAAGTCGAAGGCAATGACTTCTACCTTAATCGTAAAAGACAGGAAGTATCATCACCATGTTCTTGAAGCGTTTTCAATGGGTGTTAGCTTTTAAATTTAAAACATAAAATGAAGATTGTAAGTGTTATTGATAATATTAGCTGTTGCGATGATTTATATTCTGAGCATGGGCTGTCAATCTTTATTGAGCATGATGGTAAAAGGGTGTTGTTCGACACCGGACAAAGTGAAAAAATTGTCTCAAATGCAGCCAAGTTGAATATCGATCTTACGTTAGTCGATTATTTAGTGTTGAGTCACGGTCATTATGATCATATCGGAGGATTAATGCCCTTTTTGAGCGTGAATGGTCATGCCAAAATTGTGGTAGGGAGAGAAATCTTTCACCCGAGATTTCATCATGAAAAGGCGATAGGTTTTCCAAAGGATTTGGTTATCCCCGTGGATCGGCTGATTTATGTCAACGATCGGATGGAATTGTCCAGAAATCTGTTTGTGGTATCGAATATTCCCATTCGCTCCAAATCCGACCGGCATGTCGATGGATTTTTTGTCCAAAATGACTCTTCTGTTGTGCCTGATCAATTCATCGACGAATTGTATATTGTTGTTAAAAAGAAAAATAAAGCGGTTATTTTAAGCGGATGTTCTCATAATGGGATTCGTAACATTATTGGGGGTGTTCAGGACACGATGGGAGTGGATGTCGAAATTATTGTTGGCGGACTACACATCAGCAATGAATCTGAAGCATATGTTTCAGGATTGACAGAATACTTTAATAAAAGTAGTATAAATAAAATATATACATCGCATTGCACAGGTATAGATAAATATCATTTAATCCAAAAGCAACTTGGTGAGAGGATAGCTTATTTGTATACCGGAACCCAAATTGAATGTTAAACATTAAAATCGAAGTGAAAATGAAAATCGCGATTCCAACAAAGAATAACCGTGTAGATGCCCACTTTGGCCATTGTCAATATTACACGGTTTTTACAGTGGATGAAAAACAGGTCACCGCCAGGGAGATCATACCTTCTCCTCAGGGGTGCGGCTGTAAATCGGAAATTGCAACAACCCTTAAGCGTATCGGCGTTGAGGTGATGCTTGCCGGAAATATGGGGAACGGGGCCATCAATAAGGTTACCGGTGCCGGTATTCAGGTGGTGAAAGGTTGCGATGGTGATGTCGATATGCTGATTCGCTCATGGTTAAATGGCGAAGTAAAGGATTCGGGTACTTCATGCGATCACCATGAAGATGGGCATCAATGTATCCATTGAATAAAAAAAGAGGCTGAAACGTAGTTTCAGCCTCTTTTGATGAGGTCAGTGGCGGATTCGAACCGCCGTACACGGTTTTGCAGACCGCTGCCTAGCCACTCGGCCAACCGACCGGAATTGTGCCGCAAATATAGTCAATTTTCTTCTTTTGCCGCAAACCCAATCCAAAAAATGCGATTACCCAAAGAGGGTTACGCTCACGCTTGCCATTTCTCCTCCCATCGGGGGGGCCATTTTGGCAATTTTTACCCTCAGCTTCTTCACCTCCGGAAAATCGGCTTTAATATGCCTGACGATTCGCCCGGCAACGTGCTCCAACAGATTGGACGGCACAGCCATTTCGGCTTTCACGATATTGTAGACCATTTGGTAATTGATGGTTTGTGATAGGTCGTCGCTTATCGATGGCTGTTCAAGGTCGGTTTTCATCGAAAGGTCGACTGTAAAGCGGTTCCCGATTCGCTTCTCGGCATCAAAATAGCCATGAAAGGCATAAAATTCCATTCCTTCAATCTCAATTTTTCCCATAAAAATGTTTTGCACAAAATTAATCTATTTTTAAATCATACATTTTAGCGGTTGTATGTTAATCATTTCATCTAACTCTTATTACATTTGCCGTTCGGGCAATCCGTAAAATCTATTGTTGTTATGAGCGAAGAAATAAAAAAAGATGCGGAGGTAAAACTTCCGAATAACTTTATCCATCAGCAGATTATTGAAGATTTGGCTGCAGGGAAAAACGGGAATCGTGTGCATACCCGTTTCCCCCCCGAACCTAACGGCTATTTGCATATTGGCCACGCCAAATCGATCTGCCTCAATTTTGGTACAGCACAGAAGTTTGGCGGGTTGACCAACCTTCGCTTCGACGATACCAATCCGACAAAAGAAGATACCGAATATGTCGATTCGATTATGGAAGATGTTAAATGGCTTGGCTTCGATTGGGAAGACCGGCTCTTTTATGCCTCCGACTACTTTGATAAGTTGTATGATTTTGCGGTAGAACTGATTCGTCGCGGAAAGGCTTATGTCGACTTTCAAAGCCAGGAAGTTATCAGCGAACAGCGCGGTGCCCCTACCCGTCCGGGAATTGAAAGTCCATACCGAAATACATCACCTGAAGAAAACCTACAACTTTTCAGCAAAATGAAAGCAGGCGGTTTCAACGAAGGGGAATGCGTATTACGGGCTAAAATCGACATGACCTCGCCCAATATGCATATGAGAGACCCATTGATGTACCGAATCCTGAAACAACCGCATCACCGTACCGGCGATAAATGGTGCATCTATCCGATGTACGATTATGCCCACGGACAGTCGGACTATTGGGAAGGGATTACCCACTCCATTTGTACGCTCGAATTTGAGGTACACCGTCCCTTGTACGACTGGTTCGTGGAAGAACTTCGCGATACAGACTATCGCCCACGACAGATTGAATTCTCCAGGCTTAACCTCACCTACACGGTGATGAGCAAACGGAAGCTGCTCCAATTGGTGAAAGAAAACTTTGTAAAAGGGTGGGACGACCCCCGTATGCCTACCATTTGTGGTTTGCGCCGTCGGGGATATACCCCCGAAGCAATGCGTGCCTTTGCCGAAAAGGTGGGGGTAACCAAGGTGGATGGGGATACCGATGTGGCCGTATTGGAGTATTGTATCAGGGAAGACCTGAACCGCCGCGCACAACGTGTGATGGGGGTTATCGACCCGCTGAAGGTGGTCATTACCAACTATCCCGAGGGACAAGTAGAAGAGGTCGATGCCATCAACAACCCCGAAGACGAATCAATGGGTACCCGCAAAGTCCCATTCTCGAAAATACTTTATATCGAAAAAGAGGATTTTATGGAGAATCCACCTTCAAAATTCTTCCGACTGGCACCCGGCCGCGAAGTGAGGTTGCGTTATTCCTATTTCATTAAATGCAACAATGTCGTTAAAGACAGCGAAGGCAACATTGTTGAGCTGCGTTGCACCTACGACCCCGAAACCCGGGGCGGGAATGCCCCCGACGGGCGCAAGGTCAAAGCTACCCTCCATTGGGTTGCGGCTGATCAGGCAGTAAAAGCAGAGGTCAGGATGTACGATCGACTTTTCACCGTTTCTGATCCTGATGGTCAGAAGGATAAAGATTTTCTCGAGTTTCTGAACCCCGACTCGCTGAAGGTTTTATCGGAATGTTATGTCGAACCGTTTGTTCAATCGGCAAAAGCACTCGACTTCTTCCAATTCGAACGATTGGGCTATTTCAATGTAGACCCTGACGCTACCTCCGAAAAGCTGGTTTTCAATCGTACCGTTGCATTAAAAGATAGCTGGAAAGGTTAATACAATCCGGAAACAATATAATCCCTGTAGGAAAAGGCCCTTCAGGGATTTTTTTTTTTGAAACGGATCGATCATGGCTCCCGATACTGTTTTGACCTCCGCCCCGGTTTCCGTTACTTTTAAACCGGTCAATCGTCGCTGTTCACATGTAATGTCGACCACGGTAAAGCACTGCTTATCCAATGCCATTTGTTTTTCGCTTCCCCAAAGAACGTTGCAAATTCATATCCGTTGCACATGAACTCCCCGTTGGGCCTGTTGCCAGAGTGTGTTGAAGCGGACTTGATGCGGAGTTGATGCGGAGTTGAAGATACGGTATTTTCATTCGAACCAGTTAAGAAGGAGATAAGGAGCGCCAACGACTAAAATAAGTATACCGTGAATGCCGGATTTTCGATGCCGGTAAAGCGCTGTTCGTTCGATATGCACTTTTTTCAAACATTAATCCTTTTTTTATGAAGATGGGGTATCGGTTTTTTGAAAAGTTGCCGATTTTTGGGCTATCATTGATTACATAAACTAAATCGGATTAAGATGAAGAAATGGTTATTCGCACTTGCCATGTGCCCCACACTCTCATTCGGCCAGCCAACCATTGTAACAACCACAGAGACAATGCCCTGGCAGATTGGTGAACCGCTTGCGCCTGTACGGAACAGAATGGCTTCGGCCATTGTTGTCGATACCCAAACGACCTACCAAACCATTGAAGGCTTTGGCGGATGTTTCAACGAGCTGGGTTGGACATCGCTTTCGGCCCTTGCCGATGCCGACAGGCAAGCGATTCTGAAAGAGCTTTTTGCCAAAGGTATTGGAGCCAACTTTACCATTTGCCGAATGCCGGTTGGGGCGAACGACTTTTCGCTTGATTGGTATTCGTACAACGAAAATGAGGGCGATTTCGGTATGAAGAAGTTTTCGGTTGCAAACGATAAGAAGACTTTGATACCTTTTATCAAAGCAGCCCAGCAGTATGCCCCAACGCTGAAGATCTGGGCTTCGCCCTGGAGCCCGCCAACATGGATGAAGTGGAATAAACATTATGCATGCGCGGTGCCGCCGGCCCAACTCGATGCAAAATACAATAACCATCTGCCTGCCGACCGACAGGGCCGGGAGGGAACCAACATGTTTATTCAGCAAGAGGCTTACTTTAAAGCCTACGCCAAATATTTCTCAAAATTCATCGATGCTTATCAAAAGGAGGGGGTACGCATTGCAATGGTCATGCCTCAGAATGAATTTAATTCGTGCCAGATTTTTCCAAGCTGTACCTGGACGGCGCAGGGATTGGCCACTTTTGTCGGAAAATATCTGGGCCCGGCCATGGAGAGAAAAGGGGTCGAAGTGATGTTTGGAACGATGGAACGTCCTGCCGAGGCGCTTGTTGATACGATACTCAATGATCCGTTTTCGGGAAAATATGTGAAAGGTGTCGGTTTTCAGTGGGCGGGCAAAGAGGCCATTCCGGGGATTTATCACCGTTACCCCAATCTGAAGTTGTACCAGACCGAGCAGGAGTGCGGCGACGGGAAAAACAACTGGCAATATTGCACTTATGCCTGGTCGCTGATGAAACACTATCTTTCTAACGGCGTATCGTCTTATCTTTACTGGAATATTTCATTGGCCGAAGGAGGTGTCAGCCGTTGGGGCTGGAGCCAGAATTCGCTGGTTACCGTTAACACCGAAGCCAAGTCATTCCGTTACAATCATGAGTTTTATTTGCTGAAACACTTTAGCCATTATGTGATGCCGGGAGCCAAACGTGTTGCCAACACCGGGGGGTATTCCGATGCACTGGCCTTCCAAAACCCCGACCAATCGGTGGTGATTGTGATATTTAACGACAGGAATGAAGAGCAAAGCATGAATATCAGTATTAAAAACAAAGTTTATCAGGCCGTTTCGCCGGCAAGCTCGTTTAGTACTATCGTTGCACCGTAATGGGTTCAGAAAATGTCGAATGTTTTTTTTCGCTTTTCGGCCATCTGATAGAATAATCCTGTGAATTCGGGCTTTGCCCCTGTGAGCAGGATTATTTTTGTCCCCTTTTCGCGGGCATAGGGATTGGTCACTTCGCCGATCGCTTTACAGGCTTTAAAAAGATTGATGATTTCGATGCCGGGCTCTTCGCCAATAAGTAAGATGTTGGTAATCTTTTCCTTTCGCGGTAACCAGTTGATATAATCGGTATTGAACGAATAGGCTTCGGCCATTTTCCCCCGGTTGTAGTAGTTGACAGCCCCGGTTTGGCCATAATTATCGCAGAAAACGATGGTTTCGGCAAGTTCTTCTTCGGGAATGGAGCGATAGGCAATCAATGTTTTTTCGGCCATTTCGCGCCAGCCTACCATATCGGCAAAATCCTGTGGAAGCTGATGGTTTTTACCATCTTCCCAACGCAAAAGCCCCATTTTTTCATAGCTTCCGCGGTTGGCTACAATTTGGGCCGGGCTTTGAACGGGCATGAGCAGTTTGGCGATTCCGGCAAATACAACCATGTTCGTTACCATCATTAAGCCCATTACCGGTGCCTTCCAGCGTTTAAGTATTTTCTCGATAAACAGACTCCCGACAGCAAATAGTACAGGATAAAGGCCTATGGCATAATAACTTTTTGCCCGGGTAGCTATGTATATTGCCATTGTCAGCACAAAGACGATTCCGATAAAGCGATACTTTTTAAACGGTTTATAGAAGAAAAGTGCCCCGATGGCCGGAATGGTTATGACTCCCAGTAAACCATACATCAGTTGGTCGGCGATAAACCCAATGCGGCTAACATGGACCAGTTGCGATTGGTTAAGGGCATTCATGTGCTGAATCACGGGGAAATCGTTTTGATATTGCCAAATCAGGTTCGGAAGAATCAGGATCAGGCATAATGCAAAGGCCTGCCAAAGGGCTTTGGTCTGGAATATTCTTCGGTATTCGGTCAGCGCAATGGCCGCCAAAAGCGAAAAAACCGGAAATACGATGTTGTACTTGTTGTAAAAGCCCAACGCAATGGCCACCGCCAGGGCGTACAACCATCGTGTGCCGGAACTGTTTATATACCGGACAGCCAGCCAGAATATAGCGGTGAAGGCCAGAATATCAAACGAATTGGGCTGAAAAAGCAGGTTAATCCTTAACAGGACAGAAAAGGCAAGGTAGGTAGTTGCCATGGCGCAAGCCCACTTTTGGCCTCCCATCTCTTCGGTCAGTTTCCAGACCAGAATAATGGTTGCTGCGCCAAAAAGAGCAGGGAAGAGTCGGATCCAAAATAACCCTCCGCCCAAAAGATAGATAAGGTGCGATATCCACGACGTGAGCGGGGGAACCGAAATGTAGCCCCATGCGGGATGAAAAGCCTGATCGAGGTGGAGGAATTCGTCGCGGTGCAACTCGTAAGCCGGGTTGAGAAAAAGGAACTGCAGGGTCAGTTTTGTGACCACAATCAGGATAAGCATCCAGTAATGGCGTAAAAATCGATTTATGGAGGGTGCTCTCATGTTGACCAATCGGCAAAATGATTTCAGGAAGCCGATTGGTCGAAGTTAATGTAAATCCGGCGTTTCAGGTGCGCCCAGTAGGTAAAAGTTTTCCGATTTTCCGATGGGTATAGATAACGGTGAAAATGGCTGCACTCCAGTTGGCGATAAAGATTCCCCACCAGATTCCTTTTGTTCCCCAGCCTAAATCGACGGCCAGCAGCAGGAAAAGCGGGTAAGGGACAAGAAACTGGCGGTATGAGCCCACAAAAATGGCGTAATAGGGAAGCTTCATCCCCTGAAGGGTAGAGACGGAGATATTCAGGAAGATATAAGAAAAGAAAAAGAGTACTGCGATCCCGAGATATTCCTTGCCGATTTCAATGACTTGGATGTCGGAAGTGAATAGGTTCATCAGTGGTCCGGCGAAAATGGCAACGCCGGCAATCCCCAGTGTCATAATGGCCAATCCGTAAGCGATATTGAGCTTCCACGAGAGAAAGATACGTTCGGGTAAGCCGGCCCCAAGATTTTGTGCCGTGATGGTGAGTGCCGAAACACTTAACCCGATGGTTGGGAGCAGGGCCAGCTGCTCAATTCGGGTGGCTATACCGTAGGCTGCAACCGCTTCTTTGCCAAACTTTGCCGCAAAAAAGGTGATGATAAAGATTCCAACGGCTATGCTGAACATATTGAGGCTTGCCGGAAAACCCTGCTTAAAAAGGTCGGCAAAGATATTGGATCGGGGATAAAAATCGTGAAGCTTTGCGCCGTCGAATAATCTCTTTTTGCGGATAGTAAACAGCAGATACAAGGTGCCAAGCGCCTGGATAAAAATGGTTGAGACGGCTACACCTTTGATGCCCAATGCCGGAATACCCAGTCCGCCAAACATAAGCCATGGATCCAGAATGACGTTAAGAAAGAAGCCGGCTATCAAAAAATTTCGAAAGGTTTTGGTGTCGCCGCGCGAATTAAGCATCGCGTTTAGGGCACTGTTGCCCAGAAAAAAGATGACACCAACAAGAATGATATTCATGTACTGCAACGCAATATCGAGGTAGGTATCGTTTGCACCCAATAATCGAAAGAGCGATGGAGCGGCCAGCCAGCCAATGAAAGCCAGGATGATAGAGTTGACAAGCGAAAAGGTGATGGATTGAAAACCATAGCTTGTGGCTTTGTCATTCTCCCCGGCCCCAAGCGACTGCGAGATAAGCGCGGTGGTTCCGGTTCCCATACCCATTCCAACCGATAGAATGATAAAAAAGACCGGGAACGAGAGCGAAAGTGCGGCCAGTGCCGTAGTCGATATCATGCCTGCAAAATAGGTGTCGACAACATTGAAAAGGGTATTGAAAATCATGCCCACGCTCGATGGGAGGGCAATCTTTCGAATCAACTGAGAAATGGGTTCTCTTCTGAAATCTGGTGAACTATGCATTTGTTATGGTAAAAACATCCGGGCAGTTATACGGCGGTTTGGCTGAAGTGTTTTGTTTTTAAAACTTTATTGTTGTTGTAAAGGTTATTTTAAATCCAAATTTTCTGGTGTAAATTGTATACGGACAACAACTAACATTTAAAGTTTCGGAAAGGAGCCAAAAAATGAAAATCTCGTTTAAGATAGATTACCAAACCGTCTGGGGTGAGACCCTGCTGATTACAGGCTCGTCGCCATCGTTTGGAGCATGGGATCCTCAAAAAGCAGTTGAAATGCAGAACCTTTACCCCGGAGAGTGGATGTATGAATTTACAGAAACCCCGGATGAAGATTTGCATTACAATTATTTGTTGCGCGATGTTAATGGAAATCTGGTCAAAGAGTGGGGAAAGCCCCGGAAAGTGGATAAGCGTGCTTCGTTCTACAGCGAAATCAGATTGCGCGATTTCTGGCGAAGCCCGAAAGATGCGGAATCGGTTATGTTTTCGTCGGCCTTTACCAAGGTGCTGATGCGTCGACGAAATCATGAGAAGGGAGTTGAAAACGAACCTTTTAAACGCAATCTGCGCATTCAGGTGCATGTGCCAAGGGTCGATCCAAAATATGTTGTTGCCCTTTTGGGCAATCAACCGGCACTGGGCGAGTGGGATGAAAACCGTCTCCTGATAATGGATGAATCGGAATTTCCACTTTGGAAGATTGATATCGATGCCTCGCAACTGACTTTTCCGATACAGTTCAAATACCTTATTTACGACAAAGCCAGAAAAAAAGTGGTCACATGGGAAGAGGGCAGCAACCGCATGATCCGTGACTTCGTCTGTAAAGCCGAGAAAAGCATGAAAGTGCATACCGACGAACGGTTTCGCTTTCCATTAGGACACTGGCGGGGCGCAGGGGTGGCTATCCCGCTTTTCTCGCTGCGAACCAGTGAAAGCGGCGGAATAGGTGAGTTTCCGGATCTCATTAAACTGGTCGATTGGGCCAAAAACAGCGGTATCAGGATGATTCAGCTTTTGCCGCTGAATGAAACCGTTGCCACGCATAGCTGGGTCGATTCTTATCCCTATAAATCTATCTCGACCATCGCACTCCATCCTGTCTATCTCAACATCAATAAGATGGGCGTACTGAATGAAGAGAGCCTGATGGTAGGGTTTATCCATGCCCTTTCGGGGTTCAATGCCCGTGAGTCAGTTCATTACGACGAGGTACACAAAGTAAAGTCGAAATTCTTTAAACTGATTTTCGACCAACAGATGGAATCGTTCCTGCAAGAGCCGGGATATCTGAAATTCTTCGGAGAGAACAAAGATTGGCTTATCCCTTATGCCGCCTATTGCTATCTGCGCGATCGCAACAAAACGCCTAACTTCAGGAACTGGAGCGAATATTCTCTCTATAATAAGGCTGAAATAGAAAACCTTTGTTCACCTTCACAGCCCCATTTCCCCGATATTGCCGTGCATTATTTCATTCAATATCATGCCCACAAGCAATTGAGCGAAGCGGTTGAATATGCCCGTGCCAATGGGGTGGTATTGAAAGGCGATATCCCGATTGGCATTAGTCCCAATAGTATCGAGGCATGGACACAGCCTGAATTTTTCAATCTGGGACAACAGGCCGGGGCGCCACCTGATGCTTTTGCCTATTCGGGCCAAAACTGGGGCTTCCCAACCTACAACTGGGAGACAATGGCCAAAGATGGTTACAGCTGGTGGAAAAAACGGCTGCTTCATTTGTCGAAATATTTCGATGCTTACCGAATCGATCATATTCTCGGCTTCTTCAGGATATGGGAAATTCCCGTCGATCAGGTGCTGGGCACTATGGGCCATTTTAACCCTGCTTTGCCCTACACACGCGATGAGATTATCGATCGCGGAATTTTATTCAACGAAGAACGGTTTACGAAGCCTTATATCCGTGAATATTTTCTTCACGAACTGTTTGGCGAGCTGACCGATGAAGTGAAAATCGATTTTCTAAAAGAATACGAACCGGGGAAATACAATTTGAAGTCGACGTTCGATACACAACGAAAAATTTGGGATTATTTCGAGAAGCATAAAAAAGGCGACGATTTGGATGGTCGCGAGACCCGGTTGCGCGAAGGGTTGTGTGCTTTGGTCGCCGAAGTGCTTTTTGTTCGGGATCCTTATCATCCGTCGAGGTTCCATCCCAGAATTGCTTTTCATGATACCAATTCGTACCTGAACCTAAGCGATCAGACCAGGTTTGCGCTGGATGAACTTTACATCGAATATTTCTACAATCGGCATGAACAGTTCTGGCGGGCCGAAGCGATGAAGAAGTTACCTGAAATTGTTCGCAGTACCGATATGCTGGTTTGTGGCGAAGATTTGGGAATGGTGCCCGATTGTGTGCCCGGCGTAATGCGAGAATTGGGAATTTTAAGTCTGGAGATACAGCGGATGCCTAAAGATCCCAATATAGAGTTTGGCCACCCGGCTGATGCGCCTTACCTGTCGGTCTGCTCAACTTCAACGCACGACACTTCGACGTTGCGTGGCTGGTGGGAAGAAGACAGAGGTGCCAGCGATCGCTTTTTTAGGACCTTGCTTGGGCAGAAAGGCGATTTCCCTCACTACCTCGAGACATGGGTTGCGCGTGAGATTCTTAACCAGCATCTTTGGTCGCCCGCAATGTGGGCTATTTTTCCTATTCAGGATTTGCTGGCCATCGATGAAACGTTACGTCGTGAAGAGGTGGATAACGAACGAATCAATATTCCGGCCATTGCCCAGCATTACTGGCGTTACCGGATGCACCTTACGATTGAAGATCTGCTGAAAGCAAACCGGTTCAATAGCGAATTGCTGAACATGATAACCCATACGGGACGTCATCACGAGGATTGATTTCTGCTGTTTACCGATAAATTGCCGCCATTCGCCGATTCGGACTTCCTTTTGGATACGGGTCGGCTTATTTTTGAAAGGTAATTGAAATTTGACAAATAAATTTTTCATCATGGAAATCATAAACAATCCTTACGAAAATGACAACCGCGGCGCAAGGCGCCATGAGCGTCATCACAGCACCGAATCACGCATGTTCCTCGGATTGGTATTCGTTCTGGTTGGAACAGTATTAATTTTTGATAATCTTGGAATCCTTTCCAACGATTTTACACGGGTAGTCATCAGTTGGCCAATGCTGTTAATTGCCATCGGGCTTTATAACCTGTTGAGGCGTTCGGCCACCGGCGGGCTAATCATGATAGCTATTGGTACCTATTTTCTGGTTCCACGCATGTTCGATATCCCCTGGAATTACTTCTCGACCTTTTGGCCGGCCTTGTTGGTTATCGCGGGTCTGATTTTTATTTTTCGTTCAAAAAAAAACCGCGAGCCCTGGCATGAAATGACCGAGGGCGTGACCGATAACCGAAATGATTTTATTGACGAGACCGCTATTTTTGGAGGACGTGTTGTCAATGTAACCTCCGATAACTTTAAAGGCGGCGATGTTACCTCTATCTTTGGCGGATCAACCATCAATTTGCTTCATGCCAAACCGGCCGAGAACTGTATGATTGATGTCACAGCCATCTTTGGCGGGAGTAAATTGATTATACCTGAAGATTGGGAAGTTAAAACCGAAGTGACCGCTATTTTTGGAGGTTTTCAGGACAAAAGAAGCCAGTCGGTATTGGCCCGGACCAATAAAACCAAAGTAGTACGCATCAACGGTGTAACTATCTTTGGGGGTGGCGAAATCATCTCAATGCCTTGATAAAAAGTTAGAAGGATGGAAAACCCCTTTCTGGTTCGAAAAACTACGGTTGGCATATATTGGTCAGTTTTATTCATCGTTAGCGCCATTCAGGCGGTATTCAACACCATATCGGGAATACTGCCTGTTGGCATTTCAGTTGCCGACGGATTGGTTTTCGGTTTTTTGATTGGTGCCTTTGGCCTGGCCATTTGGTTTGTCACCCGTTACAACAATCTCGAGAACAGTTCAGTAATGCAGATTTGTACAAGCCATCTGGTGGCAGCCGTTGTATTTGCCATTTCGTGGGTATTGTCTGCATCGCTTGTAACGAGGTTGTTGGTTGCATCAGAAAGCTATTCGCTCTATTTAAAATCAGTTTTTACAATCCGGCTGGTCTTTGGTTTAATTTTTTATGTTGTCCTGACGTCCATCTATTATCTTTTTATACTCTATTGGAACAACAAACTGAAGGTTACGCGCGAAATTGAGTTGCAGAAACAGGTTCGCGAGGCACAACTGAAGGCGCTTAAATCGCAGATAAACCCACACTTCCTGTTCAACAGTCTTAATTCCATTGCGTCACTTACCCAGGTCGATCCATTGCGGGCACACCAAATGGTTGTCGATCTGTCGGGCTTCATGCGGGCTTCGTTACGAAATCATGAAAATGAAATGGTGACGCTTTCCGACGAACTGCGCACCATCACACTTTATCTTCAAATCGAAAAGAACCGTTTTGGCGAAATGCTCGATTACCGTTTCGAGGTTCCTGAAAGTTGTCTCGGATGGCGGTTGCCCAACCTGCTATTGCAACCTCTTTTCGAGAATGCCATCAAATACGGGGTTTACGAATCATTGATCCCAGTGGTTATCGAGCTGAAAGCCGCTTGTGGGAACGAAGGACTGGAATTGACCCTTTCGAATGATTTTGATCCGGAGGCTATTCCGCAAAGGGGCGAAGGTGTTGGACTGCAAAATGTACAGGATCGCTTGCGAATTGTTTACGGAAGCAACCAGCTAATGCATATCGAGAAGAATAAAAACCGCTTTACGGTAAGATTATTAATCCCCAATCAACAAATGGCAAATTAGCAGATGACAGACAAAATAAAAACATTGATCATCGATGACGAGCCTCTGGCAAGAAGCCTGTTGCGCAAAATGCTGTCTGACGACGAGCGAATTGAAGTTGTCGGCGAATGTGGAAACGGATTTGAAGGCGCACTTGTCATTCAGGAATTGAAACCAGATTTGGTTTTTCTCGATATTCAGATGCCCAAAATCAACGGGTTCGAGATGCTCGAATTACTAAGTGAACCACCAATGATTGTTTTCTCGACGGCCTACGAGCAATATGCTATCAAGGCTTTCGAGTCCAATGCAGTCGATTATCTGCTGAAGCCATATCCGGCAGAGCGGGTAAAAGTAGCTATCGATAAGGCGATTGCCAAAAATGGAAGCCTCCATCAGTCCCGGCAGGAAATTGAATCGCTGATTCATACCCACGATACTGAAATGGGGTTGCTTAACCGCGTTGTGGTTAAATCGGGAAAGAAGATTCAGGTTATTCCGGTCGATTCCATCGACTATATCGAATCGCAGGACGACTTTGTGATGATATATTGTGCCGAAGGCCATTTTCTGAAACAGAAGACGATGAAATTTTTCGAAGAACATCTCGAACCCGCAAAATTTATACGGGTTCACCGTTCGTACATGGTTAATGTCACACAAATAGCCGAACTGCAACAATATGGTAAAGATTCGTGGATAGTGGTTACCCGTCGGGGTGCTAAACTGAAGGTGAGCAAGTCGGGCTATGCACTGCTGAAGGAGTTGCTAAATATATGATTCCGAACAATAACTGATTTTATAAAAGGTTAATTTGGCCTTTTTTTGTTTTTTGCGATTGAAGATAATATGTTCATTATGAGGCAATTTGTGGCTTTGTTAAAATGAAATAACAAACAAAGCAAACGTTTGCCTGAAATGGACGGCTACTGACATATGAAAATTGCCTGCTTTTATCTTTTTTTGTGCAGAATTTCAAACGATAAAATCAGGTGACAGAATTAACCAACAACTTTATTCCCGAGAGGTTACAATCCATCGATCCGCTGCTCCTTTGGGGCGGGGTTATTGTGGCGTTGGTACTGCTGTCGTTTGGGTTCTACACACTCATCAACTGGCTTCGCCGGAAACCGGCAAGAGGCCGTAAACTCTCTTTCCGCGAAAGGCTTCAGTTTCGGCGGGCTACAATACTCCTTAAAGGCGACAAAGGTTACAAACCACGCATGGTAACCATGTCGATACAAAACCCGGGCAAGCGTCCGGTCGATTTGCAGGCCCCTGTATTGATTTTTAAGCGGTGGACCAGCCGCAGAAAATTCAGATTGAATTCCATTAGTGGATTTGATGACTTCCCGATATGGCTTGAACCCGGCTACGAAGCCAAATGGGAAATCGATTTGGAACAATTTTATAACCGCATTCCCGAACTGCGCAGGGCTTGCCGGCTAAGCATAGAGATGAAGGAGATTTCGGGCAAAAGGTTTATCAGCCGCGATTTGAGGTTAAAATGGATGTAGGCGAATGAGAAAGTGGGTTTTTAATCATATTGATTTTAACCGGTATCCGGTTTATCATGGGAATGATTTGGGTGTTTTTTGGAGCCTGAATCAAACCTCGGTTCGCATTTGGGCCCCTACGGCTCAAAAGGTGATAATGAGGCTTTATACCGCTGCTACCGCAGCAATCGCATCAACCGAAATCTTTCTGACCAAAAGCGATAACGGTACATGGCAAACGACTCTGAACGGAAATCACGAAGGGAAGTTCTACACTTTTCAAATCAACGACGGGAAAGGGTGGCTCAACGAATGTCCTGACATCTATGCCCGGGCTACCGGAATCAACGGTCTTCGCGGGATGATTTACCATCCGGAAAAATCGCATCCCGAAGGTTGGGAAAAGGATAAGCGTTGCACCACAGAAAACCCTGCCGGGATGATTATTTATGAGTCGCATGTGCGCGATTTTTCTATCTCGGCTACTTCAGGTGTAGCGCATCGGGGGAAATACCTCGGCTTTACCGAACGGGGCACCAAACTCCCGACAGGTGAAACCACCGGGATCGACCATCTGGCGGAATTGGGTATCACCCATGTCCATTTGCTGCCTGTTTCTGACTTTTATACGGTCGACGAGTCGATGGAACGGCCACAGTACAACTGGGGCTACGACCCGCTCAATTACAACACCCCGGAAGGTTGGTATTCAACATCTCCGTCCGACGGCTACTGCCGGATAAAGGAGCTCAAGCAATTGGTAATGGCATTGCACCGGTTGGGTATCGGGGTGATTATCGATGTGGTGTACAACCATACCGGACTGATTTTTGATTCGTGGTTCAACCAGACCGTTCCGGGCTATTTTTATCGGCAACGGAGCGATGGCACTTTTTCTGACGCCAGCGGCTGCGGAAACGAAATCGCTTCGGAACGCGAAATGGTGAGAAAGTATATTGTCGATTCGGTGGCTTATTGGGCCGAAGAGTATCATCTCGATGGCTTCCGCTTCGACTTGATGGGGATTCTCGATATCGAAACGATGAACCAAATCCGAGCGAGGCTGGATACTATCGACCCCAATATTTTCATTTATGGCGAGGGTTGGGCTGGCGGCGAGAGCCCGCTGCCCGAAAATCAGCGTGCTGTAAAACTCAATACTCATCGTTTGGATAGGATAGCGTCGTTCAGCGATGATATGCGCGATGGGCTGAAAGGTTCACCTTTCGACCGTTACAGTACCGGCTTTATCAGTGGATTGACCCTTCGTGAGGAAGGGGTTAAGTTTTCAATTGCCGGAGCCATTCCGCACGACCAGATTGTAAATCATTTTGTCGATTCGTCGCGGCAGCCGTGGGCCAAAGAGCCTGTTCAGTGCATCAATTACGTTTCGTGCCACGACAATTACACCTTGTTCGACAAGCTGCAATATTCCTGTCCGGAAGCATCGCCTGAAACCATCGACAGGATGACCAAACTGGCATTGGCCATTATTCTCACTTCGCAAGGCGTTCCGTTGCTTCACTCAGGAGTCGAGATGAAAAGGAGCAAGGGGGGGCATCACGATTCGTACCGCTCGCCCGACGAGGTGAACCAGATTGACTGGACCCTGAAAGCCGAAAATGGCCACATTGTTGATTATACCCGTAAATGCATCGCGTTGCGCCATCAGCATCCGGCATTCAGGATGAAATCAGCCGAGATGGTACGGGAGAAGTTACGTTTTCTCAACCACTATATTCCGGGAACCATTGTGTACGAGCTCTGCGACCATGCCAACGGCGATAGCTGGAAACGCATTTTAGTGATGTTCAACGGAAATAACTATTCGGTTGAATATGAGATTCCGACCGAAAGATGGACCATTATCGCGCAAAACGGCGAAATTTATCCTTCAGGGGTTGGTCATGTCACTACCGGAAAGGTTCGTCTTCACCCTGTCTCGATGATGTTGCTGGCGCTCGAAGATTAAAATGCCGCCAGCAGTAAATTGATATCGGTATCCGGAAGGTTTGTCAATTGCCCGATATCGTGATTGGTGAGGATGCCATTGTAAAGATAAATTCCATCCCTGAACCCGTTATTGCCTTTGATATAGCTGTTTATACCTCCCGATTCGCCAATCTCAAGCAATGTTGGGGCAATAATGTTGCTCAAGGCTATCGAGGCGGTGCGGGCCACACGCGAAGTGATGTTGGGTACACAGTAGTGGATTACCCCATGCTCGGTATAAGTGGGTTTTTTCAGATTGGTGATTCTTGAAGTTTCGAAGCACCCCCCCTGAATCACATTCAAATCGATAATGACCGAGTTTTCTTTCATCCCCTTCACCATCTCTTCGGGAACTATCAACCTGGGTACCTGGTTCACCGGAAGGGCACCAATGGCCACTTCAGCCGTTCGCAAAGCTTTTTTTAGCGCTTTTGGGTGAAATACAGATGTAAAAATGCGCTGCCCCAGCCGGGACTGCAAATCCATTAGCTTATAAATCGAATCGTCGAAAACCTTGACTTCAGCACCAAAAGCCAGTGCGGTGCGGGCTGCAAATTCGGCCACCTTTCCTGAGCCCAGAATCACCACTTCTGTAGGGGCAATGCCGGTTACCGAACCTAAGATTACCCCTTTCCCGTTTCGCGCCGAGCTCAGATATTCACTGGCCACAATCATGGCCACATTTCCGGCTATCTCGCTCGATACCTGGATAAACGGATAGATGCCATGTTCGTCTTTGATAAATTCGTAACCCACGGCTGTTACCTTTTTGCGCATCAGCCGTTTGACCGAATCCTGTGTCATCAGTGTAATGTAAACGGGCGAGAAAAGCAATTGGTTGCCTTTCATCAATTCGGCCTCTTCTTCAGTAAAAGGCGACATCTTTAGCACAATATCACACCTGAAAACCTCTTCCTGGGTTTTACACACGATTGCCCCGGCTTCGGCATATTGCTTGTCGCTGTAGTTGGCGGTTTTTCCTGCTCCTGCCTGAATATAAATCTCGTGGCCGTTACAAACCAGCAGTTCGACCGATTGCGGGGTCAGAGGGATACGATATTCGATAGCCGAAGCATTGTCGGGGATACCAATGTTGAGTTTGATATTTCTTTTTCCCGGTTTGAATAGCTCTTCGCGCGGAATCAGCTGTGCTTCGGGAAGTGTGGCAACTCTTCCGACCCTTCTCTGGTTCATAATGTTTGGATACTAAATTTTCGACTCAATAATTCTTTTGCCATCATCGGTTTCGGTGATAAAAACCTTGATTGTATTCATTGGAAGCAATGGTTCAATGAGTTCGGGCCATTCGATAAAACAATATTCGCCACTGAAGAAATAATCTTCATAGCCAAAATCGAATGCTTCGCCAATATTTTTAATCCGATAGAAATCAAAGTGGTAAATAGGCTTGCCGGTCGTTGTTCCATATTCGTTAATCAACGCGAAAGTGGGCGAAGTAACATAATCGGCCACATGAAGGTTGTCGCACAAGGCTTTGATAAATGTTGTTTTACCGGCCCCCATTTTCCCGTAAAAGGCAAAAATACGGTCGGCCGGGTGAGCACTTAAAAAGTTTTGTGCAATATGGTCAATCTCTTTGAGAGCGGTAAGTTCTGCTTTAAACATATTGATGTACGTCGAAATTTTATTCAATTTTAATCAAAATCTGCCGTTAAAAAAAGAGGGGTGGTTCTGATTGGAGCCGTTGGGTTTTTAAATGGGCAAATGAATTGACAAAAAGCATCTTTCTGAATTGATTTTTTATCTTAATTTTGAAATCAAAATCAACAACAGATAAATTATTGTTTATGAACATTCCATCAAATCTGAAATACACGAAAGATCACGAATGGATCCGTGTTGAAGGCGAAGAGGCTGTAATCGGGATTACCGATTTTGCCCAGGGCGAACTGGGTGATATTGTCTTCCTGGAAATCGAAACCGTTGGCGAAACGCTTGAACAGGAAGAGGTATTCGGTACCGTTGAGGCTGTTAAAACCGTTTCTGATCTTTTTATGCCTGTATCGGGCGAAGTACTCGAGGTAAACCCCGAACTGGAAGCGACTCCCGAACTGGTCAATAAAGATCCTTACGGAAAGGGTTGGTTGATTAAAATCGCCATCAAAGATGTTTCGCAATTGGCTGATTTGCTTTCGGCTGACGAATACAAGGCTCAGGTTGGGGCATAATCATGCTTTGATGAAAAAACAGAAGCGCCGGAGAGAAATCTTCGGCGTGTTTTGTTTCAGTAAGATGAGCGGTTAACCCTCTTTCCCAAGCCATTTATAAATGGTTCCGCCGAGTATTCCTCCAATAATCGGGGCTACCCAGAAAAGCCATAACTGCTGCAAAGCCCAGCCATCGGCAAACAACGCCACACCTGTACTGCGCGCCGGATTAACCGAAGTGTTGGTTACCGGAATGCTGATAAGGTGTATCAAGGTAAGCGCTAAACCAATAGCTACCGGAGCCAGGCCCTGCGGGGCTTTCTTATCGGTTGAACCCATAATGATAATCAGGAACATGCAGGTTAACACAACCTCGATAACGAGTGCCGAAACCAGCGAGTAGCCGTGCGGCGAATGTTCGCCGTAACCATTCGAAGCGAAACCTCCCGGCTGCCATCCATCCACTCCACTGGCAATCAGATAAAGTACTGCCCCTGCAATGGCCCCGCCAATGACCTGGGCAACAATGTAGGGCAACAGCTCTTTGGCCGGGAACCGCCCTCCGGCCCAAAGACCGATTGAGACAGCCGGGTTGAGGTGACAACCCGAGATATGGCCAATGGCAAATGCCATTGTCAGCACGGTTAACCCAAAGGCCAGTGCCACGCCTGCATAACCAATTCCAAGGTTTGGGATGCCTGCAGCCAAAACTGCGCTGCCGCATCCGCCAAATACCAACCAGAATGTACCGAAAAGCTCGGCACTGAAACGTTTTGACATAGGTACCATAATGAATGATTTTAGTTAATAAGCGTTATCACACGATTGAACTTTTGCCGGTTGGCCACCGGCCGGATTCATTTCTTATAAAGATAACAAAAATTCAATTCAAATGGTATAGTTCTGGGATGAAATGAATTAAACCGGTTTTGCAGGGCTATCTGTCCCGAATCTAATTTGTTTTCCCCTATTCGACCCTGTTTTCACGTTGCGCCAATCCTCTTTTTTCGGTATCTTTCGGTTGATTTAAATAAAAAGTCGTGAAAGTTAAAGCAGGAAAAATATTGCTCTGGACAGGGGCAATCGTAATGACTACTCTGGTATTGCTTTTTGTCTTTATTTCACCCATTGCCAAAATGGTGATTGAAAAGAACAGCGAAAAATGGACAGGACGGAAGATTACGATGGATGCCCTGTTTATCAATCTTTTGGGTCTCGACGCCAAAATTGAAGGCCTCAAAATGTACGAAGCCGGGAGCGATACCCTATTTTTGGGTGCCGAAAAGGTACATGCCAACCTCTCTTTTTTCGGGTTATTGAAAGGCGAATACAATGTCAAGCCGGTCGAAGTGACATCGCCTTATCTGGTTATTGAACAGTCGGCCAAAGGGTTTAATTACGACGATTTATATACCCGCTTTACAGCCGAAGATACCCTGGCAACCGATACTGCTTCAGCCCCTTTGCACTATCGTATCGAAGCGGTTACGCTGAGCGGGGGAAAATTAATCTATCGCGATAAGGTTGCCAATCAGGAAATTGTAGTGAAAAAACTGAATCTGTTCTGTCCGCTGATTGCCTCCGATACCGCTGATATCGATCTGAAAACCGATTTCTCGTTGCAAACCGGCGGCGATTTTATCGCTTCGGTTCAGTTGAATACCAACACATTCAATTATCGTGTCGATGGCGATATTGCCCAGCTGAACCTGCGGCTTTTCGATCCCTATCTGAAGGATATAATGAAATCGTCAGGTTTCGGCGGAATGATAAGCAGCCACTTGCAGCTGGCCGGTAACTTCGACAAACCTGCCGAGGTGGCGCTAAAGGGCGAATTAAACCTGTCAGACTTCTTCCTGAATGACGAAAAAGGGGAGACGGTAACATCCTGGAGAAACTTTGCGCTCGGCATCGATACGCTCAATGTTGCCTCCAACCTTTATGCCATCGATAAAGTCACACTCGACGATCCCTATCTGCTTTTCGAAATGTATCAGGAGAGCAACAATTTTACCATGATGATGCTACCCGACGAAAGTGCAACCACCGAAAGCGATTCGAGCGTGATCGACTATTCCAACCCTTTCACGATGATGGCCGACTATATCAAAGATATCAGTAAAACATACCTAATCAGCAACTACACGGCCAACAATGTGCTTATCAACAATGGCCATTTGGTTTACAAGGATTATACGCTCGAAGATAAGTTCACCTACGATATGGAAGAGCTACAGTTGCAGTCGGGACGGATTGATTCAAAGAGCGACAGTGTCTCGTTCGATGTTAGTTTGCTGGCCAACCGTTCGGGGCGAATGAATGCCCACCTTGCCTTCGACCCGCGTGATTATCAAAATATGGCCATCAACTATACGGTGAAAAACATGCGCATCTCGGATTTCAATCCCTACTCGAAATTCTATGTCGCCCATGCTTTTGTGGAAGGAATGCTGAATTATAGCAACTCCACCCGGATTCACAATGGAATGTTAAAGAGTAGCAATGTGCTTGACATTAAGAAGATTGAAATAAGCCGCAGGATTAAGGGGAAAGGGTTATATGCACTTCCGCTTCGTTTGGCAGTAGCATTGCTGCGCGACGGGAACGGGAATGTTAATCTGGATATTCCTGTCGAAGGAAACCTGAAGGATCCCAAATACAAATTGGGAAAAGTGATTTGGCAGATTTTGAAAAATATTGTGGTCAAGGCGGCAACAGCTCCTTTTAAAATGCTGGCCAATCTTTTTGGGGGCAACGAGAAGGAGCTGGAATATGTCCCCTTCGATTACCTGCAACAGCAATTCGACAACCGCCAGATGAAGAACCTCGATTTTCTGGCCAAATCGCTCGAAGCGAAACCCGAGATGAACCTTTCGCTGGTGCAGATAGCCAGTCGCGAACGGGAGAAAGAGATGCTGGCGATGGCCGAAGCCAAGAAAAGGTTCTATACCGCTACAGTTAACCCGTCGGCGAAAGATAGTATGACTGCCGTCGACCTGAAAGCTTTGGATAAAATCTCCAATCGCGACTCCCTTTTTACCCTTTGGCTGAACCAGCAGTTGCTGCCGCAGGATATGTCGCTGATGCCCAACGAAGACAAAACCCTAAAGTTGCTGGGCGAACCGCTGCTTAACCAACAGGTCGACTCCCTCTTTTCTCGTCGTAACCAATTGTTGTACAATTATTTCGTTAACGAACGAAAAGTTGATGCCAAGCGGGTAAAAATTACCAATACCGGTGACGAGAAATCGGCCCAGTTCGAAAGTACCCCACGCTATAAAGTCACTTTCTTTGTCGACGAAGGAGAGATGGATGGAGTTGAACCGGTAAAAGAGTAACATTTAGCCTTTATTGCCTATCTTTGCGCCCAACATTCAAAAGCGTAAAACATTAGGTTATGAGCGAAAGAAAAGTGAGGGTGCGTTTTGCCCCAAGTCCAACCGGGCCATTACACATGGGCGGAGTCCGCACCGCATTGTTTAACTACCTGTTTGCCAAACATCATGGCGGCGATTTCCTGTTGCGCATCGAAGATACCGACCAGAACCGTTATGTTCCCGGAGCCGAGGCCTATATCATGGAGGCGCTCGGGTGGTGTGGCATCAAAATCGATGAAGGGCCACGCGAAGGGGGTCCTCACGGTCCTTACCGCCAAAGCGAACGCAAAGCGCTCTACCGTCAGTATGCCGACCAGTTGATAGCCTCGGGCCATGCCTATTTTGCTTTTGATACCCCCGAAGAGCTCGACCGTTTACGCGCCGATGCTGAAGCCAAAGGCGAAACTTTTACCTACAATGCAGCTACCCGTGGTGCTTTGCGCAATTCGATTGCGCTGCCCGAAACCGAATGGAAAGCCATTGTAGCGTCGGGCGAAAACTATGTGATCCGTTTCCGCATGCCCGACAATGAAACGGTGACCGAAGAAGATTTGATTCGCGGCAGCGTATCATTCAACACTTCGCTGCTCGACGATAAAGTGCTTTTTAAAAGCGACGGGATGCCTACCTACCACCTGGCCAATGTGGTCGACGACCACCTGATGGAGATTACCCATGTGATCCGCGGCGAAGAGTGGTTGCCTTCGATGCCGCTCCATGTGCTGCTTTACCGTGCCTTTGGCTGGGACAGCACGATGCCCCGTTTTTCGCACCTGCCACTTATCCTTAAGCCGGTAGGAAAAGGAAAGCTCAGCAAACGCGACGGCGATAAAATGGGCTTCCCTGTCTTCCCGCTGTTGTGGAAAGACCCTGCAACCGGCGACACTTCGCGTGGCTACCGCGAAGATGGCTACTTCCCCGATGCCTTTATCAATATGTTGGCGCTGCTGGGTTGGAACCCCGGTACCGAACAGGAGATTTTTACGATGGAAGAGTTGTCACAACACTTCTCGCTTGAAAGGGTTGGCAAATCGGGTGCCCGTTTCGATCCCGAAAAGACCAAGTGGTTCAACCATCAATATCTGGTTTCGAAGCCCGACAGCGAACTGGCGCAAATATTGCTCCCGATATTGGTGTCCCAAGGGGCAAAAGCCGATGTGGCACTGGCTGAAAGGGTTTGTGCAATGGTAAAGGAACGTTGTCATTTTGTAGCTGAAATATGGGATCAAAGCTTTTTCCTTTTCAAAGCCCCCGAAAACTACGACGAGAAGGTGGTGGCCAAACGGTGGAAAGAGGATGTACCGGCCATTATGGGCGAAATAGCCAACTTTTTTGAGACGGTTGAGGTATGGAGCGCAGCCGGAATCAAAGTGCCATTCTCGGCCTTTGTTTCGGATAAAGGATGGAATTTCGGAACCGTGATGAATGCACTTCGGTTATCGTTGGTTGGTGGAAGTTTTGGCCCCGATTTCTTCGAGATTTGCGAAATCGTTGGTAAAGTTGAAACCGTTGGCCGTATCCGCAAAGCGGTGGCGACAATTAAGGCTTAAAACGATATAATCCTGTTATGAAAAAGGGCAACCTTCGGGTTGCTCTTTTTCTATAGTTTCATAACCAGTAGTTTGTCGACCCTGCTCCTGTCCATGTCCATCACCTCGAAGTTGAGCCCTTTGTACCGGAAACTATCGCCTTCGGCAGGGATTTTATCGAGCAGGTGCATCGCCAACCCACCCAAAGTATTGAACCCCTCATCGTCGAACTCCCCTCCGTAAATCAGGTTCATTTGGTCGAAGAAATCATCGATATTCATCGACCCGTCCACCAGAATAGAGCCATCCTGCCGGTAAACCAGTCCCATTTCAGGTTCTTCGTCTTCTTCCGGAATTTCACCCAGAATGGCTTCGGTCAAATCGTGCAGGGTAATAATCCCTTCGAGCGAACCATATTCGTTGATCACCACGCCATAGCTGGTTTTTTCCTGTTTAAAGGTTTCGAGGACCCGGCTGGCCAGCATATTCTCAGGAATAAAAACCGGCTGCGAGGCGATGCTTTCGAGCGAGAAATGGCCCTCGTCGCCAAAAAGCGTGATGATGTCTTTTACGGCTACTACGCCAAGAATCTCCTCGGGGTTGGTATCGCAAAGCAGGTACTTGCTGTAATGCTCCTCGGTAATCACGTTTAAAATATCGGCTTTCGTATAATCCTTCAACAGGTATACCACATCGCGCCGCTGGGTCATCAACTCGTTGGCCTTCTTGTCGGCAAAACGAAAGACATCCCGTATCATCCGGGTTTCCTGCTGGTCGATAATGCCATGCTCCGAACTCTGTTTCAACAGAAACTTTAGCTCTTCCTCGGTAATGGCCCTTTCGTCGTGGGTTTTTATGCCCAGTATTTTGTTGGCCACTTTGGTCGAGATGCTGAGTAACCACACAAACGGATAGGCCATTTTGATAAAGAAGAGCATGACCGGTGTAAAGATCAGGCAGATCTTTTCGGGGTTGTTCAGTGCAATCGATTTAGGCACCAACTCCCCGATAATCAATGAGAAATAGGTAATGATGGCGACCACGGTAATCACCGAAATTTTTTCGGCGTAGGGCTGAAAGAGGGCAACTTGCGCTACGTAAGGTTGAAAATCGCCGGCCAGCGCTATTCCCCCAAAGGCTCCCGATACAATGCCTATCAGGGTAATGCCCACCTGAATGGTCGAGAGTATTTTTTCCGGCTCCACCAATAACTTCAAGACACTGTCGGCGCGGTGGTTTCCTTTGGCCGACAGGGTTTCAAGACGTGCCTTGCTGGATGAAACCAGAGCAATCTCGTACATCGCAAAAAAGCCGTTCAGTAAAAGCAGCAGACTGATGACCAGAATTTCCATTCCACAAAAATTTTCACAAAAATAGCAGATTTCCAGCTATTTTACATTACAAAGAAACTGTTAACGGTAACATAACAAAAAATCGGGCCGGCTGTTCAATCCCCGGTGGTCAGCATTACCTCGCAGGGCAATTCCCAAACAGATAGACCCCAATCATCCACCAACCGGTTGTTTGGCAAGGGGCAAGGCAACGGAGAGAGCCGGTGAGCCCTTGTTATCAGTCACTACAGAATGGCAGAAACGATTGCCCGGCAATTTTTAACGTGGCCATAAATTGAGACCGGGGCACTTCCCCCCATCTGTGAATCTTTTGCAACGAGCTGGCTTCTCTTTTTTAAGAATATTGTTAGCGTATTGTAACAATATTGTTGTTGTGCTATTATAGTACAGCAACAGTACAGATAGAGCACACAAACAGCACAGAAAGCCTTTCTGAAATAGCCTGTATATCCAAAAGAATAGGGGTACAAACCAGATCTCTTTTGCGGCCGTTTTATGCCACGCTCTATCTGATTCAGCGATGTTCGTGAACATAGAAAAGGCAGCCTGAATGGCTGCCTTTTCTATGTTGGGTTCAATATTTAGCAACTTATACCGTCAGCAGTTGGGTAGCCGCCTCGCGGTTTTTGGTGTCGAGCGCTTTAACCAGATAGTGCTTGGGTGTTTTGCCTCCCAGTTTATCGGCAAAGGTGATGGGGGTTTTGGAGGTTTGCGGGGCAAAAGGAATGGTAGCCACCTTTTCGCCATCGCGCCACACTTCGTATTGGGCTATCGGGGCATCGCCTGCAAAAGAGGTCTGCCACGATACGATGGCCTCTTTTCCCTTCAGGGCCACTGTAGCTTCGCGCGGGGCGGTTATCTCCTGATAAGGCAATTGGAAATAGTTGGTTTTGCCTTCCTTCACCTTGGCGGCCATCTGTTCGACAGCTTCGCGCTGGGCTATGGTCATCGATTCGGGGCGTACCTGCGCGGCCAGAATATCCTGCGTGAGCTGGCATTCGGCCGGATTATCACTGATTTTTCCAATCCCGATTATGGCCGTATGGATGCCCGGGGTGGTCAGGGAGTAGCGTACCAGATATTCGGCCGGCATCTCAGGGTCGCTCACCTGTAGCACCACATGCTCTTTTTTGTTCGACCATTCAGCTTTTTTGGTGTACATGGCACCGTCGGCAAACACCTTCATGGCAATAATGGCCATATCTTTTGCTGCGGCAACCGGTATCACGTTGTGCTGCATATTAAAGTTCAGCTTGTCGTTGGCATTGATGGCTACCAGCATCCCGTCGAGTAGGTTTTCGCTGTCGCGTTGAATCATCTCCGTCATGGCGGCGGCATTGTAGTGGCCCGAGAAGCCTACATGGCGAATCAGTTTCTCCTTTTTGGGGTTGAGGCCGGTGCGATTGGTGCCATCACGTACATCGCGCAGGGCAGCCAGTGCCCCGATGGTAGTGGCATTGGGGTCGGGGTGGTGATATCCCTCGTACACGGCATCGACCTCTTCGATACTGTGCAGCGTATGGATCAATACCATATCGAGATAGGCTTCGGGCGGATAATAGCCTTTGCCGTCGCCAAATACCTGCGTGAGGGTACGGCGCACATCGTCGAGTGTTTTGGAGCCGGCCGGACCGTTGGTGCCGCCGTGTACCTCCTTGCGGTCGTCTCCGCCTTTGGCAAAACGAAGTCCGGTTTTAGAGGTAAGAAATATGGCTTCCCGTTTAGTTTTATCATAATTGGGTTGGCCGGCTGCCAATCCCAGTTGGCGAAAGGCCGTTCCGAAATGGGTTTGGCTGGGGCCGTAATAGTTCGAAGTGTCGAAGTAGTTGACCCCCATGTGATAAGCTTTCAGGATAATGGCCACCGGGTCGATGCCCTCGGGGGTCCATTGGATAGAGGCCTGACCGCCAAGACCGAAGGTAGTGACCTCGAAGCCGGTACGGCCAAAGCGGCGCTTCATCAGCGCGAGCGGAGCAGGCGGTGTGGTAGCCTGGAGCAACTGCGGAGCAAGGGTTATGCCGGCAGCAACCATTCCGGTAGTCTGGATAAACTCCCGGCGGGTTTGACCAAAGGTGCGATTTTTTGTCATGATAGCTGGAATTGATAATTGACAGATAATATTACGCAAAAAAGGCAAGAAAAGTTCAAATTGGAGTAATAATCGACAGATGATGAGGGAGGGACAGATAAGTGATACAACAAGAAAGTGGATTGCCCTTCAAAAGGGCAATCCTTGATAGAGTTTCAACCTAAATCTTCTTCCCGATATAGAAAACATATCCGTAGTAGGCTTTAAAGCGGGAATAGAGTTCTGCCTCATGGCGTTCGGTGGCGATAAACGCTTCGGCTGTTGGGTTGCCGACATGCTTTTGCAGAAACTTATGCTGCACTTCCACCTGCGGGGCATAGAAATGGTCGGTCCAACAGGTTTCGGGGAGGATAAAGGTGGCCACCGGAATATAGCCGGCTTCTTGCATCTGCGCCACCTTTGCCGGAATGGTATTGATTTCGGGATAGGCCTCCTGCCAGAATTGGTCAATTTCGGCCGGACGTTCGGTTGTAAACCACGAAGCTTCGGTTACGGCCAGGTAACCACCGTGCTTGAGCAGGTTGTGCCATTCGTTGATTCCGCGTTCGAAGCCGATATTGTAGATGGCCCCTTCGCTCCAAATCAGGTCTAATGATTCGGGTTGAAACGGGAGTGCTTCCATCGTCCCGACGATGCCTTTTACCCGGTGGTGAAGCTGAAGCCTTTCGGCATGGCCATTAAAAAGATTGATAAAGGTGGGAAAGAGATCGATTCCGGTAATTTGTCCTGGGGCGTGTTGGGCCAGCACCATGGTTTGCCCCCCTGTTCCGCAGCCAATATCGGCAATTTGCGAATCGTGGGTAAGGTTGTCGATAAAGCTAAGCGCGTTGATGGTCATTTCGGGGCTGCCGGGCCCTTGTCGCTCAACGGTTGCGTAGTATTCGCAAATCAGGTTAAAGTCGAAATCGTGGATGGATTTATTTTCGTTACTCATGTTATTTGTTTTTGGTTGGTTCGATCCATAAAAGGGTAGAACCTATTCTTAAAATTTTGAAATGAAAACAACCCCGACAGGGAATTGCCGGGTTTACAAAGGGATAACCTAAGCTTTGGAAGGCCCGAGGTTATTTACTTCACCAAATCCAGATTGCGTGTAAACATCCAACTTTTTTAGTGTGGTAAAGATAAGTACTTTTTGATTGATGTGGTTTGTAATGAGCGATTTGTTTGACTATCTTCAACCCTACTTATACTACGTAAAACTAACGGCTATGAATCGATTTTTTTGCCACCTGTTTTTTCCCGGGAAGCAGAGCCTGTCTGTTGCAGGAATATTACGGATGCTGTTTCCCGTCTTGGTCTTCCTCTCTTTTTTCGGATGCGAGAAGGAGCAGCCGCTGCCCGATGCGACGGTAAAGGTGAAGTTGTATGATGAGAATTGGCGGGAGGTGACCGACAATTCGGGTGTAGAGGTGAGCCTAATCCGGGGGGACGAAAAGTATCAGGGGGTCACCGACGGGCGCGGCGAGTTGCTTTTTTCACGCATGCCTTATGGTGTTTTTCAGGTATCGCTCAAAAAGGAAGGGTTTGTGTCGTACGATATTGCGCCCGAATTGACGGTTCATGAGGATGACAGCGTGGATGTTCATCCGTTTATGATGTATCAGGTTCCCGGATTCACCGTGGCCCTCGATAGCCTCTGGCTTGCGCCCAATAATAGGGAACGGTTTTACGGCTCAGGAAAATTTCTCCGTTATAACGGTCCACCATTGATTCAATACAATGCCATTGTTTACTTTGGCACCGACAGCAATGTGTCGAAGGATAACTATCTGTTCCTTCATTACGGGGCAATTATTATCCATTACATTACCGGCGATCGGTTTACTATTTGGATCACCAATTGGGTTAATCAATTTTTGGTTCCAGCGGGTTATGACAAGTTGTATGTCAGGGTTTATCCGGTTGCGCCTTATCACGATTGGATTACCATCAGGAATGAGGCGTTAGGCACTCCTTCCGAAGTTTTTGAATGGCGTGTGCCCCGCTAAATTCAATACGTCTGCCATTTGGTTTTTGATGAAACAACAAACCTCCGGCTTTCGAATAGCCGAAGGTCTGTCTCCTGTTTTTATCGATAGGGTTTATACTACCTCGATACCTTTTTCGCGGAGCCACTCGAGGCTCATTTCGCGGAGTTTGTATTTCTGGATTTTCCCGCTGGCGGTCATCGGGTACTCTTTCACAAAGAAGATATATTTCGGGATTTTGTAGCGCGATATTTTGCCGCGGCAGAAATCCCTTACATCCTCTTCGGTCACTTCGGCACCCTCTTTCAGTTTGATAAAAGCGCCTACCTCTTCGCCATATTTGGGGCTGGGGACACCGGCTACTTCTACGGCCTGAATCTGTGGCATGGTGTAGAGGAAGTTTTCGATTTCGCGCGGGTAGACGTTCTCGCCTCCGCGGATAATCATATCCTTGATTCGTCCGGTAACCCTGAAGTAGCCCTCTTCGTCCATTACACCCAAATCGCCCGAGTGGAGCCATCCGGCATTGTCAATGGCTTTGGCTGTAGCCTCAGGATTTTTGTAGTACCCTTTCATCACATTGTAGCCACGGCAACAAAGTTCGCCCTGCTGGCCGGGGGCCAGCTCTTCGCCGGTCTCGGGGTCGGCTACCTTAACTTCAACGGCCGGGAAGGCTTTCCCTACGGTTGTGGAGCGGATATGGGGCGGGTCGGTGGTGCGGGTGGCAGTCATTCCGGGCGACGATTCTGTCAGTCCGTAAACGATAATGATTTCGTGCATATTCATTTTGGTCATCACCTCGTTCATTGTCTCGATGGGGCAGGGGGCTCCGGCCATGATTCCGGTACGCAACGAGGAGAGATCGAACATGCTGAACATGGGATGGTGCAACTCGGCAATAAACATGGTGGGAACGCCGTAAAGGGCGGTGCATCGCTCCTTCTGGACAGAGGCCAGTACCACCAGCGGGTCGAAGTTCTCGACCATCACCATGGTTGCCCCGTGGGTAATAATGGCACAAAGGGCCAGCACACACCCGAAGCAGTGGAACAGCGGCACACATACACAGAGGCGGTCGTCGGCCGTATAATTCATACATTGTCCGGTAGCCAGACCATTGTTTAGAATGTTGTGGTGGGTGAGCATTACCCCTTTGGGGAATCCTGTCGTGCCCGAGGTGTATTGCATATTGACCACATCGTGACAGGTGACGGTGGCTTTTACCCGGTTTAGTTCACTATCATCGAGCTGACTGCCCATCAGAATTAACTCAGGGGTGTTGAACATCCCGCGGTGTTTCTCAGGGCCAATAAAGATGACGTTTTTAAGATGAGGAAATTTCTCGCTTTTCAGGAAACCACGCTGGCTCTCTTTTAGTTCGGGCACCAGTTCGTAGGCCATCTGCACGTAATCGCTGTCGCGCCAGCCATTGACCAGGGCGAGGGTGTTCAGGTCGGAATTTTTGACCAGATACTCCAGCTCGTGGGTCTTGTAATTGGTGTTGACCGTTACCAGAATGGCGCCGATTTTCGCTGTAGCAAACATAAAGGTTAGCCAGTCGGGCACATTGTTGGCAAATATACCCAGTTTATCGCCCGGCTTTAGTCCGATATGGATAAGCGCTTTGGCCAGGTTGTCGACCCGTTGGTTGAAGGTTTTGTAGGTAAACCGTAAATCCCTGTCGGGATAGACGATAAAATCCTTATCAGGAGTTTGGGTAGCCCATTGTTCGAGAAACTGCCCGAATGTTTTTTCAATTAGTTCCATGGTTGATACTGAACGAGACGTTAGACATCAGATGATAGATTGAAGACGAAAGGTTATAAGTAGCCGTGCGTGGTTAACATGTTCAATATATGGCTTTTGTTCTCTGTAAAAGCGAGGTGTAACGACTGTCGATGTCGATGAAAAGGCCATTGAGCATCCTTAGAACGGGGCATAGACAACGGCCAGAATTCGCGCCGGTGCATCACCAGCAGCATGGACATGGTGATCGACTACCGAATCGTAATAGATGGAGTCGCCTTCGGCCAACTTATAGTTCGCCTTGCCATAGGTAATTTCGATTTTGCCCGAAAGGACGTAGATAAATTCTTCGCCTTCGTGAGACGATTGCCCGGTGTAAGGAGGCGAAACCGGTTGGATATCGATGATAAAGGGTTCCATGTGGCGCCCCGATTTATCGCCTGCCAGCGAATGGAACATCAGGTTCTCGCTCGAATGGCTGTTTTGGGTAGAAAAACTGGTACCCGCTTTTACCTCCTCTTTTCGGCTGACAACCGGCCCGAGGCTTTCGAGGTCGTCGAGAAAGGTGCCAAGTCGTACACCAAGGGCACGTGCCACCTTAATCAAATGTCCCAGCGACGGGATAATCTCCCTGTTTTCAATTTGGTCGAGCATGGCAGCGGTGAGTCCGCTCCTTTCAGCCAGTTCGTTGATTCCAATACTCTTCTGTTGCCTGATGGTTCCGATTTTCTGGCCAACATTTAAAGTTTCACTCATAATTGCTGATTTTTCGTTCGGTTTGTCGCAAAAATAAATCTTTTTGTTTTAGATGTTCACGACAGTTGTCTTTTTGCTAAAAAATTATTTGTTTTGGTTAAATGCTGCTTTTCAGAACAATAATTAGGCCGGGAAATGCATTTGTCCAGCTGCATATTTGTCCTCCAGATGACATTGAAAAGATTGCCGATTATTTGAAATGCATTTGTCCAGCTGCATATTTGTCCCGCTGAATGAGGTGCCTAACGTGGATTTTTGCTATTTTCAGGAGTTTAAAAAGAGACAATTATGAAAAAGTTGGTGGTATTGACCGGGGCAGGAATATCGGCCGAGAGTGGCATCCGCACCTTTCGCGATTCGGATGGGTTATGGGAAGAACACCGGGTGGAAGATGTGGCTACACCCGAAGCATGGCAACGCAACCCGGCTCTGGTACAGCGTTTTTATAACGAACGGCGTCGGCAGATGGGCGAGGCATTGCCCAATGCAGGGCATCTCGGACTGGCAGAACTGGAGCATTATTTCGATGTCACCATTATCACCCAGAATGTGGATGATTTGCACGAGCGGGCCGGTTCGGGAAAGGTGCTGCATCTGCATGGCGAGTTGCGCAAAGTGCGTAGCAGCATTGCCCCTGATTTGATATACACCCTCGACCACTGGGAGGTGAAAATGGGCGACAGATGCGAAAAAGGGAGTCAGCTGAGGCCGCATATTGTCTGGTTTGGCGAGGCAGTCCCTGAAATGGAACGGGCCATCGAATGGGCTGAGCAAGCCGATATTTTCTGTATTGTTGGCACTTCGCTGAATGTTTATCCGGCAGCCGGGCTGCTGCATTATGCCCCTTTGTCGGCTCCGGTATATTTGGTCGATCCCAACCCTCCGGCCTCCTTGCCGAAGCGTGTAAAAGTAATCGCCGAGAAAGCAGGGACAGGAGTTCCACGGCTTGTCGAATGGCTCAAACCTTTGGCATAAAGCAACAGAAAATGTACGATTATGGACAGTAGGTGTATCTTTTTTTGGACACTCTTTTAACCTTCAATTACAAAGTGAATTTTTATAATAAGAACATTATCAGTATTGTATAGGTTTTGGCACGATTGCTGATTCAGGAGTCGCATCGATAATTACTCAAATACCAACATCATGCGACTCATTTTCATTATTACTGCTTTACTGATTTCCTGGATCTGCGGAAAGGCGCAGAACCAAATCAAGGGTCAACTTACCGACCCCACTGCTACAACCCCTGTGCAATATGCTACAGTGGCACTTTACTCACTTCCCGACTCAACGGTAGCCACCGGGGTTATTACCAAAAGTGACGGTCTTTTCGCTTTTAACAATCTCGACAAAGGCTCTTATTTTTACGAGGTTAAATATTTGGGCTATAAAGATGTGAAGAGCCGTCCAATTGCACTCGACGGAAATAATGGTACACTCGATGCCGGAAAGATTGTGCTCGAAGAGGAGAGTAAATCGCTGGGCGAAGTGAATGTTATTGGCGAAAAACTGAAAGGGACAGAGGCTGTCGACCGTACCATCTATAATATTCCCGATGCGGCAGCTAAGGCCGCCAGCAATGGTACCGATATCCTGAAACGGATTCCGGCTGTTCAGGTCGATTTGAGCAACAACATCAGCTTGCAGGGAAACAGCAATATCCTGATTTTGATTGATGGCAAAGAACGCGACAAAGAGTTTATTGCCCAGCTCGACCCAAAAAGTATCGAAAAGGTAGAGGTCATTACCAATCCGTCGTCGAAATACGATGCCGGCATTCGTGGGGTAATCAATGTGATATTGAAAAAGGAACTGCGTGCAGGGGTCAACGGTTCGTTCGATGTCGAGGTGCCCACCAGCCGCGACCACTATTTGTCGTCACCTTATGCTTCGCTCGATTACGGAACGGGCAAGTTTCGGTTCTTTACCTCGTTCAATGGGCATTACGAGGGGTTCGATAACCTGAAAAAGGGTTATCGCCGCAACGGAAACCTGGAGTATACCGCCGATGGCGAAGGATTATTTTCCTACTCAACCTCCACGATTCATTATGGTATCGACTTCTTTATCAACGATAAAAATACGTTGAACCTTTACGGGAATTACAATCCGCAGCAGTTCAATATGGATTATATGCTCGATAAGTACCTGAAACAGAATGGTAAGGTTACCGATTATTTTACTACCGATATGAAATCGCACGATGCGATGAGGGGCAGTTTTTACTCGCTTTATTACAAAAAGGCTTTTACAAAAGCGGGTCACGAACTGTCGCTCGATATGAATTTCTATGACTTCCATTCGACCAGAAATAACAGTTATCTCGATCAGAATTACCTCGACGATTTAACCACTCCCGATGGCGATGCTGTTTTGCGAACTGAAACGTTGAAGCCTACCCGCAAGAGTTTTAACCTGAAGCTCGATTATGTGTTGCCCGTCAGCGACAAGCTTAATTTCGAGACCGGATATAAGTTTTATCGCCAGCATATCGACGACAGCTACTTCTATTCCGGCAGCCCGGCTACCTATTTCGACTACAAGGAGAACCGCCAGTCGGTATATGCCAAGATTGGGGCCAAGCTGAACAAATTCAGGGTTCAGGCTGGTGCAAGGGCCGAGTATTCCGACATTTATATTTCTGATGATAAAACTACTGACTACTTTTTTCTGTTGCCCAATATGTCGGCACAATACGATTTGGGCCAGCAACAAACGGTTAAGGCAGTCTATACGCGAACCATTCAGCGCCCATCGAGTGGCGATTTAAACCCTTCGGTAACCCAGTTTGACGAGATGAATATTTCGAGAGGAAATCCCAATCTCGATCCTTCGTATACCGATCGTTTTTTGCTCTCGTACAGCAAGAATTTCAAATCAAGCTTTGTCTCGCCCGAAATCTACTGGGATCATATCAGCGATAATTTCCAACAGGTTATCCGGGTAAACGATCAAAATATCAGCGAAAGCTATGTCGATAACTTTGGTACAGCCGATGAGTTTGGGATGGGGGTTTCGGCCTCGCTGCAGGTAACCAAGTGGTTGTCGCTCAATCCTTATCTAAAAGGTTTCTTTTCCCGGACCAATGCCTTTCAGTCGCCTGAATTTTCAGTGGCAGAGCAGTCAGACTGGGGCTGGATGGGTTCAATGTTTGCACAGGCCAAATTGCCAAAGGGATTTTCATTGTGGAGCTATGCCGTATATAACAGTCCGGTAAAAAGGCTGCAAACGACTAATTATCGCGATGCGCTCTATCTTATCGGATTGGAAAAGAGTATCATGAAAGAGAAAGGGAAAATAGGAATCACCTGGGGCGAGCCTTTCAAAGAGCAATTCCGCTTTCAGCGCACGGTAACCGAGAATGGCGATCTCTATCAGGATGACGATAATTACGTGAAAATTCGTACGCTCTTTATTCTGAAGTTTACTTACCGGTTCAATTCAGGGAAAGAGGTAAAGAAACTCGATATTCAGCGAAACCTTGAAAGAGATGGTAAAAACGGTTTAGGTTAAACATAGATTGGGTTATTTTTTGTGAGCGTTTTTGAAAAGAGGAGGCCTGCGGCTTATGCTGTGGGCCTCTTTCGTTATCTTTGCTGGGGAGGTGGTGAAACAGAGCCATGTAAAAATCCGTTGAATCAAAAAAAAACGAAATGGGCAAAAAAATTGTGGTGGCGGTTACTGGGGCAAGCGGTTCGGTATATGCGAGCAGGTTACTTGAGAAGTTCAGCCAGTACCGCGAACAACTGGAGGATGTCGGGATTATCTTTTCACCCAATGCGCTCGATATTTGGGCGTACGAGCTTGGGAGGCGCCCCGATGCCGAAGAATTTGGCTTCCGTTGGTATGCCAAAACCGATTTCTATGCCCCTTTTGCATCCGGTTCGGCCGGATGGGATACGATGATTATCATTCCCTGTTCGATGGGCACATTGGGCCGTATTGCGGCGGGTGTCTCCGACGATTTGATTACCCGTGCGGCCGATGTGATATTGAAAGAACGTCGAAAACTGATTCTGGTGCCGCGCGAAAATCCCTATAGTTTAATCCATCTGCGTAATATGACGTTGCTCACCGAAGCCGGAGCAATAATCGCCCCGGCCACTCCGTCGTTTTACAGTTTGCCCAAATCGGTCGATGCAGTAGTCGATACGGTGGTCAATCGGATTTTGGATTTGGCCGGAATCGAAAATAGCGGTTACCGATGGGGCAGTGAGGGGTGATGATTGCTTATAATGGAGGGATGGCTTAAAATGGTCATAAATGAGTCTCGCCGATATTTGCTTCCGATTTTCATGCCGTTGCAAGAGTCGCAATGCTTACCTTTACATCAGGAATTTCAAGCAGGATCTGACAGCACGCTTCGAGTGTAGCCCCCGTAGTGACCACATCGTCAATCAACAGCAGATGTTTTCCTTGAAGTGCTTCCGGATCTTTTACCTTAAAAATACCGCTGACATTCTCCCACCGTTCGAAACGCCCTTTTCGGGTTTGCGATTCGGTATGAATATCTCTGATTAAATTATTGTTTACCAATGGTTTTTGCATCTGTTCGGCTACTCCTTCGCCAAACACCACACTTTGGTTGTAGCCCCTTGCCCTCTCTTTTTTTGGGTGAAGCGGCACCGGAATAATCATATCAATTTCCTGAAAGTAGGGTGAAAGCGAGAGCTGATAACCAAACATCGAGCCCAATTGGTGGCCAATGGCCTTGTCTCCTTTATATTTTAGCCGGTGAAGCATGTGTTGGAGTTTTCCTCCTTTGTCGAAATGGCAAAAGGCGGTAGCGTGTGTGACGGTTGCCCGTCCCCAGAATATTTTGGCAATTGGGTTTTCAGCAATGTTCTCGAAATGGGTAAAGGGCATGTCGGCCAAACAGTCGAGGCAAATTTGCTCTTCACCGGCGATAAGCGGCTTGTTGCATCCGGCGCACAGCCGGGGATAGAACAGCGAAAGGATATCATCGATAAACGACATGGATGTAGTTGCTTAGTGTGAATAAAAGTTACGGCTTTTTGCACAACTGACAACCTTTAACTTATCGTTTTCTGTAAAAAAAAGGCCCCGGGTTTCCGGAGCCTTATCGTGGGGGTTAATGATTTACAGGTTAAACACCGCTTTGATCTGATCGATATAGTCGAGTTTTTCCCATGTGAAAAGTTCCACCTCTTTTTCGATGTTCCCGAAGTAGGGCGAAGAGAAACGCTTCACCACTTTGCGCGGTGTGCGGCCCATGTGTCCATATGATGCAGTCTCTTCGTAAATAGGGTTTCGCAGTTTCAGCCGTTGTTCGATGGCGTAGGGACGCAAGTCGAAAATCATGCTGATGCGATCGGCAATTTCACTGTCGTGAAGGTTGACTTTCGCTGTTCCGTTGGTATTGACGTAAATATTGACTGGCTGAGCAACGCCAATGGCATAAGCCAGTTGAACCAACACTTCATCGGCTACTCCGGCAGCAACCATATTTTTGGCAATGTGACGGGCGGCATAAGCTGCCGAGCGGTCAACTTTCGACGGGTCTTTGCCCGAGAAGGCACCACCTCCGTGAGCTCCGCGGCCACCGTAGGTGTCGACAATAATCTTACGTCCGGTAAGACCGGTATCGCCATGAGGGCCGCCAATTACAAATTTTCCGGTAGGATTGACATGCAGAATATGATCGCCCTTGAAAAGTGCCTGCACCCGTTCGGGAAGAACGGCAATGGTAGCTGGGATAAGGATGTTGGCAACATCTTCCCTGATTTTGGCCAGCATCCGCTCGTCATCGCTGTCAAACTCATCGTGTTGGGTCGATACAACAATTGTATGTACTTTTACAGGTTGATTATTTTCATCGTATTCGATGGTTACCTGCGATTTGGCATCGGGTCGGAGGTAGGTCATCTCCTGGCCCTGGTGCCTGATTTTGGCCAGCTCTTTCAGCAAGGCGTGCGACAGTTCGAGCGGCAATGGCATATAATTGTCAGTTTCGTTGCAGGCATAGCCAAACATCATGCCCTGATCGCCTGCACCTTGATTTTCCTGTTCGGCACGGTCGACACCACGGTTGATATCGGGTGATTGTTCGTGGAGGGCAGTGAGCACGCCACACGAGTCGCCATCAAACTGATATTCAGCTTTGGTGTAGCCAATGCGGTTGATGACCCTGCGGGCTGTTTCGCGCACATCGACATAGGTTTCCGATTTGATTTCGCCGGCCATGATTACCTGACCGGTCGTTACCAATGTTTCGCAGGCAACTTTTGAATGCGGATCGTATGCCAGAAACTCATCGAGTACGGCATCCGAAATCTGGTCGGCCACTTTATCGGGATGGCCTTCCGATACTGATTCTGAGGTAAATAGATATCCCATGATTTAAATTTTTAAGTGCCATAAAGCACATGTTTGTCATGATAAGCGATAGGGATATTTGATTGAAGGGGGGAACTGAACACTTCTGTTTTAGCATTTTTTTCCGTGGTTGCAATCAATCAAATCCGTCCACTTGAATACGGGTGCAAAGATAATATAGTTTTACCTGAAACGTGAAAATTTGGGTTGAAAAGTGATTTTTTGGCTGTTACTTATACTGATTGCTATTTTAGCATCTCAAGGAAACGCTTTTCCAAATTATCTTCCTGTTTAGATAATGTCTTTAAAACCAGTTTATTGTTTACGGCAAAGTTAAAAATGGTTATTCGGCATTCGTCATCGTTGGCTGTGAGAAGCCATTGGTTGTTTATCAGTGGTTTGACTTTGCTAATGCCGGGAATGGAGAGTAACAGTGCCTCATCTACGGGTTGCAAAAACTCAACAACAATGGGAATTAAGCCACTGTTTGCGATGGGCGCGTGGATATTGGCAGGCGTTTCGCCAGAGACAATTTTGCCCTGATTGATTACGATGATACGGCTGCAAAGTGCTTCCACTTCCTGCATGATGTGGGTTGATAGCATTACCGTTTTGTCTGAACTGATATTTTTGATCAGTTGGCGAATTTCGACCAACTGCGCCGGGTCGAGCCCCGAAGTAGGTTCATCGAGAATCAGTACTTTGGGATTGTGGATCAGTGCCTGAGCCAATCCAACGCGTTGACGGTAGCCTTTCGACAGTGCCCCGATTTTTTTATGCGCTTCGCGGGCGAGTCCTGTCATTTCAATCATCTCTTCAACTTTCCGGCGGACGTTGGGCAACCGGTAAATCTCAGCAGCGAAGCGGAGATATTCACGCACATAAAGGTCAAGGTAGAGTGGATTGTGTTCCGGCAGATAACCAATTTGTTGCTTGATTGCTATACTTTTGTGTTTGACCGAAAGGTTATTTACCCAAACCTCTCCGTTGTCGGGATAGAGAAAACCGGTAATAAGTTTCATCATGGTCGATTTACCGGCGCCGTTGGGGCCTAAAAAACCAACCACTTCGCCCGAGTTGATTTCGAAAGAAATATTGTCGAGCGCTTTTTGCGTTCCGTAAAACTTGGTTACCCCTTCAACCCTGACAGACATAGCAATAATTTTGTGTCAAAAATAATCGATTTCGGCGAAAAAGAGGATGGACTTTCAAAATGGGTGATACCTGTAATTTTTGCCAAAGAAATGATGATAATTTTGCTCTTTTATCGGCCATAATGGCATTTAAAAGCAAAAAATCAAAATAAAACCTAAATTTGTGAAGTCTGTACCGGAGTTAATTCAAGCAGGATGAAAAATCAGAATTTTAGCTATATCGATAGTTTGTTGCGATACAATCGCCAAAACACCGCCGAAGTAACCATCGGGATGATTCAATTGGGCGGGAACAATCCTATCCGGCTACAGTCGATGACCGACACCGACACCAACGACACCGAAAAGACAGTCAGTCAAATTATTAGAATACTCGAAGCCGGGGCCGATTTTGTCCGAGTAACGGTTCAGGGTTCGCGTGAGGCCGAAAACCTGAAGAATATCCGTGCTGAGCTCGACCGTCGTGGTTATCCCAATCCGCTGGTTGCCGATATTCATTTTAATCCTGCGGCAGCTGATATCGCCATTAAATATGTTCGCAAAGTGCGGATCAATCCGGGTAACTTCTACGACAAACGGGCTGTTTTCGAAAAACTTAGCTATACCGACGAGGAGTACCGGGAAGAGTTGCGTAAAATCGAAGAGCGCTTTGTCCCATTTGTTCGCGAATGTAAGGCCCGCGGAACGGCCATGCGAATCGGGGCCAATCAAGGTTCGCTTTCCGACAGAATTATGAGCCGTTATGGCGACACCCCTGCCGGAATCGTTGAATCGGTGATGGAATTTCTCAGGATTTGCAAGAAAGAAGATTATCACCATATCGTTATCTCGATCAAATCGAGCAATACAAGGCTGATGGTTTATACCGTGAGACTGATGAATTTTCGTATGCGGCAGGAGGGGATGAACTATCCTTTCCATATCGGGGTTACCGAAGCTGGCGAAGGTGAAGATGGGCGGATCAAATCGGCTGTCGGTTCGGGTGCATTGCTGGCCGACGGCATTGGCGATACGATTCGTGTTTCGCTGACAGAAGATCCGGCCGCTGAAATTCCTTTTGCCCGCAAACTGGTCGATATTTTCAAAGGACGCGAAAACCATGCTCCCATTATTGCCCCAATGGTAGCGCAAACCAATCCTTTCGAGTACGAACGGCGGTCGAACCGTCCGGTAAATGATATTGGCGGCAAAAAACCTGTCGTCGTGGTTGCCAGTCTGAATGATTATACCCGAGAGGAGGTTCGTGCCATCAATTCGGGTACTGAGGCCGACTTTTTCTATGATGGGCGTATGATTATCGATAAATCAGGAAAAAATTATCCAATTCTTTCGCTCGAAGAGTATTTGTATAACGATCTCTATTCCGGTCAGGTCCGTTTTGTAAGCGTTAGGAAGCCTGAATATGATAAATTTAAGGATGAAAACCCAGAGATTATCGAGAAGTTAAAAAACGAACGAAAGGTAATTCTGATTATGGAGTCGGAGAACCTGAATAGTTTCGCCGAAATGCGGGCCTTTTTTATGGAACTCGATGCCCATATCTGTAAAAATCCGGTTATCCTGCACCGTTCGTACAAAACCAGCAATTACGAAGATCTGTTGCTGAAGGCATCGACTGATTTGGGCGGCCTGTTTATTGATGGCTATGGTGATGGTATTTTACTGACAAACGAGGGGCAGATTGGATACAACGACCTGAAAAACCTTTCGTTTGGCATATTGCAGGCTAGCCGAATGCGGGTAACCAAAACTGAGTTTATATCATGTCCGGGTTGTGGCCGTACGCTTTTCGACTTACGTGATACGGTTGCCGAGATAAAAAAGAATTTCAGCCACCTGAAGAATCTGAAGATTGGCGTGATGGGCTGCGTGGTGAACGGGCCTGGCGAAATGGGCGATGTCGATTATGGGTATGTGGGTGCCGGGAAAGATAAAATTAACCTTTACAAAGGGCAGAAATTAGTTAAACGCCAGGTTGATACGGCCAACGCTGTTGAGGAACTGAAAAAATTGATCAAAGAGTACGGCGAGTGGAAGGACCCAAAGTGAGCCAGAGGGGCAGCTGAAAATCATCCATACTTTTCGAGATAATCAGGAAGAGCTTCGAGCAAAGTTCCGGCTTCGATATGTAATCCATTGATTCCAACCGATTCGGCTGCCTTTACATTCTCTTTTATATCATCGATAAATAGCGAGTCGGAGGCAGTAATCCCGGCCATTTCCATTGCTTTTATATAGATTTCTGCTTCAGGTTTGCGACAGGTCATTTCGTGCGAGTAGAAATTTTGCTCGAAAAGTTCGTAAAACGAATAGCCAAATTCCTCTTCAAACATCCGGTGAAATTTAATCCGGTGGATTTCGTTCGTATTGCTTAATAAAAAGATTCGGTAGCGGCTTCGCAGCAGTTCAAGGTAGCGAATCCTTTCGGTCGGAATCCGAACAATCATGGCTCCCCAGGCTTCGTCAATTTGATAATCGCTAAGCGAAGTTCGGAGCAATCTGCGTACATTTTCCCTGAATGTCACAGGCGAATCGCTTCCCTTTTCGAACTGAATGAAGAGGTTGCTCCCAAGCGGATGATGCGGATCTGAAAGCTGTTCGCTCCATCCCAATTTGCGGAAAGCATCGATAGTCAGTTGGGCATCAATATCGACCACCACATTACCGAGATCGAAAATGATATTGCGAATTTTTGGGCGATTCATATTTTTGACGATATCTTTATCAAAGATAGTTTTTTTGTACGAAGGAAAGGTGAACAGTAAACTGACAAAATTGGAATTCTCCGATGGAAATGTTGCGGAAGCCGAACTTCCGGTCATTGTTTCAGCCAGCCGTCGCTGCGATATCCCTGCATTTGGCGCCCATAAATTTCTTGACGATTTGAAAACCGGATATACTTTGGTTCGCAATCCGTACAACGGAAAGAGATCTGTTATTTCATTCAGCGAAACCCGGCTATTTGTCTTCTGGAGTAAGAATCCCCGTCCTTTTTTTCACGTTTTGGAATGGTTGAACAGATGCCAGACCAATTATTATTTTCAGTTTACGTTGAATGATTACGAAAGGGAAGGGTTTGAGAAAGGTTTGCCACCGCTCGGTGCCAGGGTTGAAACATTCAAATCGCTTTCGAAAACTATTGGCAAAGAAAAAATCATCTGGCGTTTCGATCCATTGATTCTCACCCCGCAGTTGTCGCCCGAACTGCTGATTGCCCGGATTGACGCGTTAGCCCATGAACTTTCGGACTATACCGAACAACTCGTTTTTAGTTTTGTTGATATTGCTGAATATGTGAAAATTAGTCGTTCGCTTTTTCGTGGTGGATTTCAATTTATCGATTTTGATCAGGGTTTAATGGCTGAAATGGCTTCAGCCATTGCCGCAATCGGCAAACAATACCAGCTTTGCGTTTCGACCTGTTGCGAAGCAATCGATCTGTCCGGAATGGACATCTCGCACAATCGCTGTATCGACGATCGGCTGATTGCCCGTCTCTTTCCAGACGATAATTCATTAATGGACTATGTTGGTCGGGGTGAACTTCTTTTCGGGGGAAATTCCAACTATCGGAAAATCAAGGATAAAAGCCAACGAAAAAACTGTGGTTGTATCAAGGCAAAAGATATAGGCCATTATCGCGAGTGTGGCTTCGGCTGTGTTTATTGCTACGCAAAGTAATCGGTTATAAATCTTTATATTTGCGATAATGCAACTTTCTAAAATGATGAAAATCCCTCAATTCGATGCCGTTATCTTCGACATGGACGGTGTAATCATTGACAGCGAAGACCTTTACACTGAATTGGAACAAGATCTTTTCCGAAAGGTTGGCCTAAACATTTCGCATGACGAACATCTCACTTATCAAGGCACATCGAATATTATGATGTGGACTAAAATTCTGCAAAAACATAAGGTTCAACTCCCATTCGATGAGTTGGTTGAGATGACTAACCGGATGGTTGAAGAACATTTTACCTCAGTTCTGGCGGTTGAACCGATGCCGGGTGTGAGAAAACTGATTGATTTTTTGCTTGAACGAAGGGTAAAGTTGGCGTTGGCTTCGTCATCTACATTGAAAATCATGGAGTTGATTTTGGAGCGGTGTCAGTTGAAAAATGCTTTTCAGGTGGTAGTCGATAGTCGGATGGCCGGGGCAGGAAAGCCAAATCCGGCTGTTTTTCTGATGGCTGCGCAACAATTAGGTGTTTCTCCCCCAAAATGTATCGTAATCGAAGATTCGTTTAACGGCATAAAAGGGGCGTTGGCAGCCGGTATGTTTTGCATTGCTTTTGCAGGGCCGGGTTCCGAGCATCAGAATCAATCGATGGCCAACTGGCGGATCGGTCATTTCGATGAAATCATAGCGGCTATTGAAAATTAATACCTTAAATATGAGGCTAATATCAGTTGTTTTGTTGTTATGGCTGATTGCTGGCTGTGGCCAAAAGCAGATAATATCGAAAGAGGAGTCGACAGCGGCTATCGCGCAAACCGAATACGATTTTGCCCAAATGGCCAAAGAGAAGGGGATAGCTGTTGCGTTTGCCTTTTATGCTGATACATCAGCGGTCATTCTTCGAAACAATAGCCATTTGCTGCAGGGCAAAGATTCGATAAGGGCATTTTACCGTTCGAGAGAAAAACCGGGAGATTTGCTTGAGTGGGCACCCGATTTTGTTGATGTTTCAACTTCGGGCGACCTTGGGTATACCTATGGCCGCTTTACATTCACCAAAGTTGATAGTTTAGGGGTTAAGACATTATCTACCGGCTACTTTCATACGGTATGGAAAAGACAAGCTGACGGCAACTGGCGATTTGTATGGGATTAAAAAGGCCGACTCTGACGAGCCGGCCTTCCGAGTTATTTCGCCATCTGTTGTTTAACCAGTTCGGGCAATTCAACAGGTCGCCGTGCTACCGGAACGCCAATGCTCTCGAAAGCTTTGATTTTTTCTTCAGCTGTTCCGCTTCCGCTCGAGATAATGGCACCGGCGTGACCCATACGTTTGCCCGGAGGAGCAGTTTGCCCGGCAATAAAGGCGACCACGGGCTTGGTTATGTGCTCTTTGATATACTGGGCAGCCCGTTCCTCGGCATCGCCGCCAATTTCGCCTATCAGCACAATTGCTTCGGTTTCAGGATCGTCCTGAAACATTTGTAATATTTCCTGATAGTATAATCCGGCTACCGGGTCACCGCCGATTCCGACGCAGGTACTTTGTCCCAGCCCTTGCGAGGTGAGTTGATAAACCATTTCGTAAGTCAGGGTTCCACTTCGGCTCATCAACCCAACATTCCCTTTTTTGAAGATATTTCCGGGTAAAATTCCTGCCAGCGATTGCTCGGGCGAAATGAGCCCGGGGCAGTTGGGACCAATCAGTTTCGTTTCGTTCTTGCGAAGATAAGGCGTTACTTTGACCATATCGAGCGTTGGGACACCCTCTGAGATGGCTATAACAAGCGATATCCCGGCCTCCGAAGCCTCTAAAATGGCATCTGCGGCCAGTTTTGCCGGCACAAAAATGATGGATGTATTTGCCCCTGTTTTTTTAACCGCTTCTTCAACGGTATTAAAAACCGGAATCCCGTGCACCTCCTGTCCACCTTTGCCCGGCGACACGCCAGCAACCACATTGGTTCCATAATTTTTCATTTTCCCGGCATGGAAACTGCCGTCGCGGCCGGTAATTCCCTGAACCAGCAGTTTTGTATCTTGATTAACTAATATGCTCATATTCTTTGAAATAATAGGTTATTTGTTACAGTTGCTGCATAGACTGATGGCTTTCTGAGCAGCCTGGCTCATGGTTTCGACCGTTGGGAGATTGGCCTGTTTCAAAATTTCGAGCCCCTCTTTCGAGTTAGTCCCAGAAAGCCTTACCACAATCGGTACTTTCACGTTCAACTGGTCGAGGGCGGCTATCAATCCACGTGCAACATCGTCACAACGGGTGATTCCACCAAAGATGTTGATCATCACTACCTTTACATTCTGGTCGGAAAGTAAGAGGTTCATGGCATCGATGACTTTTTGCGGGCTCGAGCTGCCGCCAATATCGAGGAAGTTGGCTGGTTCGCCTCCGAAAAGTTTAATCAGATCCATCGTAGCCATAGCCAGTCCGGCACCGTTAACCATACAGCCAATTGAACCATTCAGCCTGATATAGGTTAATCCTTTGTCTTTGGCTTCTATCTCTTTCTTTTCATCTTCCGATGGCTCGTTCAATTCTGCTATGGCTTCCTGGCGAAAAAGGGCATTATCGTCGAAATTCATTTTGCCGTCGAGAGCCAGTAAATTACCATCATTGGTAATGACCAACGGGTTGATTTCGACCAGCGATGAATCGGTGTCCATGAAAATGCGATAGAGTTTTTCGATGATATCTGCACCCTGTTTTACCAGATTAAAATCATCGAAGAGCATGAAAGCTATTTTTCGGGCCAAAAACGGGGCCATACCCAAGTCGGGGTCAATCACAAACTTCAAGATAGCCTCGGGGTTTTCTTTGGCTACTTCTTCAATTTCGACACCTCCCTCTTTGCTGGCCATCAGAATTACTGATTTTGAATTTCGGTCGATAGTCAGCCCAACATAAAATTCAGCATTAAAACGGACGCCTTCGGCAACAATTACTTTGTCGACTTTGTATTCCTTGATATCCATCCCAAGGATTTTTTCACCTGCCGAGCGGGCTTCGTCAATGCTTCTGACCAATTTTACGCCACCGGCTTTGCCCCGGCCTCCGGTTAAAACCTGAGCTTTAACTACAGCCGGATAGCCTAACTTCTCGGCAGCAGCACAAACTTCGCCAGGGGTAAAACAGAGAATCTCTTTCGTTACCGGCAACTGGTAGCGTGCAAAAATTTCTTTTGCCTGATATTCATGAATTTTCATTACATCTATTGTGTTTAATTGTTTTGGACTAAACGATAATCAAGTTCGAATGATTTAGTTTTAAATATTAACACTTTAGCAGCCGAATAGTTTTCGGAAAATTGAAAAAGTTACAGAAAAGAGTCGGGTGAGGGAATAAAATGCAGATAAATTTGCCGAAGCTAAGGAAAATCAAATTTTAATCGTATTAAAACCTATTCCTTTGCAGCCGGAAAAGAAGAGCACATGAGCAAAACAATACTTTCAAGAATACAGAACTATGCGATTATGGTGATTGGTCTGGCTTTGTACGCCTTTGGGGTGACAGCCTTTCTGATTCCGTTAAAAATCACGGCTGGCGGGGTTACCGGTATATCGATGCTGGTCTTTTTTGCCACGGGCATACCGACCGGTTATACCTATTTTGCCATTAACTCAATTTTGGTCATTCTGGCCATCCGCATACTGGGAACCGGTTTTGGATTGAAAACAATATTCAGCATGGCAATTATCTCGGTATTGCTGAATGTTTTACAGGCAGTTATCAAAGAACCGCTGGTGAACGATGTTTTTCTCTCGTCGGTTTTGGGTGGTATATTGTGCGGCCTGGGGCTTGGCATTACTTTTAATCAGGGGGGAAGTACTGGTGGAACAGATATTATTGCCATGATAATCAATAAATATCGCAATATTAGTCCCGGACGGATTATCATGTATTGCGACGTGCTGATTATCACTTCATCGTTTTTTGTACTCGACTCGGTTGAAAAGTTGGTCTATGGATATGTAACCATGTGGGTGGTTGCCTATGCTATCGATGCTTTCCTGACCGGCGCGCAGCAATCGGTACAGATGTTTATTTTCTCTGAAAAATATGATAAGATTGCCGATTTCATCAATCAGGAGTCACGACGCGGATTGACGGTATTCGATGGTACAGGGTGGTATACCAAGCAAAATGTGAAAGTGATAATGACGGTGGTAAAAAAACGCGAATCGCCTGTTATTTTTCAAAAGATAAAAGAGATTGACAACGATGCATTTATCTCGCTCAACTCAGTTATGGGAGTCTATGGGAAAGGTTTTGACAAAATCAGGCACTGATTTTCTCCCAATCATTTTCTAATTTAGTGGCACTTCAGTAAAAAAAATCAACTTCATCGCATGAAGAAAAAGCATTTGCCCGAGTGGGTTCTGGGAATCCTCTTTTTTTTGTTGCTCGCTTTTACCGTTTCGCGGTTGATGTATTACAATTACATGATTCCCGAACCGACGGTTGCTGATATCGATATTCCTGAACCGGAGCTTCTTTATGGCTTTCCGGTCGATTCTTTTCATGTGGAAGAAAATACAATAGACAGAAACCAAAGTTTATCTGATATTTTATTGGCAAGAGGCGTTTCCGCATTGTCTATCGATAAAATTGCCAGAAACTCGGTTGCCGTTTTCGACACGCGCAAAATGCGTGAGGGAAACAATTTCGCCCTTTTCTATAGCAAAGATTCCACTCGCACACCGCTCTATTTTGTTTATCAGCAGGATGCAATCAGCTATTATGCTTTCGAGTTAAGCAGCGATTCTCTTTTGGTGAAAGCAGGCCATTACGAGGTCGAATCGAAACGCAAAACAGCCACAGGGATAATCCGCTCTTCGCTTTGGAATACGATGAAGGACAATGATATGGATCCGATGCTGGCGATTCAGTTGTCGGATATTTATGCCTGGTCTATCGATTTCTTTGGCATTCAAAAGGGCGATTATTTTACGGTTATTTACGACGAAAATTTTGTCAAAGGCGAATCGATAGGAACTGGAAAGATTTACGCGGCGCTGTTTAATTCGGGTGGACAGGATTTTTACGCCATCTATTTCGAGCAGGAGGATGGACAAAGCTATTTCGATGATAAAGGGCAGAGTTTGCGTAAATCGTTCCTGAAATCGCCGTTAAAATTTTCTGCCCGGATTAGCTCCAGATTTTCCAATAGCCGTATGCATCCGGTTTTACGCATTCGTCGTCCGCATCATGGGGTCGATTATGCTGCACCAACAGGAACGCCGGTTTACAGCATTGGCGATGGAGTAATAACTACCAAAGCCTATCAGGCTGGAGGTGGAGGAAATTATCTGAAAATCAGACACAATTCGGTCTATACAACTTCGTATATGCACTTGTCGAAATTTGCTTCCGGCATTTCATCCGGGACACGTGTAAAACAGGGGCAATTGATAGGGTATGTTGGCTCGACTGGGCTTTCCTCTGGTCCTCATCTCGATTTCAGGGTTTTTATGAATGGAATCCCTATCGATCCGCTAAAGATGAAATCGCCTCCTGCAGAGCCGGTTAGCAGTGCAAATTTCGAAAGATTCAATAAAATCCGGGAGCAGTTGCTCAAGGAACTGCAATCGGGCGCGAAATCAAAAGATACTACAAAAACAGCCACGTCAATTTAACGTGGCTGTTTTTGTAACAATATGGCGGTATTCAATTTTATTTTTTGCTGCCCGAAAGCATTACATCAGCCACAAACTGTCTGATTTGTTGTTCATCAGCTTTTTTGCAAATGAGCAAAGCTTTATCCGATTCAACGACAATATAATCTTTTAAGCCCTGAATCACTACTGTTTTATCGTGTGGGAGGTTGATAATACATCCTTCGGTATCATAGAGGAAGGTGTTTTTGCCTGCAACCGCATTGGTATTTGCGTCGAGCTGATGGTTTTCGTAAAGCGAACCCCATGTTCCCAAATCGGACCAGCCAATATCGGTGCAAAGCACAAACACATTTTCGGCCTTTTCCATCACTCCATAGTCAATCGAGATATTGGGGCATTCGGAGTAGGCTTTGTTGATAAACGAACGTTCGTCGGGTGTGCAAAGCATTCTCCTTCCTTTCTCGAACAACGAATTAACTTCGGGAAGATAGCGTTCAAACGATTTTTGAATCGTTGCTGCCGACCAGATAAAAATACCAGAGTTCCAGTAGAATTCTCCAGTCTCGATAAAGAGTTCGGCCATTTTCCGGTCCGGTTTTTCGGTAAATGTCTTGACTCTGTATAGATTGTGATAATTTTTATAGGCGGCTTTTTCAGCTACCTGAATATACCCATACCCCGTTTCGGGCCTGCTGGGTTGAATTCCCAGTGTAAGTAGGACATCATTGTTATCGACAAATTCGAGCCCTTTTTCTATTTCACGAAGAAAGTGTTCCTCTTTCAGAATCAGGTGGTCGGACGGGGCCACAATAACATTGGCATCCGGACATTCAGCTAATATTCTGTATGTTGCATAAGCAATACAGGGTGCGGTGTTTCTTCGAAGTGGTTCAGACAGAATCTGCGTTGGTTTGAGCTGAGGTAGCTGATCTGTAACTAAATCGACATACTTGTCGCTGGTAACCACTAAAAAATTTTCTTTTGGTATGATTTTGATAAATCGATCATAGGTCAGTTGGAGTAAGGTTCGGCCGGTGTCCAGAATGTCGATAAACTGCTTTGGGCGGTCGGAGGTACTTAAAGGCCAGAATCTGCTGCCAATACCGCCTGCCATAATCACACAATAGTTTTTTGAATTGTCCATAACAGCTATTTTTTTCAAATGTATATCTTTTTTGTCAACCTCGGTTATGACGAATCTTTCAATATTAAACTCGCACGTTGTTACTCCTGCCGTTGAGTAAATTATTTGTACTTTTGAACAGAAAAGTGTACTCCCATTTGAAAAAATGGGTCAGAAGGCGGAAGCGTTTTTGGCTATAACCCTAGGCGGGAGCCAACGCCATGGAAAGGTATGTATAGCGACTGCTTTTAACAAGATTTATTGAATTTGTTAGTTATGAGGATGTTCAACGATATCGGGAACTATTTCATTCTGTTGTCGAGGGTTTTCAGTCGGCCTGAAAAAAATATGATTTACCACAAACAGGTTCTCCTCGAAATTGAAAAACTGGGGATACATTCGATCTGGATTGTTGCCATCATTTCGGTGTTCATGGGAGGAATTATCACTTTGCAGCTGACTTATAACATGGCCAATCCTTTATTGCCCACCTATTTAATTGGATTGGGCAACCGTGATACGCTAATTCTCGAATTTTCATGCACAGTCCTTAGTCTGATGCTGGCCGGTAAAGTTGGGTCAAATATTGCTACCGAAATTGGCAGCATGCGTGTGACCGAACAAATCGACTCGCTGGAACTGATGGGCGTAAATTCGGCTTCATTTTTGATAATGCCCAAGATTATTGCAGTGGTTTTTATGAGTCCTATATTGTTTATATTCAGTGTTTTTTGCGGGATAGTAGGGGGGCTGATAGCCGGTCCATTCTCGGGAGTGGTTACCGTGGCTGAATATATGGGAGGCCTTACCACTGCTTTTAATCCATTTTTTATCACTTTTTCCATTATCAAAACGCTTTGTTTCGGTTTTCTGATAGCCACTGTTCCTGCCTTCTTGGGGTATTATGTTCAGGGAGGTGCACTTGAAGTGGGCCGGGCCAGCACTAAATCGGTAGTTAATACCAGCATTTTGATACTTTTTTTCGACTTGGTTCTGACTCAACTGCTATTCAAATGATAGAAATTAACCATTTAAAGAAATCTTTTGAAGGGAGAGAGGTACTGAAAGATATCTCTTCGGTCTTTATGAAGGGGAAAACCAATCTCATAATTGGGCAGAGTGGTTCAGGTAAAACGGTGTTGCTCAAATCAATAGTTGGATTGATAGATGTCGACATGGGTGAAATTCTTTTCGATGGACGCGATATCCGATTGATGAATTTCAAGGAAAAGAAGCAGTTGCGGCAGGAAATGGGAATGGTTTTTCAGGGAGGTGCACTTTTCGATTCATTGACGGTTGAGGAAAACGTACGTTTCCCGATGGATATGTTTGCCAACTGGAGCACAAAAGAAAAGTCGAAACGGGTTGATTTTTGTCTCGACAGGGTCAATATCAAAGGAGCCCACCGGCTTTTTCCGTCCGAAATATCGGGGGGTATGCGTAAACGTGTAGCCATTGCCCGAGCCATTGCCCTGAACCCAAAATATCTCTTTTGCGATGAACCCAACTCAGGGCTCGACCCCGTCACTTCTATCGTTATCGACAACTTGATTAAGGAGATTACTATTGAGTTCGATATCACAACATTAGTGAATACGCACGATATGAACTCGGTTTTCGAAATGGGAGACAATATTCTTTTTATCTCGGAAGGAGAGAAATGTTGGGAGGGGAATAATACACAAGTCTTTTTTACCCAAAACAAGAAACTAAACGCTTTTATCTTTGCAACGCCATTTGCCAAGCAGGTGCGCGATATCAAGACTCAAGAGGACGACGAATGAAAAAACTGATTATTATACTCTTAGTTGTATCTTCTGTTGCTTCGTGCAATCAGGATAAAATTCCGGAAGGAATTGTCGGGAAGAAGAAAATGGCCGATATGATAGTCGACATTCATCTTGCTGATGCCATTGGTTCACAACGTTATTCGCTCGGTTTGGTGCGCGACAGCCTTAATGAAGATTTGTATCTTTCGGTTTGCAAAAAGAACAGTGTTGATCCGTTGGTATTCGAAAAGTCGCTCCATTTTTATGGCCGTCACCCCGAGGTTTATACCAAAGTTTACGACATGGCGATGGATAGATTGAATGCCCTCGAGGTTCAGGCCCGACAAGAGCAGGATGAGGCCCGCAAGCAGCCCGACGATGTTGCTTCTCCGAAACCAGTCAAGCCCGCGCGCGATTCGTCTTCAGTCCTGCCCAGAGAACGTCCGGAAATTGAGTGACAATTATGCGAAAACTTTCGGCCCACTATATTTTTACAGGCAACGGCGACGTGTTGCAAAAGGGGATAATTACCCTTGATAACGATGGACATGTGTTGGAAGTGACCGATACCCACGGCCAACTGACCGAACAGGCCAATATCGAGTTTTACAGTGGCGTAATTGTTCCCGGATTTGTGAACTGTCATTGTCACCTCGAGTTATCGCATTTGCATGCTCTTTTCCCTGAAAAAACGGGTCTTCCCGATTTTCTGAAAAATGTGGTAGCCCATCGCCCCGACGACAAAACCAGCATCGAAAAAGCAGCCCGTATTGCCGATCTGAAGATGTGGAAAAACGGCATTGTAGCTGTTGGCGATATTTCGAATGGCATGGATTCGTTTCGTGTTAAGGCCGAATCCAAATTATTTTACCACACTTTTATCGAAACTTTGGGCTTCTCGCCCGAAAGAGCAGAAAAGGCATTTGCATGGAGTGAATTTTGCCGGCAGGCTGCACACGATTTAGGACTGGACTCTTCTGTTGTGCCTCATGCACCCTATTCCATATCGGCCCGCCTGTTCGGCTTGATTGCTGAAAAAGCAAAAGTTGAAAACACCATTCTTTCAATTCACAATCAGGAGAGTGCCGATGAAGATCAACTGTACCAAAATGGGAGCGGAAGCCTTGCTCAACATTTGAAAGACAATCTGGGAATAGATATCTCTTTCTTTCAACCGACCGGAAAGAGCGCGCTTGAAACGGTATTGTCTTATCTTCCGGCGGAGAACCATCTGTTGCTGGTTCACAACATCTATACCAGTAAGCATGATGTTCAGAAAATCCATACCATGCGCAGTGAAGGCAAAACTTGGTTTGTGCTTTGCCCGGCGTCAAATTGCTACATTGAAAACCGGCTTCCTGATATCGCCATGTTACGCAAAAGTGGAATCCCTATTTGTCTGGGCACTGATAGTCTTTCGTCGAATCACGAGCTCTCTGTTCTAAATGAAATCAGCTATATTCAATATTTTTTTCCCGAAATAACGTTTACAGAACTAATTAGCTGGGCAACCCGAAATGGGGCGGCTGCGCTGAAAATTGACCATCGATACGGAACCATCGAACCGGGAAAGCAACCGGGAATTAACCTGATTTCAGGACTTGAACCTGAGACATTTCGGGTTTTACCTTCAGCCCGTGTAAAGCGATTGTTTTAATTCATTCAGATTTAAATTATGGCAACATTCCTTTTTGATAAAACTATTTTTGGCCCGGTTGTCAGTCGTAGGCTGGGCATTTCTCTGGGGGTCAATCTTCTGCCTAACGATTCCAAACTTTGCTCATTCGATTGTATTTATTGCGAGTGTGGCTGGAATCCTGAAAAGGGAACGGTAAAAGCAATATTGCCATCGAGAACCGTAGTAAAATCTCTTTTACGTCAAAAATTGCTTGAAATGGGTCAGGAAGGCAACTTACCCGATGTCATTACATTTGCCGGCAATGGCGAACCAACCATGCATCCCGATTTCGATGGAATTATTGATGATACGATTGAACTCCGCAACGAACTGTCGGGCAACGCACGGATTGCAGTTTTATCAAACTCGACAATGTTGCATAAACCCAGTGTTGTTGCGGCACTTCGCAAGGTCGACGATAATATTCTTAAACTTGATTCAGGCATCGAAAAGACAATCCGCCTGATAGATCAACCTGTTGTGCCGTTTAACCTACCCGATATTGCTAAAAATTTATCTCAGTTTGCAGGCGAGCTGATTATTCAGACCATGTTTGTTACTGGCGATTTTAACGGTGAGCATATCGACAATACAACTGAAGCCGAGATTTCGGCCTGGATGAGGCTGCTGGTCCAAATCAGGCCTAAGATGGTGATGATTTACACGATTGCCCGAGACACTCCTTCTGAGAACCTTTGCCGTGTCGATCTGGATGAGTTAAATTGTATTGCCCGAAAAGTGGAGACCGAGCTGGGGCTTACAGTGCAGGTTAGTGGCTGATAAATTTTAAATGAGGTTTAAGTGTTTTATTTTGAGGTTAAAATGTAGTCCCACCGGGAATCGAACCAACGCCCGTATCCGGCTGAACATCAATATTTTACGAAGCACTTAGATTCAGAGGTCTAGATTTTGCCCCTTAATAACTGTATATCAACACATTATACAATAAATGTAGTCAAAATTTATTGAAATTCCGGTTTATTTTTGCGAAAAAATTTACATGTCTTCCAGGGAAAATCCAACATATTCCGCAGCATACTCTTTTAACTGCGACCGGAGCAGGTTTCCGGCCTTTTCCTGCAACACCGGCATGCTGATATTTTCCTTTTTGCGCTTTACCTCTGCAAACAAAACCACCTTGTTGAAATCGTCTACAGCCACAATATCCAGTTCATTCTGGTTGCCTTTCTCCCACCAGGTTCCGATGGCCGAATACTGTTGCTGGTTCACCAGCTTTTCCGTAAAATACCGCTCCAGTATCTTTCCGCTGTACATAGGGTAATCGCGTTCCACAATGCTGCGCAGGTACCCGAAGTTTCCTATTTCAACGGCACTCTGGTATTTGTAAATGAAGCGGAACCAGAAATTCAGAAAATTATCCACAATCTCATACTTGACGTTCCGCCCTCCCGGTTTGGCAAACATTGGCCGTACCTTCCGGATCAGGTTGAAATCATTTTCCAGCCTTTCCAGGTATCCTCCAATGCTTACTTCAAGAATGGATTCAATTTCTGAACGGGAGGTCTTGGAGGAGGCAATCAATGAAAGAATGGAAAAATAGGTTGCATAGTCTTTCCCAAATTCTTCAATCAGCACATTGCGCCCTTCGTCAATAAACAATGAATTTTCCCTGAACACCTCGTCCAGCATTTTCCCCAGTGTAAATGCCTTTTTACTGATCAGAAGTTCGACATATTTGGCAACACCTCCGGTGAAAACGTAAAACGCCAGTAAATCCTCCGGTTTGTATTTGGGATAATTATCGGCCAATATCTCTTTAAGGGTATCCACATGAAAGGGTTTCAGGTGAATGCGTTCTGTTGCCCTGGCAAAAAGCGGTTCCTTTGAATTTTCGAATATATTCTTCATCAGCGAATAAATCGATCCGCAGAAAATCAGGTTGATTTTGCTGCGGTCTTTATAACTGTCCCAGATATTTTGCATTTCACTGTAAACAGACGGGTTTACGGTATGGAACTCCTGGAACTCATCAATAATCAGCGAAAAGTTTCTCGTGGCGGATAAATCCATCAGGTACTGGAACAGGTCTTTAAACTGGGTAAACGATCCGAACAGTTTAACCTGTAACTTCCGTTCAATCTCTTCTTTAAACTCTTCACAAATCAGGACTTCACTTTTACGGGTCACAAACAAATAAAGCGCGGTATCTTCATGCTCGACCGCTTTTTTTAAAAGGCTTGTCTTTCCGATGCGGCGACGTCCCACGACCACAGTCATCTGAGCCTCTTCTGCCGAGCGCTCTTTGATCGAAGTTAAAAACTCCAGTTCTTTTTCCCGGTTATAAAATTTCATGATGTGATTTCATTTATTGCAATTCAGATTACTGTAATACACATTGCGTTAATGCGAATATACTACTTTTATTCTTCTGAAGATTCGCCTGACAAATTTTGTTTACAGGCCATTTCTAAGCCCTACCTGTCAGAAGCAGCTTCCATATTCTTTTTGATTCACGAATGGATCATTTGCCTGATATCCAATAGTGTATTTGCACTCATAAGAAACACTGAAATAAAATTCTACTTAACTTGTGCTGTGTTTTGCTATAACTAAAAAACCTTAAAATCCCCAATCATGGATAAACCAAATGAAAAGGAAGAACTCACCATGCAGAATGTTCCCAAAGCGGTCAATTATCTGATCAATGAAGTGGCAGAGATGCGTGTCCTGCTGGAGCATATTGAGTCCCAGCTGGGCCTTGGTGTGGACAAACACCGGCCCATTGGCATCGACGATGCCTGCCGTATTTTGAACCTGACCAAAAACGGCATTAACAAAATGATCAGAAGCCACTCTGTTCCACACTATCAAAAGGGGAATAAAGTTTATTTTTTTGAGGATGAGCTGGTAAAATGGGTGGAGAGTGATCGTGTTCCGACTTACCAGGAAAGATTTTTAAACAGGAAAACCCGCTAAACTTTATTATCATGGAACTAACCAGAAAAGAGCTGTACGATTTGGTTTGGGCTGAACCAATGACCACGATATGCAAAAGATTCGGTATCTCGGATAATGGACTGAGAAAACACTGTAAATCCATGAATATTCCCACTCCTCCCGCCGGGTACTGGGCTAAAATCAAATTTGGAAAGAAGGTCAAAGTTATTCCACTCCCTGAAGATAAGAAGGCAAAAAAACAAAGTACAGAACTTCATGAGGTTGACCCGGCAAAACTGCAGGAAAGTCCACGAATCCCCGAAATCAGCAGAAATAAAGTGCGGGAACTGGAAATCCGCACCGGCGATTTATCTGTCTTTGCTGTTCCGGAGGTTTTGTACGCCAAAGACCCGGTCATTATTGACACCAAGGAGAAATTCAGAAGGGACGCTGAAAATACCTACCTGAAAAAGAGCCCGTATAAAAGCAAAATCGGTCCAACCCTGAACATCTATGTTTCAGAAAAATCCTTGGACAGGGCTTTGTCCATTTTTTCGACAATTATCAAAGCGCTAAGATTCAGGGGACACGATGTTAAAATTTCTGATGAAAAGACATATGCGGTTATTAATAACGAAAAGATACATGTCAGCATAACTGAAAGAAAAAAGAGAGATCCCAACAGCGAAAATCCTCGAAACAATTACTACAACATCTACTCTGGAGAACTTCATTTCAATGTTTATGATGATTACCGGATCATCTATTCATATAAGGACACCACCGTTACAAAGCTTGAAGATAAGATAGTTCCCATTATCGCTGACCTGGAAATCAGATCCGAAGAAATAAAGGAAGAACGGATCAAAGCAGAAAAACGCCGTATTCAAAGGGAAAAAGAAGAACAAGAACGGCAAAAATTTGAAGAAAACAGGAAATCGGAATATAAGGCCTTTAAATCCCTGTTTTCGATGGCGGAACGGCTTCATAAAGCCAATATCATGAGGCAGTACATTGCCACTTTTGAAGAATTTGCCGCAAGTAAAGGAGAAATAGATGAAGATGTCGCCGAGGAAATCAGGTGGGCCAAAGAAAAAGCAGACTGGCTCGACCCGTTCATTTCACGGAAGGATAAATACCTGGATTACTATAATAAAGATGAGATAATTCAGCCGGAATGTCCTAAAAAGAATACATGGGACTACCCGAGTTACACCAGTTCGTCGAGAAATTCATTCTGGTCAAATCCGTTCCGAAAATAGTATTAATTTGGGTTCCAGGAGTACAGAAACTCGGAACATGTTTTCTAAAAGATCCAAACCCGATCTGGATTTCTGAACTTTTATAGTCATCATATTGACAATTCTTTAAATTACTATCCCTCGGATTCTTGTCGCAAATGGGTAGTGCTTTTGCGACGAAGCCTCTGTCAATATCATCCATAAATCCAATCCGGGTTAAAATTCAATTCTAATTTCGAAATCATTATTATAAGATAAATTGAAAATTCAATAAACTTATTTTCCATAATTATGAAGCGTCACCGATAGAAGAAATTTTTTGTATGATTGCATTAAGCCGAAGGATTCTTTATGACAAATATCTTCTTCTCTATGATTGAAAACCTAAACCCCGTCAGTTCACCAATTGTTTCTCCAATTAGAACGAATCTCCAGGATTTGCCGCTCGAAGATTTAGAGTGGGAGAAGTTTGAACGGCTTTGTCTGGCCCTGGTTCAAAAAGAATTTAAAATATATGATTGTGAACCACTAGGAACGAAAGGACAAAAACAAAATGGAATCGATATTTATGCAAGACATGATGATGGTTCTTATTCTGTGTATCAATGTAAGCGATATGAAAAATTTATCAAGAGTGATTTGGACTCAGCCATATTAAAGTTTAAACAAGGGTCATATTTTAGTAGAAGTAAACGATTCTTTATCTGTACCACATGTGAACTAAATAAAACTCAGGTCCAGGATTCTTTTGAAGAGTATAAAACTGAGCTTAAAAGAAACCAGATTGAGTTGATAAAATGGGATAAGCTTCAACTGTCCAGATTGCTGAAGGACGAACCCAGGATCGTCTATGATTTCTTTGGTCAGGAGTATGTGAAAGCGTTTAATGGAAATGAAGCTCTTTCTGTTATTTATAATATTCCGGAAACAAAAATAAATGCAGTACTAAAATCTGCATCTTCCGATATTTATTGTATAAATAATAATTTCCAAAATCTACACAACTCTCATTTAGACAGAAAAGAAACGACTGAACTTTATAATTGGATTTTTAGTGATTTAAAGGTAGATGAGTCAAATATTGCCGTATTAGCGGGAAATGCCGGAGCCGGGAAAACAGTGATTATCAAAGACCTGATTGAATTACTCGATAGAGATAATGTAATCTTCCCTAAAAGCAGCTACGATATTAATTGTAGAATTTAATAATTTAGGAAGATGAAAAAGAGCAATTTGAGCGAGAGTCAAATCATCAAGATTTTGTCGTCACAGGAAAGCGGGCGTACGGTATCAGACATTTGTCGGGAGCATGGGATAAGCCAGGCAACGTTTTATAGTTGGAAGGGTAAATATTCTGGCATGGAAGTTTCGCAACTCAAACAAATGAAAGATATGGAGCGGGAGTTAGCCCAGTACAAGAAAATTGTAGCAGAGTTAACCCTACAGAATACGGTACTAAAAGATGTTATTGAAAAAAAGCTTTAAGGCCTGCCGAGAAACGTGAATTGGTTGAATATACCCAGGAAACATATAAGATGAGTCTACGGCAGGCCTGCATACTGTTTAGCATCAGTACATCGGTATTTTATTATAGAACCAGGCGTAAAGATGACAGCGAGGTTATTGAGCAATTGTCGATTCTTGCCTCACTTCATCAACAGTGGGGATTTTGGATGATGTATCACCGTTTAAGGAAGTTACAATATCAATGGAACCATAAACGCGTATATCGTATTTACACCGCCATGCGCCTGAATATGCGAAACAAAAGGAAAAAACGTTTACCGGCACGGGTTAAAGAACCGCTGTTGTGTCCTATTGGGCCCAATATCACCTGGAGTCTGGATTTTATGCATGATACCCTTCAAAATGGTAAAACCATAAGAACTTTAAATATTATCGATGATTTTAACCGTGAAGCACTTTCGATAACTGTAGATACCAGCTTGCCGGCACAACGTGTCATCAGGGAACTGACCCGGCTGATTCAATGGCGAGGTAAACCTGAAAAGATCCGTTCAGATAACGGCCCTGAGTTTATTGCGCAAGCTATTGGCGGCTGGTGTTTCGAAAATGGAATCGAATGGGTTTATATACAACCGGGTAAACCAACGCAGAATAGTTTGGTTGAACGGTTTAACAGAACTTTCCGCGAGGATGTTCTGGATAGTTATATGTTTGAGGATTTATCACAAGCAAGAAAATATGCAAATGCATGGGCATGGATGTATAATAACGAAAGACCCCATTCTGCATTAGGATATTTAACACCTGTCGAGTTCCTGTTGAAATATGGAAAACGCTCAACCGAGTTTCCCACATTACAACAGGACATATACAACAATAACCAATGGAATACTTTATTTTTGAATGTAGCTAGTTAGGGGAAGATTACACTGTCCTGTACTGTTTTAAAGTCGACGGAGAATAATCATTCCTCAACGTCGCTTCTACATCTTGAATTATGGAATCAAAAACTTCCAAAAATCCCTGACCGCTGCTTAATCCCAGAAATTTGTCTCTGATTGCAAAGACATCAAAAGGCCCACCAAGAGAATCCAACTGGTTGTAAATATCCTGGACTTTAGTCCTGATCTTTGCTAGTCGGTTGTTGATTACTTTAATTTCTTCCGATTTCCCATCAGCAAGCTGTGCTGATTCAATCCAGGAAAATTTTTCCAGAAAAAATCCGGTAGAAGTTTCGAAGCGATGGCCCCTCATTGTACACCTTAAATACAACGGGAATTTCCCGTCAGACCTTGATTTAGATCTCTTTAGCTGAAAACAAACTGAAATTCTCATAATCCTATTTTACAATATTATCAAAATAGGTCTCGCTTTCAACGCTAAACATACCTAAAAACAACGGATTTTCAGCGTATTAAAACGAACCAAATGAAATCAATTTGTATTGAATTACAGTAAGTTACAGCAATAGCGAGACCTATTAACCATTTTTTTAGTATGGGTCTCGATTTAGTCCCTTTTTTGTTGATTTTTAGTGCATTTTTTGACTATTTGACAAAAATAAAAAAAGCACTTTAATCATTGAATTTAAGTGCTTTTAGTTCAATTTAATTTCTTTTTCAGTAGTCCCACCGGGAATCGAACCCAGATTTACAGTTTAGGAAACTGTCGTTCTATCCGTTGAACTATGAGACCATATTTTGCCAATTGAGCAGCGCAAAAATAGCTTTTTTTGTCAAAGCAGCAAAAGATGAAATGAAAAGGGAGAGTGTTGCAGTTTTAAGCCAGCGGAACTTTTTTGAACCTGCGGGCGGCATCTTCAAGCACTTCGTCTGACTTGGCAAAGCAAATCCTAATCAGTTGATTCTTGGTTTTTTCATGGTGAAAAGCTGAGAATGGCATCGCGGCAATCCCAAACTCTTTAATCAATCTGACTGCAAATTCGGAATCAGGCTCGTCACTAATTTTTCCATAATCGAGCAACTGATAGAACGTTGAATGAGTGGGGACAATCTCAAAGTTGGAATCTCCCAACATTTTGGCAAAATGATCCCTCTTTTCCTGATAATAGGCCGATATCGTACTGAATTTCTGCTCTTTTTGTAAAAACTCACCTAAGGCAAACTGAGCTGGAGTGTTAAGGCTAAATCCTTGATATTGATGAACTTTTCGAAATTCACTCATTAGTTTATCCGAGCCAACGATATAGCTTATTCCCCACCCGCTAATGTTGAAAATGGTGCCGAATGACGACACAATCAGGCTCTTGGAGGCCAGTTCCGGAACCGATGCGATGCTTTTGAATTTCTGGTTGTCGAAAACAATATTGTTGTACACTTCGTTGCACAGTACCACGATACGGGTGCCGTTAATCATTCTCTTCAACTGATCCAGATCTTCGCTCTGAAATAATCTTCCAATTGGGTTTTGAGGATTTTGAAGGATGATCATCCTTGTTTTCGAAGTAACCAGCTTCTTTACCTCATCCCAGTCGATTCTGTATTCCGGGTAGCGCAGGTTGACAAAGATGGGCCTGCCACCCGACATTTCGATAAATGGGGCATACGACTCCTGTACCGGCTCAAAAATGATTACCTCTTCGCCATCTTTTACGAAAGTGCTGATGGCGGTACTCATTGCCTGCGATGTGCCGGCTGTAATGGTAATGTCTGAGGCGGCTTTGTAATCAGTATGATTTTCGCGGTTGACAAGCGAAATGATTTGCTCTCGAAGCGATTCCACACCTTCGTTGGGCGAAAAATCGTTGTACCCAAGCCGCATATATTTCCCAACCAAATCGATTAGCCCTTCGGGACAGATGAAATCCGAATCAGGCAGGATCATGTCAAGAGCATTGCACTCTTTGGCAATTTCCAGCATCGAAATGAAGGAACTTTTTTTCGTGGATGGAATCTTTGATATAACCATGATTAGCGACAATAGGTATGGCAAAAATAAGAATAAATTTCTCTCCGTCAACCTGGAATAACTGAATAGATTACAAAATCGAGATAAAAATTATTAATACTCTGAAAGATAGATGTTAGTTGGCGAATAACTCCTGTAGCACTTCAAGTGAATTTATTTTTACCGTTGTGCCAAAATGAAGTGAATAATATTCGATAATTAAGTTCAGCAGCTCCTTCCGTTCCTTACTGTTTATTAAATACTGATTGCAGTTGTTGAAATTTATTTTGATAAGTTGAGAAAACAGTGCACTGGTGTGGCTGTCCATAAAATAACGGTGAAGGGGACTTTTCCCGACAAATGTTCCGGCCACCAAATCGAAAAAAAGGTTGGTTTCGGAGTGATTATTTTCGGGGCTAAATCCAAGAAAACGGGTAAGTTGGACAAGAAATACCAGATGAAAATTAGTGATCCCCTCCGTCATGAGATCAAGAAACCGCAAAGAATGATAAACATAAGTAAACAGTTCGGGATGCGCCTCCTCTTCTTTTAATATTTTGTAAAGCACTTCAGCAATAAAAATAGCTTCAGTTGATTTGATTATATCGAATGGGATTGTAATATAAGGCTCTGCAATTTTCAACTCTTTTGCCCTTTGTAACTCTCTTCCGGCTTTATGTTCGATTTCGCAATCAATCAGGAATAGTGGCTGCAACAGGTTTGCTTTTCGCGGCGACTTTTTGCTGCGGGTTCCCTGTAGCAACAGTGCCATGCGGCCGGAACTTTCGGTATAAACAGTTACAACTAATCCGGTGTCACCGTATTTGAGTGTGTGAAGTACAACTGCGCGGGTTTTTTGGATCATTGTTGTTTGGAACTATTTACCCTTCAAATATTGAACGAGTTTAGCGAAGGCATTGCCACGGTGGCTGATGCGGTTTTTCTCTTCGGCTGACATTTCGGCGAATGTGTGGTTATAGCCGTCGGGAACAAAAATGGGGTCGTAACCGAAACCCGTGGTACCACGCCGTTCAGAGATAATTTTGCCGTTGACAATTCCTTCGAACTGCATCTCTTCGCCCGAAATGATCAGCGAAATTACACAACGAAACCGGGCCTTCCGGTTTTTGAGATCCTGCATTTTTTCCAGAACCTTTGCCACATTGGCTTCGGCGCATTTGGCATCGCCGGCATAGCGGGCCGAGTAAACTCCAGGCTCGTTGTTTAATGCTTCAATTTCGAGGCCGGTATCGTCGGCGAAGCAGTCAAAGTGAAACCGGTCCCAGATGTAGAATGATTTTTGAGACGCATTGGCCTCAAGTGTTTCACCGGTTTCGGGTATATCGTCGGAACAGCCAATCTCATTCAAACTGAGAAGTTCAAACGAGTTGTCCAGCATTTCTTTGATTTCGTGAAGTTTGTGAGAATTGTTGGTGGCAAATACAAGTTTTTCCATTTTCTTTTTTTTTGATGGCAAGATTTAGAGCAACGAGGCGGCATCTTCGTCGAGCAGCCAGATGGTTTTCGAGCGATCGATCATTTTCGCCGGATATTTGGCCGAATTTTGGTCGTACGATACAATTTGTTCGAATTTTTCGGCTTTATTCTTTCCGGTGATGAGCATAACAATTTGTTTGGCATTGTTGATTGATTTCCCGGTAAGGGTAACTCTTGGCTGACCCGAAACGGGGTGGTTCCCGATTGCACAGCTTTCCGGTGCTTTCCAGAGATTAATTTGATGAGGGAAGATTGAGGCGGTATGGCCATCATCGCCCATCCCTAATACAATTAAATCGAAAAGCGGCCAGCCATCCTTTTGCGGCACATCTTTCGACAGAATTTCAATATAATCGGCTAGCGCGGTGTTGGGAGAAAGTTCTCCTTTTACACGGAAAATATTGGCTTCGGGAATGGCTACTTTATCCAAAAGATGTTCTTTGGCCATTTTGTAATTGCTTTCGGTGTCGTTGGGGGCAACGCAACGTTCGTCGACCCAGAATATTTTGATATTATTCCACTTCACTGATTTTGCAAATTTAACGGCAATATGGTCAAAAATGGTTTCAGGGGTTTTGCCGCCCGAAATAGCAATGTATTTTGTAGCTCCGTCGGCAGTTGTTTCGGCCAGAATCTCACCGAAATAGTCGGCCAGTTCGGCTTTATCTTCGAAAACATGGATTTCCTGTCTCATAACATTGATTTTAATGCTGGGATAAACATCCGAAGAATTTGTAAAATACGCAAATGGGCTATGCACCCTTTATGAATCTTAACAATTAAAAATCTAATTTGTTAAAAGCGGGGGAAATGATAACGAGGCCGTTAGTTGGCCTCAAAAAAAGCGTCTGTTGACAAATTCCTGAAATTTCTCCTTGTATTGGTCGCTGACCGGAATGTAATTTTTCCCGAAAACGATGCGGCTTCGCTCGATGGTTTCCACTTTGTCAAGATTAACGATGTACGATCGGTGAATGCGCATAAATTGCTCTTCGGGCAACTTCTGTTCGATGGTTTTCAGAGTGTTTAGCGACATAATTGGCTTGGGTTCGTTGTCGGTAAAAACTTTGATATAATCTTTTAGCCCTTCGATATAGAGGATGTTATCGAAATTTATTCGTCTGATTTTGTAATCCGATTTTAGAAATAGAAAGGGCTCAGTAGCTTGTACAGGCATGGCCGAATGATTTTCGAGTTCGACCAGCTTTCGGGCTTTCATCACTGCTTTTAGAAATTCGTCGTAACTGAATGGTTTTAGCAGGTAATCTACAGCATCGAGTTTGAACCCTTCGAGTGCATATTTTTCATATGCTGTAGTGAAAATGACCTTTGGCCCTTTTTCAAGTGTGCGGACAAAATCGGTTCCTGTCAAGTCGGGCATCTGGATGTCGATTAAAATAAGATCGACATGATTATCGGTAAGAAAATCAATGGCATCGAGCGGATTGTCGAAGGTTGCAGAGAGATCGAGAAATGGTGTTTTCTGCACATAATCGGCTACCAGCTTCAAGGCAAGAGGTTCGTCGTCGATCGCTATTGTTTTGATTTTCATAATAGACGAGCTTTACACCTGAATGGTGAGGTTTACGGTAAAGATTTGTCCGTCGTCGACAATTTCGAGCGTATGTTTCAGCGGGAAAAGAAGTGCGAGCCTTTTGCGTACGTTTTCCAACCCAATGCCGGTGTGTTGTCCGTCTCCTGTTTGGCTGCTTCGGCCAATGGTATTGCGGCAATTAAAATGTATCGCTGTTGGATTCACCTTCATATCGATGGCAATAAAACTTCTTTCGCGGTAGCTAATGCCATGTTTAAATGCGTTTTCGATAAATGGGATGAAAAGTAATGGTTCAATCTCAATATTATTGAAATCGGTAGGAAAGTGAACTGTCAGCTCTACTTTGCTGGTTAAGCGCAGGCGCATTAAATCGATATAGTTGTTCATGAAACTAATTTCGTGGCTGAGTGGACTTTTGCCATGTTCCGATTCGTAGAGGAGATAGCGCATCAGTTTCGAAAGTTTGAGTACCGAATCGCGGGCCACGGTTGTATCGAGATCGATAAGCGAATAGATATTGTTCAGTGTATTGAAAAAGAAATGTGGGCTGACCTGGTTTTTGAGAAATGCAAGTTCGGAGTTAAGTTTTTCTTTTTCAAGTTCTTTGTGGCGGGTTTCATTTTGTTTTAGCTTATCGAGAACGCCTAATCCAATGGCAAATCCCGAAACAAGTGTAGAAACAATCAGGTGGTTATAAAACCCAAATGCCTTCATTGGCGGTCGAAATTTGTCATTTCCTGTAATTTTTTGCATTCCTTCGGTAAAGCGCTTTTCACCTTCAGGATCAAAAAATAAGGAGTGGTTGACAAATTCGTTGATAAAATGGGTGCTCAAAATCAACGCAGCCAGAATAACAAAGTAAGCCAGCTTTTTATCCTGAAGAAAGAATTTTGGGACAAGCCATAAGTAACCGAGATAAAAAATTGCCCCGGTCAGAAATGTCCTGACATAGAATGAATAGAACCGATCCGGGTTTCTGTCGCTGAATGTGCTGAAAAAATAGATGGGGATTGCTATCACAAAAAACCATCCCAGCGCGTGAAGTGCAATTTGGAGCCTTTTATCTGATATGGGTTTTGATTTTATCATTGCTGAACATTTGATTCAAAGATAATCATTTCGAAAATCAATCAATCGGTTTCGGTAAGAGAGACTGAACGGGCGCAACCCGACAAAGACAAGTTAACCACTTCCCAAAAACCACTAACTACTAACCATTATTTAACTACTAACTACCAACTACAGTCATCAAAACTGGAATAAAGTTAGATTGCCCGTTATCGGAAATTGGCTCGTATCAGTCTCTTTATCTTGATTTTGTAATATTATTCGTAACGCAATGCGTCAATCGGGTTGAGGCTTGCTGCTTTTCGTGCCGGATACCATCCGAAAAAGATACCAATGGCCGAACAGACAATAAACGATGCGGCAACCGACTGGGGCATGATAAGTGTAGGCCATCCCATGACAGCACCCACACCGGCACTGGCCAAGTATCCAAGCGTAATCCCGATAAGCCCGCCAATAACGCTGAGCATAGTCGATTCGATAAGAAATTGAAGCAAGATATCGCGTCCTTTGCCTCCAATTGACATGCGCAGCCCGATTTCGCGGGTGCGTTCAGTAACCGAAACATACATGATATTCATAATACCGATGCCACCTACCAATAGCGAAATACCAGCAATGGCACCCAGAAGGGCGGTCATGATATCGCTAACCGACGAAATGGTTTTGACCAGTTCAGCTTGCGACATTACTCTGAAGTCGTTGTCATCGCCCTCTTTGATTTTATGTTGCTTTCGCATGACCGCTGTAATCTCGACGATGGCGTCATCCGATTTTTCTTCACTCACCGCTGACATTTGAATACTCTGGATGTAGTCGATGGCAAGCAAGCGACGTTGAACGGTTGAGTAGGGGGCAATCATCAGGTCGTCTTGATCCTGGCCCATCGAGTTCTCGCCTTTGTCGGTCAAAACACCAATTATACGGAACGGGATATTCTTGAAACGGATATTTTGCCCTATTGGGTCTACTCCTTTCCCAAAAAGGTTTTCGACAACTGTTTGACCGACAATGCAAACTTTAGCCATCGTTTTTATTTCAGTCTCGGTGAAGGTACGTCCGCTTTCAAGTTTTAACGATTTGATCGACAGGTATTGGTCGTTGCCGCCATAAATGGTGGTAGGCCAGTTCGAGTTGCCAAAAACCGCCTGGCCGCTCGTCCGAAGCTCTGGTGAGATGGCAACAATATTGGTTACATTGGCTTTCAATGCATCAACATCCGACATTTTCATATTTTGCGCATTGCTGTTGCCCATCATTACCCCACCGCGTTGCTCTGAACCGGGCATCACAAAAATCATATTCGAGCCCATTGTCGATATCTGGTCTTTGATGCTCTGTTTTGAGCCCTGACCAATGGCCAGCATCGCAATTACCGAGGCAACCCCGATAATAATACCGAGCATGGTGAGGAAGGCCCTGAATTTGTTTCGCATCAGTGCGTTCATTGCAATCTTGAGCAAGTTGATATAATTCATTGCTGTAATATTTTAAAGTTCATGCGCTTCAACCGGAAGTAATTTTAACATCTCGAGCGATTTAACCTGCTCTTCAACAAAGAGTTCTTTGGTGACATGGCCGTCGCGGAAGACGATGTTTCGAGTTGTCTGTTTAGCGATATCTGGCTCGTGGGTCACAAATACGATGGTTTTGCCTTGTTCGTTTAACCGCTGAAAAAGTCCCATAATCTCGTACGACGTTCTGGTATCGAGGTTGCCCGTTGCTTCATCTGCCAGAATCACTACCGGATCGTTTACCAGCGACCGGGCTATTGCTACGCGTTGTTGCTGTCCACCCGACAACTGGTTGGGGGTGTGGTGCATACGGTCGGCCAGCCCAACAGCTTCGAGGGCATTAATGGCCCTTTCGCGCCGTTCTTTCGATTTGATTTGGCTGTTATAAAAGAGCGGAAGCTCTACGTTCTCGAGCGCCGTGGTCCGTGGTAACAGATTATAAGACTGGAATACAAACCCCAGTTTGTTGTTTCGCAACTCGGCCAGTTGGTTCTTACTCAAGTCGGCAACACTGGTCCCATCCAGCCGGTAGTCGCCCGAAGTGGGTTTGTCGAGGCAGCCCAGAATATTTAACATGGTCGATTTGCCCGAACCGCTAGCTCCCATGATGGCCACAAACTCGCCTTCCCGTATTTGCAGGTTAATCCCTTTAAGCGCATGGACCGAGACATCGCCGACATGAAATACCTTTCTTAGCTGGTTTACCTCTATAATAACTTTTTTCATCTTTACTGAAGTTTTGTTTGTACAACAAAGTACATCTGCTGGCGCAAAGCCTGTGAAAGCTTTTGGGCCAGGTTATGGCCTCGGGGCTCCACCACGCGGACGCTGTGGCATAAATGGACTACGGGCTGTACCTGTCGAGGCAGTAGTCTCTTTTTCCTGTGCCATCGAGGTTATCACTTCGACGCCTTCGTTTAAGCCTGAGATTATCTCGTAGCTTATCCCGTCATTTTCACCAACTTCTACATTGCGGGGAAAAATCATAGGACCGTTTTTTACCCAAATGGTTTTATTGCTTTCCGAAACCTTCCCGTTTGAGTTATCGCCGGCAGTGCCCATTGGCTGCATCTCTGGTGTCTTGAAATCAGGTTTTGGTAACGATTTCATATAGTTGGCCAACATCGTCTGGTCGGGGCTAAATCGTACAGCTTTTCCTGGAATAACCAGAATGCCAGGCTTTTCTTTCACAATTATAGTTGTGCTGGCGGTCATTCCCGGCATCAGTTGCTTTTCAGGGTTTGGTGCCTGAATAATAACGGTGTAGGTAATTACATTATTGGTTTGCACCGGTTGCAGACGAACTTCGGTAATGGTTCCCGAGAATTTAAGATCAGGGTAGGCATCGACCGTAAATTCAACACGCTGGCCCAGTTTTACCTGACCGATATCGGCTTCGTCCACACTGGCTTCTACCTCCATTTGGGTCAGGTCGTTGGCGATAGTAAAAAGGGTTGGCGTATTGAAACTGGCAGCCACTGTCTGCCCCTCTTCCACCGCACGGTCGAGGATTATCCCATCGATTGGCGAGTAGATATAGGCATAGTCGAGATTAATCTTATTCTTGTCATACACCGATTTGGCATTCTTTAAGCTGGCAACAGCTTTGTTATAGTTGTATTCGGCCAAATCAAAATCAGACTGGGCAATTAATTTTTTCTCGATCAGTACTTTGTATCGTTCGTAATTGGCCTTTTGATAGGTAACTTCGGCTTGTGCCTGATCAACAGAGGCTTTGCTTTGGTCGAGTTGGGCTTTTAGCGGCGTTTCGTCAAGCTGCGCAAGTAACTGTCCTTTTTTTACTTCGCTGTTGAAGTCAACATAAATTTTTTGAATAACGCCCGATACCTGAGTCCCCACTTCGACGGTAACTACTGCTTCGAGTGTTCCCGATGCTGTTACAGTATTGCTGATATTTCCTTTTCCGATTTTCACGGTTTCGAAGGTGTAATTCTTTTCGGTGCTGCGAAGAGAACGCAGAATAAAGAACCCGATAAGCAGCGCCCCTGCTATCGCTCCGATGTATATCACTTTCTTTTTCATGGTATTATACTGTGATTTATTGATTTTTATAATGATAACGGGGTTCCTTTGTAGAAATCGAGGATTTTGTAATTGAATATGAGGGTGTATTTCGACTGGAGAAATTTGCTTTCGGAAGTGATCAGATTGGTCTTTTCAAACAGGTAATCGACAGAGTTGAGCAGCCCAAGTTTGAATTTTTCGGTCGAAACCTGATAAGATTCCTGCTGTGCATCGAGTTGTTCCTGTCCGGCGGCATATTCAGTCTGGACTGAAACTACATCCTGACAGGCCTGTTCGATATTTTTTCTTAACTCGTTGCGCGTATTGATCTCATCAAGTTCGGCATCAGCCAATCCGATTCTGGCCAGTTCGACATTGGTTTTCACCTGCTTTTTCTGGAAAATCGGAATTGACATGGAGATTCCGACTGAGGGGCTGATTTTGTTGTTTAGCTGTTCGCCAAAGTTGAAAGTATTTCCCTGACTCGAATAGTCGTAGTTATAGCTATTTTTCACTTTCGAATATCCGGTAGAGATGCCCGCATCCATCGAAAGCGAAGGCATTAAATCGGCTCTGGCAATTTTCTCGTCGAGCAGGGCGCTTTGCTTGTTCAGTTCTGCAGTTTTGATTTGTGGCTTGAATCCAAGTGCAGCATTGTAAATTTCCTGGGCGTTGGGCTGAATGTTCTGATTTAAAATATTTTGAATATCAGGAGATACAATGGTGAAATTATTGTCAACCGGAAGTTCCATTAACTGCATCAGGTTTACTTTAGCTGTCGAAAGCTGGCTTTGATAATTGGCCAGTGTCTGTTTTTCAGTCGCCAGTTCCGATTTAATCTGTAAATAATCCGATTGAGAAATAACGCTCAGGTTTAACCGTTCGCCGGCCAGCGCCAGTTGCTCGGTAGTCGCTTCAATCTGTTTTTGGGCATTGGCAACCTGCTCCTGATTGTAGAGCACTTGTAGAAACGCATTGAGAATGCTCAAAGAAACGGACTCTTTGATGGCTTCGGAATTATATTTCCCGCTTTCTAAATCAAGTTCTGCCTGTTTGATTTTGTTGGCTGTTTTTAATCCGTTGAAAATTGAAACGCTTGAGTTTGCTGAAAAACTGGTACTGTTTGAACCATACAGCGAACTGGTGTATTCCAGTGTATTAGGATCGAGGTTTTTGCTCCAGTTAAAGTTTTGGCGGGCCGATGCGCTGAGCGACGGCAGCCGGTTCAATTTAGCCTGATCGGCGTTGAGCTGGTTCCGGTCGTTTGTCAGACCACTTTTTTGGACCTGCACATTCTTTTCGAGTGCATAACTGATACACTTTTCAAGTGTCCAGGCACTGCTGTTTTCCTGCGCCAAAGATTGCGAAGCCGGCAAATTGACCAGCAGGATAATGATTATTATATTCCCAATTATTGCTTTCATATTCTTCGACATGATTTATGGCCGAAAAATAGGATGGGTGGCGATTTTGGGAAAAAAATATAGACGTTTGCCTCTTTTTTGCCGACGGAATTCCTCTTTTCCCCTTTAGTGAACTCTGCCCTAAAAAAGAAAAACCGGGTGGAAACCCGGTTTAAAATACTGCTTTAGCTATTTGACGAACGTTGTCGGTCAATCCGTAAGTATAAATATGAAGACAAGGCACATTGTGGGCGATTAAATCTTTGGCCTGCATAATGGCCCACTGGGTCCCAACCATTCTGGCATCGTCGTTGGTTTTGCACTTTCTAATCTCGGAAGCAAATGCTTCGGGAATATCAATACTAAAAATCTTTGGAAGAATGGTGATTTGGTTCATTAGCGCAAGAGGTTTGATTCCGGGTATAATGGGAACCGTGATTCCTGCCGTGCGGCATTTCTCAACAAAATCGTAATATTTCTGATTGTCGAAAAACATCTGGGTCACAATATAATCAGCGCCGGCATCAACTTTCTGTTTCAAATATTTCAGGTCGATATCGATGTTGGAGGCTTCGGCATGTTTTTCGGGATAGCCGGCAACACCAATACAAAAATCGAGCGGAGTATTGTTTTTCATCTCCGGATCGAGATATCGGCCTTCGCGTAGGTTGGATACTTGTTTAACCAGTTCGCTGGCGTGGCTGTGCCCTTCAGGTTCGGAACGAAAAACGGCCTCAGACTTCAGCCCGTCGCCGCGCAGGGCCAACACATTGTCGATATCGAGAAAGTTAAGGTCGAGAAGCATGTTCTCGGTCTCTTCGCGGGTAAATCCGCCACATACCACATGAGGAACTACCGGAACGCCAAACTTATATTGAATGGACGCAGCTATAGCAACAGTACCCGGTCGTTTGCGGACCGTATGTTTTTCAATTAGTCCATTGGGCAGAGTGCGGTACTCAACTTCGTCGCGGTGGGCGGTAAGATTGATATATTTAGGCTTGAATTCAAGTAATTCCTCAATGGTTTGGTACAATTTATCGGCATTCTGGCCTTTTAGCGGAGGCAAAAGTTCGAATGAAAAAATGGTCTTATCAGATTGCTTGATGATATCGATTACTTTCATTTGAAATCACGGTGTTAGAAAATGATATTGATTTCAGACTCTTTGTCAATAATTACAAAGATAAGGCTTTTTTAGATCGATTCCTGATATAAAGAATAGCAGCAGGGCAATTTAACTGTTTGATAACGAAATGTTGGTTGAGTTTGTAAAACACAAATTTGGCAGCCAATTTTTTTATTGTTCAAAATAACCCTTATCTTCATTGTATTAAATCACTTTGCTATGGCAAAAAATAAGAAGAAAACACTGACTTTCAATAAGGCGGGCCTTAAGCAGGCTATCCTCTCATTTTTTTATGAAAATGGGCAGAAGACTTTTAACTATAAACAGATTGCTGCAGCCCTAGGAGCCAGGGATGTGACGGTACATCAGTTGATTGTGGTTTCGCTGCAGGAGTTAAACGAAGCCGAAGTGCTCGACGAAGTCTCGCGTGGCAAATATCAGTTGCGCGAGAAGGGTGGGACTATCACCGGAATCATGGAGATGAACCCCAAAGGATATGGCCAGGTAGCCAGCGACGAGGTAGAGCAACCGGTTTTTATTTCAGCCGTGAATATGAATCATGCGCTTGATGGCGACAAGGTCCGCATCAGGCTTTATGCCCGCCGTAAAAAAGTGGCACCCGAAGGCGAGGTTGTCGAAGTTATCGAACGGGCTAAAACGACATTTGTGGGTACGGTCGAAATATCGAATTTTACCGCTTTTCTGGTTCCAACCAAGCGTTCGCCGTTCGATTTGTATATTCCGAAAGAGAAACTGAATGGGGCCAAACACGGGCAAAAGGCGATTGCGCGTATTCTCGACTGGCCCGAAAGGGCACGTAACCCGTTTGCTGAAATTATTGATGTCCTCGGCGATGCGGGAGATAACAATACCGAGATGCACGCGATTTTGGCTGAGTTTGACTTGCCATACAAATATCCCGAAAAGGTCGATCAGGCAGCCAATAAAATTCCGATGGAGATTTCGGAAGAAGAGATTAAAAAGCGGCGCGATTTTCGAAAAGTGCCAACTTTTACCATCGATCCTGCTGATGCCAAGGATTTTGACGATGCACTATCATTACAAAAACTAAATAACGGATTGTGGGAAGTGGGCGTTCATATTGCAGATGTTACCCACTATGTCCATCTCAATTCGTTGCTCGAAGAGGAGGCCTACAACCGTGCCACATCGGTTTATCTGGTCGATAGAGTGGTGCCTATGTTGCCCGAACGGCTGTCTAACGGGGTCTGTTCATTACGGCCCCATGAAGAGAAACTTTGTTTCTCTGCTGTATTTCAGCTGGATGACGAGTGTCACATTAAAAATGAATGGTTTGGCCGGACGGTTATTTATTCCGATCGTCGTTTTGCCTATGAAGAGGCCCAACAGGTGATCGAAACTGGCCAGGGCGATATGAAAGAGGAGATATTGACCCTCGACCGACTGGCAAAGAAATTGCGCGAAAAGCGATTTGCCAATGGCTCAATTGCATTCGACAGGGTTGAAGTGAAATTTGAGGTCGATTCTGATGGAAAGCCGCTGCGTGTTTTCTGGAAAGAGTCGAAGGATTCGAATAAGCTAATAGAAGAATTTATGTTGCTGGCCAATAAGCGTGTGGCTGAATTTATTGGAATGCCAGGCGGCAAAAAGAAGGAGCGTACCTTTGTTTATCGTATTCACGATAAGCCAGATCCTGATAAGCTGGATACTTTTAACCACTTTATCAAACGGTTTGGGTATGGCATTATGACCAACACCCCGCAGGCCGTGGCCTCGTCGATGAACAAATTGATCGAACATGTTTCGGGAAAGAAAGAACAAAATGTAATTGAGACGTTGGCCATCCGGACGATGGCAAAGGCCGAATATTCGACTCGAAATATAGGTCACTACGGTTTGTCCTTCGATTATTACACGCACTTCACTTCGCCCATCCGCCGTTATCCCGATATGATGGTCCACCGGTTGCTGGCCCGTTACCTCGAAGATGGCCGTTCAGTTCCGGCGCAAAAATGGGAAGAGATGTGCAAACACGCTTCAGAAATGGAAACCAGGGCGGCCAATGCAGAGCGGGCATCAATCAAATACAAACAGGTCGAATTTATGGCCGATAAGGTTGGCCAGCAATTTAAAGGCGTAATTTCAGGGGTAACCGACTGGGGTATTTATGTCGAGATTGCCGAAAACAAATGTGAAGGAATGGTATCAATGGCCGAGTTGACGGATGATTTTTATGCGTTTGATGAGCGAAATTATTGTATCGTTGGACGCAGGTTTCACAAGCGTTACCAGTTGGGCGATGAGGTGGAAGTGGAAATTATCCGGGCCAATATCGAAAAGAAGCAACTCGATTTTCGGATGGCCGGTGAGTTGCCCAAAGTAACGCCCGTTCAAAAGAAATTTCCAAAGCACCAGAGAGAAAAGAAGAAACGGGGACGTTAATGGGTTGATTCATTGATGATGACTGATTGTGGTAATTCGCAGTTACCACGTATAACTTACAGATTTTTTTTATATTTGATGCCAATGTTTAAATCAGACTTATGAACACGGAATCCGGAACGAAAAAAAAGGATGCAGTAAGGGAGAATATCCTGACAATTGCGCAGGAGATCTTCAGCAAATTCGGTTATAAAAAAACGACACTTGACGATATTGCCAATGCCGTTCGCAAAGGCAAAAGTTCTTTATATTATTATTTCAACAGCAAGGAAGATCTTTTTCAGGAGGTTATCCAGAAAGAGGCCGATATCCTCAGGGAAGAGCTCTCGAAAGTGTTGCAGAAAGATATCGATCCGGCAGAGAAGTTGCGCGATTACGTAATGACAAAAATTACCACATTTCGTCAGTTGGCCAATTTCTACAATGCCATTGAAAACGATATCGCTGCTGTTGAGTTTATCGATAAAATCAAATCGCAATACGATCAGGAAGAGATTCGGATGATGAAACGAATCCTGCTCGAAGGTGCCCGTCAGCGCAAGTTTGTGGTGAAAGACTTTACGCTGGTAGCCATTGGGATAACCACTGCCATTCGCGGATTGGAAATGCCGCTTTCGGCCGGACCATACAAATCGAACGATCTGGGCAAAAGTGTTGATGCCATAGTCAAAATCATTTGCTATGGCATCATGAAACGCGATTAAGCGAAATTAAGATGGAGAAAACTAAACCGCGTCTCATCGGCCCATTTAAGGTCGATGAGGCGCGTTCTCATTTATTTAAAATGAACACCACCTCCGCTGGAGGTCGAACTGTCGCGGGTTTGAGGATTGCCATAAACCGATATGCTGCCACCACTGCTGGCTTCGGCATTTACATGCTGAGAAGCGTAGATAGAAAGGTGGCCACCACTCGAAGCATCGGCTTCGCCGGTTTTACAGATTAATTCATCGGCTTCGATACCAGCACCGCTCGAAACACCGGCACGAATACTCTCGCCGGTTCCCTTCAATTCCAAGTTGGCACCGCTGCTGGCATCTGATTTTACATTTGCCGCATTCAGAATCAATTCTACATCAGCACCACTCGATGCCGAAACTTCAATATCGCCGGTTGTCAGCGGAGTCGATTCTACGTCAGCACCTGCGCTTGCCGATAACGATTTGATTTTCTTTGCCGTTACATATACTTTTTTGGCTTTCGACCACATAATCTGTTTCTCGGCGTAAATCTTCAGTTCGCCATTCCGGACTTCAGTAATGATGACCTCCTGAAGATTTTCATCGGCTTCGACAATTACCTTCTCCACCGAATCTTGAGTGATATAAAGTTCGATACCGGTACTGACTGAGATGGCATCGAAACCCGACAGGTCTCTGGTCGATTTGACAACGTTACCGTTTCCTTTGATGCCTGGCCAGCACGAACTGGCGGTCTGCGCGACAGAAAGCAAAGCCACTATCATGAGCAGTGTCGTAAGTTTTTTGTTCATAGCGGATTTTTTAGTTTTAAATGGCTATTCGAATAGATAAGTATCAGACGCCTGTTATCCATAATTGGTTACTGAATTTACAAAAAAAATACCGATTTTTTCAAATCGGTATCAAAATTGAGCATCTTGAGGAAATTTACCGGGCTGTAACCGAATCTGCAGGTTCTGTCTCGGTTTCTCCAAAATTATATTGTTTGTTCAGCTTGTCGTTGATATCCTGGTTGTTGAAAGTCAGGGAGTATATTACGGCCTCGAGTTGGCGCAGATAATCGCGTTTATCGTATTTGGGTGAATAAAGAAAACCTTCAGCTGTAACCACTCGTTTTCGTGCCAGATCGAGAGATGAAAGGCTAACAAAAGGGCCACCCATAAAGTCGCCTTCCACACGCCATAACCCGCGGATTTCGACCGTATAATTACCATTTAGTCTGAAGGATTGGGCCAAAGCGGGAACCTGATGTTCGGTGGTCATATACGATCCGGGCGTTGGCCCCGGAATGTGAAGTTTCATCACGGAGTCGCGTTTATGGAGCAGATATTCAGTGGTGAACGTGCTGTCCGATTCGTATGGGAACGAATAAACGGCAATTCCTTGTGTGGTGAGCTGGGCATCGTAGGCAATCCAAACAAAGTCTGACGTATCTTTCAGCAGATCATATCCTTTGGGGACATTTAATGTGTAGTTGTGTTTCTGCATCAGGTGTTCGTGAATCGGTTCGCTACGGTAACGTGGTTTGGCATACATCTCCATCAACCTGCGTTTTTCGGCCTGAAGGATGGCCGCAATGATGTAATCAGATTTTTCGCTGAAGATTTTTACAAACGATTCGACATCAGGTGCCTGAACAGAAACAACAAGCTGTGACTTTGAAAAAATCTCTTTCTGCACCGTTACCGCAGCTTCGGTTACGGTTGGCGATATTTTGGTAACAACCAGGTTTCGTGTGGTTTCGAAAGCTTTAAATGCTTCTGGTGGAATATTGGTCACCGTTAATATGGGCTCTACCTGCGGCAGACCCAACTGCGGCTGGGAAAGATAATACTGAATGGTGTCGCCGGCTTTGCTTTCCCAATATTCTTTGCCCATTACTACAACCAGTTCGCCGGGTTTTCCGGTACTGTTCTTCATCAGCACAGATCCGTCATCGCATGAGTAGGTCAGCCAAATAATTGAAAGTAAGGCAGTGAGGGCGGATATTCGGTATTTCATATCACATCTGATTTTAATTCTTCTAAGATATAGATTCTTCTTAAAATACGAAAGCCCTGAATTCAAGTGATTCAGGGCTTTGGTCGTATCGTTCGTTACGAATCGCTTATTGTTTCAAAGGTTCGTTTTTCTTTTCCTCCGGTTTTTCAGTGGGCTCTTCTTCTTTCATTGCTTTCTTGAATTCTTTCATTCCCTTACCAAGTCCACCCATCAATTCCGGGATCTTCTTGCCGCCAAACAGCAACAATGCAACAGCAACAATCAGGACAACTTGCCATGGTCCTATTACTCCGGCTAAAATAAATGCGCTCATGTCGATCAGTTTTTCGTTTGTCGCAAATATAGAAATCTTTTATTTAGGATATCCCGCGATTATTTAAATAATTTGATGATGTCGTTCCCGTTAGCAAAAATTAACAATGCAAACAGAATAACCATCCCGGTGATTTGGGCATACTCCAGAAACTTGTCGCTTGGCTTTCGCCCGGTAACCATTTCGAACAACAGAAAAAGGACATGTCCGCCGTCGAGTGCAGGAATGGGCAGGATATTCATTACGGCCAGAATAATAGAGAGGAAGGCGGTTAAGTCCCAAAACGACTGCCAGTGCCATTCGCCCGGAAAAATACTGCCGATGGCAATAAACCCGCCAAGCGATTCGTAGGCTTTTGTTTCAGGGGCGAAAAGCAATTTGAATTGTTTCAGATAGTTGTTTACGGTACGATACCCTTTTGCAATTCCGGCAGGAATGGATTCGAAGAAGCTGTAATCGATGGTTCTAAACTCGAAAACCCCTTCGAGGTTGTATTCGCGCGCGATGCCCAGTGTTCCGCTCTCTCCAATTTTAACAGGGATATTCATCTTTGCTCCTCCACGCTCGATATTCAGTGTTATCTCTTTCCCTTTCGAGAGTGCCAGTTTGTCGGTAAACTGATCGTAATAAGTGAATGTAGTACTGTCGATTCCGAGAATCACATCGCCAATGTTCAATCCGGCATCGCGGGCAGGCGAATCGCTTCCGAACGATTTGATTTTGCACTCGTAAGGAATTCTAATCCCGATAATACTTCTTTCTTTCAGTAATTTAGGAAAAACCTGATCGGTAACAGGCAACGATATGGTTTCGCCATTACGGTCAACCTGAATGGTTTGCGCCTTGTTTAGCACAATGGTTGGGACGATTTTATTAAAGTCTTCAACCGGGCTGCCATCGACTGTAAGTATTTTATCTCCGTTTTGCAGCCCAATCTCTCTGCCAGTTTCCGACACTACGATACCGTATTTCACATTTTGAGTGGGTAGATACTCTTCGCCCCAGGTAAACAGAACCATTGAATAGACAAAGAGCGCAAAAATCAGGTTGAACAGAACGCCCCCAATCATGATTAGCAAGCGTTGCCAGGTCGGTTTCGAGCGAAATTCCCATGGTTGCGGCGGAAGTTTCATCTGCTCTTTATCCATCGACTCGTCGATCATTCCCGAGATTTTCACATAACCTCCCAGTGGTAGCCAGCCCACACCATATTCAGTTTCGCCCTTTTTCATCTTGAAAAGTGCAAACCAGGGGTCGAAAAAGAGATAAAACTTTTCAACCCTGCATTTAAAAATCTTGGCAAAAATAAAGTGGCCAAACTCGTGCAGAATCACCAGAATAGAGAGGCTCAGAATCAACTGGGCGGCTTTAATCAATATCACCATTTGTTTACTGTTTTTTTAATTTATCAACCATTTTTGCTGCGTGCTTGCGGGCTTCAGCATCGGTGGCTATATAGGCATCAAGGTCGGGCGTTTGAATAAAACCAGTCTTGTTCATCACCGCTTCGTTGATTTTTGCAATCTCGGTAAAGGTGATTTCTCCGGAAAGAAATGCTGCTACCGAAATTTCGTTAGCGGCATTCAATGCGCAAGCCAGATTTCCGCCCCTGTTTAAGGCCTCGTACGAAAGTGCAAGATTACGAAAATTTTCGATATCGGGTTGGGCAAATGTGAGCTGTGGAAAGAGCGAAAAATCCATTCTGGGATAGTAGCCATGCAGACGGTGCGGAAACGAAAGTGCATATTGTATTGGGAGCCGCATGTCGGGCAACCCAAGCTGGGCTTTTATGGAGCCATCGGTAAACTGAACCATCGAATGGATGATACTCTGTGGATGGACCACCACTTCAATTTGTTCCGGTTTTAGGTTGAACAGCCATTTGGCCTCTATTACCTCAAACCCTTTGTTCATCAGGGTTGCCGAATCGATAGTGATTTTTGCACCCATATCCCAGTTCGGATGTTTCAAGGCGTGCGCCGGGGTAACTTGCTGAAGGAAGTTGATATCTTTACCGTGAAAGGGGCCACCTGAACAGGTAAGGATTATTTTCTCGACCGGACTGCTGTTTTCGCCTGCAAGGCATTGAAAAATAGCCGAATGTTCGGAGTCGACGGGCAGAATTGGCACCTGATGTTTCTGGGCCAGTGCGGTTACCAAATCGCCGGCAACCACAAGTGTTTCTTTGTTGGCAAGGGCTATTGCCTTGTTCGCACAGATGGCCCTGATGGTGGGCAACAGTCCCGAGTAACCAACCATAGCGGTTAAAACCATATCAATCGACCCCATTTCGACCACCTGGGCGATGGCCGATGCTCCGGCATAAACCTTTATCGGTTCATCTTTCAGCGCATCTTTCAGTATTGGATATTTCTCTTCGTTCCCAATTACCACTACATTGGGTTTGTGTTTTTTAGCCTGTTCAATCAGTAATTCGATATTATTGTTGGCCGTAAGCACTTCTACTGAAAAGTGGTCGGGATGATTGTCGATAACCTGAAGTGTCTGTTGCCCGATGGAGCCGGTCGAACCTAAAATGGCAATTCTTTTCATTGGCGGGTTAGTTTTTTAAAAACGGATATACTCTTCGGGGTTTACGGCAGTCCCATCTATCCAGATTTCGAAATGGAGGTGTGGCCCGGTGGTCTCTTTACCGGTATTTCCCATAATGGCAATGGCTTCGCCTGCCCTGACACGTTCGCCTTGTTTTTTGAGCAACTCCGAATTATGTTTGTAGCATGTCGTAATGTTTTGTCCGTGCTGAACCATAACAACATAACCAGTGGTCATGGTCCATTCGGCGAAAACAACGGTTCCGTCGAGTGCTGCCGAAATCCTGGAATTTAGCTTGCCTACAATGTCGGTTCCATAATGTTTGATCGATGCATCGAATTTTCCGGTAATTACTCCCTTCACAGGCGGGAAAAAGAGCAGTTCGGCTGCATTCTGCCTTTGCGATCCACTTTGCCCGCTCCCGGAAAGCTGAAACTTTTCTTGTCGTAGCTCATCTTTGAAAATACTGTCGCTGTTCGATTGGCGTAACTTACTCAGATCGGGACGAACAATAGAGTCTTCTTTAACATTGGTACCCGAAAGGTTTTCGCCCGCAAGCATCGCCTGAAAATCCTGAAAATAGCGGTCGTAGGTGTGAATTTTCTGTTCAAGCGAATCGACTGTCAAAGCGCTGTTAATAAGCGTTTGACGCATTTCTCCGGTAGGATAGCCTGGAATATATTCGCGAAGCGGCGTAAAAGCGATTAATACCGATACGGCAATAATCACAACAAACAAGGCCGATACTAAACCTAAAACCAGTGTTCGTGCATTAAATCTGAGTTGTTTAATAATGTGAAGATTGGAGTCGTTGAAAACGACAATCCGGTAAGGATTTTTAAAAAATTTGCGTAAAGATGATTTTATATCGGATATCTGCATTTTGTTCTGGCCCAAATATTATTGATGCGCAAAATTCAGATTTATTTCCGAAAGAAAAAATTAATGTCTGTCAAACTACGTTAAATAGCTTGTTTTTCGAACGATTAAGCGATAGGCTTGGATCCAGGTATGCGATAATTGTTGCAAATTTACATTTTACGTTTGGATAATGTAAAATGATCGCTATATTTGCACCCGCTTTAGGGCACAATGTTCTTGACTAAAACGATATAAAAATATACTGCGGGATAGAGCAGTTGGCAGCTCGTCGGGCTCATAACCCGGAGGTCACAGGTTCGAGTCCTGTTCCCGCTACATCGAAGAGGTTGTTCCATTTTGGGATAACCTCTTTTCTTTTATACCCTTAAGAATAACCCCGGAAGTTAGGGCTAATTCCGGGGTTATTTTCTAAATGGCTTTCTGATCAATCAATCGTCCATTTCACTCTCCCGTTGAGGGGATCTTTTTCCAAACTGAATTGATTGTTGCTTTTGGTTAGCTCCAATGGATGCAATTGGTTGTCCGATGGCAGACAAATTAAACCAGTTGCCTTGCCGGCTTTCGACGCAAATATCTGTAACCTGATTTTGCTCCAGTCCATCTGCTCAGTCGACTGGGCCAACTCAATTTGAGGAATAACTGCCCCATCGCGCACCAACATCACCACCGGAACCGGACCGGCTTGTATATGGTGCCATCCGCCGCTGTAACTTTCTCCGGTTTGATAATCAATCCAGATGCCTGGAGGTAGATAGATATCGCGAGACGTGGTATTGTCCTCCATTAACGGCCCAACCAAAATATCGGCGCCAAAAAGATATTCATCTTCAACCAGCCACGACCCCGGATCGTTAGGATATTCAATAAACAAAGCACGGGTCATGGGCAGGCCTTTTTCCGTACAGGCTTTCGATTGGGCATAGATGTATGGCATCAGTTTGTATTTCATCTCATCGGCTGCGCGGAACGCTTTCAGAAAATCGTTGTTATAGAGCCAAGGTTCTTTTGGGGGCGCTCCGTGGCAACGGCTGTGCGAGGTAAGCATCCCAAACGGAAGCCAGCGGCGATAAATTTCTTCGGGGGTCTGAAGGACAAATCCTCCGATATCGTGGCTCCAGAAAGAGAAACCGCTCAGTCCGAATGACAATCCGGCACGTAACGTAGCCGACATGGCCGAACTGGTGTTGGCCGCATCGCCACCCCAGTGCAGTGGATATCGCTGACTGCCGGCCCAGGCACTACGCGCCCAAATAATATTTTCGTTGTGAATCTTTTGGGTGATATCGGCAACGGCCTTATTGTAACGAAGTGGATAGAGATTGTGCTCGTAATACCCGGTTTTGCCTGAGGCATAAATCCCTTCAAGCGGGGCCGCTTCACCAAAATCGACCTTAATGGCTGCAACACCCATTTTCAATAAATTGCCAATCTTTTCCTGATACCAGTCGACAGTATTCGGATTGGAAAAGTCGAGTACTGCATCTTCGTATGGATTCTGCCCTTTGCTGTTTTTGACGGCCAGCCCTTTTTCGATAATCTCTTGATATAGGGTATTCTGAGGGACAAAATAGGGCAACTGCCACAGACAGATTCTAAAACCATCTTTTTTGAGGTCGTCAATCATTCCCTGGGGATTGCTGAAACGCGACGGCGAGAATTTATAATCGCAACGCCAGTCGGTTTCGAACCAACCGGTATCGAAATGGATAACATCGGCCGGGACTTTGTGCTTGCGCAAATCGGCAGCAACATTACGACCATCTTCTTCCGAAAAATAGGTAATGCGGCTCATCCAGAGTCCAAACGACCAAAGCGGGGGCATTGATGCTTTTCCGGTCAGATTGGTATATTCATCGAGAATATCTTTCGGCTCACCCAGAAAAACAAATAGATCCAATTCGTCATCGCCAATCATCATCGAGTTGACTCCGTGAAAGTACGATCCAAAATCGCAGGTTATGGGTCCCGATGTGTGCATAAAGATACCGTAGCCGCGACTGCTCATGTAAAATGGAATCGGTTTGTAAATCTCGCGCGATTGAACACCATTGGCATCGTCGGCCCACAGCACTATTTTTTGTCCGCGCTTGTTTAGCTGGGTAAAAGATTCGCCGCAACCAAAGATTTTTTCGCCCGGTTCTAATGTAAAAACCGCACTGAAACTACGCGAATAGTCGCTGGCGCGGCGAACAAACGAAAAGGGCATGATGGGTGTGTAGGTGGCATCTTTGTTGTCGGCGTGGGTATTCGAACGGGTAAGCAGTTTCCCTTCTTTGTCCAAAATCTCAACCCGCCACGGATTTCGGTAAATATTAAGCGTCCCGAATTGGCTGCGATATTGATACCCTCCGCTGATGGGTTGATATTTCCACGAGGTGTTATCTTCAGGCGCTTTTCCGTTGACCAGCATAAGTGATTCGTTGTTGCTTGCCGGACTATCCTTGCTGTTCATCCGGATACGAATCGTTTTGGGTGAGACAAACCGAACCTCAAACGGAAGAACCGGTGACGCGGCATATTCGTTTGTCGGGAACTCGTTTGCATTCACCGGCCGCAAAACGGCCAGCATGTTGTTAAAAGCCTGGCGGGTAAAATATTCGTACCGACTGTAAATAATCTTGCCGCTTGCGGTTGCCGGGTCAAATGAGTGAAGCGAATCGGTAAGATAATAGGTGTTGGTGAAGTTTCTGAAATCACCGCTGATATCGAGCGGTTCGTTTACCAACCTTCCGGTTTGAGCAAACAGTTGGCCGGCAGTTAGTCCAAGAACGGATATCAGACTGATGAGAATGGAGCCAATTTTCATCTTCAACATATTGATAGCATTTTGATTGAGTCGTTTGGAGTTGTTCTGTTTGTCGACAGGTTTGGCATGAGCCTTAACCAATCAAAAATAGGTTATCGAGTGATTGTAGCAACTGGTTCAATGTATTGAATTAGGGTATGTTTGGTCATTTTTGTCAGTGAACAAAATAAAATCGAAGGAAAGCCAAATAAGTAAAAGGTTTCCATAAATTTGTTTAGAGGTGTAATCAGTATCGGCATCAACCCGTCTGCGATTAAACCTTTCGTCCGATAGCCATTGGGGGCTGACCATCCGTCAAACGAATAACAGATTTTTTATGAGATACTTGGAAACGTTTCAACTGCTTCGTTCGAAGGTAAATTACGATGTAGACTTTCTCGCTGTCGACCATGATCTGGAACTCCGCAACTACTCGTTTGTCTCAAACAATGTCGATATTCTTCCCGGGGAAAGGCATTACAATTGTTTGTTGCACCGATACGAATCGGATGATACATCGGCCTACCATTACGATGCGGGGATAACCAATTCGGCGCTCGACATACACGATTCGCAGGTGCGCGAAAACCGCGAGTTCCGTTATCATGTCTTCTCGCCAAAGGGAACCCAAAAAAGTTCTGATATTCTCTTTTTGCTGCATGGTTTCAACGAAAAGAACTGGGCCAAATATCTGCCCTGGGCTAAACAGATTGTCGAAATGACCGGGAAAACGGTAGTGCTGTTCCCGATCGCATTTCACATGAACCGTGCACCGCAATTGTGGAGCGATAAACGCGAAATGAACAGGATCAGCGGGTTGCGACGCACGCGTTATCCCGATATTCTCTCCTCTACCTTGTCGAATGTAGCCATCAGTTCGCGGTTGCATACCCGTCCGCAACGCTTTTTCTGGTCAGGGCTGCAAACTTATTACGATGTGATTCAGTTTGTAGAAGAGGTTAAGGCCGGCAAGCACCCCATTATCAGTGCCGATTCGAGGTTCGATTTTTTTGCCTATTCGATTGGCAGCCTGTTGGCCCAAATTTTATTGATGACCAATTACAAGGGTTATTTTAACCAGGCTAAGTTGTGTATGTTTTGCGGGGGAGCTGTTTTTAACCGCCTTTCGCCTGTGTCGAAATTTATTCTCGACAGCGAGGCCAATGTGGCATTGTACTCTTTTGTAATCGAACATCTCGAAAGCCATCTAAAAAAGGATCACCGGCTTCATCACTATCTCAGGGAAAACCATCCGGAGGGGGCCAATTTTGCCAGTATGATCAATTACAAACTGATGCATGAGCACCGGGAGCAAACTTTCAGCAATATGAGCGACCGCATTCTGGCCATCACGCTGTTGCAGGACACCATCATTCCATCGTACGAAGTGATGAACACGCTGCAAGGCATCCGACGTGACATTCCTGTTCGTGTCGAAGCGCTCGATTTTGATTACAATTATCGTCACGAAGACCCGTTCCCGGCGGTCGAACGGATTGCGGATGAAGTTGATCAAGCCTTTCGAAATGTTTTTGATTTGGCCGGAGGTTTCTACAAGTAAGCCGTACCGGCTTTGCCAGAATAAAAAAAGAGCGGATTTACGTCCGCTCTTGCTATGGTGTATTCAGCTTTTAGTCAATGTTTCCGGCCCGGAGTGAAATTAATCCCGGCAAAAATGGTAGCTCCCGGCATGGTGTAGTAGCGGTTGATTTGATATTGCTGGTCGAGCAGATTCTCTCCACTGACAAATATTTCGGCAAACCTCAATGCCTTCCAGGTTGCTTTTGCATTCAAAGTAGTATAGTTCACAAGGTTAACCTTGGCTGTAACATCGTTGTCCAAATCGCCGATGTGCTGAATATTACAGTTGAGCCAGAATTTATCCCAACGGTAAGTACCGCCCAGATAGAGGTTGTGTTTTGGGGTTCCGGCAACGGTTGTTTTCATATCGATATAGCTGTACGACAGTGATAGATCGAGCTTCTCTGCCGGCCGGCCATTGACAGCCAGTTCGATCCCCCGGTTTTCTATCGCTCCGGTATTATACAGGTTTCCCATTGCTCCGGTAACAATCATATTGTCCCCTTTGATGTAGAACCCTGTTAGTTCGATATTTAGCTTGCTTTCGAGCAGCGATTGGATGATCCCTGTTTCGTAGTTTACAATCTTTTCGGGTTTCAAGTTGGGATTGTGGTTCCACATAAAAAGTTCACGGATGGTTGGACTACGGAAACCTTTCGATACATTGCCTTTCCATGTAGTCGAAGGGGAGACTTGCCATGCAAATCCACCCGAGGGAATCCATTCGCTTCCGTAGATTTTATGATCTTGCCAACGCAACCCGGCGTTGAGGGTCAGTTTCCCGAACAACGTATGCTGGACAAAGGCATATAAGCCTGTTTCGTAAACGGTTGTGTCGGCAAAAACAATCCCTTTGCCATTCATCGCCTTCAGGTTTTCGGCCATCCCGCCATAGTTGGTGTAATCGGCACCTATAGTGATGCTGTTGTTTTGAATCAACTTAAAAGCCTGAAAAATATTGAATCCATAGTTGGCATCGGTCGAGTGGAAGCCATCGGTAATATGGTGTTCGCCAAAGTTATAAAAGAGTTTCATCGAGCCCGAACTTTTCTCAAACTCATTGTCGAGCGAAAGCGACCAATAGCCGCGTGTTATATCAATACGGTTTCCGGCCTTGGCATTGATGGTGTCAGGGCCCGGGTCGGCTGCTTTGTATTTTGCCAAACTGAAATCGGTATTGGCCGAAAAATGGTCGTTGAAACGGTAGCCTGTTTTAATATAACCGTTGGTGATTTTGAAATCCGAATTGGGACGATGGCCGTCAGTCCGGTCGTGGTTTACCGAACCAAAAACGGTGAATCCATTTTTCATATATCCGGCTGAACCACTGTATTTTTGTGTGTTAAAACTTCCATACATCGCTTTGGCATGGCCGGTCAACCCCTCTTCTTTTTGCTTGCGGGTAATGATGTTAATCACGCCACCCATCGCATTTGAGCCATACAAGATGGAGCCGGGCCCCCGGATTACCTCTACGCGTTCAACATCCGATGCCACGTAACTGTCGGGCAGAGGGTGGCCCATCAGCCCCATAAATTGCGGATGGCCGTCGATAAGCATCAGAACCCCTGTTGTAGGATTGCCGCCCACCCCTCTGATTGAGATTTGTCCGGCTGAACCGGTGGCCACACCAAAACCGGTTACTCCCCGTTCGGTGACAAATAAACCTGGAACCCTGCCGCTCAACAAAGGTAAAAGCGCCGATTCATTGCTTTCGGCTATCTGTGCCCTATCGACTACCGAAATCGCCATTGGAATATTGTTTTGATTGATTTTAACGGGCGTTCCGGTAATAACCACCTCGCCAATCTGCACCGTATCGGCAAATTGCTGTGTAGATTGTGCGTACAGATTGTTAATGACAAAGATTACTATTGACAGGAAAAGCAGTTTTTTCATCTATAATTTATTTTTGGTATTACGAAATGGTAAAATAGTATTACTCAGTAACGAAAAAAATTTAACCCACTCTGCTCATAATAAGTTTACCGTGATCGATTCCTTTTATACTGATTAATAAATCTGACAGTTCAGTAAGTTTATTGGCTGTTCCTTTTACGGCGATGGTCTCAAGGCACGATCCATTTTCGAGGAAAAAGCGTTGCGAAGAGAGTACAATATCAGCATATTGGCATTGCAACTCATGCGATTTATTCCAAACCTCCTTTTTGTTCTGACTATGAACCAATACAATTGCACCCGCAACAATATTGTTGCATTGCCATTTCTTTTCAACCAGGTTACGTTCTACAAGGGCACGGATAGCCTGCGATCGGTTTGGAAAGTGGTTCTCTTTCACATAGTTGTCGAGTGCAGTCAGCAATTCCTCTTCGAGCGAAACACTGAAACGTGAAACGGTCATGGTGTTACGAATGGATTTAAACGTGTGTAAAAATAGTTTTTTTATTGGATTTGACAATTTATCCCGAAACATACTTTCCCGCTTGATTAAAAATCCAGTGCATCTTTTTCCAACCTTCTCTTGCCTGAACAAGTGTAGCTCGACCATCAAAATTGCGGTTCCTAAATTCTCAATGGAGGGGGAGTGGCCATTCCGGAAGCGGAGCAGCCATATCTGCACCATTGTTATCTACTCCTGGAGTTTAATAAAACCAATTGGTTGATTGTGTGTATGGTTTTTTCAAAACAAGGCTGTCTGTAAACAATGGATATATATTCAATGTATCTTGTGTGTATCTTGCGTGTATATTAAGTGTATCTTATGTGTATAAATACACTTAATATACACGAAAGATACAGAAATAAGATTGAGAAAATATATGGCTGATAAGGGCCGATATGGGGGGATGCCATTTTCAACCCGATGGCCGGAGGGGGTTCTATTTTGGCAGAATGCTTCTCTTTTCTCCGTTCGTTAGCCCTTTTCTTATTCCACCCTTAAGTCTAAAATGCAAGTAATGAGGTGGTTTTTATGATGCGATTGGTTTGTGTGAATTTCACTTTTCATTTTTTCTTCTTTTTTCAAAAAAAATCAGACGCATACTTGAATACCTAAATAAATTATGTATATTTGTTTTATGTATTCAAAAGAACTTATCAAAGGGACATTGCAACCGGTTATTCTCAAGCTGCTTGGGGAGAACAAACGCATGTATGGTTACGAAATTACCCGCAGAGTGAAGCAATTGACCGAAGGGAAAATTGAGATTACCGAAGGGGCGCTCTATCCGATTTTGCATAAACTGGAGGCCGATGGGATTTTACTTACTGAAACCGAATTTATTGGCAAACGGGTGCGAAAATATTATTCGTTGACCCCGAAAGGGAATAGTGTGGTGGCTGAACGGGTGAGTGAATTGTCTGATTTTTTGGCCACTATGGGAATGTTGTTAACCCCTAAGACCCAATCGTGATGAGACTGAACAACGACCAAATAGATTTTATCCGTTTCGATTTGCGTGAAAGGGGAATTACGTTTGAGCCACTGGCCGACAGTCTGGTCGATCACATTTGTTGCCTAATCGAAAACGAAACGGCCGGAGACTTTGCCGGGATTCACCGTAAAGTAATTGAAACGCTTGGGGGCGAACAACTGATTGAGATACAGCATCAAACCATATTCTTATTAACACTAAAAAAACAGATTGCAATGAAAAAATGGATGTACCTGTCGCTTTACCTGGCCGTTGTTTGTTGTACAACCGGCTTGTTATTCAAGGTGATGCACTGGCCTATGGCATCAATTCTACTGGTTGTAGGAGTTGTACTGCTCAACTTCGGTTTCTTCCCTGTTTATCTTATCGATAAATACAAGAAGGCTGTCAGTCAGTAGTTTTTTGAACGGAGAAATCATCGAAAAGCGCTTTGGGTATCCTGCCGAAAGCGCTTTTTGTTTCCACGGTCCAACGTGCGGATCTGTGGAAATATTCCACACCGGTTCCACACAATCAACAGCCGGGTAATGAAACTTTACAGGTAAAATAATTTATTGCATTATGACAATGTGTTGTATTATAAATTATTACAAATTATGTAGTCTGTGTCCTGTTTTATGGCATGATATTCGGTTACAGTAATCGACGTTGTTAAAACAGGTCTTAAAATTACGGATATGAAAAAGAGTTATTTTATCGTGATATTGGTTGCGACCATGATCATGAGTGTTTCATGTGTTGAGAAATCGGCAAAATACAAGGCATTGTTGGCCAGCCGCGATTCGCTGAATACGCAGTTGCAGATGGAACAGGCTAACTATGCCGAAGTTATGGATATTCTGAATACCGTTGAAAATGGTTTCAAAACCATCCGTGAAACTGAATCGCAAATGGCGGTTGAAGTGAAGAGTGTTGAAGGCAAATCACTTTCTCAGAAAGAGAAATTGGCTGCCGACATCAGCCAGATCAAACAAATTCTGGATCAGAACCGTGAAAAAATTGCCCAGTTGGATCAGCTTTCTAAGAGAATGGGCCGCGACAATGCCTCATTGAAAGAAACCATCAAAAAGATGGAAGAAGAGTTGACCCAGCGTTCAGCAGAAATTGCTTCGCTGCAGGCCGAACTGGAAAAACGCAATGTTAAAATCAACGAGCTGAATACCACTGTCAGTGGTTTGAAAGATGATGTCAGCAAATTGACAACTGAAACCACCGAGCAGAAAGCCACTATCAAATCGCAGGACGAAGATTTGAATACGGTATGGTATGTTGTGGCAACAAACAGCGAGCTGAAAGAAAGCCAGATTATTACTCCTGGTGGTTTGTTCAAGGCAAAAGAGGTAATGAATAAAGCGTTCAACAAATCGAAATTCACACAAGTCGATTTGCGCAAACTGAACACTCTTCCGCTGAACACGAAAAGGGCTAAAATCCTTTCATCTCATCCGGAAGATAGTTATAAGTTGAATATTGATGCCGAGAAGATGATTACACTGGAGATTACCAATCCGGAAAAATTCTGGAGCATCCAAAAATATTTAGTTGTGAGCAAGGCTAAGTAGTGTGTATGTAATCAACTCAAAAACCCTTGTCTGGTAACGGACAGGGGTTTTTACTTTTTAATCGGGAGCTTCTGTTGTAAGGTTATGCCTTAGCGTTTTCGATATGTTTGAACAAAGGCCGATAATTGTTGTTGAATCGGACGTATTCGTTTTTATTCACAACCATTTAATCCTATTTTTGTTAAGGAAAACAGATTTTTGATGGTCAGAAAATTATTGATAGTTGAAGATGATGCTGCATTTGGCACAATGCTGCAAAGCTGGAGCAAGCGCAACGGCTTCGATACGCAATTGTGTGCCAATATGCTGGATGCCCAGAAAGCGTTGTCGGGAACTTCGTTCGATCTAATCCTCTCCGATTTGCGTTTGCCTGACGGCGATGGCATTATGCTATTAGGCTGGCTTAGGGAGAATAAGATGGAAGCCCCGGTAATTATAATGACCAGCTATGCCGAAATCCAGAGTGCCGTTTCAGCCATCAAATTAGGGGCATCCGACTTTCTCGAGAAACCAATCGTGCCAACTATCCTGAAACAAAAAATAGATTTGGCACTCCAGAATGCGGCGCAGGGATCTACAGTGCAGCCGAAGCCTGAACAACATGGTTTTATTGCAGGATGTACCCCGGTGGCTTTGAAAATGTATGAGCATATCAAATTGGTGGCGCCTACCCAAATGACAGTGCTCATCAACGGCGAAAGCGGGACAGGCAAGGAATATGTGGCCCGGCTAATTCATGAAACCAGCAAACGGAATCGTGCCCCCTTTTTGGCTGTCGATTGTGGCTCACTCTCGAAAGAGTTGGCCCCGAGCGAGCTTTTTGGGCATTTGAAAGGGTCGTTTACTTCGGCCATTTCCGATAAGACCGGTGTTTTTGAACAGGCAAAAGGCGGAACCGTTTTTCTGGATGAGATCGGTAATCTGTCGTACGATGTTCAAATTCAGTTGTTGAGGGCTTTGCAGGAGCAGAAGGTTCGCCCGGTAGGTTCGGCCAGCGATGTCAAAATCGATGTGCGTATTGTCGCAGCTACCAACGAAAGCCTCGAAAATGCCATTGCCCAGGGGCGTTTTCGCGAAGATCTGTTTCACCGGATAAACGAATTCTCGATTCAGGTACCGCCCTTGCGCGAAAGGAAAGGGGATATTGTTGTTTTTGCTGCCCATTTTCTGGAACAGGCCAATGCAGAGTTGGGAAAACAGGTGAAAGGTTTTATGCCTGAAACGTTGCAGATGCTTGAAAACCAATATTGGAGCGGAAATCTGCGTGAGCTGCGCAATGTCATTCGCAGGGCGGCTCTTTTTGCGTCGGGAGAAGTTGTGACACCCGATAATTTACCACTTCTCCACTCTCGGCCAAAGCCTGAACCGGAAAGTTTGTCATTGCGTCCGGCCAACGAAAAAGAGCAGATTGAAGCAGCGCTGAAAGAGGCACGTGGCAATAAAGTTCTGGCAGCCCGTCTGCTACAAATCGACCGTAAGACGCTTTATAACAAGATGCACCTATACGGCATCAGACTTTAATTTCATTTGAGATACAATGGTTTCGGCAGAAACAATACATGCAGATGTCTCGCTTTTCCACTCCGGAAACTCGTCTGGTGACTTGCCTCTTAATCCATCCATTTTCTGAAGAAAAGGAACTTGCTCGTCCAGGCCGAGTTGGATAAACATGGGCAACATTTTGTGGCAAATTGCCTGTGCCGCAGCGAACTGGTCGTTAATGACAGCCTCATTCAACAAAAGAAGATTCTTTTCCGAAGCAACAGCAAAGCTATTGAGTACCTCGGTAATAGCCTCCATATCGCCATCGAACATCTCGTGCAAGCGTGGAAACGGGTGATTGGGTGATTTTGCTTCGACAGGTGGATGGGACGACTTCCCGGCAATTAAATCTTTTAAGCCATTTATCGAAAAGGGTTTTTGCAGATAGCCATCAAACCCTTCGGCTTCAGCTGTTGCGACGTCGAATTTGCCCATTGCGGTCATCACTACCACAGGGGTTTTGCTTTCGCTGTGCCGAACCATCGACAGGATATCTCTCCCGGATATCATTCCCATCTCCATATCGGTGATAACCAGATTGAATTGGGCCGAATAAAGTTCCGTGAATTCGTCAATATTGGAACAGGCTGTCACTTCGCAGCCAATTTTGCGTGCCATTTCTTTGATAAGGGCCAGCATTGAGGGGTCATCGTCAACCACAATAATCTTAGTTGGGAGTTCCAGCGGCTTGTGTTCAGTGGGTTTTTCGTTGCCTGCTCCCAATAAGGCGGGTCCCGATTTTTCGACAGGAATGGAGATGGTTACCGTTGTCCCTTTTTCGGGTGCAGAGGCCACTTCAATCTTTCCCCGAAGCAGATCGGTCAACCCTTTGACCAGATACATTCCGAAACCGCTTCCTTCAATATGGCTTTGATGGTTTCCAATCCTGACAAATGGTTTGAATAACTGTTTGAGTTTATCGGGTGCGATGCCAATTCCGGTATCGGTGACGGCAATAATTAATCGGCTATTTTCTTCAGTTACCGAAAAGGTTACACTTCCGTGAAGTGTATATTTAATGGCATTCGAGATTACGTTAATTAGTATCTGCTTTATTTTCAGATAATCGGACGAGATATAGCGAAGTTCGGCAACATCAGCACGAAATATGAATGGCAACTGTTTCTGTTCGCAAAGCGGGGCAAACATATCGTTGATTTCCTGGCAGAGTTCCATCGTATCGAAAGTCGAACATTCAGTTTGAAGTACTCCCTTTTCCAGTTTCGAAAACTCAAGCAGGTTGGAGAGCAGCGCCAAAATATGTTTGCCCGAATGCTGCATCGAAGCTACTCTTTTGTTTTCGCTGGCTGACAGGTGTTGTTCGCTTAACAGGTCGAGATGCCCAAGCATTGAACTGAGCGGTGCTTTGATGTCGTGCGAAACGGACAGCAGCAGTTTATGGCGGCTTTCCATTATCTCTTCGGTCTTTTTCTTTGCCTCCTCCAACGCTTTTCGGGCAGCTAAACCTTTGTTGACATCGTTGATAATCAGATAGACGAATAGCATGATTAATACCAGTGCAAATGCGCTGGCAACAATCAGGTAGTCGTAAGTTTGGTCGATTTGTGCTTCGCTCTTTTGAATCTCTTCCAGAACAGCATCAATGGTTTGGCGATGAAGCTGGAGCAACAGTTCTGATATTTGCATGGAAATCTCCTGATCGGAGGCCAGGAGCGTTGAAACGTGTTTCTCGATAGCCGTTAAACGTTTGAAATAGGCAACACTGGCCTGCTCGGACATTGCGCGGACATCGCTCAGAATCTCCAGACTATCGACGGTAAAACTTTTTATCGTATCGACCTTTGTGGTAACAATGTCGACCTTGGTCTCAGGCTCACTTTTGCCGGGTGCAAAAACGGCGCCCAACCGTTTCCAGAAACCTTTTTGGGGAACGGTCTGAATGACGGTATCCAGTTTGGTGGTGGTTACAATCAGTGGTGTTTCACTGACTACAGGCTCGGCCTGATCTATTTTTTCTTTTAGTTCCTGAAGCAGGTCGGTGCGGGCAAACAGACGAATCAAATCGCGTGCAATATCTTGCTTCTTTACCAGCAATTGGTTGATGGTGTGAAGGGTATCGCTAAATAGGGGTTGGATATTTTGGGTTTTGAGTGAATCGATTTTTAGTTCCACTTCTTTGGCTAAACGTTGCGACTCGCGCAGATAGGCCAATTTTTTGGTCACTACATATCGATTGGCCGACGATTGTGCCTGTTGTACGGTAAAGATTAAATCATTGGTTTGCGATAACTGGTGGTGATAATGTTCGATATTCTGTCGCTGAATGCCAATTTTGTCACGGAGTTTGTAGGCATAGGTAACGGTAACCACGCAAACGATGGCAATGATGATATAGACGAATGCGAGGTTTCCGCGAATGCTATTTTCAATTGTTCTTTTCATTCCCAAAGCTGTTGACCGGCACTTCAGACAAATATAGGAAAAGCGGGCTCAAAAATTGCAGCACTCATTGGGTCGCTTCCGGTCTGCTAAAAAGTACTTTCGCACTCTTAATCAACCCCCACATGACTACCAGTACAAAAATAATGGCTGCCCCTGACGGGATGTCGTAAATATACGAGAAGAGCAACCCGAGCAGCGAACCTATCAACCCGAAAAGAATTGAATAACCAATCATCCGGTCGAATTTTTTGGTAAACAGATTGGCAATGGCTTGAGGGATAGTAAGCAGCGACATAACCAGGATAATTCCGACTACTCTGATATTAAGTACGATGGTTAGTGCAACGAGACTTATCAGGATGGCGTTAATCAGGCGTACAGGAGCATTGTTGGTGAGGGCAAACTCTTCGTCGAAAGCGACAAACAGGATTACGCGATAGAAAAAAAAGAAGAAGGCTGCAATAAAAATAGCCAGCAGCGTGAGAAAGATCAAATCCGTTAGCGAAACGGTAAGGATATTTCCAAAAAGATAGCTCATCAGGTTCGGGGCATAGCCGGGAGTGAGGAATATGAAGATAATGCCCAGCGCCATTCCCAGTGCCCAGAGCATGGCGATGGCCGAATCTTCGCGTAGATCAGCCTTTTTGCTGAAGAACTCGATGCCCAGTGCCGATAGGATACCAAAGATAACCGCTCCGAAAATCGGGTCAAAGCTGAAATAGTAACCCATTCCGATTCCGCCAAACGAAGCGTGTGTAATTCCGCCGCTGATAAATACAATCCGTCGCGAAACGATGTACGAACCGATAATGCCACAGGCAATACTGGCCAGAATGGCTGCCAGCAGGGCATTCTTGAAAAAAGTAAGCTGAAAAAGGTGAATTATCTGTTCCATTAGTGTTCGTGGTGTAAAAGGACCGTATGGGGCACTTCGCCGTGGGTAATAATTTTTATCGGGCACTCGTAAGCTTCGAGCAACTCGGGCGTAATCTTGTTGTCGGGGTGATAATGGAGCGAGCGGTTTACACAGGCAATCGATTTGACATAGGTCGATATGGTTCCCAAATCGTGCGAGACCAGCAGAATGGCTATCTCCTCGTTTAACAACCTCAGTTTTTCGTACAATTCGCGTTCAAAACGGTTGTCGACATAAGTATTGGGCTCGTCGAGGACCAGCAACCTTGGACGGTTTACCAAAGCCCGGCAAAGCAGCGTACGCTGAATCTGGCCGCCCGAAAGCTCCCCAATCGCTTTATGCCGGATACCGAAAATACCCATCTGGTTCATCAGTTCGCCGGCGTAAGCTACCGATTCGGCCGGATAGCGGCTAAAGAGGCGGTTGCGCGACATCAGTCCCGATTTGACTACTTCGGATACGGTTATCGGGAATTTGCGGTCGATATTGTTGATTTGCGGCAAATAACCGATTCGGTGGATATTTCCTTCGGTCATCGATTCGCTGAACCTGATTTCCCCTTTCATGGGTTCCAATAAACCCAAAAGTGCTTTCAGTAATGTTGTTTTTCCTCCGCCGTTGGGCCCGATAATGCCAATAAAATCGCGTTGGGCAATGTCGAGATCCACATCATGAAGAATGATGTGGGTTCCGTATCCGACGGTGAGCCCTTTGATGGCAATCAGCGGTTTTTCTTCTTTTCCCATAACTGGTTACTCTTTTCCGGCAATTTTTTTGGCCATCGATACCATCTGTTCGCTCCACTGGTAATCGAGCGGGTCGATTTCGACAATTCGGATACCGGTCTCTTTGGCCAACACTTCGGCGTTTTCTTTGTCGAACTCTTTTTGCATCAGAATAAGGTCGATCCCCGACGACTTTATCTGCTGCACCAATGTTTGCATATGGCGGGGCGTTGGGTTTTTCCCTTCAAATTCAATCGAAAGTTGTTCGAGCTGGTATTGTCGGGCCAGATAACCAAGAGCAGGATGGAAAATCAAAAATTTCCGGTGCTCGACACCTGCCAGCAGTTCCCCAACCTGTTTCTCGACACTGTCGATTTCGGCCAGCAACCGGTCAAAATTCTGTTGGTAAATCTCGCCATGCCCGGGGTCGGCTTTCACAAAACCATCGTAGATATTGCGGGCCACTATTTTGGCTTCGGCAGGCGACGACCAGGTGTGCGGATCGACACCGTGGAGGTGCGTATGATCGCCATGCTCTACCTCTTCGCCAATCAGATCGACCCCTTCGGAAGTATTGACCAACAGCAGTCTGTCGCTGACAGACTGAACCCCCTCTTTCCAGGCCTCTTCGAAGGCCATATGGCCGGTAACAAAGAGCAGCGAAGCCTGCGACAGGGAGCCAATCTGTTTGGGTGTGGGGGCATAGGTTTCAGGGCCTACGCCCGGAGGGACAAGTACTTCGGTTTTGAACCGTTCGCCGGCAATCTTATCTGCAAAATATTTCAGGGGTAGAATACTGACAAAAGCGACTCTTTCTTCGTTTTTTTGCGGGGCTGTTCCACAGCCTGCCAGCAAAAACAGGGTCACCATGGCGACAACCCCATAATTCCGTATGCGTTTCATTGAACTATTTCTTTCTTTCGTGATCATGTTTACAACTCTTTTCTTCTTTCGGAGGAACCGGATCGTACCCTTCGCCACCCCACGGATGGCAACTGAAAAAGCGGCGGGTTGCCAATATCAACCCTTTTACCGGACCATGAACTTTCAGGGCCTCCACTGCATATTGCGAACAGGTAGGCACATAGCGGCAGGTGGGCGGTTTCAGCGGGGAGATAACATATTGGTAGAAGTAGACGGGCAACAGCAACAGTTTTACCACTATCCAGCGCAATCCGGCCAATATTTTGTCTGTCATTCCTTATTCCGTTTTCGGGTAACTTTCAGCGAAGATACCTTTTTCATGCCAATTTTGCCCGAAAATGATCCGACTTTTAAGTTACGTATAAAGCCACAATAAAGTTTACCGAAAACCTTTTGTCCAAATGCTTCGTTTATTTAAAAATGAAGTAAGCAAAATGCAATAATCAGCAAAGGATGAAACCTGAAGAATATATCCGAAAAGAGCATCAAACCAATAAGGTGGAGCTAACCGGAAAACGTGAAATGGCAACCGGGGTCTGGTTGATTTCCTGGAAACGCGATCGCCCCTTTATTCCCGGACAGGTGGTAAAACTGGCCATTGCCTCCAACCACCCGCCACGTATCTATAGTTTGTGCAGTGGCCCCGACGATGATAATTTCTCGGTGCTTTTCGATGTGAAGGACGACGGACTGCTCACCCCCCGGTTGGCTGCCCTTTCTGTTGGTGACAGTTTTTTGGCCTCGGCCCCCTATGGCAGTTTTGCCTGCGATGGCGGCCCCTCCATTTTTATAGCTACCGGTACGGGTATTGCCCCGTTTCGCAGCATGTTGCTTGGGGGTGAAGCTCAAAATGCAATGGTGGTACATGGGGCAAAGACACCGGAACAATGTTATTTCGACCACGAGTTTGAAGCGATGCCCGAAGGCCATTATTTCCGTTGCATCTCCCGCGGGAAAGATACCGGCCATTTCGAAGGAAGGGTAACCGATTGGCTGAAAATACAAAATAACCTTCCGCTGGATTTTAAATATTACCTTTGCGGACGGGCATTGATGGTGGTCGAGGTGCGCGACATCCTTATCGGAAAGGGAATTCCTTACCAAAACATCAAAGCTGAAATCTATTTTTGAAATCAGAGCGATGAAAGAGCAGTTGTTTGGGAAGAGTTTGACGGAGTTGCAGCAAGTGGCTGTAGAGCTTGGTTTGCCAAAATTTACCGGCAAGCAGTTGGCCGACTGGTTGTACAAAAAAGAGATTGGCACCATCGACGAGATGAGCAATCTCTCGAAAAAAGCACGGGAACTGCTCGACCAGAAATACGAAATTGGAGCGATAGCCCCGTCGAAAGTGCAGGTCAGCAACGACGGGACCAAAAAGTATCTTTTCCCCACCATTCATGGCAAGTTTATCGAAACAGCGATGATTCCCGACGACGATCGTAAAACCGTTTGTGTATCGTCGCAGGTGGGCTGCAAAATGGGTTGCCTTTTCTGTATGACCGGAAAACAAGGGTTCGACGGGCAGCTTACTGCCGGCGAGATTGTGAACCAAATTCGCAGCATCGAAGAGTTTGGCGAGGTAACCAACATTGTTTACATGGGCATGGGCGAACCGTTCGATAACCTCGACGAGGTGCTGAAAAGTATCGAAATCCTTACCGCCGACTGGGGCTACGCCATGAGCCCGCGCCGCATTACCGTTTCGTCGGTGGGCATTGTGCCGGCCATGTTGCGCTTTTTAAATGAAAGCGAGGCCCATCTGGCCATTAGCCTGCACACCCCGTTCGACGAGGAGCGCCGCAACCTGATGCCGGTACAGATTGCCTACCCCATTGCCGAAGTCGTTGATGAGATAAAACGATGGGATTTTGGCCGTCAGCGCCGCGTTTCGTTCGAGTATATTTTGTTCAAAGGATTAAACGATACCCCTTATCATGTGCGCGAGCTGACCAAATTGCTCAACGGGTTGCGCTGTCGCATCAATCTGATACGTTTCCATCCCGTTCCCGGAACGCCACTTCACAGTCCCGACGATACGGTAGTCGAAAAATTCAAAGAGATGCTCAACGAAAAGGGGATTCTTACCACCATCCGTGCCTCGCGCGGACAGGATATCTATGCCGCCTGTGGCCTGCTTTCGACCAAGGAGTTGGTGGGAAAAGTGTAATGTTTATGTTGAAAAATACAACTTTTTAGAATCCCTAAAAGTAGGTTTTTCACCGAAAACCGGCTGAGAATGGATGTGCAGTTGAACCCGCACCTTATTGCGGCGAATGGATATTACCTTCTTTTCTGTTCAAAAAAATCTTTCATCAGCTGTTCACAATCGTTTTGCATGATACCGCCGGTAACCACCGTTTTGGGGTGCATCGCTTCCGAAGCATAGCGTTGATAGCCCCGTTTGGTATCGTATGCGCCAAAAACGACCCGCTCTACCTGCGACCAGCCCAATGCCCCGGCACACATCACGCAAGGCTCCACGGTTACATAAAGCGTACAACCGGTCAGGTATTTTGCCCCCAACAGGTTGGTAGCGGCCGTAATGGCCAGCATTTCGGCATGGGCGGTTACGTCGTTCAGCGTCTCGGTTTGGTTATGGGCGCGGGCGATAATCTTGTTTTGGCATACCACCACGGCACCCACCGGCACCTCGCCTTCGGCGAAAGCCTGCTGCGCTTCGGCCAGCGCCCGTTTCATAAAATAGTCGTCGGTAAAAAGTTCCATCGCAGCGCAAAGGTATAAAGTTGGGCGTCGAAAAAAAATAGTTCATTTTCTTTGAAAAAAAATGTTAAAATCTGGTAACAAATTCAGCCTCATTCCTATTAATAGTATCGGCATTGTTTTAAACTGCCCTTTCTGAACTTCAGCAAACGCCAAATGAAAAAAATGTACCCATTCCCGTACGCGGGAAAACCCCAAATGAAAATCTGCAATCCTTGCTCAGGCTGAGCAAATGCCAAATAAAAATCTGCAACCCTTGCTCAGGTTGAGCAAACGCCAAATAAAAATTAGCAACCCTTGCTCAGGTTGAGCAAACGCCAAATAAAAATTAGCAATCCTTGCTCAGGTTGAGCAAAGGCCAAATGAAAATCTGCAATCCTTGCTCAGGTTGAGCAAAGGCCAAATGAAAATCTGCAATCCTTGCTCAGGTTGAGCAAAGGCCAAATAAAAATTAGCAACCCTTGCTCAGGTTGAGCAAAAAAGGTTCAAATGAATGATGTGAAAAAATCTATTTCTGTAAAGAATACCATTAAGTTGAATACAACAGTTCCTTTTATTATTAACTAAATTTTTTTCTCAGATGAAAATTCAAAATTTGCATTTGCCAGCCCTTCGCAACGAAGAGCATTTTCAGTTTATGACTGACACCGATGGATTGATCGACAATGCAGGCACCGAAGCGTTACAGTTGGTCGAACCTTATGCCCAG